>VAPK010168649.1_pt1 | contig 147311 bp, 122 predicted proteins | sample 3395031 | NCBI WGS metagenome assembly VAPK01 (sample SAMN08290443, study PRJNA428436) | hydrothermal vent metagenome | isolation source: Deep-sea hydrothermal vent chimney 1 | place: Pacific Ocean: Juan De Fuca Ridge
CGTGACGACCTTGAACAGTTGTATGGCCTTAAAGTGCCTGTTGTGACTTATCAAGATGTGGTTTTATGTGAATATTTCTTTGATCCCCTCGCTATTACCGCATATTTCGGCATGTCGTCTAAAAATTAGGTACAATAGCACCCCGTTAGATTTTTAAAAAATCGTTATAAGCCAGATCGTTGGTATAATTGGATAAAAATCGAAACAAGCGCAGTTACTGCGCTTTTTTATTATATAAATCAAGGTGTTGTCGTTTGTCAGATCTATCTCATATACGTAATTTCTCAATCATTGCCCATATTGACCATGGGAAATCGACCATCGCAGATCGCTTTATTCAAATTTGTGGCGGTTTAAGTGAACGGGATATGGAAGCTCAAGTACTGGATTCAATGGATTTGGAAAAAGAACGTGGCATCACGATTAAGGCGCAAAGTGTAACCTTGGATTATCACGCAGAAAATGGCGAAACTTATCAGCTAAATTTTATTGATACTCCCGGACATGTTGATTTTAGTTATGAAGTTTCGCGTTCTCTGGCGGCTTGTGAAGGCGCTTTACTGGTTGTGGATGCCTCGCAAGGGGTGGAAGCGCAGAGTGTGGCAAACTGTTATACTGCGATTGATCAAGGTCTAGAAGTGCTGCCTGTTTTAAATAAAATTGACTTACCTGCGGCCGAACCGGAACACGTGAGTCAGGAAATTGAAGATATTATCGGCATTGATGCAACGGACGCGCTGCATGTGAGTGCTAAATCAGGGATAGGTATTGATGCCTTACTTGAAATGCTGGTTAAAAAAATTCCCGCCCCCAAAGGCGATGTCGATGCGCCTTTACAGGCTCTTATTATTGATTCTTGGTTTGACAGTTATGTGGGCGTGATCTCTTTAGTTCGCATTATGCAAGGCACTTTAAAGCCAAAACAGAAAATCACCATGATGGCAGCAGGGCGCAATTATTCCGTCGATCAAGTGGGTGTTTTTACCCCCAAACGAAAAGTGCGAGATAACTTAAAGGCCGGTGAGGTGGGTTTTTTAATTGCCGGTATCAAAGAAATTGACGGTGCGCCAGTGGGCGATACCATCACCACGACCGATAAATCGGCCGATAAAGCACTCGCAGGATTTAAAGCGGTGCAACCACAGGTTTTTGCCGGGCTATTTCCAGTTGTCGGAGACGATTATGAGTCTTTGCGTGAGGCACTGGCAAAATTGCGCCTCAATGATGCGGCATTGTTTTATGAACCTGAAACATCGCAGGCGCTGGGTTTTGGTTTCCGTTGTGGCTTTCTTGGAATGCTGCATATGGAAATTATTCAGGAACGACTGGAACGCGAATACGACCTCAACCTGATTACGACTGCACCCACCGTTGTTTTTGAAGTTAAAACAAACAAGGGCGAGGTGGTTAAAATCGATAATCCTGCCGATTTGCCCGATCAGGTGCATATTGCCGAAATTCGAGAGCCGATAGTGACGGCCACTATTCTCGTTCCACAGGATTATGTGGGTAATGTCATGACCTTGTGTATAGAAAAACGGGGCTCACAAAAAGACATGCAATATTTAGGGAGTCAAGTTAGTATTGTTTTTGAACTGCCTTTAAATGAGATTGTACTGGATTTCTTTGATCGATTAAAATCAGTCAGCCGGGGTTACGCCTCATTAGATTATGAATTTACTCGTTTTCAAGCTGCAAATCTGGTTAAACTGGATATTTTGATTAATTCAGAAAAAGTGGATGCGCTAGCGGTGATAGTCCACCGTGACAATGCAATTTCACACGGTAGAAAATTAACCGAAAAGATGAAAGAAATTATTCCTCGGCAAATGTTTGATGTTGCAATACAGGCTGCCATCGGAGTAAAAGTATTAGCACGCACAAATGTGAAGGCATTACGTAAAAATGTAACTGCAAAGTGTTATGGTGGTGACGTATCGCGTAAGCGTAAGTTATTAGAAAAACAAAAAGAAGGTAAAAAACGAATGAAGCAAATTGGTCGAGTCGAATTACCACAAGACGCTTTTTTGGCTGTTTTACATGTAGGTAAAGACAAATGACAATAGATTTTTCACTGATACTCGCACTCGGTGCGGCCATTACCGGGGCTATCTGGTTAATTGATATTTTATTCTTTGCGCGTAAACGCAAACACGATGATGAACTCATTGAAGGTACAGGGCGGGAACGAGATACACCAACAAATGAAGAATTTGAACCTTTTTTAGTTGAATATTCAAAATTCTTATTCCCAGTATTTTTTATCGTTTTTGTCCTGCGTGGTTTTGTGGTTGAGCCGTTTAAAATTCCTTCTGGTTCAATGATCCCTACATTAGAAGTGGGCGATTTTATTCTAGTGAGTAAATTCAGTTATGGTTTACGTATTCCTGTGATTAATAAAAAAATACTGGATTTTGGTAAACCTGAACGGGGTGATGTAGTCGTATTTCGTTATCCACGTGATCCAAAAATTGATTACATTAAACGGTTAATTGGTTTGCCGGGTGATGAGATTGCTTACCATGATAAACAGCTATATATCAATGGAGAGCTAGTTAAGGAAACAGAAATTTCAAAATCAACCTTTGGATTTACTGAATATACACGTTATAACGAAGTTTTACCTAAAGCAAATTTACCCAAAGGCTATTCGCATGAAATGCGTTTAAGTTCTAATCCACCACATTTTGATTTAGTGACAACGGTACCAAAAGGGCATTATTTCATGATGGGGGATAATCGGGATAACAGTAACGACGGCCGTGTATGGGGTTTTGTACCGGATGCAAATTTAAAAGGACGAGCTTTTGCTATCTGGATGAATTGGCAAGGTTGGAACCATTGGCCTAAGTGGTCACGAGTTAGTTTTATAAAATGAGTATGTTCATATAATTAATATAGTGAGGGAAATGCGATGAAATTAATTTCAAAACAGCGTGGATTGACGGCAATCAGTTGGCTTTTAATTATTGCCGTTGCACTTGTGTTTATTACCTTATTGCTTCGATTAATTCCGATTTATATTGAAGGTTATAGCGTTTATGATTCACTTGAGGGAATGAAAAGCAATCCAAAAATTGCGAGTTATCAAACGCGTACAATTAAAAAGAACTTACTAAAACGATTAAATATTAATTCAGTTTATTCGGTGACGGGTGATGATATTTACGTCACTAAAAAATCAGGTAAAACTATCATCGAAGTTGATTATGAAGTGCGTGAAAAAATTGTAGGCAATCTTGATTTTGTGGTTAGGTTTGATAAAGAAATTACTGTTCAATAATAGCATATGGTAAGTAGAACTAAATTTTTAAAAGTAATTGATTATATTTTTAACAATGCAGCGCTTCTTGACTCGGCTTTAACACATCGCAGTGCCGCTGCAAATAATAACGAACGCCTAGAGTTCCTAGGGGACTCTGTTCTGGGCTTGGTTATTTCAACTGAATTGTATCAACGTTTTTCGGATATTGATGAAGGTGTTTTAAGCCGTTTGCGCGCGAGTCTAGTCAAGGGTGAAACACTGGCAGAACTTGCCAAAGAAATAAATTTAGGTGAATTTATTCAATTGGGTAGCGGTGAATTGAAAAGTGGGGGCTTTCGTCGAGCTTCTATTTTAGCAGATGCTTTCGAAGCTGTTATTGGGGCTATTTATCTTGATGGTGGTATTCAGGCGGCAACAAAATTTATCCATACTCAATATGCAACTCGTTTAAACAAGGTTAATCCCAAAGAAGTCAGTAAAGATCCTAAAACACGCTTGCAGGAATATCTACAAGCACGCAGCCTACCGTTACCTGTTTATACGGTTATATCGATTGACGGTGAGTCACATCAGCAAACATTCACAGTGAAAGGACAGGTCGAAGTGATTGATCATGAGATTAAAGGTAGTGGCAAAAGTCGACGTTTTGCAGAACAACAGGTTGCACAAAAAATTCTGGAATTGTTAACCAATGACTAATACTAGTGACTTTCGTTGTGGTTATGTTGCCATTATCGGTCGCCCAAATGTGGGTAAATCAACATTGCTCAATTATATTTTAGGGCAAAAGCTGTGTATTACTTCACGTAAACCACAAACAACACGACACCAAATATTAGGGATTAAAACAACACCAACCGCACAAGCCATTTATGTTGACACGCCCGGAGTGCATAAAGACAGCCCGCGTGCAATGAATCGTTATATGAATCGTACCGCACACAGCATTATTGATGATGTGAGCGTTGTTTTATTTATTGTTGAAGCGGGTGTTTGGTCAGACAAAGACGAGTGGGTGCTTGAAAAAGTAAAAACAACAAAGAATCCAGTTATTCTAGTGATTAATAAAGTGGATCAGTTAGACGATAAAGCCAAGTTGCTTCCTTTTATGCAAAAGCTGAGTCAACTACATACCTTTAAAAGCATTATTCCGGTTTCCGCTTTAAAAGGTAAATATATTGAGGATTTGGAAACCGAGGTTGAATCATTATTAGATGTTTCTGAACCCATCTTTCCAGAAGACCAGTTTACCGATCGCAGTATGAAGTTTTTTGCGGCGGAAATTATTCGAGAAAAGTTAATGCGACAGTTAGGGCAAGAACTGCCGTATGATCTCACTGTTATGATCGAAAAATTTGAAGAAGTGGATGATAAGATAAATATTAATGCGGTTATTCTGGTTGAACGAAAAAATCAAAAATTGATTATTATAGGCAATCAGGGGCAACGTCTTAAAAAGGTTGGAACACAGGCTCGAATTGATATGGAAAAAATGTTCGATTGTAAAGTCTTTATCGAAATTTGGGTTAAAGTAAAATCTGGTTGGGCAGACGATGAGTTAATGTTGAAGTCACTTGGTTATACGGATGAGCATTAGCACAAGCTCATCAAACTATCAGCGTGTTCATTCCCAACCTGCCTATATATTACATACGCAGGCTTATCAAAATACCAGTTTAATTGTTGATGCCTTTAGCGTAAATTTTGGTCGAATAAGATTTGTCGCCAAAGGGGCTAAACGTTTAAAGTCTTCTTTTGCAGGTAAGTTGCAGGTATTTACGCCTTTGCTCTTGTCTTGGTCAGGAAAAGGTGAGCTTTACACCTTAACGGATGCCGACTTCGCAACTTCTGAACAAATATCGTATGTGAATGGTCAAATGCCTTTGCGCGGTTCTATTTTAATCAGTGCCTATTATGTTAATGAATTAATTTTACGTTTTATTTTATTGGAAGATCCTCATCCTGAATTGTTTTACTATTATGCTGAAACAATTGGAAATTTATCCCTTAAGAAAAATATAGAATCCGTTTTACGTATTTTTGAAAAACGATTATTACAAGAGGCTGGGTATAGTTTAATACTGGACTGTGATACTGAAACGGGTGAAAAAATTATAGCCAGCAACGAATATTATTATATTTTAGAAAAAGGACCTCAACGTGATATTGCGAGTCATTTAAAGGCAGAATATGATGGTATTTCACTCACAGGACAAACGCTGTTAGAGTTAGATAATGGTTGTTTTAATAGTAAAAAAACCTTGCTACAGGCAAAAAGACTGATGCGGGCTATTATTGCGATGCATTTAGGGTACAAACCGCTAAAAACAAGAGCGTTATTTCAATCGACAATATTATAGAGGATCGATAAATGTTATTAGGTGTGAATATTGATCATGTAGCCACCTTAAGGCAATCGCGTGGTACGATTTATCCAGAAGTGGTGCAGGCTGCCGCCGTTGCAGAACAAGCTGGCGCGGATGCCATTACTATTCATCTAAGAGAGGACCGTCGCCATATTCAGGAGCGTGATGTTGCCTTGTTATCACAAACGTTACAAACAAGAATGAATCTCGAAATGGCGGTAACAGATGAAATGATTGCGATAGCAGAAAAATACAAACCATCTGATTGTTGTCTGGTTCCGGAAAAAAGAGAAGAGTTAACAACAGAAGGTGGGCTAGATGTTGCAGGCCAAATTCCAAAAATGGAAGATGCTTGTATACGCCTGGCAAAAGTCGGTGTGCGTGTGTCATTGTTCATTGATGCCGATAAAAAACAAATTGATGCGGCACATGCTGTTGGCGCACCGATTATAGAAATTCATACCGGCCATTTTGCTGATGCAACGGATAACGACACGAAGAAAAATGAGTTTAATAAAATTACAGAAGCCGTTGACTATGCAGCTCAACTTGGTTTACAAGTGAATGCCGGACATGGTTTGCACTATCATAATGTACAACAGATAGCGGCTATTGCCGATATTAAAGAATTAAATATTGGGCATGCGATTATTGCACAATCTATATTTATGGGACTAGGATCGGCTGTAACAGAAATGAAACGGTTGATGCTTGAAGTACGCAAATGATCTTCGGTATTGGCACGGATATAGTTCGTATTACTCGAATGAAAGAAAATATAGAAAAATTTGGCGACAAATTTGCAGAACGTATTCTGTCAGAAGAAGAATTAAATGAATACCATGATTATTCAGAACCTTCACGCTTGCTTGCTAAACGTTTTGCAGCAAAAGAAGCGGCAAGTAAAGCGATGGGAACCGGATTTCGTAATGGGATCAGTTTTAAACAAATTTTTATTACGCATGACGAATTAGGAAAGCCGTTATTGAATTTTTCTGGAAAGGCAAAAGATTTTTTAAATGAGCAGGGTGTGCGAGAAAGCCATGTCAGCATTTCAGACGAGCAGGAATATGCAGTGGCGTATGTTACCCTTGTTAAAGAATATTCATAATGATTCAGTCAGTTCAGTTCCACTGTCTAATAATCGACTGATCTTATTATTCAGATTCTGAAGTGGCTTATCGATAGAGTCACTGGGATAAACGGCTTTTATTTCGTCTTCAAGTAACTTACAGGCATTTTTCAGGTCAGGTACACCACAATATGTGGTTCCACCATGAATTTTATGAGTGGCATCCCAGAATGCCTGTTTGTCTTTCTCAGCGTGTGCCTTATTCATTATTTTTTGTTGGTTAGGTAATTCTTTTAGCAGCATTTCGAAGAGTTCTTTCGCTAACTCTGCATTACCACCTGCTTGGCTGAGAGCCAGTTCTTTATCAAATAAACTCATTAGAATCACATCAATTTTAGTTAAATTTAGTGTAAGATTATCACATATTTTTTAGATGAATAAAGGGTCGTAAAGCCTTATGTTTCCAACAATTGAGTCTTTTATTGGTAATACGCCACTGGTTCGATTACAACGTCTGATCGATAATAATAACAACCAGATTTTGGTCAAGCTAGAAGGTAACAATCCGGCCGGTTCGGTTAAAGATCGTCCTGCTCTGAGTATGATTAAACATGCCGAGCAGCGCGGCGAAATTAAACCGGGGGACACATTAATTGAAGCAACTAGTGGCAACACCGGGATTGCACTTGCCATGGCGGCGGCCATTCGTGGCTATAAAATGATTCTTATTATGCCGGACAATATGAGTATTGAACGTATTGCGGTAATGAAAGCCTATGGTGCAGAGATTATATTAGTGACAAAAGAACAAAGCATGGAAGGTGCGCGTGACTTAGCGGCAAAAATGCAAAAAGAGGGTAAAGGCCGAGAGCTTGATCAGTTTTCCAACCCAGACAATCCTCTCGCCCATTATGAAACAACCGGCCCTGAAATATGGCATGATACGCACGGAAAAATAACCCACTTTGTCAGTGCGATGGGCACCACGGGTACGATTATGGGTTGTTCTCGTTATTTAAAAGAACAAAATAATAATATTCAGATTGTGGGTGTGCAACCGGAAGAAGGAGCCAGTATTCCGGGTATTCGACGTTGGCCGAAAGAATATTTACCGTCTATTTTTGATGCTGCACGCGTGGATATGAGTATTGATGTCGCACAAGTCGATGCAGAAAATACAACCCGGGCTTTGGCGTCACAAGAAGGAATTTTTTGCGGTGTGTCATCAGGGGGAGCGGTTGCCGCAGCATTACAATTATCTAAAACGGTTTCAGATGCAGTGATAGTTAGCATTATTTGTGACCGAGGTGATCGGTATCTATCAACAGATATTTTTCCTGCTTGACTGTAATCAGCTTGGATAAAAGCCGATGAATATATTTGTTTTTAATATTAAAACGATTCCAGACGTAGATACCGCTCGTAAAATTTATGAACTCGACAATATCGATGACAGCAATGTTGCCAATATTATGTTTCACAAAAGACGACAACAGGCCGGAACTGAAGTTTTAAAGTTGCACTTACATAAGATAGTCGCCATTTCAGTTGTGCTACGCACGGCTGAACAATTCAGGGTTTGGTCGCTAGGTAATACAAAATCAGATGAAAAAGAAATAATAGAACGTTTCTTTAATGGAATTGATAAATATGTACCCACCATCGTTTCATGGAATGGCAAAAATTTTGATTTACCGATATTGCATTATCGTGCATTAAAACACGCTGTTAATTGTCAGCGTTATTGGGATCAGGGTGATAATGACCCAAGCTTTAAGCAGAACAACTATACGAGTCGCTATCATCAGCGGCATACTGATTTAATGGATTTGCTCGCCGGTTATGAATCGAGTGCTTATGCACCCTTGGATGAAATTACAACCATGCTAGGTTTCCCCGGTGAAATAACTATGAATACTGCAAAGATTGGGGATAACTATCAAGCTGGTAATTTAGCCGCTATTCGGAATGATTGTGAAATTAATGTGCTTAATATGTATTTAGTTTATTTACGTTTTCGGCTGATGACAGGGCATTTACTTAAGCAGGAATATCAACAGGAAATTGAATTTATGAGACAGATACTTGAAAAAGAAAATAAAACGCATATTGATAAATTTTTAGTGACGTGGAAAGGCTAAGAGTATTGTTTTTAGTGTAGTAAAAAATTATATTTAGAATAAGAGTAAAAATTAAATGCAACAACGTCATTTTAAAACCAAAGATATTTACCCGAATCCCGTCAAAATCGAAAGCCTATCTCATGATGGCAGAGGGGTTACTCATATTGATGGCAAAGCCATTTTTGTCGAGGGTGCATTGCCGAATGAACTAGTTAAAATAAGTGCGCTCAAACAAACCCGGCAATACGATGATGCCATTGTAGATGAAATTCTGGAAGCATCATCAGAGCGGGTTGAACCAAAGTGTGCAGTATTTGGTATTTGTGGTGGTTGTAGTTTGCAGCATTTACAACATGACAAACAAATTTCATATAAACAACAATCATTACTGGATAATTTTAAGAAAATGGCAGGTGTTGTGCCTGATGCAATTTTGGAACCTATTAAAAGCCCTGCATGGGAATACCGCTATAAAGCGCGTTTAGGTGTAAAGTATGTAAAGGCAAAGAAAAAAGTTTATATTGGTTTTCGTGAAAAACACAGCCGTTATTTAGCGAATATGAGCGAATGCGAAGTATTAGATGCACGCATTGGAAAAAAACTGGAAGTGATTGCAGATGCGATTGGAAAGTTAACTTGTTATAACAAAATTGCACAAATTGAAGTGGCTTTTTCTGAAACGGGTTGTGCGCTAGTATTTCGTAATTTAGTTGAATTAACCGATGAAGATAAAAGTATTTTAACACAACTGGCGAAAGACAATGACTACCATATTTATCTGCAACCCAAAGGGCCGAAGACGGTTACTTTGTTATACCCTGAGTTTTCCGAATTAAGCTACAGTTTAGCTGACTATGATCTAAAATTAGTTCATCTGGCAACGGATTTTACTCAGGTTAATCCTTTTATTAATCCCTTAATGATCAAGCAAGCTCTGCATTTACTGGATCTGAATAAAAATGATAATGTATTGGAGTTGTTCAGTGGTATTGGTAATTTCACATTACCCATTGCTCGTTCAGTAAAGTCGATTGTGGCCATTGAAGGTGAAAAGTCATTGGTTGAACGTGCTAACGACAATGCACAAAGAAATTCAATTTCAAATGTAGAATACCATGTCGCCAATTTAATGGAAGACACACAAGGTTTACCTTGGTTGCGTGGCAAACAGTATAATAAAATATTACTGGATCCACCGAGAAGTGGTGCAAAAGAAATTATTGATATGATGGCTAAATTAGAACCGGAAAAAATTGTTTATGTGTCCTGCAATCCTGCAACGCTAGCAAGAGATACTGATGTACTGGTAAATACCCATCAGTATAAATTGGTTCAAGTTGGTGTGATTGATATGTTCCCACATACAGCACATGTGGAATCCATTGCCTTGTTTACACGATAAATTTCAGTCAAAGTGCGAGTGATCAAATGGGTATAGAAATTGAACGAAAATTCCTGTTAAAGAACGAAAACTGGAAGCAAGCTGTATCGTCTAGCGCAAGGATAAAACAGGGGTATCTAGCGGGTTCAGACAAGTCATCGGTGCGCATCCGCATCGAAGGTGATAAGGCCAATATCAATATTAAAAGCATGACATTGGCGATTACTCGTCAGGAATATGAATATTCGATTCCAATGGCTGATGCAGAAAAATTATTACAGGACTTATGTGAACAACCCCAAATTGAAAAAACACGTTATATTGTGGAGCATGAGGATCACAAGTGGGAGATTGATGTGTTTGCGGGGGATAATAATGGTTTAATCGTAGCTGAAATTGAATTACAGGATGAGAATGAAATATTTGCAATACCCGAATGGATAGGTGATGAAGTTTCAGAGCAGCTTAAATATTATAACGTCAATCTGATTAAGTACCCTTTTTCAAGCTGGAGTTGATAGCATTGCAAATTGTTATTAATGTAGAGAAACACACACTGTATTGCCTGATGGATAATAAGATTGTGCAAGAATATCCAGTGTCGACAGCTAAAAACGGAGTAGGTGAACAATGGGGCAGTGAATGTACGCCCCGAGGTCAACACATTATCCGTGCAAAAATTGGCGCACAGGCAAAAGAGAACAGTGTGTTTGTTGGGCGACGTTTAACGGGAGAAATTTTTTCTGAAAATTTAAAGGCCCGTTATCCTGAACGAGACTGGATATTAACTCGAATTTTGTGGTTAAGTGGTTTAGAAGTAGGTGAAAATCGTTTGGGTAAGGTTGATACCATGCGCCGCTATATTTATATTCACGGCTGCCCGAACAGTGATGCAATAGGGATAAATTCATCTCATGGCTGTATCAAAATGCGAAATCATGATCTTATTGAATTATTTGATAAGGTGAATATTGGAACAAAGGTTATAATTAAAGAAAAATAATATGAATTTACTGGGTCCTGTTATGCTCGACATTAAAGCTGGCTATCTAACTGAAGAAGACAGAAGCTTGCTCACACATCCATTAGCGGGTGGTGTTATATTGTTTACGCGTAATTTCGAATCGACTGCACAGCTTGCTGAGTTAATTAAAGAAATAAAGGCATTGCGTGATCCCGCGTTATTAATTGCAGTGGATCATGAAGGTGGGCGAGTACAACGCTTCAAAGAACCCTTTACAGTTATCCCTGCGCTCAATGTTTTGGGGCAACAATATGATAAAAATACCGATACTGCTTTACAGGATGCTGAAACTTTTGGCTGGTTAACCGCAATCGAGCTACTTACATTCGGAATTGATTTTAGCTTTACACCTGTTCTGGATATTGATTATGGTGTAAGTCAGGTAATCGGTGATCGTGCTTTTCACTCGTCCCCCCAAATTATTGCTAAGTTGGCGGCTGCTTATATTCAGGGCTTACATAAAGCCGGTATGTCTTCAACAGGTAAACATTTTCCAGGTCATGGTGGTGTGACAGCTGATTCGCATACCGATATACCGGTTGATAAACGCGATCTTGATACTTTGCTCAAACAGGATATTATTCCATTTAAGTATTTAATTCCTGATTATTTAGATGCAATTATGCCTGCACATGTTATTTATAAACAGATCAAGGATAAGCCAGCGGGTTTTTCATCATACTGGTTAAAGGATATACTAAGAACAGAATTAAATTTTAAAGGCATTATTTTTAGTGATGATTTAGATATGCAAGGTGCCAGTTGTATCAGTGATAACTATACCGTGCGGGCAACAACAGCTCTTGAAGCCGGTTGTGATATGGTGTTAGTTTGCAATAATCGTGATGCTGCGACTGATGTGTTAGAAAATCTCGTTTATAATGTAACGGATGAAAGTAGTCAGCATCTTCTAAAAATGCGAGGGAAGGCAGTAATGACTTGGGATGATTTAATTAAAACAGAACAATGGAAACAAGCCAGTGACGTTGTAGCTAACTATAAGTTGACAGTTTAAGTAAGGTTGTTATATGAATATTTTAAATGAATTAGATAAATATATTTCGCAAGAACAATTATGGATGTTACATGTTTTCCTTATTGTCTTTGCCGTATTAATTGTTGACTTCACTCAAAAGCGTATTTTGAATAAAGTACAAATAAAGTTGGAAGAAACAAAAACAGCTTGGGATGATGCTTTAATTCACGCTATCAGGAAACCATTATCACTTTTAATCTGGGTTTATGGTTTAAGTTTTGCATTAGATGTGATGAATATTCCTAAAACACAAGCTATTCGTGAAGTCGGCCTTATTGTCAGTGTCGCTTGGATAGCAGTTCGTTTTATTCGCTTTGCAGAAGAAAATATTCTTCATCAACAAAAAATTAAGGGTAAACCCATTGATAAGTCAACTGCGAGTGCTGTCAGTCAGTTATTGCGTAGTGCGGTTATTATTACTTCATTTTTAGTTGCGCTGCAAACGATGGGCTTTAATATCTCGGCCATTCTTGCTTTTGGTGGTATCGGTGGTATTGCTATTGGTTTTGCGGCAAAAGATTTATTATCAAATTTTTTTGGTGGAATGATGATTTATCTTGATCGACCCTTCTCCATTGGTGATTGGATACGGTCATCGGATAAGGAAATTGAAGGAACGGTTGAAAAAATTGGCTGGCGTTTAACCGTTATTCGCACATTCGATAAACGTCCTTTGTATGTTCCCAATTCAGTTTTTGCCAATATTGCAGTCGAAAATCCATCACGTATGACAAACCGCAGAATTTATGAAACGATTGGATTACGCTATAAAGATGCAAAATTACTTCCAATGATTGTCGATGACGTACGCGCTATGTTGTTATCCCATGAAGAAATCGATACAAATAATACGTTAATGGTCAATTTTAATAAATTTTCCGAATCATCACTTGATTTCTTTATTTACACATTTACTAAAACGACTGACTGGCAGGAATATCATCATATAAAACAGGATGTATTATTTAAGGTGAGTGAGATAATTTCAAAACATGGAGCGGATATTGCATTTCCAACATCAACAATTAATATTCAAAATGGTTTGCCAGAATTTACTCGTCAAAATTAAAATATTAGGAATAGCCTAAGCAAAATGAAACCCACAACTGAAGATGTCAATACTATTTTAAAAGATGCAGATTGTTTATATAATCATAAACAGGTACAACTTGCACTTGATAAAATGGCTGAGTCAATATCCAGTGATTTGGAAAATTCGAATCCACTTTTTATTGCTGTGATGAGTGGTGCGGTTATTCCTGTTGGTCATTTATTAACGCGTTTAAATTTTCCACTTGAAATTGATTATATTCATGCCACACGTTATGACGGCGATATTAAAGGAACGGATCTAAAATGGGTTGTGGAACCCCGTTATTCATTAAAAAATCGTACGGTCGTTATAGTGGATGATATTCTGGATGAAGGTTATACATTGGAAGCTATTATAAAATATTGCTATTCTAAAGGAGCCTCTGTGGTTAAGTCGGCAGTATTGGTAGAAAAAGAACATCAACGAGGTGTTTCTGTTGCTGTCGATTATATTGGCCTTAAAGTGCCTGACCGTTATGTATTTGGCTACGGGATGGACTATAAGGGATTTTTACGTAATGTAAATGGTATTTATGCGGTAAAAGGCTTATAACATGACAAAACTTGCAATTATTGGTGGTACAGGATTGACCTCCATTGACGATTTAAAAATTACTAAAAGAGAAGTTGTGCAAAGCCCCTTTGGCGCGCCTTCTGGCATATTACAAACGGGTGAGTTGTATGGTACGGAAGTCTTCTTCTTACCTCGTCATGGTGTTTCTCATACGATTCCCCCGCATAAAATAAATTATCGTGCTAATTTGTGGGTACTTAAGCAAGCCGGAGTGGACACCATCATTGCCGTGAATGCAGTAGGAGGGATTGACTCAGATTTGAAAGCGGGGCAACTGGTTATTCCTGATCAAGTTATTGATTATACAACATCGCGTACCAATACTTTTTTCGAAGAAGGTTTAAAAGAAGTCGTCCATATAGATTTTACAGAACCATATTGCAATGATTTAAGAGAAAGAATTATTGCAATCTGTAAAGAACAATCAATTAATTTTAAAGATAATGGTACTTACGCAGCAACGGAAGGCCCACGGCTTGAGTCTGCACAAGAAGTTAATCGTTTAGAGCGTGACGGTTGCAATATTGTGGGTATGACCGGTATGCCTGAAGCCGCATTAGCTCGCGAACTCGATATTTGTTATGCCTGTATTACTGTTGTTGCTAATCATGCCGCCGGTCGTGGTGAGGAAGCTATTACCATGGACATGATTACTAAAAATCTGAATGTAGGCATTAAGACCGTTTGCAAAGTGTTGTCTGGGGTTATTTCCGTTATTTAAAATTGTGGTAGAAAATATTACTTCTTTTTAGTTTTAACGGGGGTAATATAAACCAGTAAACCAATTCGCGGGTTATCCAGATAATGTAATTCTTTACTACGCATTTTTCGGGTTTGTTTTAGTTGGTAAACCTGTGGTTTTATTTCTGCGAAAGACGCATCATGATCATTCTGGTTGTCTACAATAATATATCGCGTATATTGAATATCCGTTTTTATGTGCAAATAACGCGAGAGTGTTATTTTAACAAGACCTTGAAGATTATTTATTTTGGGTAAGCGTTCGTTTAGTATTTTATTATAGTCGCTCTGTTCTTCAGTGATAGACGGGTTATCGTCAGTTACCGACACTGGGAGGCTTAAACGCGGAATGTCCTGTTGAATTCTCACACTAATCGCTTTTTCTTTATCCATACCGGGTTGACGCCATGAGCGGTGGTATAAGACACGATAATTTTTATTCTTGGTTAATAAATTAGCTTCTTCTTGCAACTGGTATGTCGATGCCTTAATCGGCTTAAAGGTGTAACGGGGATTATATTCTTTTGGTATTGGCCCAGGGTAGGGCGAGCCAATAAAAAGTGAATTTTCGGGGACTTCGAACTCTAAACTGGATGGCCAGGTTTCGGTACTGGCCGGGTTGGGTTTTAGATTCTCAAAAAGTAATATTTCAACATCGTAATAGCGTACTTCATCTTGATAAACCGCTGCATTTGTATTGCTTAAAAAAAGCAGTGTAAAGATAATACTAAAATATCGCATAATGGTTACTAAGTCCTATATAATTCTGATGGATGCCCTTGGTAAGCCTTTAACAGGATGAAACAAAGAGTATCTAATAAAATTTAAACTATTTCTGTTATCTCAGTCAAATAAGCCCGAGATCTATATGTCAGTTAAGAACGTATTAAAAATGGGGCATCCCATTCTACAACAAGTCGCCGAGCCCGTCACAGCATTTAATACGGCTACTTTGGACGATATAATACAAGCTATGTATGACACCATGGCCGCTCTGGACGGTGCTGGTCTTGCTGCACCACAAATCGGGATCCAACAGCGAATTGTTATTTTTTGTGTAGAGGATAATCCTCGCTACCCTGATATTGAGCCTGTTCCTGACACCATTTTAATTAACCCCGAAATCACTCTTCTTTCTGATGAATATGTGGCGGACTGGGAAGGCTGCTTAAGTGTGCCGGGTTTGCGGGGTTTAGTCGCTCGCTGCCAAAAGATAAAATACAGTGGATTTGATCAATTTGGCAATGTGGTTGAACGGATAGCCGATGATTTTCATGCCCGCGTGGTGCTGCATGAAGTTGATCATTTAGACGGTATTCTTTATCCGCAACGCATGGACGATATGTCACAATTAGGTTTTGAACAGGAGTTGTTTCCTTAATGTTATTTAGCAAGAGTGTAATATAAATCTTCTAAAAATTTGAAGCGCTTATCAATGTCCTCTAAGTCATGGCTAATGCGTAATTTATCATTGCCATCGAGTTTGTATATTTTTGCTTCTGTTTGTATTAATTTAATAATTCGCATTGGGTCAATGTCTGGTTTTTCGTTAAAAATAATTCGACCTCCTTGTGCATTAAGATCAATTTTCTTAACACCTAATCGGGTAAACAACAGTTTTAATTGGGTAATATGAAATAAATTTTTGGTGGGTTGTACCAGTAAACCAAAACGATCAATCATTTCAACCTGTAATTCTTTTAATTCATTTTTTGACTTTGAGTTGGCAATACGCTTATATAAAATTAAGCGCTCATGAATGTTGTTCAGGTAGTCGTCGGGGATAAGTGCAGGAATATGTAAATCAATTTCTGTGCCTTGTGATAAAGGTTTATTCAGGTCAGGTTCAATACCCGCTTTTAATGATTCAACGGCTCGTTCTAATAATTCGGTATACATGGTGTAACCAATTTCCATCATCTGACCACTTTGTTCATCTCCCAGTAATTCACCTGCACCACGTATTTCAAGGTCATGGGTGGCCAAAGTAAAGCCTGTTCCCAGTGTTTGAATAGACTCAATGGCTTCCAGGCGTTTTTTTGCATCGGCAGTTAACAGTTTTTTAGGCGGGGTAATTAAATAGGCATAAGCACCATGATGTGAACGTCCGACACGTCCACGCAGTTGATAGAGTTGCGCTAGTCCCAATCTGTCTGCTTTATTAATAATAATGGTATTCGCAGTGGGTATATCAATGCCGGTTTCAATAATAGTTGTGCAAACAAGAATATTAAAGCGTTGATGATAGAAGTCGCTCATGGTGGTTTCAAGTTGCTTTTCACGCATCTGACCGTGGGCAAATTCAACGGAGGCTTCAGGGATCAGTTCGGTAATTTTTTGCGTCTGCTTTTCAATTGTTGCAACATCATTATGTAAAAAGAAAACCTGACCACCACGTTTAATTTCTCGTAAGCAGGCTTCTTTAATCAGGTTGTCATCCCACTGGCTAACAAAGGTTTTAATGGCCAAGCGTTTTGCAGGTGGGCTAGCAATAATGGATAAATCTCGTATTCCCGACATTGCCATATTTAATGTGCGCGGAATAGGTGTGGCGGTTAATGTTAATATATCCACTTCCGCGCGTAGTGCTTTAAATTGATCTTTTTGCCGTACCCCAAAACGATGTTCCTCATCAATAACCACAAGACCGAGTTGTTGGTATTTAATATCTTTTTGAATCAGTTTGTGCGTACCGATAATAATATCAATTTGGCCTTTGGCTAATTCATTCAGTGTGACTTTAGTTTCTTTGGCCGTTTTAAAACGCGAGAGTGACTCAACTTTAATGGGCCAGTCGGCAAAGCGGTCGCGGAAGTTTTCGAGGTGCTGTTGGGTAAGTAAGGTAGTGGGGCAAAGTACTGCAACCTGTTTCCCGTCCTGAACTGCAATAAAAGCGGCACGCATGGCAACTTCGGTTTTGCCAAAGCCAACATCACCACAGATTAAATGGTCCATGGGCTTGTCGCTTCGCATATTTTTTATGACTTGATCAATCGCTGTTTGTTGGTCGGGGGTTTCTTCAAACGGGAAGCTGCCTGCAAAGGCATGGTATTGGGCATCATCAATATGATAAGCGTAGCCTTTTTTTGCTTCACGTTTGGCATAAATATCCAGTAACTCGGCAGCCACATCACGCACCTGTTCAGCCGCTTTACGTTTTGCTTTTTCCCATTGCTTGCTACCTAGTTTATGCAATGGCGCAGAATCGGGAGAAGCACCCGTATAACGGCCAATTAAATGCAGTGAGTTAACCGGCACATAGAGCTTATCGCCACCGGCATATTCCAGCATTAAGAACTCAGCTTCGATGTTGCCGACGACAATATTGGTTAAACCTAAATAACGTCCGACACCATGGTCTTCATGTACCACGGGTGCATTTAAAGTGAGCTCAGCAAGATTGCGAATAATAATGTCACTGTCACGTTGTTCTTTCTTGCGACGACGACGTTGTAATACCTGTTTGCCATAGAGTTGAGATTCAGTAATAACCGAAATTTCTGGCTGGTTAATTTGCAAGCCTTCGGTTAACGGGTAAACAGTGATTCCGTATTTTGAATCGCTACAGGCGAACTGTTGCCAGTTATCAAACTTATCGGGGTAAACATCAATACCATGCAAGAGTTCCAGTAATGCTTCACGGCGGCCAGTTGATTCAGATGAAAATAGTGTTCGCCCGGTATATTGTTGAATAAAATTTTGTAACCGTGACGAAGGAGCCTCAAGTTTTATATCAATTAATAAACCGGGGGGAACTTGAGTATCAAAATTGATTGCCGCTGCATTTTCATATTCAAAATGTTGATATTGAACATGCGGGTATGATTTTATTTGTGCGTTAATTTCGTTAATCGGTAAATATAATTCATTGGGGCTTAATATAGGGCGTTCAATATCGTGGCGACGCGCCTCATAGCGTTCATTCAGTTCCTGCCAGAATATCTCATTCTGATCTTGCATGGTTTTGTCTGTGACAAGAATGCAATTATCAGGAAGGTAGTCAAACAATGTTTCTGTTTGTTCAAAAAAAAGTGGTAGATAGTATTCGATACCGGGTGAGGCCAGACCATTACTAATATCCCGGTAAATATTACAATTTTGTGGCTCGCCTTCAAAATGGGCACGAAAAGCCTGACGAAATTGTTTAATGCCCTTTTTGTCGAGTGGAAACTCACGCGCAGGTAGTAGGCGTATATTGTCCAGTTTTGTAATGGTACGTTGTGTTTCAGGGTCAAAGCTTCGGATGTTTTCAATTTCATCATCGAACAATTCGATTCTAAACGGATTTTGACTGCCCATTGGGAATACATCTAAAATACTGCCGCGCACGGCAAATTCACCGTGTTCCATCACCGATGAAACGCATTGGTAACCACTTTGTTCAAAGCGTACCCTGATGGCATCAAGTGACAATGTGTCGCCAACATCCATGATTAAACTGTGTGCCGCAATATATGAACGCGGTGCAATGCGCTGTGCCAGAGTTTGGATGGGCAATACGATAATGCCGGTTTGCAGTTCAGGCAACTTTGATAAGCTGTTTAAGCGTTCAGAAATAATATCCTGATGTGGCGAAAAAATATCGTAACTTAATGTTTCCCAATCGGGGAAATGCAGTAAAGGCACCTCAGCAGGTGCAAAAAAGTCAATGGCACTTTCGAGTAACTGTGCTTCTGTTGCGGAACCGGTAATAACAACGACGGGCTGCTGCGCTTTTTTGGCCGTTTCGACAAGCGCAAGTGCGAGTGAATGGCCATATAATTTACCCCAATATTGAGTCTGTCGATTATTAAGTGGGTAAACTGGCGTAAAAATAGACTGAAGTATGCCGCTGGCATCGTGATTATGTGACATGGGAATTATTTAGACTATGGGCAGTTCAAGTTAAGTGAATTGCTCGTATTTTATATTGATTTGTATGCAAGGAATAGGGATAAATTTATATTTAATAAAATTGTAGTAAAAATAAAAAACCAGCCACTAAAATAGTAGCTGGTTTTAAAACGCTTGTTTTACTTTAAGCTGATATTATCAGAACGCGAGATTGATACCTAAATAAGGACCACTAATATCAATATTTAAATATCGGTTAGCGGAGGTATCTTCATAGTTAATAACAAAACTACGATAGCCAAGCTCAACACCTAGCAGGTAATCCGAAGTGTAACGAATTCGGATTAAGCTATCTGTAAAAGTACTGCCACTAAAAGATAAATAACTAATATCACCGGCGAGTTGTAAGCCATACGGTAATTCAAATTGCAGCCCGGCATAAAGCATAGGAACCGTTTCGTTGAATGATTTATTCACATTGCCTGCCGTTGAATCCAACTTAACGCGACCATCAAAGAATTTAACGTTTAAGCCCAAATCAAGACCCACCACGTTATCGAGAACATTCCAGTAAAGAGCGACCTCAGTATGATTCAGATTGAGTTCTGAGGTAACTGGTGAACTTGTAGTAAAGGGTTGTCCATTATAGGTAAAGCTTTTTGTTGCGGTACCTGAACCAGTCGTGCTTAACGAGGTGCTGCCAATACGAATATTGGGTAACAGTGGAATAGGGTGTTCGATATAAGCAAGGAGAAAAGTTTCTTTATTGTCTTGCAGGAAAAGATCGTTTTTCAAATCGATCTGGTCGGAAGCAGAAGCACTGTTACGGATATCCCCTGATATTCCATAGTCCCATGAGCTGCCATTAATAATAACAAGCTCGGCACTGGCTAAGCCGGGGATAAGGAGCAGAGCGGTTACAAGGGAAATAAGTTTTAGTTTCATGGTTTTTGCCTTCATATTATGTTTTTCCTGAATTGGTCAGTTAAGTATTAATCTTTTTCGATTAAAAACAAGGTTTTAATGGATAATGTGGTAAAGGAGTCACTATTTTTTATAAATTTGTTCACTGCCTTTCTATTTTAAGTCAAACTATATGCTAAAACTATGCCAAAAAATTAACCAAAAATGAATATTAGTAACGCAATGTCAGTGTTTTATTCTTTTGCACCAATTCCAAATGTTTTAAAAAGCTCATTCCAAGCAAAACTTCATCAAACTTTACATTGGGGTTAATGGAAGCGGGTACATTTTCAAGTTCAATCCCTCCTAATTTGATTTTTTTAACCATGGTTTGGTAACCGATAGCGGTGCCATTCGCTGTTTCATAATACATTTGCGGGCCACGCTTTAAGCCAATCTTTTTTGCGATATGTGCTGGAATAGAAACATCATTTGCACCTGTGTCTAATAAAAAAACTACAGCGGTGTTGTTAATAAATCCATTGGCAATGTATTGGTGTTGACGGTTTGCGGTTAATACCAGTTCAGCTTGACCGCGTGTATTTATTTTAGAGTCGATGGACTGGTTTGGATTAAATTCATTTTGCTCCCAGTTATAAAAAAACAGGGTGAGGAGTACCAATAGGCCAATCCACATTCCAAATAACATAAATTTACCAATACTGGTTACTTCTTGTTCATTTTGCTTCGGATTTATTGACACTGTAGCTCACTTTTTAATCAATAGGCTAAAAATACACGACTCGGTCACATTTTTCGCCTTTTTCGACAAGCTTTTGACGTTCATTTAGCGTTATTTTCACGTCAAATTATTGTCGCGCTAATATTTGGTCAGCCTAACTTATTGTACTTAAAGATGTCATTTAATTGGCAAAAATATATTTAAGTCATTGTTTTTGCTGCCGATATTCGACTTTGAAGATGTTATTTTAGTTGAATATGGTGGTAATGAGTATGTTTAAAATTAGTTTAATGATTGTACTGGCTTTAAGCGCCTTTAGTGTGATGGCCGATGAATTATCCGTTGTCTTTAATGGTAAAGCAATCCATCAGGGCGGCAACTACAATGAGAATAACTGGGGTATCGGTTTTGAATACGACTTTCACCCAAAAGAAAAGTGGTTCCCTTTTATTGCGGCCAGTACGTTTAAAGACAGTAATAAACAAACGTCCAATTATGCCGGTGGTGGTTATAAATATCGTATTCCTCTGGAAAAAGATAAACAAGGTTGGCGTGTTGATTTAGGGCTTATTCTTTTTGCGATGACACGTAAAGACTATCGAAATAACTCTCCCTTTATTGGTGCTTTACCCTTTTTATCTGTAGGTACTGGCAACCTTATGTTGAATGTGACTTATATCCCGCAAGTTACACCAAAAACAGTGAGTTTGTTTTATTTTCAACTGAAATATAAAGTTTTAACGTTTGATTAATCAAAATATTTTTTAAATGATATGAAATAAATCACCGATTTGTTATATTTATGAAACTATAATGACAAATTGCGATTTATTACGATGATAAAAAAAAATAGTATTAAACTTCTTCTTTTACTCGTAGCTACCTTTTCTGTACTCAACTTAACGTCCTGTGCGTTTCCCCCCGAAGCGGAGAACTCCTTGGATAAGACGCTTGTTGTCTATGAACGTGCTATTCGTTGGCGTAATTATAATGGTGCACGCGCATTGCAACTTACCCCGATGAAAATTTCAGACTTTAAACGTCAACGTTTAAAAGGCTTACGAATAACCAGTTACCACACTATCGAAAAAGTGATTGCCCCCGACTATTCAAAAGCCGAGCTGTTGGTTGATATTCGTTACTACTACGATCGGTCGGCCGTTGAACGAGTTTTAACCGACAGGCAGACGTGGGTTTATGACAAACAGCATGATCGTTGGCGCCTTGAGTCACCTTTCCCCGACTTTAAATTGCATTAATTTCCTGCTGTATTAATGTCTTTTGGGGTTTATTTCCCACTCGTATTATTTTCATTTTCTAATGGCTTTGGTTGTGGAGCAGGTTGTTCCACTTCAAGCGTTTTGTCGGTTGTTGGTGGTGTTTTTTCTGATGTTGCAGGTGCTTCTGGTGGCATAAATCCCATGGGTTTATTCGTTGTTAAAGACTGAATAACATATTGGTATTCAAAAACAACAACATAACCGGGATAATCCCAACGTGTAATAGGGGGTTCACCCACTTCGGGTTCTTTGGTTTGTGGCTCACCAAATTTTTCTAGCACATCCGTCATCGTCATTCCGCGCCCTGGCAAGGTCACCGAATAAGACTTGGGGGCGGTGGGGATTTGCAGGGTTTCCGCATAGCTGAGCGTCGGAACGATATTTAAACCCATAGCTAGAATACCAAGACTGATAGCCATGGGAATAGAAAATTTGAGGGGCCGTGAATTGAAGCCTTCTTTAGCTTGCTGCTTATATTTGCCGGGCATGTTGTACTCCACGTTATGTTTACACAAGTACCCTTAAAATGGGTACTTAAATAGAAAGAACTATTCTTATCTGTCTGCTATCTTTAAAATATGACAAGTATATTATACCAGAATTCACTGTTATTAATTAAATGTGTAATAGATTGAAAGATATGGCCTTTCAATATGTTACAGCCACTATCTAAATTAATTATTGCCTGTTATCGGATGAAAATCCAGTCTTAATACAGGGTTTAAACGAAAAGGGTCACGATGGTTTATGTTGAATCACAATTGGTAACCGAAAAGCTTGCAACCAGTGAAGGGGTGCATCAATGGTTGGAACAGATTGGTGCAGACATGAATCCGGGCGATGTTGAATTGGTTCGAAATGCCTTTGTGATGGCTGAAACAGCGCACAAGGGACAAGTGCGTGCATCCGGCGAGCCCTATGTCCATCATGTGGTGGCGGTTGCGGATATTCTGGTCAATTTACATCTGGACTATGAGTCAGTTGCCGCTGCTTTTCTACACGACGTTGTAGAAGATTCAGATATTACGCTCGACACCATCCGTCAACAATTTGGGGACTCTATTGCAGAGTTGGTGGACGGTGTGACCAAAATGCACGCGATTGATATGCAGGTCGATCAATACCGACATCAACATGATCAGGTTCAGGCTGAAAGCTTAAGAAAATTGCTGTTGGCCATGGCAAAAGATGTCCGTGTGGTGCTGATTAAACTGGCCGATCGCTTGCATAATATGCGTACTTTAAAGTTTTTACCTACCTATAAACAACGCCGTATTGCTCAGGAAACCCTAGACATTTATGCACCCCTAGCGAATCGTTTAGGTATTTGGCAGATAAAGTGGGAGCTGGAAGATTTATCATTGCGTTATCTGGAACCGTTTGACTATAAACAAATTGCCTCAAGTTTGGATGAGCGGCGAGTTGACCGAGAACGTTATATCGAAAATATTGTAAAAGTGGTGAGCAATGAGTTAAATAATGTGGGTATTCACGCGTTCGTCACGGGTCGCCCCAAACATATTTACAGTATCTGGCGAAAGATGAAAAAGAAAGCTGTGGGCTTTCATAATCTTTATGATGTACGCGCTATTCGAATTATTGTGGAAAATGTTCAGCAATGTTATGCCGCATTAGGAGTGGTACATACTTTATGGCGACACATTCCCAATGAATTTGATGACTATATTGCAACCCCCAAAGAAAATATGTATCAATCGATTCATACCGCCGTGATAGGGCCGCGCGGTAAAAGTATCGAAATACAAATTCGTTCTGAAGCCATGCATGACCATGCTGAGTGGGGTGTGGCGGCACATTGGCGTTACAAAGAGCAGAGTAAAAATAATGCCGATTACGATCAGAAGATTGCATGGTTACGGCAGTTACTCGAATGGAAAGAAGAAACCAATGACGCTGACGATTTTATTGACCGCTTCAAGTCTGAAGTTTTTCAGGACCGTGTGTATGTGTTAACACCTACCGGCGATGTGATGGATTTACCACAGGCCTCAACACCACTGGATTTTGCTTACCATGTACATACCGAAGTGGGTAACCATTGTCGGGGGGCTAAAGTGAATGGGCGAATGGTGCCATTAACCTATGAGTTAAAAAGCGGTGAACAGGTTGAAATTTTAACAACTAAAAATGGTAAGCCAAGCCGTGATTGGTTAAACCCGCAGTTAGGCTATTTGAATTCTTCTCGCGCATTATCGAAGGCGAGACACTGGTTTAAGTTACAGGACTTTGATGAGAACAGCGCAAATGGGCATGTGGTACTTGAAAAAGAATTAAACCGTTTGGGTGTGCGGAATTTAAACCATCAGAGCATTGCAAAACATTTTCACTATGAAAAAACAGACGACTTTTTATCTGCAATTGGGCGCGGAGATATCAATTCAATCCAACTTGCAAATGCGGTCAACCATTTAACGCATAAAGAACAACAAGCAAAGCAAATTACGCCAGTGACTCGTGTCCGACAGAAGGAAACGGGCGGTGATGTCACCATTCAAGGCGTGGGTAATTTACTTACGCATATCGGCCAATGCTGTAAACCCGTTTTGGGTGATTCTATTATTGGTTTTATTACCCAGGGGCGGGGCGTTACTATCCACAAAAAAGATTGCCGTAACATATTAAAAATGGATGACGTTAGGCGAATGCGTTTAATTGCTGTTGAGTGGGCAACACAAAGTGAAACACATTACGTGGTTGAAATTAGCGTGTATGCAATTGATCGGGTTAATTTATTGCGGGATATTTTTGCTGTCTTTACCCATGAAAAAATTAACGTGATCGCCACAAATACCCATTCGGATAAAAACAAAAATACGGCAAAAATGCACTTCACATTAGAAATTAAAGATCTTAACCAACTCAGCCGGGTTTTAAATCGATTATTGCAGCTTCAGAATGTGATGGATGTTAGACGCGTAACCACTTGAATAATGTTACCCTGTATCTTGGTGGCTACGGCAATAATTAGGACATAATGAAAGAATCATGCATTTAAAACGAATACAGATACTGGCCATCTTGCTGATGGGAATTTTATCTGGGCAAATGCTTGGAGCCGATGCGGATGGTCATGATTCGCTTTTATTCGGTATTTCGCCACATTTTAGCAAAGAACAACAAGCATTATGGCAACCTTTGCTTCGATATATTGAAAAACAAACGAATTACCCGTTGCATCTGGAGGCATCTTCAAGCATTCCTGTGTTTGAAAATAGATTATTTAGCGGCAAGTTTGATTTAGCCTATATCAACCCTAAATTATATATTGAGGCAAATCGTTACGTGGGTTATCAACCCGTAGTGAAAGAAGGGCAAAAAAAACTACAAGGTATTATTGTTGTTACAAAAGACAGCATGTATAAAACACTAAAAGATTTAAAAGGTTTACGCTTTGTTTCACCCGAGAATAACTTTGCGGCAAGTGTGGTCACACGGCTGAATTTATATGCACAAGGTGTTGATTTTGTAAATAGTCTGGTTAAAACATCGGCTCAGACTTACGCCGATCTCATGGCGGGGTCGGCTGATGCAGTGGGTGCTGTGCAGCAAACATTTGACAGCATATCACCAGAAATAAAAAATAAACTAAGAATACTCTGGGTGTCGCAAGGTGTTACGCCTTATGCCTTTGTTATAAACCCACGAGTTAACACAGTGGTAAAGCAACGAATGGTTGATGCCATTCTTAGTTTCAAGGATACACCTGAAGGAGCCACTTTTTTTAAAGATTTGCAGATAAATCCTTTTGTCGCGGCAAAAAATAAAGACTGGAATGATATGCGGCAACTAATTGGGGAATAAGTTCATACTTGTGTTATTTTTAAGTCGTTTTATCTTTGAAGATTACTTTGCATAAAATTTCATAGTAAAGACAGGCGTATTTGTGGTTTAATGCGTGCATGTATAAACCTTTTGAATTATTTATTGGTCTTCGTTATACACGGGCAAAACGACGTAACCACTTTATTTCTTTTATCACCTTCTTTTCAGTTGCCGGTATTGCGCTAGGTGTGACGGCACTTATTACCGTTATGTCTGTTATGAATGGCTTTCATCAGGAAGTGAGCAACCGAATCCTCGATATGGTTGCACATATTACCGTAACAAACTTTGATGGCAAGTTGTACACCCCTGATGTTGTCGTAAAACAATCTAAAAAGAACTCGCATGTTCTCGCTGCTGCGCCTTATATTGATGGGCAAGGCATGTTGATTTATGGCAGTAATGTGAATGGCGTGATGATTCGAGGTATCGACCCGAAGCAAGAGGAAGGTGTTTCTAAAGTTGCGAAAAAAATGGAAACCGGCAAACTGGATAATTTAGTTGCTGGTAAATTTGGTATTGTTCTGGGTCGAGATTTAGCTCAAACATTAGGCGTAACGATAGGGGACAAAGTGACTATGGTTACTCCTAGCGTAAACGTAACGCCCGCGGGTGTCTTGCCCCGATTAAAACGCTTTAAAGTGGTTGGCACCTTCCATGTCGACATGTACCCCTATGATGCCACCATGGCCATCATTAATATTAAAGATGCTGCGCGTTTATTTAAAAAATATGACAACGTAACCGGGGTTCGTTTAAAAATAGACAACGTTCTAAACTCGCAAGCGGTGACGGACCAACTGCAAAAAGGGGTGTTAGCGGGTTATTGGGTACGTGACTGGACTTATACACATCGTAATTGGTTTCGTGCAGTTGAAATTGAAAAACGAATGATCTTTATTTTATTGGTATTAATTATAGCCGTTGCTGCATTCAATATTATATCAACACTGATTATGTTAGTAACCGATAAGCAGAGTGATATTGCAATATTGCGAACCTTCGGTGCTTCACCTTTTAGCATTATGAAAATATTTTTTGTACAAGGTTGTGTTATTGGTGTTTTCGGAACCTTGTTAGGTGTGGTTTGTGGTGTAGTGTTATCGCTTAATGTGGGGAGTATTGTTGGTTTCTTCGAGAATTTATTTGGAGTGCATGTTCTCGACCCAACAGTGTATGTGATTAGCGAGTTTCCATCCGACTTACATTGGAATGATGTCGGTGTGATTTCAATCGTATCATTAGGTATTTCATTGCTTGCAACTTTATATCCGGCCTATCGAGCCAGTAAAACTCAACCTGCTGAGGCATTACGTTATGAGTAAGGTGGTGGTTGAGTGCATTAAACTTGGAAAAACATTTACCGAAGGACCGGCAGAGGTGAATGTATTAAATGACATTAACTTTTCTGTGGCACAGGGCGAACAAGTGGCTATCCTAGGTGCGTCTGGTTCGGGTAAAAGTACTCTGTTACAGTTATTAGGTGGCTTAGATTTACCCACCTCCGGAGACGTTATTTTAGAAGGCGAACGCTTAACGAAATTATCAGAAGCACAACGAGGCCAATTAAGAAATCAATCCATTGGTTTTATTTATCAGTTCCATCATTTATTACCTGAGTTTACAGCACTCGAAAATGTGGCGATGCCATTATTAATTGGTGGGCTGAGTGTTGCCCAAGCGTCTGACTTGGCGGCAGACATGCTACGCCGAATGGGTTTAGAACAGCGAAAGTTACATAAACCGGGGGAATTATCAGGTGGTGAGCGGCAGCGTGTTGCGATTGCGCGAGCATTGGTCACATCACCTAAATGTGTTTTAGCCGATGAACCAACCGGTAATTTGGACTCTAAAACAGCAGAAACTGTTTATGCCCAAATGCTGGAGTTAAATAAAGAACTTAATACCAGTTTTATTATCGTTACACACGATGAGCGTTTATCGAAAAGAATGGATAGAACCTATCAACTGGATAATGGCACGTTAGTTAATTAACTCGATTGCAAACGTTTATCTTTTCTTTTTTGCCAATGTCGTACAACTTGCAAACGCCAAAGTAGCCGAACGAGCAGCATTCCAGCGGTAGCGCTTACGATGCCTGCAACAAAACTGCCTAATAAAAACGGTTTCCAGATTTCAGATAGCACAGACAGTAACCAATGGAGTGATGTTTCAAAAACAATATTTTCAATGGTCCCACCTAATATATATTGCCCCAATTCATAGCAAAAGTAGTAGATAGGCGGCATGGTAAATGGATTGGTTATCCAGACTAGTCCAACCGAAATAGGTAAATTTACCCGAAAGTAGATAGCCAGCCCAGCGGCTAATACCATTTGAAACGGAACGGGTACAAAAGCCATTGATAAACCAACAAAAAAAGCACCGGAAATGGAACGTCGATTGATATGGAGTAAGTTAGGGTCGTGTAGCAAAGTACCAAACAAACGGTTTAAAGTCTTATTACTACGGATTTTTTCATGATCGGGCAGATAACGTTTTAGGAATTTTTTTGGCATACCGGTTTATTTTGGAAATTAATAAAAATAACGTACCCATTATTATACGCTAGCAGGGTTCTTCTGTTGAGTATTATTTGCTACGCTTAAGTCATTAAAATGAAAGAAAGAGTCATCAAACTAAAAGGATTTTGGTTGTGCGTCTTTGGGCTATCGCATTCTTGCTTGGAATACTCAGTATTCAGCAGCTTTCAACTTTACCAGATAAAGCCGAGCTGTTTATTATTTCCTTTGTTGCGGCACTTTTACTCTTTGTTGTTGCTAAACCGTTTCACTGGCCTCCCTTAAATAAAAAATCCCGTGGCTTATTGTTATTGGTGAGCGGTCTGGCTTTTGGTTTTGCTTGGGGTTTAGGTTATGCACAGTGGATGATGGGGCAACGTTTATTGCCACAATATGAAGGTGTTGATTTAGTTGTTGAAGGGATGGTGTCATCTTTGCCTGTATCTCCTGCGGTTGCTCCCAATAAAACTATTTCGCATCAACATTTAAACTCACAACGTGTCCGTTTTGATTTTACGTTAACAAAAATCATTAGCCCAAATAATATAGCATTTGCAAATTTTCCAAAACGACTGCGTTTAAGCTGGTATCGGCCACCGTTAAAAATACAAGCAGGGGAGTTTTGGCATTTTACAGTGCGATTGAAAAGACCATATGGTTTGAGTAACCCGGGTGGTTTTAACTACGAAAACTGGCTGTTTCAGCAGCGGATACAAGCGCGTGGTTATATTCGCCGCAATTCATTTAATCAGCAACTTGAAATGCTGCCCTCAAATCTGTTCTTATCAAGGTGGTTGGTTCAATTTAGACAGTCAATATTAAATAAAATATCCAATAATGTAGAGGTTGGCCGCAATACTGAATTTATCAGGCATTTAACCGAGGCGTTGATATTGGGGTATCGCAGTGGCTTAACCTCGCATCAATGGCAAATATTTCAACGTACTGGCACGATCCATTTAATGGCTATTTCAGGATTGCATATTGGGTTGGTTGCGGGTCTGGTTTATCTTTTTGTCGGGTTTTTATGGCGCTTAACGGGACGAGGCTGTTTAATTTTGCCCGCACCCCAAGTAGCTGCCGTTGCTGCACTGTTCGCTGCTGCTGTGTATGCCATGTTAGCCGGTTTTACCATTCCAACTCAACGCGCTTTGGTGATGTTAACGGTCGCCATGTTGCCGATTGTTTTTAAACGTACCCCGTTACCGGCAAGTAAAATTATTGCGCTGTCTCTTATTGTGGTGTTGTTAATAGATCCTTTAGCCGTACTGGCTCAAGGTTTTTGGCTATCGTTTTTGGCTGTAGGACTTATTATTTTTTTAGTACAAAAACCTGCCGATGAGCCAGAGCCATTAGGCCAGTTACAGAAAAATTTGACTATACCAACGGCGATGCAAGGATTTTTTCAAAGAACTTATGCAAGCGTGATCCAGTTTGGGCGAATACAATGGGCCTTAACTCTCGCAATGTTTCCACTCGTTTTGTATTTTTATCAGTCATCGTCACTGGTTTCCCCCTTTGCGAACTTTGTTGCTATTCCTGTGATGAGTTTAGCGGTTGTACCGTTAATGTTTATCGCAACCATCTTTTTATTTTTAAATACCACGGTTGCCCATTTTCTTTTTCAGTTAGTCGATTTTATTTATAGTCTGTTATGGACGTTATTAGAGACGTTGGCTCATTGGCAATTTTCAACACTGGACTTTTCAATTACGTCAGCATGGTTGCTGCTATCGTGTTTTTTAGCGATATTGCTAATATTAAGTGTTAAAGGTACACCGATGCGATGGCTTGCACTGATAATATTTTTACCGGTGTTATTCCATTCAGGGCCTAAACTAAAACAACAGGAAGCACAGGTAACCGTGCTGGATGTTGGGCAGGGCTTATCGGTGGTGGTACAAACTAAATCACATATCCTAGTTTTTGACACTGGGCCGCGTTATAGCCCCAGTTTTGACACGGGTCGAGCTGTTGTCGTCCCTTATTTACGGCAAATGCGGCGAACCACTATCGATACACTGGTTATTAGCCACGGCGATAACGATCATATTGGTGGACTTCAATCAATTACTTCAATGTTAACGGTTAAACGTGTTTTAACCAGTATTCCCCATGCTGTTAAAGGAGAGTTGGCCGATAAAACGGTGGCTGTGGTTGCTTGTAAGCAGGGGCAGCAATGGCAATATGATGGTGTTGAGTTTAATATCTTGAGCCCATTCGAAATAAGTGACTCCGAAACGGGGCACGATGAAAATAATCAGTCTTGCGTATTAAAAATAAGTACTGGTTTTGGTGCCGTGTTGATAACCGGTGATATAGAGCGTGAGACAGAATCTTATCTCTACCATACGATCAAAAAACAATTGGCTGCGGATGTACTGGTGGTGCCGCATCATGGGAGTAATACGTCATCCTTGGCCGGTTTTATCAAAGCCGTGTCACCTGAATACGCTGTTTTTACGGTTGGTTATAAAAATCGTTATCGTTTACCGAGTAAAAAGGTCGTGTGGCGGTATCAACAAAATAGTCAGGCTCGATTACTTAAAAGCGATATGACCGGAGCATTAACCTTTCACTTGCAACAAGGGCGCAATCTCCGGCCAACAGCCTATCGTTTGCTCCATAAACGTTATTGGCAAACGGTGGATTTATTCCAGAAATAAGGCGGCATTGCGCCGCTATTACTTCCTGTTTTAATGGCTCTTTGCTAAAGTAGGGCGCAATCTATAGGTGATTGCCCGTGAATACGATTATTGTGTAAGCTATTGATTTTAATCTGTATTCTGTGTAAAGTTTAACTATTATCAATAACATGAATTTTAAAGGTATTAATTGTGTTCGAAATGATCGAATCGGGTGGCTGGTTAATGGTGCCACTGTTATTAAGTTCTGTCTTTGCCGTTGCGATTATTGGGGAACGGTTTTGGTCGCTTCAGGAAAAACGGATCACGCCCAAACATCTCGTTGGCCAGGTCTGGCAATGGTATAAGAGTGACTCACTGGACGACAATCACATCGATGCTTTAAGTAAAAGCTCGCCATTAGGTCAGGTACTTGCAGCAGGTTTGATTAACCGCCATCATCCTCGTGCAATCATGAAAGAAAGTGTTGAAGAGTCGGGTCGGCAGGTGATGCTGGGTCTGGAAAAATATTTAACCACGCTTGGCACTATTGCTCAAATCACACCCTTGTTAGGTTTGCTCGGCACTGTGCTAGGTATGATTAAAGTGTTTGCCGCCATTACCATACAAGGTGTTGGCAACCCTGGGGTATTAGCTGGGGGTATTTCCGAAGCACTTATTACAACGGCAACGGGACTGGTTATTGCTATCCCAAGTTTGTATTTTTATCGACATTTTCGCGGTCAGGTCAATATTCTTATCCTTAAAATGGAAGAAGAGTCGTTAAAAATTATTGATGTGATGCATGGCGATAGAGAATCGTAATCAAGGTTTAAAATGAATTTTAGAATTACAAAAGAAGAAGAACCGCAATTAAATTTAACACCACTGATCGATGTGGTGTTTTTATTGTTAATATTTTTTATGGTATCAACCACTTTCGATAAGCAATCAGAATTAAGTATTGACCTACCTACGGCGGATGGTAAGCCCGTTAAGGTAGAAAAAATGTTTAAAGTCGATATTGCTATTGATGGCCAAGGACATTATTTTGTTAATCAGCGACGCCTCAAGGAAGATAACCTGAAAACATTAAAACGTGCCATTACTATTACAAAAGCAGACCATAAAAAACTTCAGGTAGTTATTAGTTCCGACAAAAATACACCTTATCAGGCATTTATTACTGCAATGGATGCAGCAAGGCAGCTTGGTTTGGAACATGTTAATTTAGCGACCAAACGTTCTAGCGAATAAATGAAGAAAGCAATCGATAAAAATAGCGGCGTTTACGCTTATAAACGTTTACTTTCGTATGTACGTTCATTATGGAAAGTTTTTTTAATTGCTGTGATAGGTATGGTGGCTGTATCTTATTCGGAAGTACGTTTCGCAAAAATTATGGATCCACTGATGCAAGGTGGTTTTGTAGATAAAGATAAAGCTGTTATTACGATGGTTTCGATTACCTTGCTCCTTATTTTTACTCTACGAACGGTGGGTACCTTTTTATCTGAATTTGGAATGGCGTGGGTTTCACGTACCGTTATATTTAATCTTCGGAATGAAATGTTTGCCAAGTTTATGGTCTTACCGGTTAGCTATTATGAAAATACAACTTCCGGTAAATTACAGTCAAAAATGATTTATGATGTGGAGCAGCTTGCAGAAGCTTCATCCGGTGTTATACGCATTTTAGTACAGGATTCAATTACCATTATTTGGCTACTCGGTGTGATGTTAGCATTAAGCGTTAATTTAACCTTAATTTTATTAGCGACTATTCCTGTTGCTGCCATTGTTGTTGCTTTTGTTTCAAAAAAATTCAGACGTTATAGTCGGCGTATTCAATCATCAATGGGAACTGTTTCGGATGTGTCTGAAGAATCCGTTGAGGCAAACCGCGAAATAAAAATATTTGGTGGGCAAAATTATGAATCGAAAAAATTTCACGATATTAACAAGCACAATCGAAAACAATATTTAAAATTTGCAGCCACAAATGCTTTAAGCACACCGATTATTCAACAAATTGTTGCATCCGCCTTTGCACTTATTGTGTATCTTGCCGCTAATGATGATGTGACGAATTCATTAAAAGTGGGGCAATTTGCGTCATTCCTTTTATCTATGATTCTGTTAATGCAACATGCAAAAAGGTTAACAACGGTGAATTCTGCTTTGCAAAGAGGTATTGCTGCCGCACAAAGCGTTTTCCAATTTCTGGATCTTGATATTGAACCCGATCATGGTACCCAGAAAATTGAAAATATAAAAGGTAATGTGCGGTTCGAAAATGTATCCTTTCGGTATTCTCAATACCATGAAACAGTTCTAAAAAATATTAACCTAGACATTAAGGCAGGTCAAAGTGTTGCCTTTATTGGTCGCTCGGGTGCAGGTAAAACATCACTCATTAGCTTATTACCACGCTTCTACAATGTGACCGAGGGCGGTATTTATATTGATGGTATAGAGACAAGGGATTTAAGTCTTGTAGAATTACGAAATCATATTGCACTAGTCAGTCAACACGTTACTTTATTTAATGACACCATCGCACATAATATTTCTTATGGACGAATGGATGCTGCAACTGAAGAAAGTATTATTAACGCTGCAAAAGCCGCCCATGCTTATGAGTTTATCGAAAAATTACCTGATAAATTTAATACCATTGTTGGTGATAATGGTTTACTACTATCCGGTGGGCAACGTCAACGGCTTGCAATAGCGCGTGCGTTCTTAAAAGATGCACCCATATTAATACTCGATGAAGCTACCTCGGCACTAGACACAGAATCTGAACGTTATATTCAAGACGCAATGGCAGAACTATTAAAAAACAGAACAACGTTTATTATTGCCCATCGGCTATCAACGATTGAGAATGTCGATCTTATTGTAGTATTAGATAAAGGTAAAATAATTGAAATGGGAAGTCATGATGACTTATTAAAACAAAAAGGAATTTATACCGAATTACATAAGTTACAGTTTTCTAAATAAAATTAAGAAGCCTTATGAAAAATTCAAAACTCCATACGCTTATCAATGAAACATGGTATTCACGGAATGTGTTGACGCAGCTATTAAAACCGCTGTCATGGTTGTTTTGCGGCATTGTTGCAATACGTAGAACACTTTATTCCTTAAAAATATTAAAATCCACAAGGTTAGCTGTGCCGGTTATTGTTGTTGGTAATATATCGGTGGGTGGAACTGGGAAAACACCACTGGTTATCTGGATAGCAACATTTTTAAAAGAAAGCGGTTTTACCCCGGGTATTGTAAGTCGTGGTTATTCAGGTAAAGCAAAATCGTGGCCGCAACAAGTTCGGCCTGATAGCGACCCGGTTATTGTGGGTGATGAAGCTATTTTAATTTCTAGACAATCAGGTTGTCCAATGGCAGTTGGCCCTGACAGGGTTGCTGCTGGTCAGGCATTATTAAAATATTCTGATTGTGATATTATTATTTCAGACGATGGCCTGCAACATTATGCCTTGCAACGAACATTAGAAGTCATTGTCGTTGATGGTATTAGACGGTTTGGAAATGAGTACTGTTTACCTGCCGGGCCACTTCGTGAGGCAACCAATCGTTTAGATAAAGTCGATTTTATAGTGACAAATGGTATTGCTAAACAAGGCGAATTTGCAATGCGTTATTCGGGCAAAGTTTTGGTGAATTTATTAGATACTCAGTCTAAGTTAATGTTATCGGAATTCAAGGATATAAGTGTACATGCTGTTTCTGCAATAGGGAATCCGCAACGATTTTTTGATTATCTTCGAAGTCAGGGCTTAAATATTATCGAACATACATTTCCAGATCATTACATGTATTCTCAGAATGATATTGAGTTTGATGATGATTTAGCTGTTATCATGACAGAGAAAGATGCAGTGAAATGTCAACGTTATCCCGTGAATAATTACTGGTATTTGCCCATTAATGTTGAAATGAAAAAAGAATTTGGCTTAAGGCTGTTAAATAAAATAGGTGATCGAGATGGATAAAAAATTACTGGATATACTGGTTTGCCCACTCTGTAAGGGGAAGCTTGAATACAATAATCAAGACTCAGAACTCGTTTGTCGTTTTGATAAACTGGCTTACCCTATACGTGATGATATCCCCGTTATGCTAGAGGAAGAAGCCCGCAGTTTGTCGATTGCTGAATAATTCTGACTTAAATAAAACTCTTTATTTCTGTTGGGAACTCAAAAATAAAAGTAGCACCAGCGATAGAATTATTTTCTGCCCATATTTTACCGTGGTGTTTGTTTATAATTTCACTGCATATTGCCAAGCCTAATCCCGTACCACCTGCACCAGTAGCAGTCTTACTACTTTGTACAAATTTGTCGAATACAAGATCTAGTTCATTTTCAGGTATACCTATGCCTTCATCACTAACTTTAACTTTAACCGATTTATAATAGACAAGATCGGTTGTTCTTTTCCCTACAATCATTTCAGATGATTCAATATTAACTGTAATTGTTTTTCCCTTTGGAGTAAATTTTAAAGCATTACTTAATAAATTTCGTATTACCTGACCTATCTTTTCAGAGTCACATTCAGCCCATAGCTCGGTTGATCCAAAAACAGACTTAATATTTAAACCTTTGTCATCAGCTAAAGTTCCAAGTTCATTAATTACAAATTTTGATATTAAGTTAATATCTGTTTTTGTAAAATCGAGTTCTTCTTTCCCTGCTTCCAGTTTTGCAAGGTCAAGCAAAGCATCAAGCAGAGTAAGTAAACGAACCCCACTTTGATCTATATTGTCAAAATATGTTTTTAACTTCTCACGTTCGACTTTTTTGTATTTCATTAAACCAAATTTTGAAAAGCTTAATATGGCATGCATTGGAGTACGTAATTCATGTGACATATTAGCGAGAAAATCAGATTTTGATTTATTAGCCATTTCAGCGGCTTCTTTTGCAAGCACTAAATCCTTAGTTTTTTCGTGAATAATATTTTCTAGATTATCTTTATGACACTTGAGTTCATCTTTTTGCTTTTCAAGTTCAATATTAGCGTCTTCAAAACTTAAAGTACGTTCATGGACTTTTTGCTCGAGTGAAGCATTTAAATATTTAATTTGAGTTAAAGCTTCTTCTTTTTGGTTTATATTGTGTTCAAGGTTGTTAACCATTGAATTAAAAGAAGTAGCTAAAATACCAATTTCATCAAGGCTGCCAATGTTTGCTCTGTGTGAAAAATTTCCTTGCGAAACTTCCTCGGAGCAATTTCTTAGTTCTTGTATGCGTTTCAATGTGCTGTGCTTAAAAATATAGAATATGACTATACTTAAAAAAAGAAGCATTGCAATATTAATACTCAGTTCCCTGTAAAGGGTTGATTTAATCGCCTGCTTAAATTTATTTTTTGAAATACCAATAACAACAGAACCTAAACTCCGGTCTTCATATTCAATAGGTGTATTTAAAGTAATGATGTCATCTTTACTTTCAAGTTTGCTGATCAACGCAGATAGTTTTATACCCGGTATTGATTTAACAATTTTCTTTATTTCAGGTTTAGATGGGTCAAAATAGGATGTTAAAAACTCATTATCTTGATTTTTAATCGCACAATAGACCACTTCATCCTGTGTGCTAATATCTTTTACATGGTCATTTAAGCCGGTAAAATCAAATGAAAATATTGCCTCTGGTGCAATTAGTGCAGTAACTTTACTTAGTAACTTACCTTTATTTATTAAGCTTGTTGAATAGGCTGTGCTCTCTATATTGATTTTTATATAAGTATTGATACTCAATGTTATCGTAAAAACTAAAACAATGAGTAATACGAATTTCAGGCCTAAACCAATCGATTTTTTCTGCTGCTTACTCACGTTTGTTGTCTTCCTTGTTGGCAGGCTAGCTGCCTATTTGTCTATATCGCTATATCGACAAAATATTAAATTTCTTTAATTAAAAAAACCTGTAAAAACATTAACTTAATTGAATCATTTTTTATCTAAAACAAATTAAGGTTTTTGGTCATAAGGTCGATAACTATAACAAGCCTCTTCTGATTACACCTAAAATAAGGATGTTTCAATGTCAAAATATAAAATTTTATCGGTTGATGATGAACCAACAAATCAATTAGTTATTAATGAAATATTAGAAGATGATTATAAAGTGAAACTGGTTTCTTCGGGGGAGAAATGTCTTGAAACGGTCAAAAAATATTCTCCTGATTTAATCTTGCTTGATGTGAATATGCCCGGTATCGATGGTTATGATACTTGCACCCAGTTAAAGCAAGACAATGAAACGCGCACAATTCCCGTTATATTTCTTTCTGCGTTATCTTCCACAGAGGAAAAATTAAAAGGCTATGAAGTTGGTGCAGACGACTATATACCCAAACCTTTTGATCATGATGATTTAGTCAATAAAATTGAAAAACTACTCCACGAAAATGACCGTGTACCAGTGGCTGTCCCAACACCGGACAAACAAAATGATGACAGGGAAAACGAAGAGTTACTTAAAGAACTACAAAATTCACGTTCTGTTGCAATGGAGGCGATGCGTTACACCAGTGACTTAGGAACAGTGGTTAAGTTTTATGAAGAAAGTGCACAATGTAAAGATTATGACGAATTATTTCATGCTGTTTTTATTGCAACCAATAGTCTGGAATTAAATTGCAGCATGCAAATAAGAGATGGTAACAAGGTATTTAATCAATCATCAAGTGGTACTATTTCCCCAATGGAAGTCAGCGTACTTGATATGGCAAAAAATAAAGGGCGTTTTTTCGATTTTAATTCACGAACGATTATGAATTATGAGCATAGTTCTATATTAGTAAGAAATATGCCGGTTGATGATGAAAACCGCTACGGAGTCATTAAAGATATACTAGGCGCACTCGGTAATGGTGCTGAAGAACGGTTGTATACAATTATATTAGAAAAATCAATGGTGAGTAATCGTGAACAAGTTATCGCACTAATACAGGAAACATTTAAAAGTATTAACTATCAATATATGTTGCGTTCTCGGGGGGCAACAGAAATTATGGAAAGTATGATTAAAGACGTGCATCAAACAATTGAATCGATGGACTTGCTAAATTATCAAGAAGAACAATTAGAAGGCATTATCGAAAGTTTTAGACAGCGCAATGATATGCATACTAACAAAGGCATAGATTTAACCGAGGCATCCGAAGCTGCTCTTGCATCCTTAAACAGTATTTTTGAAGTATTAGAATAGGTTGTTAAGTCATGCGAAGTGAGTTAAATAAAAAAATAAACAAATATATACGGGGGCTACCGTTAAATTATCAGCATATTTATGTCCATCCCTGTGTTATTAATAAAAAGCCCTGTATTATTTATCCTATTGGGCTAGAACAACAATCTCCAAGTATTTATAAAGAACTTAAAAAATATTTCACAGAAAGGGGCTTTGCACTAAAAGAAGATCAACGTACAGAGGAAGCCAGAAAAGTCCATATACATGATCGGCGGCGTTGGATGCCAATGTTATTGTTTACCGCAAGTATGTTATTTGAAAATTGTGTATCGGCTACTACAATAACAAATTCGGACAAAGAACAGAGAGACATTACTCCTCATCAGGTAGAACTTAGATTTATTCCTGATACTCATATTCTTAATGACCATCAGCAATTAATATTTAACAAGGATCGTAGCCCAAAAACACAGTCATTAAAATCACATACTGCAATCACGCTGTATAAAATACTCCATGATCATTACGTAAAGCAAGCAGGTGATCCTGAATATATACAAAATGATTTAAAAGAAATGGCAAGCTATTATAGCCGGTTTCCTGATGTCGTCAGTTTAATCAGTAGTTTAAAACAAAAAGATTGGACGTTAAATTATGACGAAAATATTTGGTCAACCATTGCGAGTGGCAGTGTGTTACAAGTAGACAAAGCAACAATACATTTTAACACTCGCTCGGCAGCCAAACTTAAATTACAAAACAGTTGCAAAGATAACCCAGTGTGCATTGCATCGCCTGCTGATGCCTTGTTACATGAATTATTGCATACTCATAGCATGTTAATTAAAACAGACGAATTTATACGCCAAGGTGGAATGAGTACGCTGCGATATCCTTATCAACATGAATATGCCATTATAAAGGAAGAAAGAGAATTGTATGCCAGCATGAGTAAACAAGATGCCATTAAACGGCCACAACGAAATGAACATTCAGGCCGAAAAATTATAGCAAGTTGTGTAACCTGTATTAAATAAGATATCTTCAAAGAATAAAAATTTGGCACAAAATGCTTATATAATAATCATTCAGGAACTATAATTTAACGCCTGAAGATGTTAAGCAAGCAAAAAGAATGGCAAAGGAATGGCGAAAAAAATAGGCTGGTACCGGGGCCTGTTCGAGGGGGAGTTAAGAAAAAGTAAGAATACAGGGGGAGATATGAAGTCTTACTCGCTTTACTTCCGCCTATAGAGATTGAATAAGTTAAACTACCGATAACCCCCATTTAATAGTAGAATACCCTCATAGTATTACATCTGTTTTTGTAAATACCATCATATCGACCACTCGTAGCGGCCGATGGAATTAAACATGCGTTCTTTTGTATAGAACGCCACTGAAGATTTAGGGGATACCATGCCAATTATTACTTTACCCGACGGTTCACGTCGTGAATATTCTAATCCTTTGACTGTAATGGAAGTCGCTGCCGATATTGGGGCAGGGCTTGCTAAAGCAGCACTTGCAGGCAAAATTGACGGTCAGCTTGTCGATACCAGTTTTGTTGTTAATAGCGATACCGAGCTTGCCATTATTACCGACCGTGATGATGAAGGGTTGGAAGTGATCCGCCACTCAACGGCACACTTGTTGGCGCAGGCGGTAAAATCGTTATTTCCCGATGCACAAGTGACAATTGGCCCGGTCATTGATGATGGTTTTTATTACGATTTTGCATATAAAGAAGGTTTTACTGAATCAGACATTGCCAAAATCCAGAAAAAAATGGAAGAGCTGGTTAAGCAAAACGATACGGTTGAGCGCAGTGTTAAAACGCGTGATGAAGCGGTACAGTTTTTTAAAGATATGGGTGAAGAATATAAAGCAGAAATTATCGCTTCTATTCCGGCTGATGAAGATTTGTCACTCTATCGACAAGGCAACTTTATTGACTTGTGTCGTGGCCCGCATGTGCCATCTACCGGTAAGTTAAAAGCTTTTAAATTAATGAAAATGGCCGGTGCGTATTGGCGAGGGGATTCCAACAATGAAATGCTCACCCGTATTTACGGTACTGCTTGGGCTAATAAAAAAGATTTAAAAGCCTACTTACATCGTTTAGAAGAAGCCGAAAAACGCGACCATCGAAAGCTAGGTAAAAAACTTAACTTGTTTCACTCGCAAGAAGAATCACCCGGAATGATCTTTTGGCATGAAAAAGGTTGGTCAATCTATCAGGAAGTAGAAAAATATATCCGCGAGCAGTTACGCTTGAATAACTATCAAGAAGTAAAAACACCACAGGTGGTAGACCGATCCCTTTGGGAAAAATCCGGTCACTGGGACAAGTTTGGTGACATGATGTTTACTACCCATTCCGAGAATCGGGATTATGCGATCAAGCCAATGAACTGTCCCTGTCATGTGCAAATTTTTAATCAGGGCTTAAAAAGCTACCGTGACTTGCCGTTGCGTATGGCTGAGTTTGGCTCTTGTCATCGGAACGAACCATCAGGCACCTTGCATGGTTTAATGCGAGTTCGAAACTTTACGCAGGATGATGCCCATATCTTCTGTACCGAAGACCAGATCCAAGATGAGGTTATCGAGTTTATTGACCTATTATATAAGGTATACGCCGATTTCGGCTTTAACGAGGTAATTGTTAAATTATCCACCCGTCCTGAGCAACGTGTTGGTAGCGACGAAGTGTGGGATAAAGCTGAAAAAGCACTCGAAATCGCCCTAGATTCCAAAAGCTTAGAGTGGGAACTTCAACCCGGTGAAGGTGCTTTCTATGGCCCCAAAATCGAATTCTCGCTTAAGGATTGTATTGGCCGAGTCTGGCAATGTGGCACCATTCAGGTCGATTTCTCTATGCCGGGGCGTTTAGAAGCCGAATACGTTGCTGAAGACGGCGCCAAGCACACCCCAGTGATGTTACACCGAGCAATTTTAGGGTCATTGGAACGTTTTATCGGTATTTTAATCGAAGAACATGCAGGTGATTTCCCGCTTTGGCTCGCGCCCGTTCATGCTGTCGTCATGGGTATTACCGACCGGCAACATGATTATATTATTCAGGTTGCCAATAAGCTCAAAGAACAAGGCTTACGAGTTAATACGGATTTACGTAATGAAAAAATCGGTTTTAAAATTCGTGAACACACTTTGCAAAAGGTGCCTTACCAACTTGTTATTGGTGACAAGGAAATGGAAAATGGCACCGTTGCGGTGCGGACTCGTGCAGGTAAAGATTTAGGCGAGATGACGGTTGATGAACTTGCTCAAAAATTAACCAGTGAGATTACGTCACATGGTTGTAACCATTTAGAAGCATAATATTCATAATGGCGAAAAAATAATTTATAACAATGCCTTATTATGTCATAAGATAGACATTAACAATCATTATTTAATATTTTAGGTTAATAAAAGTATGCATGTTACATTTTTTGGAATTGGGTATGTGGGTTTAGTGCAGGCTGCTGTGCTTGCAGACAGTGGTCACGATGTTGTTTGTGTGGATGTTGATGAAGCAAAGATTGAAAATTTAAAAAAAGGGATTATCCCAATTTATGAACCAGGGCTCACACCCCTTGTGGAGCAAAACTACAAAGAAGGCAGGCTGCATTTTACAACCTCTATTGAAAAGGGCGTTAAGCATGGTGATTTCCAGTTTATAGCAGTGGGCACACCACCCGATGAAGATGGCTCAGCCGATTTAAAATATGTGCTTGAAGTCGCTAACAGTATTGGAACTCATATGCTGGAACCTAAAATTATTATTAACAAAAGCACTGTGCCTGTTGGTACGGCTGACAAAGTTAAAGCGTGTGTAACGGAAGTATTAGAAAAGCGTGGTGGAAATATCAAGTTCCATGTTGTTTCCAATCCTGAATTTTTAAAAGAAGGTTCTGCCGTAGCTGATTGCATAAAGCCAGATCGTATTATTGTTGGAACCGATAGCGATGAAGTTGAAGACAAAATGCGAGAGTTGTATGCCCCATTTAATCGTAATCACGAACGTATAATAATGATGGATATTAAAAGTGCTGAGCTAACAAAATATGCTGCGAATTGCATGTTGGCTACTAAAATCAGTTTTATGAATGAAATGTCGAATATTGCCGAATGCGTGGGTGCAGATATTGAAGCGGTAAGAAACGGCATTGGTTCAGATAACCGGATTGGTTACAGTTTTATTTATCCAGGGTGTGGTTACGGCGGTTCCTGTTTCCCCAAAGATGTTCAAGCATTGATACGTACTACAGACTCAATCGGGGTTAACTCTGAAATTCTTAAAGCTGTTGAGGCTGTAAATTTTCGGCAAAAGGGCGTACTTTTTAATAAAATTAGTCAATATTTTGATGGTGATTTAAGAGGAAAAACATTTGCCATTTGGGGGCTAAGCTTTAAACCAAAAACAGATGATATGCGTGAGGCACCTAGCCAAGTACTTATGGAATCTCTTTGGAATGCTGGTGCTATGGTACAAGCTTTTGATCCTGAATCAATGGATGAGTGTCAAAGAATCTATGGTCAGAGAAATGATCTGAAACTGATGGGAACGAAAGAGGAAGCTTTAAAAGGTGCAGATGCAATGGTGCTTGTTACCGAGTGGCAACAGTTTAAATCACCAGATTTTAGGAAAATGATAGAACTATTAAAAAATCCTGTTATTTTCGATGGGCGTAACCAATATAATTTAAATTCTATGCTTGAGTATGGCATTATCTACCATAGTATAGGACGTATGACTTCTTCAGTGTGAGGAAAAGAAAGATCCTCGAATCTTTTTAATTTTTGAAATAGTATATATATTCAAAGTCATTTACACAGATATGTTAAATATTAATTATTTGATTGTATTGTGCGGCGTTTTTTTTGCACTATTTGCACTATTTGTTGATTTTACTGGCTTATCAACGCCAGGTTTTGGGTTCTTGCAAGAGTCCATGTTTGTGATTAGTGGTATTATTTCTGCATTTGGTTTACGGCGTTTCGTTATTCCTGAGCAAAATAAATGGGATTGGTTGTTGGTTGCTATCTACTTATCTGGTCTGCTTTTTGCTGGGTTGCAACCTAATCCTGAGCTGATTTTGGATTATAATGTTTTTCTTGATTTTAAACGTTTTAATCTTCAGGATTTTTACGTCAATATTATCGGCTTTGCACCCTTTGGTTTCTTATTGATGGCGGCACTTTCAATATCAATTAAGGTCGGCAGAGCCGTTATTCTAACAATCATACCGGCAGCACTAGTAAGTACCTTAATTGAATATTTACAATATTGCTGTATACCTGGTCGTTATTCATCCGGTTATGATTTATTGTCAAATGTAGCGGCTGTTGTTTTAGGGGTTATTATTTATTTGGGCTATGCTCGTATATTATCTGTGCAAGAAAATAAAACAGATTAACTTGATGGAAGTGATTCATCTACTTGATAAACATTGACTAACAAATCAATAACCTTTTTATCTCTTTCTTCTTTATGGTTTAAATAATTATTCATTATACCTGTTGATAGCTTATTCCAAGTAAGTCGTCGTATTTCAGGTGTTGTCATATAATCTAGATATAATTTCCCTTTTTGTTTGAGTTGCGCCGATTTTTGAGAATTATTTTGTATATCCAGTATGGCCTGTTCCATCATGTTAACTCCCAGTTTGACTACTTTCTCATAAAGGGTGTGAGGATTATCATTTAGTTCAATAACAGGGCGGCCCTGATATAAAATTTCACCATCGTCAATGCCGGGTGAAATAAAATGAACAGTTGCACCAATATATTCGGGTTCTTCATTATAAACAGCCCAATCCGTTGTCCATAAACCACGATAATGCTGTGCTAAGCCGCCATGCAGGTTTAATGCACCTTTTTCAGGGAGAGATAATATTTCTTTATTAAGCAGTGACGTACCACAAACGGCAATAATATCCGGTTTTATTTCTTTTAAGTGGTTAATAACAGCAGTATTGTTGATACTGTTTTTCCCATAACTTTCAAAAATTAAAACATCATCTACTGGTATAATCTTTTCACCTTCGATACCAAAATCTAGTTGATTTTTTGGTTGATTATAAACTGCATATTTTTCTTCGAGTAGTTCTTCTATTTTTTCGATAACCCGTTGGAAAAGTTGATGAGGTTTAATAAAAAAATTCAGTAATTTTTTAGTTTTTGAAACGGGGAGTGGGGTGTCTTGTTGGTGTTCAATAACAACACTTAATATGTTTAACCGCTGGATTAACTGGTTGGCAAAGTATAAATCAGATTTATCTGAACTCACCAATAGAACAATACGTAAATCTTTCACTATGTACATCCTGTAAAATTAAATCACATACCTGCAATTTTACTGAAAGCATTATGTGTTAAATCGCGCAGAGTAGGTAAAAAAGGTTTATGATAAAATTTGATACTGCAATGATCGCATAAAGGGATCTTGTTATTCTGTTGCGCTTTACCGAACTGACGATGCTTTATATTACCCCATATATCTGCCAAATCCCGATCCTTAACATTACCTAAGTGGTAGTCTTTATAATAAAGGCAGGGTAACACGTTGCCATATGGTGAAATAACAACTTGTGTGGTTGCAAATACACAGGTTTGTTTTGGATAAGTTAATGTTGTCAGGTTTTGAATTGTCAGATTTTCCATGTTTTCCATGCTGACATTCATACCTTTATAATGTTCTTTGTTTTTTCGAATACGTTTCAATGTATCAAGTAGTTCTTGTGCTTGCTCGGTAGTATATGCATGTGATTTATTATCGGTTGGCATAAAATAGGGTTCAGGTTTGATGGTATTAACGGCTGAGGTCGCAACTGCATCGGTTGTAAATTCACTTATGCCTCTTATTAAGTATTCATCTGCACCTGCTTCATGTGCATAATCGGCCAGTGTTTCTAAATGTTTATAGTTTAAAGAAGATACCGTTGTTATACAGGATATGTTTAGTTTGCCAGTGTTGCCTCTGGCGTTTTTAAATTGTTGAATACTTTTGGTGGTACGATCAAAGTGCCTTTTTATGCCTCGCACCGATTCACCAATTTCTGGTACTTCATCCAGTGAAAAATAAATAGTACTCAAACCTGCATCAACCAGTTCTTTTACTGTTACATCTTTTAAGCTGCTAGAGTTTGTCGGGAAATAGCTATCCATTCCATTGTCACTACAAAATTGAATCATCTTAATCAGTAAATCTTTTCGCAATAAGGCATCGCCGCCAAACATTTCAATACTCTCAACTTTATTTTTTGCCAGACTTTCGAGTATAGGTTGCCAGTCTTCCCAGGTAAGTTCGTCTTCGATTTTTACAGATCTTTGCCATATATTGCATGCTTTGCAACGGCTAGTGCAACGGTAAGTAAGAAAAATAATTGCATCGGTTGGGGTATATGTGTAGGAATAATAAGACTTCTGAATTCCGCGTTTTAAAGTACTAATCGTATATTCAAACATGTTGAGTCTCGAATTTTAATTATGCATTAGTGGATAGGACTTATTTTTTTAAAAGATGCTTGCTTAGTATCTATCTTTTCGTGATTGTTTAGCAGCTTAACCTTTATATACCTGGCGATGGGTACCATATGGTTTTCAATAAAATGCAATGAATTTGCTTTTATAGTATGTGAAAAAACTTCAATGGTGTAATGTTCTTTATGAACATTGGACCAATTATTCAGATACCAGTAGTTATCTGCACAAGTGTAATATTCGGTTGCCTGTTGTTCATCAAACAAATGTTTGAGTACGGTATACTCAAGAATTGAGCCAGGGGAGTACTTTTTATATTTATCATCGTAATCGGCTCTAATTGGATAAACAATATTATTAAAGGTGACATGAAATTCGTATGCAACCGGGAACGCTTTTTTTCTAAGAATCCATACCTGTATCTGTTTATTTACACCAAATGTTTCAACAAGATCAAATAAAAATTTCTTTCCCTTTGTGTCAGAACCTAAATCACTTTTTATACTTGCCTTCCAGCTCTTCTTAGAAATCTCAATAATCTCGTTTAATACAGGATTATCAACAGAGGTAATGTTTTCACATTTAATACTAAAGTCTGGTTCCTTCTTAAATCGATTCAATTTATTATGAATGCTTTTATGAAATTTACGTGATCTCTGTTTAAAAAAGGTTTCCCATTCACCTGATATATTAATTGAAGGTGTTATTAAATTATCTTTTATAACGGTATTGTAATTTTTGTTGATTGCAGGGCTAACAAGACAAGCGTAAGTTAGACTGGTTTTGGGCAGTTTCGAAAAAATAATTAGATCATTTTTGCTTTCCTTAAAAATTAGTTTGAGGGCTTGAATTATTTTTTCAACGGTTAGCGCACTATCATAAATAAGATCACTGTATGGAGAATGTCCATCTGACAATAAATGCAGTTGTTGAACTGGAATACCTCGGTAAGTTGATTTTTCTTCATAAAATGGTGCAATGACAATTAATTTTTCTGCATCGTAGATACAAAAAATACGTAAAGTTTTATTATGATTAAATTCTTTCCACCATGCCGTTACCCATCCATGGGTTAGAGGTAATGGCGCAGGCTTCTTAGAAGATAAAAGATTATCCCATTGGTTTTGGAACTCATGAAATTGATTGAGTTTAGTAATTTTTGTTAAATACATCATTCAGTAAGTACCGAGTTTAATATGGTGAGCTCTTAGCTACATAACACCGAAACTATTCGGGTAAAGACACTACTTTTATTGTGGGATAATGCTCTTTGAAATGTATTGATCTTCATCAAGTGAATACTTAAATTTAGGGTATATTTAGATAAGATTTAGCTTAAAATGCGTTGTTTCAATTAGGTATCTGAAGGCTCCATTGGAAGTTTAGAATCGATAAAAGGGATAAAATCCTTGATTTACGGCTCAAATAACAGGTATCGACTGAAAAACAGGCATTACAAGCGAATTCAGGCTTGAGAAATAAGAAAATAAGCTTTAAAATCCGCGCACTACGTTACATCAAAGTTCTTTTATTAGCACACTGGGTGCTGATGAAGGGAATGCAGAATCAAACTGTGGCCGTGCGTACGCGATTTATTGAACAAAAATCGTGTCACACGGCCGTAGTCATTTGGAGGAATAAGGTATCGCAACAAAGACAACACGCATCAATGAGGATATTCGAGTACCTGAGGTACGGGTTATTGATGATGAAGGAGAACAGGCCGGTATTTTAACTATTGCCGAAGCACTGAAGCTGGCGGAAAGTAAAGAGCTAGATTTAGTCGAAGTTTCTCCCGATGCCAAACCACCGGTTTGCCGCGTTATGGACCATGGTAAGTTCTTATTTGAAGAAAATAAGCGCAAACATGCGGCAAAGAAGAAGCAAAAACAGGTTCAGGTGAAGGAAGTTAAATTCCGTCCCGGAACCGAAGAAGGGGATTATCAGGTAAAACTACGCAACCTGATACGTTTCCTTGGTAATGGAGATCGAGCCAAAGTGACTTTACGTTTTCGTGGTCGCGAAATGGCTCACCAGGACTTGGGCATGAAGTTATTAAAACGTGTTCAGGCAGACCTGGAAGAACTCGGCACTGTCGAACAATTTCCAAGAATGGAAGGTCGGCAAATGGTGATGGTTCTTTCTCCGAAGAAGAAGTAACTAAAAATAATTTTAGTTACATAATTTAAACTTAAGAATGCGGAGTATCTAACGATGCCAAAGATTAAAAGTAATAGTGGCGCGGCAAAACGTTTTAAGCGAACAGCTTCTGGCGGATTCAAGCGTGCCCAGTCTCACAAAAGACATATCCTTACCAAAAAGAGTACTAAGCGTAAGCGTCAGCTACGTAGTATCCTGCAAGTAAATGCAGCCGATGCAGCCTCAGTACGTCAAATGTTACCTTATAGTTAAGGGAGTTAAGCGAATATGCCTAGAGTAAAACGTGGTGTGACCGCTCATGCGCGTCATAAAAAAATTCTTGAACAAGCGAAAGGCTATAAAGGCCGTCGTAAAAATGTATTTCGTGTAGCGACACAGGCTGTTACTAAAGCCGGTCAATATGCGTATCGTGATCGTCGTCAACGTAAGCGTCAATTCCGTGCTTTATGGATTGCGCGTATCAATGCGGCAGCACGCATCAATGGTTTAACCTATAGCCGTTTCATTAATGGTTTAAAGAAAGGCGCGATTGAAATCGACCGTAAAGTACTGGCCGATATTGCTGTCTTTGACGCAGCCGCTTTTGCAGCCATTGCAGAACAAGCTAAAGCCAATCTGTAACTACTGCAACCACCTTAATCATTGATTAAGATTGGTAAGCAGACTCTAAAAGGGAGGCTTTGCTAAAGCCTCCCTTTTTGTTTTTAAAAATTAATAAAAGAAGTCAAACGTGCAAGCAGAACTCGATAAACTGATTAGCAATGCAACAGACGCCATTGCATCCGTGACCGATGTAAAAGCACTCGATGATATCCGAGTGCAATATTTAGGCAAAAAAGGTGAAATCACTTCACGCATGAAACAACTCGGCTCGTTGTCAGCCGAAGAACGACCCAAAGCCGGGCAGGTGATTAATCAGGCCAAGCAACAGGTACAGCAAGCGCTTGAAGCTAAAAAAACAGAATTAGAAACAGCGCTGTTAAATAAAAAGCTTTCCTCTGAGAAAGTAGATGTGACCTTGCCCGGGCGTTCTATGCCTGCCGGTGGGTTACACCCAGTAACACGCACCATGCAGCGTATTGAAAAATTATTTTCCCAAATGGGTTTTAGTTCAGCTGTTGGTCCTGAAATTGAAGACGATTACCACAATTTCGAAGCGCTCAACATTCCCGAATCGCATCCGGCAAGGGCGATGCACGATACGTTTTATTTTAATGATAATACTGTACTGCGTACCCATACTTCCCCCGTACAAATTCGGGTAATGGAACAAACTGAACCGCCTATTCGGGTTATTGCGCCAGGGCGTGTTTATCGTTGTGATTCGGATATTACCCATACGCCGATGTTTCATCAGGTCGAAGGTTTGGTTGTGGATGAAAAAGTCACTTTTTCAGACTTAAAGGCACTCCTTATCGACTTTTTGCAATTATTTTTTGAACATGAAGATTTAAAAGTGCGTTTTCGGCCATCTTACTTTCCATTTACCGAGCCATCTGCTGAGGCCGACATTCAATGTGTTATGTGTAGTGGGGATGGCTGTCGTGTTTGTAGTCATACCGGTTGGATAGAAGTATTAGGCTGCGGCATGGTACATCCGAATGTCTTTAAATCGGTTAAATACGATACCGAAAAATATACCGGTTTGGCTTTTGGAATGGGAATCGAACGTTTAGCTATGATGCGCTATGGCGTGAATGATTTACGTTTGTTTTATGAAAATGATGTGCGGTTTTTAAAGCAGTTTAAATAAATAACGGTCATTGCGAGCGATAGCGTGGCAATCTTGTTGAATCTACCCCTTGCTAATCAAGATTGCCGCGCTATCGCTCGCAATGACAAATAATTCAGTTTTATCTTTCATCCTTCGTGTCCGTTGTGTCCGTGGTGGTTAAAAAAGGTTTTAAAAATGAAATTTAGTGAACAATGGTTGCGTGAATGGGTTAACCCCGACATTGATACGGCAACATTACAAGAACAACTCACCATGGCAGGTCTGGAAGTAGACGGTTGTGAACCGGTGGCCGGTACTTTTACTAAAGTCGTTGTGGCTGAAGTGTTAGAGGTTACTAAGCACCCTGACGCGGACAAACTCAATGTTTGTCGTGTGAATGTGGGCAATACCGAACCGCTGCAAATCGTTTGTGGTGCAGCCAATGTACGCGTGGGCTTAAAAGTGCCTGCGGCTTTGGTGGGGGCAAAACTTCCCGGTGATTTTAAAATTAAAAAATCAAAATTACGTGGTGAGCCTTCGCATGGCATGTTGTGTTCTACCAAAGAGCTGGGTTTAGAAGATCAGGCTGATGGCTTAATGGAGCTTCCCAATGAGGCGCCCATTGGCACACCGATTGAAGATTATTTAAAATTAAACGACGTGAGCATCGAACTAGACTTAACCCCTAACCGTGGTGATTGTTTGAGTATTGCCGGTATTGCACGAGAAGTGGGCGTTTTAAATGACGCAAATGTTAATGAGCTTAAAATAGACCCTGTAAAAACCAGTATCAAAGATACTTTCAAAGTAACGGTTAAAGCCGAGCAAGCTTGTCCGCATTATGTTGGGCGAGTCATTAAAAATGTTAACCCAACGGCAACAACACCGTTATGGATGCAAGAAAAATTACGCCGCAGTGGCCATCGTAGTTTAGGTCCTTTGGTGGATGTCACTAATTATGTGTTGCTCGAACTAGGGCAACCAATGCATGCCTTTGATTTGGATAAACTCAGCGAAGAAATTATTATTCGAGAAGCCGGGCCAAAAGAAAAAATCGAATTACTCGATGGCCAACAGGTAAAACTGATAGAAGGCAGCTTGCTGATTACCGATACCAGTGGGTCGATAGCCATTGCCGGTATTATGGGCGGAGCAAGCACGGCTGTGTCGGACGATACCCAAAACATCTTTTTAGAAAGTGCTTTCTTTACCCCGATTAAGCTTGCCGGTCAGGCGCGTGGTTATGGTTTGCATACCGATTCCTCACACCGTTTTGAACGTGGTGTTTCGTTTGAGCTGCAAGTGGATGCCATTGAACGCGCAACGGCACTTTTGCTTGAAATAGTCGGCGGTGAAGCAGGGCCATTAACCGAGCTGACATCTCAAAAGTATCTACCAGTTCGAGCCGCAGTAAAACTTCGTTTAGAAAGACTGTCTAGAGTATTGGGAGTTTCCTTTGAGCCTGTTTTTGTTGAAACTTGCTTACTAAATTTAGGTATGAATTTTAAAACTACCCGTGATGGTTGGGATGTGACACCACCAGCTGCGCGTTTTGACATTGAAATAGAAGAAGATTTAATCGAAGAAATAGGGCGAATCTACGGTTACGACAATATTCCGCGAACAAGACCGGCTTCCATTATTAAAATGAGCCCAGTTGCCGAATCACAGGTTGGGATGGCGCTGGTACGCCAAACATTGGTTGACCGAGGCTTTTATGAAGCCATTACTTACAGCTTTATTGACCCGTCGCTACAAGCCATTGTCGACCCCGAAAGCGAAGCTATTGCCCTTGCCAACCCCATTTCGGCTGATATGAGCGTAATGAGGACAAATTTATGGGCCGGATTGCTAGATTCTTTGCGATATAACTTGAATCGCCAACAAAATCGGTTATGCTTATTCGAGTGCGGTCTTAAGTTTTTAAGACAAGACAATGAAATTAAACAAAAATTAGTTGTTGCAGGTGTTTTGAGTGGCGATGTCTACCCAGAACAGTGGGCAGTTTCAAATCATAAAGTTGATTTTTTTGATACCAAAGGACACGTTGAAGCATTGTTAGGATTAACCGGAAAAGAGCTAGAATTTACTTTTAAAGTCGATTCTCATCTAGCACTCCACCCGGGTCAATCTGCGGCAATATATTTGACTAAAGGTGGTGAAAATCAACAACCTATCGGTTGGGTTGGAGCGTTACATCCCGAGTTGAATAAGAAGCTCGGTGTGCCATCCTCAACCTATGTATTTGAGTTAGATGCCAGTATTTTTGAACAGGGCAGCATTCCCGCTTACGCGGCTGTTTCAAAATATCCTGCAATTCGCCGCGATTTGGCTATTATTGTTGATAAAGAAATTTCTGCACAAAAAGTCATGGATACCATTCATGCAGCCTGTACGGATATTGTTCAGGACTTAGAGTTATTTGACGTGTATGAAGGCGAAGGTATTGATTCTGGAAGAAAAAGTCTCGGTTTAGGCTTGACCTTGCAGCATCTTTCCCGCACTCTTACAGACACTGATGTGGATTCGGAAATACAGAACGTCATCAGTGCGTTAAACGACAAACTTGGGGCAACACTGAGAGATTAAATACCATGGCGCTAACGAAAGCCGACATGGCAGAACGTTTGTTTGAAGAACTTGGGTTAAACAAACGTGAGGCAAAAGAAATCGTCGAAATGTTTTTTGAGCAAGTCCGAGCGGCACTCGAAAACGGACAACAAGTGAAACTTTCGGGTTTTGGTAACTTTGACCTGCGCGATAAAAAACAGCGTCCGGGTCGAAACCCTAAAACCGGAGAAGAAATTCCAATTACAGCCCGTCGAGTGGTAACATTCCGACCTGGCCAAAAACTAAAGGCACGCGTAGAAGCATATGCTGGAACCCAGTCACAACAATGAACTACCGGTAATACCGGGCAAGCGTTATTTTACCATTGGCGAAGTCAGCGAACTTTGTAACGTAAAACCGCATGTATTACGTTATTGGGAACAGGAATTTCCTCAGTTAAAACCGGTTAAACGTCGCGGCAATCGTCGTTATTATCAACGCCAAGACGTGTTGATGATCCGTGAAATTCGTAGCTTACTTTATGAGCAAGGCTATACCATCGGCGGGGCACGTTTACAGCTGTCCGAAGAACAGTCGAAGGGCGGTAAATCCTTCGATCCTCAAGTGATAAAACACTTAAGAATGGAACTTGAAGAAGTAATGGATATTCTCCAAGATTAATCGAAAGGTTACGGTTTATATTTACACCCTTCTAGGGTAAGATTCACCACCTTTGTTGGTTCCCCCTTCAAAAATTGAAAACCCACTTTAAAACGGGGCGTAGCGCAGCCTGGTAGCGCACCGGCATGGGGTGCCGGTGGTCGGAGGTTCAAATCCTCTCGCCCCGACCAATTAAAATATTGTTTTTTATTACCACAGGAATATTATGCGTTTTATTACTCCGTTCGATGGATAGAGTTATAATTAATGATTACTTCGGTATCATGTTTATTACGTCTAAATATTGATGAGTAACAATTAGGGAAGTTTATGGATTCAATTCGTATATTTAAGCACTACGTGCGAATACCTTTTATCTTGTTGGGTATTGGCGAATTTATCGTAATGTGCTTATCGGTTTCAGCGTCAGCGTACCTTATTTTTCAGCAGGACCAGTACCACTTCTCCAGTTATTTTGATTCTTCGTTAATCAGCGCCCTAATTTATGCTTTGGTAATGACCTTGTCGATGGTTTCGATTGGTTTATACCAAGCACGATTACGCGAAGGAATTCTTGGGTTTTTATTACGCTTATCCGCCGCCTTATTTTTAGGCACCGTATTATTGTCTTTGATTTTTTATATTTTTCCATCGTTGTTCCTCGGGCGAGGCGTATTGCTGCTAGCTGAAGTGATCTCTTTTGTTGGTATCTCTTTAATTAGAAATATTATTTATTTTAGCGGTTCATCTATTTTTAAAAAACGTATTTTAGTATTAGGGGCAGGCGATCGTGCCGCATCTATTACCGAGTTACGGCGTAAAAGTGATCAAGTGGGTTTTACTATTGTGGGTTTTGTGCATGTTCGCGGTGAAAAGGACGTGGTTGATGATGCAAAAGTGATACGCTTAAACTCATCGTTACTGGACTTTTGTGTTGATAATAACATTGACGAAATGGTATTAGCCATTAACGACCGCCGTAAAACCTTACCCATCGCTGAATTGCTAGACTGCAAAATGAGCGGTGTGGATATGGTGGATATTTTACAATTTTTTGAAAGAGAAACCAGTAAAATCAAGCTAGAACATTTGCACCCCAGTTATTTATTGTATTCTGACGGCTTTCAGCAAGGAATTGGGCGTCAAAACAGTAAAAGGCTATTTGATGTTGCGATCAGTGGTATCTTTTTATTACTAACTTGGCCGATTATGGCACTAACAGCGTTATGTATAATGCTAGAAAGTGGTTTTGGCCAACCGATCTTATATCGGCAGGTGAGAGTTGGTGAAGACGGTAAACCCTTCCAGGTCTTAAAGTTTAGAAGTATGCGTACCGATGCCGAAAAAGATGGCAAAGCGCAGTGGGCGGTTAAAAATGATACACGTATTACCAAGGTTGGTGGTTTTATTCGAAAAGTACGTATTGATGAACTACCACAAATCTTTAACGTATTTAAAGGTGACATGAGCTTTGTGGGGCCACGTCCAGAGCGTCCTGAGTTTGTGGGTGAGCTGAGTGATAAAATCCCGTATTTCAGTGAGAGACACCGTATCAAGCCAGGAATAACCGGTTGGGCGCAGCTATCGTATCCATATGGTTCTTCAGAGAAAGATTCACTCGAAAAATTACAATATGATTTATACTACGTAAAAAACCACAGCCTTTTTCTCGACTTCTTAATTTTATTACAAACAGTGGAAGTAATATTATTTAGTCGAGGTGCGCGTTAAATTTAAAGCCAACCTGAAAGACGGGCTAAAAAGGCACTACGGGTATCACTGACATCATCATGAATACCTATGCGTGGTAATTGGTGAAAGTTTGATTTGTTAGTAACCCAACCCTTGCTTGTAGTGCAGGCCGCAAAATAATTCTCGGCTACTATTTTTTCTGCTGCCGTGGTTATATTACCATTCGGGTAACAAAAAAGTGCCACAGGTAATTTGAGCTTTTCAAATAACAATACCTGAGAACCGGCCACTTCATCTTCTATTACCTTTTGATCCAGCCCTGGTAACATTCTAATGTGGTTCTTTGTGTGAGAGCCAAATTCAAGCAATGACGATGATTTCATTTCATTAATTTGTTGCCAGTTTAATATATCAATATTTTTTACTGTTTTGATTTGGCTAGACAGCTTATCAATTAAATTGTTTATTTCTTCGTCAGTGTACTGCTTTGCCTTGTTGATAATATCATCAAGTTCAAGGGTGGTTGGTATGCTATTAAATTGGTATTGAACGTTCAGTTTATGCAACCATGCGCTAGCTTGATGAAGAAATAATTCAGGATTATTTTTAGCGATTGAGTCAACTAATGATGCAAGTCGTTCAGGCCAGAATGTTTTATCGGTATTAATCAGATTAGTCACTAAAAAAATAGTTGCAGGAACAGTATGTTTCTTTAATAGCGGAAAAGCATATTCGTAATTGTCGGCCCAGCCATCATCAAATGTAATTGCAACAGATTTTTTAGGTAAAGGGAGATCATTTTTTTTACGTGTCAGCCATTCATTTAAGTGTATGGGTTCAAAATATTGTTTTAAAGTGGCAAGATGTAAATCAAGCGATTCAGGTGTAACCAGCATACCGGGTTGTTCGGTAGCATAGCGGGGATCCGTTTTTGGTAAAATACGGTGGTACATTAAAATTAATAATGTAGGTTCTTTATGTGTCCATTTGTGTGGACCAACAAGGGTAATTAATTGGTTGAGTCTTTTTTTAATCTGTTGTTTAATATTCATTTTTTAATACTGTATTAAATATATATTCTATATGTTTTAAATTTTTTGTTGATACATCGTTATGCGTTGGTAGTGTTAAAAGTTGAGACGCTAAGGTCGATGCATTTGTAACATCAGTTTTTTCTTTAAACATACTCTCTGTAATTCCGGCAATATTGGGTAAAGGTGCTTTATACATTATCGACATACCTAACCCTGCATTTTCAAGAGATTGTGTTAAATTTTTATGTGTCTCATAGTTTTTAACTAATATAGGGTAGCGTAAAAGAGGTTTGTCCATATTAATATTACAAGTGAGGGGTAAGTCAATGACTTGATTTGAGTTAATACGGCTTAACATTTGTGTATAAAAAATATTCGGTGTTTTTCGATTGCAATAGTTTGAATAATTATGGGCGATTAACTCTAGAATATATTCTGGACACGCTTTTATGGACGTGAGTGGTTTGTAAATGGTTTCTCCCAGTTTTATTGGCAAAAAATGGAGTAAATAATAAAAGAACGGTTTTATAAGCATATTGTAAATAGTTACTTTTAGCCGGTACTTTAGCTTTTCCATTAACGTGGGTTTTGTACGTTTTGTTGCGGGTAAATAGTTATATAAAACATCGTCTTTTGTTAAAACAATACCGCCACCCAAAAGGCTTAATGGTTTGCCTCGACCAAAGCTAGAAATAATAAAGTCACTATAAGGCAGAAAATTGTCTATCGACGTAGGGAAGTCCTGCGCAGAGTCTTCAATTAAGGCTATATTGTAATCGTCAATTAAGTTTGAAATTTCTTTAGTCCTTTCTGGTATGCCTAAAAAATTAACCGCAATAATAGCGATAATGGATGAGTCGGTTTTAATTTTTTGTTTGAGTGTATCAAGCTCCATCCATGGCGAGTCAGGTTCTAAATTGATTAATACAGGTTCAATGTTAGCATAAATGGCTGCACTGATAAGATCAGGGCAGCCATAAGCCGGTAGCAGTACTTTAGGCGTTTTAATTTTGGGGCTAGCTTGTTGTGCGGCTATAAGTGTAGCGCTCAATGCCGCAGTGCCCGACTGGTAATATTGAGTACGAAATGGAGCAAATAAATCTTGCGAAAGGGCTTGATGACAAAAATAAATTTTATTACCGACTGGGCGTAACATTTTAAACATAAGTAATCTCGGGTTTAAATAAAAAGCTTAACCTGTTTGAGTTTAACATTGAACAAGATTGTTGCGCTACCGCTCGCAATGACGGTAAGTCTTAATATGCTCTTGCCCTGATTTTATAAGCACTAATATTACGTAAAGTGGCTAAATAACCTGAAGCCGGGATAAGGAAATCTACATTGGTAAACTAAAAACCCCATCTTTTTATTTATGTAGCCTGGATGTAGCACAGCGAAATCCGGGAGTATTAATGCATTATTCCCCGGATTACATTTTATTTCATCCGGGCTACTAACTGTCCGGGATAAATTTTACACCCGTCATTCCCGCGGAGGCGGGAATCTAGGACATAGATAAACAGTCTTATTTTATTCTTTCTGGATTCCTCGGCAATTGCTCCTGCATTGCCCTACCTACACACATCCATGTGCTTGCGCCTCCGCGGGAATGACAGGAAAAGTAGTTAAAAGAATAGCTGTCATTGCGAGGAGGCACTAAAAATTTTTATTTTTAGTGCTGACGTGGCAATCTTAAAGAGAAAAGGTAAGCTCAACAAAATTGCCGCGCTACCGCTCGCAATGACGAAGTAATAGATGATTACTTTATATTCTAAAAAGTCTTCTCCAAGTAAGACAATATACGTTCTACAGCATGACCGTCACCATAAGGGTTACTCGCTTCCGACATTTTGGCATAAATATCTTTGTTCAAAAGAACATCTTCAACGCCACCCACTATTTTATCTTTATGTGTACCAACCAGTTTAACAGTGCCTGCTTTTACGGCTTCAGGTCGCTCGGTTACATCACGCATTACTAGCACAGGCTTACCGATAGATGGGCCTTCTTCTTGCACACCACCGGAATCGGTTAATATTAAATCACAATTATCCATTAGCCAGACAAACGTTAAATAATCCGTTGGTTTGATAAGCATAACGTTGTCTAATGCGCTTAATAATTTGTTAACAGGCTCAAGCACATTCGGGTTTAAGTGAACAGGGTAAATAAAATCCCAGTCGGGGTGGTTTAGAGCGAGTTTTTTAATGGCTTCACAAATATCAATAAACCCTTGGCCAAAGTTTTCTCTACGGTGGCCGGTTATCAGTATCATTTTTCGTTCTGAATCGGTTACTTTATTAAAAACATCCAGCCCTAATTTTTCTACCCAATTTTCTTTTGGTAATGCTGCAACGCTTTGCCTAACTTTTAAAAGCGCATCAATAACCGTATTACCTGAAACCAAAATATTTTCTACGGCAACGTTGTCATTCAGTAAATTAGTTTTTGATGTTTCGGTGGGAGCAAAATGATATTTTGCCAACTTACCGACCAATGTTCGATTCGCTTCTTCAGGGAAGGGAGCGTACATATCATAGGTGCGTAACCCCGCTTCAACGTGGCCAACGGGAATACGAGCATAAAAAGCTGCGAGTGTTGCTGCAAAGCAAGTGGTGGTATCACCGTGGACTAAAACAAGGTCTGGTTTAACAGTACTTAAAACGGTGCTTATTTGAAGCAGTATATTAGATGTTATTTCTTCAAGCGTTTGCTTGTGTTTCATAATGTTCAGGTCGTAATCAGGGGTAATCTTAAAAATATCCAGTACCTGATCTAGCATTTTCCGATGTTGGGCCGTAACACAAACGATTGACTCAAACGAAGCATGTGCCTGTAATCCTAATACCAGTGGTGCCATTTTGATGGCTTCTGGCCGTGTACCAAACACGGTCATCACCTTTAAAGTCATGAAATTACGCCACGGGTATCAATCACTAATTTTTCTTTTAACATCGCTGCCGTCAAGCCGGTAAATTCTTTATGGTCAACGAGCAGTAGAAGCACATCGGATTTTTGCAATGTTTCTTCTAGTGAAGACAGTTCAAATTCTGCATGGGTTTTTAAATTAGGTTCACAAACAACCAACTTACCGAGCTTTTCGGCTTGAATCGTTTTAACAATATTAAGTGAAGGCGATTCGCGTAAATCATCGACGTTGGCTTTAAAGGCTAAACCTAAGCAGCCGATAACGGGCTCTTTAAACTTGCTAGCGTAAGTGCGAACTTTATTCATCACCCATTCGGGTTTACTGTCATTTACTTCGCGTGCAGTGCGAATAATATTAGCAAGTTCAGGATTTTGGCTAACAATAAACCAAGGGTCAACTGCAATACAATGGCCACCCACACCCGGGCCGGGTTGTAAAATGTTAACGCGTGGGTGCCGGTTTGCAAGCCGTATCACATCCCATACATTAATGTCATTAGCATCGGTAATAAACGAAAGTTCGTTAGCAAACGCAATATTAACATCACGGTAAGAATTTTCTGTTAGTTTAACCATTTCTGCCGTTTTAGCCGTAGTTTCTAGTACGTTACCGCTGACAAAGGTATTGTAAAATTCAGCGGTGATTTCTGTCGAAGCCTCGTTAATACCACCAACGATTCGGTCATTTTGTACTAGCTCTACAATAATCTGACCGGGAAGGACGCGTTCTGGGCAATAAGCGATAAAGATATCTTTGCCTGTTTTGTGACCATTTTTTTCCAATATAGCCGCAAGTTCATTGGTGGTGCCAACCGGGGATGTGGATTCAAGAATGACTAAATTTCCCGATTTTAAAAATGGTGAAATAGCCTCGGCAGCCTGTTTTACATAACTTAAATCCGGCTCGTGGTCACCAATAAAGGGGGTGGGAACGGCTATTATAAACACATCAGCCTCAACTGGCTCTAAGCCGGCTTTAAGATTTCCGGAGCCAACGGCAGACTTAACCAGAATATCCAGTCCCGGTTCAACAATGTGTATCTTGCCGTCATTAATGGTTGCTACAACATTAGGGGCTACATCTACCCCATGTACTTTGTAACCCTTTGTGGCAAGTAAAGAAGCTGTTGGTAAGCCGATATAGCCTAAACCAATAACGCAGATGCTTTTAAATTTATCATTCATATCAATATTTTATTTGTATGTTTAGTTAAGTTAGAAAATTTTTGCTTAGTATATAGTTTCATAGGCTATTTTCAATAAATTTAGCGCAAACAATCACTTTTAATGGCATTGAATAGCTTTATTCTTACGTTTCCCATAGCCAGTAATATATTTGTCATAAACCATCATTCAATAGGGCGGCATTTAAATAAAATATTTCATGTGTTTTTAAAATGTGCTATTACTTTCGTCTTATTTGTTAAAGCGAGTATGGTTGTTATGAATGGGTTTTTATTAAGGCGAATAAGTCTATACTTTGATTAGCGTTATATTTATAATGCAGCTAAATTTTTATCTTGCTAATTAAAGAGTTAGCTCATATTTAGGCCAAATGAACGCTGTAAAAAAAATCAAGAACAAGCTCGCGAATGTTAACCCAAATTGGTATTTTACTGTGTTGGTTGCGTTTGTGTTTTTTGAATATGTGCGTCCACAGGAATCCTACCTGCATTTTTTAAGCCCGTTTAAATTCCCCTTTATGACCTTAGTGCTATTGGCCTATATTTTTTTTAAGAACGGTAAAAAATATTTAAAAGAAGAAATAGGTTATAAGTTATTTATTGCATTCTGGTTACTGGTAACTTTTTCTATTGTATATGCGGTTAATACTCGTGCAACCTATAATGCCAGTGTTGATTTAGCGTGGATCGGTATTTCTTTTCTTTTTCCTATGGTCGTTATTTTAAATAACACCGAGAAGTTATTAAACTTTTTTAATTATTGGGTATTTGCACAAGTATTGGTAGCGTTAACGGTTATCCAGCACGGTGGAACGGGCCCTGGTGGTATTGTGGGGGACGAAAACGATGTTGCTTGCGCCTTGGCTATGGCTATTCCTTATACTTTTTATATGTACTTTTTTCCCGGTATTACCAAAAGAAATAAAATTTTATTTCTTTTGGCCGGTATTATTATAATTATCGCTGTAGCAGTAACGGCATCACGCGGTAGTATGTTGGGTTTGGGTGCGGCTGTTGTTATGATAACCTATCTATCTAAAAACCCTATCCGTAATGCTGTTAAAATTGTTTTATTTGTTGTAATTTTTGGCGGGCTAATTGTATCGTTATTTCCATCCGCTTACGTTAGTGATATGGAAAACATGACTAACCCCGAAGACAGTACCCGCGAAGAACGCCTGTATTCATGGAGTGTCGGCTGGCAAATGTTTTTATATAATCCTGTTTGGGGTGTGGGTGCGGGTAATTACCCCTGGGCAAATTTTAAATATCTGGAATTAAGCCCCATGTGGAATGAGTCGCAGAGAATGCTCGGTGGCAGAGCTGCACATTCACTTTATTTTACAGTCATACCTGAACTGGGCATTATCGGTGTTATTCTGTATTTATCAATGATTAAGGTTATCTATAGCCGTTGTAAAAAAATTAAAAAAATAGTTAAAAAATATCCATCTGATATTACCGCTAAAAAATTAGAATTACTTACTAGCGCCTTTCAGGCATCGTTACTCAGTTTTTCGGTTAGCAGCGCTTTTATTTCTGTTTTGTATTATCCCTTTATCTGGCATTTATTGGGCATGGTGTTGGTAACGCATAAAGTAGTGATAGAAAAATATATCACAAACTCAAACGATAATGGTTCAACGTTGTTAGAACCTGCACAAGCTAAATAATGTTTAATAACGAAGACGATATTAAACAAAAAACAATCGATGGCGCTAAAGGCTATGCAGTTGTCAGTATTGCTAGCCAGATAGTTTCCTGGGTTTTTACTTTTATCGTTATCCGCTTATTAAACCCGAGTGACTATGGCTTAATGGCAATGGCATCGTTTTTAACATCGTATATACAGGTGTTTAGTAACTTGGGGTTAGGGGCAGGTATTATACAACGGCATAACGTTACAAGAAATGACTTGTCGAGTATATTCTGGTTTTCATCTTTTATTGGTATTATTATGTCGGTGGCCGTGTACTTTTTAGCCTACCCCAATGCCCTTATTTTTGAGAACAATGAGTTAATCCCTATTACACAGTTAAGTGCTGTTTTGTTTATTATATCGTCCATAGCCACAGTGCCTCAAAATATTTTAAGCAGGCGCTATGAATTTAAAACCATTGCTAAAATTAATTTAACGGCTGCAATGGTGGCCAGTGTGGCGAGTGTTATTTTAGCCTTACTCGATTATGGTGTTTATACGTTAATTTTAAGTAGCATTATATTGTCAACGGTAACATCTATCGGCTTTATGGTTAAAAGTAGATGGCTTCCAGCGTTGCATTATAATTATAAAGAAGTACATGCGTTTTTAAAATTCGGTTTTTTCTTATCAATAGCTTCAACTTTATCTCACTTGTTAGACACGATCGACAAGTTAATAATTGGTAAATTATATAGTGTAAGCCAATTAGGGTATTATAGTACAGCTATTAATATATCCAATATGCCTGTCGATAAAATATCGCCTTTAATTAGCCCGATTATTTTCCCCATGCTCTCACGTTGGAAAGACGACAAAAAAAAATGCTTTGATATCTACCTGAATATTTTAACGTATTATTTGCTGGTAATTTCACCGATTTATGTGGGGGGTATTATTGTGGCAAATGAATTGATAGACGTTGTGTTAGGTCAAAAATGGTTACCTATTATCGTTATTTTCCAATTTTTTTGCTGGGTAAGGCTTTTTAAAGTGTTGTCGTCTTATCATAAGGTGTTAATTACATCTCAAGGGCACGCAAAAAATATTCTAAAGTATGACGGCATAATGTTAATAGTTTTAATGAGTGCCATTTACTTCGCGGCTATCAATAATTTTTTATATATAATATATGCTTGGGCAGCTATTTACCCAATAATTACTTTAATTTGGATATTCTCAGGAATTAAACAGTTTGGTAATACTGTTTATTTACGATATTTAAAATCAGTATGGTTAGGTGGAAAGGCAGCGTTGTTTATGGGAAGTGGGTTGCTATTATTAAAGTATATTATTATTCCTGAATTTAGTACTAATCTACCTCAGATTGCATCGTTAAGTATTTTATTGTTATTTGGTTTGTTGTTTTACGTTGTCTTTCTGTATATTTTCCAGAAAAATCTTATTAAGCAAGCTATAACAACTTTATTGCATAAATCAAAGTAGTTGCTGAATAATAAAACATGTAAATTTACAGAGTAAATGGATTTGTTATTAGATAGATAATTTAAAGTGATTATAATGAAAAAGAAAAAAATATTATTTTTATCGCGAGGTTTTGTTTATAATTTTAAAAACAATATTCATGCAGCTAAATATGATTTATTTAAAAAAGATTTTGATGGAGATGTTGTACAAGTAGTAAATGTAAAAAAATACAAGCTTGTAAGTAATGATAACTTCAATTATGTGGGCTGTTATATTCCTCCTTTTTTTCTTCATAAAACCTTTATTTTAAATATATATTTTTTCTTTTGGACTTTGTATTTGATTGGTTCCAAAAAACAGGCTGAACAATATGATGTTATTATAGCATGTGATGCATTGGTTGCTGCGCCGATTGCAGCAGTTGCATCATTAATTTATAAGATTCCATTAATAACAGAGTTTAATGGTAACTATATAAGTGAGCATGTATGGAGTGGTAAAAGTTTTTTTACGAGTATAAAAAAACGATTAGTTTATTTAATTGTTCCTTTTGTAGCTAAACATTCTGCAGCTATAAGGTTGTTATATCCTAATCAATTAGATAATTACAAGTTGCGTTCTAAATCGGCAAAAAAATATCTTATTCATGAGTTTGTTCCAGTTGAAGGGTTTAAATACACTGAATTATATGATAATAGCAATCCATATATATTATTTCTGGGCGGGCCCTTTTATTTGAAAGGTGTAGATGTATTAGTTTCTGCATTTAAAAATATCTGTGTGAATTACCCCAATGTTGAGTTAAAAATTTATGGTTGGGCAGAAAGGGAAGAGCAGTCTCATTTAGAAGTTTTAGCAAAGGGGTGTGCAAATATTAAATTTTATCGTCCTGTTAATTATAATGAAGCTATGGATTTAATCCAAAAATGTATATTTTTAGTCCTGCCGTCAAGGACAGAAGCTATGGGGCGAGTATTGTTAGAGTCAATGGCTTTTGGTAAACCTGTTATTGGGGCAAATGTTGATGGGATACCAACGTACATTATTGATAATGAAGTGGGGCTCCTTTTCGAAAGCGAAAACATCGCTGATCTTACAAAACAAATTGAGAAATTACTAATAGATGAAAAACTGCTTAAGCAAATAGGAGCCAATGCTCGTAAAAATGTAATGGCGAATTATACAGAAACAATATATTTCTATAAATATAAAAAAATGATTTTTGAAACTATTGATTCATATAGTAAGGATTAAGATGAAGCTTTTAAAGATAAATCTGAATATTGTTAGATGGTTTAGTCGAGATTTTATCTATAAATATCTAATTCCAATTTTTGGGTATTTTGCATATTTAGGATATCTATTGCTAAAGTTTATACGCCAACCGAAACGTGCTTTTAAATTTTTATTGATGTCAAGTCGTTTTAGTCATAGTAAGTTTGCAATGCGAACAATTGCAAAAAACTTGAAGGGTATGCGCAGTTTTATTGAAGATAGCCTTAAACAAGATCTGGATGTTACTTTACGTACAGCAATGGGTAGATCAATTATTCTTCAAAATCCTAATTTTGTGAATGGTAAGGTTGAAAAAGGTCTACTTTTAATTACATTTACTACTGTTTTTCCCTATTATTATAACAATATAAATGTTGTTGAATTATTAAAATATTTTCACATAGTACTTGAGCCAAGCTGGGCTGGCTATGCTTTACCTGAAATTCTTTTTTGGTCAAAATTTAATGATGGTCTTATTATTGTTGAATCCACAGAACCCAAAGATTTTGAATTAATTCAAGGCTTAAATAGTTCATTGATGGCTGTATCTTTTGGTGCAAGTGACTGGGTTGATCATCGGCTGTTTACCCCACTAGACTTAGATAAAGAATATGAGTCTATTTATGTTGCGAATTTTAATGCTGTAAAAAGACACCATGTTTATTTTAGAGCGTTAAATAAATTAAAAAATACGGGTTACAAAAAATCAGCACTTGTTTGTGGAAAATGGGGCGAACAAATTGATGAGGTATATGATTTAATTAAATATTATGGTTTAGATGACTGTTTAGATGTGTTTGTTGGGCTTAATCAAACGGAGCTAAATGTGTTATTGAACAAGTCTAAGGTTAATTTATTAATGTCTCTAAAAGAAGGAAGTAACAGGAGTATCTTTGAAGGTTTTTATTCTGGAGTTCCTGCGATTATTCTTAAAAAAAATATTGGTGTTAATAAAAATTATATCAATGAGAACACCGGAGTGATGATAAAAGAAAGGGAGCTAGCTCGTACATTGCTTCATTTTTCAGAGAACTGGCAAAAATATGATGCTAGAAAGTGGGCTCTAGAGAATATTTCTGCAATTAGAACAACCGAAAAATTAACTAAAATATTAAGTGAAAGTAGTAGATATTTTAATGCTAAAAGCACAATAGCAATAAAGGTGAATGCACCTGAAGTGGAGTTTTTAGACATTAGTGAAAAAGTATATTATCTGAATATTGCTGATATAATTCCGTTATTTAGCAACAAAAGCGAGAACTCAGAGTATTTTAAGGCCCAGATGGAAAAGTTGCTCAATATCTTGCCAAGGCACTAAGTACAATTGTACTTGCAGAATGGATGGGAAATTCTTGTATGGCGATTAAGCGTGTGATGAAGTCTATATTTATATAGAACATTTACGAAAATAAGCTTGCACTACTTCACAAAACAGTAGGTTTTTGTTGTGTACAACTAGCTTTATACGTAATTTTAAACGATACTCTTGTAGAATTATCGAAGGATTCTGGAGAATTAGTGATGTACAGTGGCAAATTTAAAGTTTTATTTTTTGGCTTATTTTTTATACTTTTAACCGGAATAGCTAATGCGGCATCGATTGACCCTTCAGCATTCTATGTCGATAAGGACAATCTAAGTGCAAATGATAATAATCCGGGTTCTGCATCTCTTCCATGGAAATCAATTCAACATGGCGTCAATCAATTAACCTCGGGGCAACGTTTATATGTGCGTGAATCAGTTCAGCCATATTTTGAACCATATCGATTTTATGGGACAGATATTGGTGGTATTACAATAGATGTAAGTGGAACTCCGACGAATAAAATATATATTGAAGGTTATCCTGGGGACAGTGTTGTTATTAATCAACGGCGAGGTACATCGAGCTTAAAGGCTGAAGATGGGACATTGGATAATGTGAATGACTCTAAACCATTAAGCGGTTTTTATATACGCAAGGGTAATTATATTGTAATCAAAAACTTTGAAATTACTCAATGTTTTGGTTCCTGCATTATGTTTGATCCTGCTCTACATAACCTTGGTGTTGAAATTGAAAATAATCATATTCACCACGCTTATGGTACTGACAATATAGGTGGAATAAGGCTTGATCACGCCGATTACGCGATAGTGCGAAATAATATCATTCATGATGTCTATAGTGACAGACATACAAGCAACCCCTTTACAAGTGAGCCTTATGGCTTGGACTCGGGTATACATGGCTATCAACCAGGTAATGCACTAATAGAATATAATGTTATTTATAATGTTGATCGTGGTATTTTTGCAAAAGCGTCTGATGTAGATGGGTTAAACGCTGCTACAGTTAGAAGAAATGTATTTTTTAATAATAGCAACTCTGCCTTCTCGCTTGAAGTACAAGGTGCTGGTTCTCCCCCTGCTCTGAATGCAAAATTTTATGAAAATATTGTATATAATTCATTCGGTGGTGTGAGCAGTGGGTTGGCTGAAACGAATGGTCAATCGGTTAACATTGACATTTATAACAATACTTTTTACAACTTAGATTACGGGATTAGTTTAACAGGGCAAAAGGGTATCAATATTTACAATAATATTTTTAGTAATATAAAGGGGATGAATATTTCGTCAATTAGAACACTCACTTCGATTACTAATAAGTTTGATTATATTGATAATAATTTATATTTTAACGAAGGTAAAGAATGGGCATTAGAACTGTATGCTGCTAATAATGAAATTCTTCGATCGTTAGCGGTTTGGAAACAAGCATACTCCAATAGCAGTTTAAATGATCTTAGTAGTAATCCAGACACAAATTCAGTTTCAGCCAACCCACAATTTACCGATATTGCGAATAATAACTTTACCGTAAAATCAACTTCGCCTGCTTCACCGGTTTATCAGAATGGTCGTTATAAGGATGGTATAGGTGCCTATGGTATGGGCGCGGTTGTAATAGGAATTAGTGGATTAAGGTCAAAACCAATTACTGATTTAAATTAGTAACATGATTAGATTTTTTGTTATTAAAGAATACGGCAAGGGCATATTAATTTTGGGGTAAATGAGTTTGGAGGATCCTGTAAATAATTACGTAATGGGTTCAATGCAACATTCGAGTGATCTATCGGTATGGTCCATTTTTTTGAAGCCGATTTAATGGCTAACCAAATCACCTTCAAAGCCGAATTATCCTGCGAATTTCATCTGGGTAATCAAATAAAGTAATTAAGTTCACCCAATGGGTTCGCCATGATTTAGAAATAGCTGCGGATTTCTTGTCTTTCTAGGGCACAAAGTGAAATGAGTTACGTACCATTGTGTACAATGCAAAGTCGTACCTTGATACAGGGTATGCGGTGTTAATGGCTTCTGGGAAACCTTTTAAACCATCAACACAGGCTGTGAAAATATCTTTAACGCCTCGGTTTTGTAATTCCGTTAAAATGGATAACCAGAATTTTGAGTCTTCGTTTTCTGGTAACCACATGCCCCGCGAACTGATATAATGCAAGCACAAAAGCAACACTAGACTTGAACACGATTATTTAATTTTTAAACAATAATGTTCGTCGGTATCAAGGCTTCGATTTCTTCCACAGAGGTTTTATGGGTAATTCATATTTTATGAAAGTTCAATAGGGCTATTTTTGTGAGTGAGCCACTGTTATCTTTCGCGTAAATACTATTACATTAAACTATTTGCGATAGAAATTAGATTTAGTTTCATTTCTTACAACGTCATACAATAAATAAAAATTAGAAACATCAAATAAAACAAAGATTAAATGTAATTAAATCGTTTCATATTTTTAAACATCATTCTTGTTATTTTATTAACTTGATCTTCATTTAGTTTACTCTTCCAAGATAAATCTTCTTTTACTATACCATCAAATTTCCCTTTCATTCGATTACCAAGAATATGATATTGTTTATGGTTAAAATCTAATATATTTTGATCATGTGGAAGATCGATAAAATCGCATATTTTATTTAGCGTAACCTCTATATTAGCACATAGATTCTCATACTTGACTGTTAGGATATTGATTTTAGGGTATCGTTGAGATAATTTGTCTACTAATCTAATATAATCATTCCACTGTCGTGATGCTATATCTAGAGTATTTCCTGGCTTAGGTTGATTTTTGATATAAGATGAACAGAATCCTCTGCCGTCACGAATGAGATGTATTAGTTTTGTTGTATCTGAATATTTTATAAACATTTCAGCTCTGCGTATAGATTTTGTTCCATCAATATAAATGCTAGTTTTATCATATTGAAGGGTATTATCGATAAAGATTTTTTGCTTTTCCATAAAATAATTGACACGAGAATAAAACAAAGGGAAGTATTTAATAATAGAATCTCTAATTATAGGTGTATAACTAAATTGAGTTAAATATTTATTAATAAGATTAACTTGAGATATATCTGGTAGTGTTTGGAATATGCGTCGATCCCATGTGTTCGTATTTGGTATCATTAAGCCCTCACCTACATTTTTATAGTGAAGGCACTCATTTAACTTCTCATTACAACTGCATACTAGGTCATCAACATTATTATTCTTAAATGGAGGAACCTCTCCATTACACGAAATATTTCTATGGTTGTTTAATAAAATAGCAAGTAATGTGGCACCCGAATACCAATTTGCTAGCATGAAACAGGGTTCTGCTGGAATGCGTTTATCTAAAGGTGGTGTTTTCATAGAGTATTTTTTAAATTGTTCTTTAATTTAGAGTTTATTCGGCAAATAAATTAGGGAAACTTAGCATTGCTTTAAATAGTGACAATGTATCATTATTATTTACATGCAATCGTTTAATATTATATCTATCCATGTTATTAAAGTCGCATATTCCAGGCAAAAACGAAAACCCCACTTTATATTTGTTGGCAATGGTTTCTTTTCTAACAATTTCTGAAAATGATTCTTCCTGTCCGTCTGGGTAGGCAATGCAATCAACACGGGTATTCAGATTTCTTTCAATCATTTTCTTTGACTCACTTAACTCATATTGTATTTTATCCTGTGATAACATCGATAAAATCGGGTGGGTATGTGAGTGTGCTGCAATAGTCATATTGTTTTGTGATAATTCTTTTAATTGTTCCCACGTCATAAATTTACTAAGTTTGTCTTCATCTGTTGGTATGTTCAGGTATGGGTCACCATATTCCTGATATAAAGCATAGAGTATTTTAATCCGTTGGCTATTACTTATTATTTTGAGTTGTTCAATAAATTCATCGTAATGAGATAACTTATCTTTTTTATTTATTTTAAATGATAAGTGAAGGCTTTTGATATTGACTTCTTTAACCTTTACTCGGTTAAAAAAATAAGCCAAACGTTCATACCAGATAGTTTCATGCTTGCCGATATAATCAGTTGCTACAAAAAAAGTCGCTGGAATATTAAATTCTTTTAGAATTGGGTAGGCATTCGTATAGTTGTCTTCAAAGCCATCATCAAACGTCACCATCACAGCATTTTTAGGTAATGTTTTATTGCCATCCACTGCCTCAATAAACTCTGCCATGGAAACAGGGTGGTAGTTTGAGCTTATATACTTCATCTGCTGGTAAAAGGTTTTGGGACTTGCACTTATCAGGTTGCCGTCGAAGGGGTAATTATTACCTGTTGCAGTAACTCGATGGTAAGTGAGAATAGGCACTTCGTTACAGAAATAAGGTCGCATCAGGCGTAACAGGGTATGCATTCCTGTTGCAGTAAAAATAGCCGCGGCTTTATGTAATTTTCTCATCGTTATGTTTTTGTTTCGTCTAATGTGGCTAATAAATCAGCAAGCACCTTGGTTTGTTGTTTTCTTTCAAAGACACCAATTTTTGAGTTATTCGTTTTTAGTTTGTTACTCGTCCATTCATTATAAAACTCTTTAAGGCGTTGCTCTATTTCTTTAACCGAAAAGAAGTCTGCTATTTTTCCACATTCTACTTTTTTTATAAAATCGCCCGTTGCACTGTCACTGGTTAGGCAGAGGATATTATTATTGGCATAAATATATTCAAATGTTTTAGCGGGTACAGAATAATAGTTCATATCTGCCGGGGCTAATAGCAATAACACATCTGCTTCCCTCATTTTATTTAGGGCCTCTTTGTAAGGGATTTGCCCCTGAATATTGACACAATGCTCAAGCTTATTTTTAGCCACAATATCTTTTGTTGTGCCGTTCTGTGTGTGTGCGACAGCTCCGATAAAATTAACTTGAATATCAGTTTCTTTTATATTTTCATTTACAATAAGACGATGCAACGCCTGTAGAAAGTAGTCTGGGTTTCTTGTGCCATAGAAGCTGCCGATATAATTGATGGTGAATTTTTTGTTGGTTTTAGTTTTGGAAGCTAAATCTTTAAAATCACTGGAGTCAAAACCATTCCATATTGTGTGAAATTTTTCAGGATATTGGTTGGCATAACAATTCGTAAAGAAGTTGGTGTGACGATCTGTTGCTGAAGTGACTATGGATGATCTTTGATAAAGCTTATTTTCTAGCCATTGTTCTATTTTGATCGATAATAGGGTTTGGTGTGACTTCGCTTTTGCGATGTGGAGAGTTAGGGGATCTCGTAAGTCTGTAACCAGTTTTACACCGCTTAGATATGAAAGGGCCAAGCCAACCATGCTGACCGTTGCGGGTGGGGCAGTGGTTAAAATAACATCAATTTCTTCTTTGCGTATTATTTTAAGGCCTGCCCAAACAGCCGGTATAAGCCAGCCGACATGCTTATCTGGGGACTCTAGCAGGGAGTTTAGAACTCGCTTAATAAAGGAATCGGATCGTTGCTTTAATTCAGCACCATTTTGTGGACTAGCAGTGATATTTAGTGATTCTTTTTGAGGTGAACGTAGAAATAACCGTTTGATATATAAGATAATATCCATAAGTGTTACAAAAATAGATGTTCGGGTTACGGGTACCGATGCTATCTCGTTAAGTCGGCTGTTATCTGTGGATTCATAAAATTTATCCTTAACGGTTAAAATATGGGGTTCCCAGCCATATTCAGGAAGATATTTAGCAAATTTTGCAGGGCGAATTCCGCCAACTTGCGAATCGGGTGGAAAATGGTAGGCAATAATGAGGACTTTCTTCATATCTTTCTTTTTCGGTTTACATCGTTGTATTTTTGAAAGATTCAGGTTCTTCAGGGCAAAAGCATAATTTAGTTAAACTGTGAATCAGTACATATTATTGTGTATCTATAACCCAGATTTATAGTAAATTGAAGTATATCATCTACATAACTATATAAAATACCTAAATATTCGTGTTCATTATTGATAAGGTTAAAGGGTAGGTAAAGCATGTTAATTTTTTTTAGATTTAGAGCTACTTATTTGATGTTATTCTTGCTTTTAGGGGGAATAATGTTTTTCTTATCGTTGCCTGTTGAGGCGGCAACTTATTATGTGGCTAAGTCCAATCCTGCTGCAAGTGATTCAAATAGTGGTACTGAAACCACCCCGTGGAAAACAATCCAGAAAGCGGCCAATACGCTGGTGGCAGGCGATACGGTTTATGTAAAGGCCGGTATTTATCAGGAGTTGTACGCAGGCTTTCCTACTTCATATACCCCGGCAATTAAACCACAAAACTCCGGTCAACCGGGTAAATATATCACTTATATGGCTTACCCCGGCGATAGTGTCATTATCGACCAACAATATAAGGGCGGCATTTTTTATGTTGAAAAAAGCTATATAAAAATTAGCGGGTTTGAAATGCGAAATGGTTGGGGTGGTATTGTTACATCTGGAACAGCCTCGAATATTATTATCGAAAATAACAATATCCATAATATAGATGCTGGACCCGGGGACAATAATGGTGGTATTTACTTTACCCCTTGTTCGTACTGCCAAGTGCGTAATAATTCAATTCACGACATATTTGTAAATGGAACAAACACTAAATTTCACGATGGGGCAAATGGTTCGGCGATTCATAGCTATGATATGGAATTTATCACGATCGAAAATAACGAGTTTTATAATGTTTATAACGGTGTTTACCATAAAAGTTCGTCAGGTAAAACAGGTGCTTTGATTAAAGGTAATTTAATCCACGATGTGACAAGAGGACTTTTTTATGATGTAAAGGGGAGTGGAGATGATCCTCATATTAACCAGCGAGTAACCGGCAATATTATTTACAATGCGAAATCAGGTATTAGCTTGGCTGCGCACTCTTACGATACTGCCGGTAGAGTGAATGATGGCTTTAAAGTCTGGAATAATGTGATTGTAGCAACTGATGATGGAATTGGGGTTAATAATGCCAAGAACGTAGAGATTTATAATAATATTATTGTTGGCCCAACCAAATATACCGGTTTCGCAACACAGGATGGGGTTTTATTTAATTATTTTGACAATAATATATATTTCAATATAAAGCAGTGGGCAACGGATCTTTATATAACTGGGCTTGAAAAATATTATTACAGTTTTGCTGCTTGGCAAGCGGGTTCCGGGTTTGATGCGAATAGTACCAGTGCAAACCCTAATTTTGTAAATGTCGCCACCCACGATTATCATATTAAAACAGGCTCTGCGATCGTTGGCCGAAATGGTGTATATATTGGTGCTTATCCAACAGGGAATGAAGTGGTTGGGATTACGACAAGGGCTAAGCCTGCGGTGGCCTTATATTAATCTCTTAATTGTTATTTTCTGGCTGCTATTGTAAAAATTCCTATACCTGATCTACTCCATTTTTTTGCTTTAAGTAGATTAAAGTATATTTTAATATGAATAAAGATATGAAGAGGATCCAATAGAAACTTTTTTAGTAGCTTGCCTCGTGATGGCCCTGCGTAATGGGCACTATCTTTCCAGTTAGGCCGATGAACTTTATTTGAACATATAAACTCAGAAAAGCCTACACTAGACAAAATAGTTTTCATGGAGTCAGGTGAGAAATACCAGCGATGATCTAGTTGATACATCCAATGATTTTTACCACATTCGACTCTATCTGCACTTTTATAATTTCCAGTTTCAATGACGAGCCACCCCCCTTCTTTTAGGTAGCGGCTAGCAGTTAATATTATTTCAGTTGGGTTTGAAACATGTTCAATAACATCCCATAAAGTTATAACATCAAATAGTTCGTTTTCAGGAATTTGATCGATACTACCTTTGATTGCTTGAATCATTGATTTATTTTTCAGTCTTTCGATATCAATTGCTGGATCTATAGCTACAACATTCCACCCATTGTCAGCCGCAACTTCTGCAAATATTCCAGCCCCTGCACCAATATCTAATAAGTTTTTACCTTCTGTTGTTAATTCATTTAGGAATTCAAATTCTGATTTTGCGATTTCATATTTTTTTTGAGGGTTAAAATATTCTGATTGTGATTTTCCTTTGTCTTTGTATGCGTCTTCAAAAAATTGTACACTTTCTTGGGGTGTTCTACCTAAAGGGAATTGCCATGCAAAATTACACGACGTACATTCGATAATGTTGACATGAGTTTGTGCATCAAATGCATTTGCTTTAAATTGAAATAATTGTTTGGAGCCACATATTACACAGTTCTTATCTGATGGTTCAAATTCAATTTTGTGCATTTTATTTCCTGTTTAATAAGGTTAATTATTAGATTGTCTTGGTTTAGTGATGTTATTATATATTCCATATAATTTCATTATTTTTTAAAGGCTAGTTTATGATTCTACATGAAAGAAATAGGTTGCCAGGTTGGCTATTTGTTTTGCCGTGGCCATTAGATGCTATAGGTGGTGTCGCTCGAGTATTAAGTGACCTTGTGCTTGAATATGATCGAAGTGATTTATATAAGACCTATGTGCTAGTACTTGATTGGGAAGCTAAAAAACCAATATATTTGAACCATGAAACATACATAGAAATTCGATTACGAGTCAGATCACCTGGTAGGAGTATTTTTGCATTTAAAGAAAACATAGCATTTCTTCTAACTATACCAAAAACTTTATTAATATTACATAAAATTGTAAAAAAGTATGATATTAAGGTTATTAATCCACATTATTTAGGTGCCGAATATATAAATTTTGCATTATTTCGTTTTATATTTAGGTGGTGTAAATATTTTTTGTCATTTCATGGCACTGACTTATTAGATTTTGAAAAATCTACAGGTTTCCTCAGATCACAGTTATCGTACTGTGTCAGCAAGGCTGACTATTTGATATGTTGTTCGAATGGCTTTGCTGATAGATTGAAGAATATGCATATTATCAATAAAGAAAGAGTTGTTGCAATACCTAATGGTATTGCACATAATTTTTCTGATGTAATTTCAAATCTTCCAGAGGAACTAGTTAGTAGCAAGTATATTCTTTCGATTGGTACTTTTGATTCCAATAAGGGGCAAAATTCTCTAATCCGAGCATTTAGTAATGTTATTGATTCCAAAAAAAATATTAAGTTAGTACTTGTTGGTAGAGATGGTAGTAGCTTGGCATCTGTTTATAAGTTAGTAGAACAACTTGGTCTTTGTGAATATGTTTTTATTTATAAGAATATACCATTGGATGAAATAGGAGCATTTTATAAGAATGCAATTCTTTATGTTTCTGCTTCGAGGTTTGAATCTTTTGGTTTGGTTTTACTTGAAGCTGCGTTATTTAAATTAGCAATTGTTGCAACAAAAACCATTGGATCTTTAGAATTAATTGAACATGAAAAAGATGGGTTGTTAGTTGAAATTGATAGTAAGGATGAATTAGTGGCAGCTATTTCTTATTTAATAGATAATGATAAGGTAAGGATTAATTATTCGGAGATTTTCCACCATAAAGTTTTAAATACATATACTTGGGAAAATTCAGTACTACAATATACTAATTTACTTAGAGATTTAAATTAGTATAAGTCTTTTCTCTTGTAATGGACTAATTAGTTAGTGTTAATTTAATGTAGATCGAGTTAATTCAGCATGCTTCTTTTAGACCAATTATTGATCAGAGTAAATGGAAAGGGAACGCTACTGCGTTTCAGTATGTTACGACCTATTTCCCATGATGCAGATAGTGATAGATGCTGTGTATCGTAGTACATTATTTTTCCATTCTTATCATATACAGAACAGCTATTATTGGGGCACAAATATTCCGTTACATCATAGTATTTGACATTGTGTGTCTTTAATGCAAAATTCTTTAACTTTGAATTAATGTTAGCAACATCCTTCGAAAGCGGAATACTCTGTGTGTCGCACAGCATAAAGGGGAAACTAAGCGCTTTCTCTTTGCAAAGCCGATTGTAGCCAGGTATGACGGGGATCTTTCCAAGTAAAATGACTAGTTTTCCTTGTTCTGATAGTGCTTTAGTCGTTTTAAAGAAAATATCTAGAAAGCTTTTATCGCGTGCTTGGTAGCTTGTCCAACTAGATGAAATTATAACAACTTTATACTTATTCACTGCTTGCCATACAATATTTTGAGAATTACGGCAGTCAGCCAACCTTTTGGCGGTTACAAATTTAACTGGATCAGCATTTATTGGGAGGATGTACATAAATCTGTGTAACTGTTTTAGTTAACATTTAAACATAATCGCTTAAACGGTCTTCAAATTCAATCATAAACCGATTCAAAGCTGGTTTCCAGTTCCGAATCGGCATCGTCCATTTCTTTGATGCTTGCTGAGTCGCAAGGTATATAATTTTCTTAGCCGAGTCATCCGTTGGAAAGACCTTGCGCTTTTTTGTCGCCTTTCGAATGACACTGTTTAGAGATTCAATCGCATTGGTGGTGTAAATCGCTCTGCGGATATCTTGTGGGTAGTTAAACAAGGTATTTAAGTTTTCCCAATGCGTCCGCCAGGATTTACTGATTTGTGGATATTTTTCATCCCAGCATTCGGCAAATTGGTCAAGGCAAAGTAAGGCTTCATCTTCGGTAGTCGATTGATAAATTTTCTTTAAGTCCGCGGCAATAGCTTTGTAATCTTTGTACGGTACAAACTTCATTGCGTTACGCACCATATGAACAATGCATAGCTGAATATGGGTATCAGAGTAAACCGTATTAATGGCCTCAGGGAAGCCTTTAAGTCCGTCAACACAAGCAATGAGAATATCTTTGACACCTCGGTTCTGCAGTTCGGTCAGTACGCTTAACCAGAACTTCGCCCCTTCCGTTTCTGCTAACCATAAGCCTAATAGTTCTTTGTGGCCATCTAAGTTTACGCCCAGTGCTAAGTAAACCGACTTCTTAATCACTTGTTTATCTTGGCGTATTTTTAGTACGATACAATCTAAATAAACAATCGGGTAAATTGCATCGAGTGGGCGTGATTGCCATTCAATGACTTGCTCAATCACCGCATCGGTTATTTTTGATATTAGCGCAGGAGAAACATCGGCATCATAGAGCTCTTTAAACGTACTGGATATTTCACGGGTTGATAAGCCGTTGGTATAAAAGTGAATAACTTTACTCGCAACCGAGGGCATACGACGTTGGTTCTTCTTTATGAGCTTAGGTTCAAAATCACCGTTCCTATCACGGGGGGTATTCGATTTCAAATGCGCCGTTATCGGTATGGATGGTCTTGCTGGTGTAACCATTGCGACTGTTAGTTGAGTCACTTACCTCATGTTTATCGTATCCAAGGTGATCGTCAAGCTCAGCGTTGAGTGCGGCTTCAATGGTGATTTTAGACAACATTTTTGTGAGTTCGGTTAAATCATGCTCAGTCTTAATGTTTTTTGCAGCTTCTTTTGCGATGGCATGGAGTTCTTCTTTTTTCATAATCATTTATCCTTCCCGGTGAGGGGCTAATGATAAACAATTACACAGAATTTAGTACAGTCTCTATAAATTAATATCTACTTAATCGATAAAACATAAATTATCGAGAATACCATGCCTGAAACATCAAAATACTCCACAATGAAGCCGTATTATCCTGCTTGCCACTAAGATGATTTTGCCATAATTTTTGTATTAATTCTGAATTAAGATAACCGTGTTCTAAATTTGACTTATCGAGAAGTAAATTCTCTGCCCAACCTTTTAATGGCCCTTTTAGCCACTCGGCAATGGGAACTGAAAACCCCATTTTAGGGCGTTCTATTAGCTCTCTTGGTATACGTTTGTATAAAACGTCTCTCAGAATACGTTTTGTTGCTTTAGGGCTTAATTTGGTTTCTAGTGGTAAGCTCCAAGCATATTCGAGTACTTTATGGTTGAGTAATGGCAGACGCGTTTCAAGGCTTGACGCCATGCTAGTGCGGTCAACTTTGACTAAATTATCGTCCAGTAGATAGGTGGTGGTATCCATTGCCATGGCTTGTTGGATAAAATTTGTTTTACTATCGAACTGATTGATAATCTCATCACTTAGTAAGGGTGAGTTGTTTGTAATGCCTAAGACAATATTTGGGTCGGTGCAATACGAAATTAACATTTCATAAATCTCATCAATATTGTTCAGTGTTAACAGTTTTGAGAGTTTTTGTAGTTTAAGTCCTACACGGGTGTTTTTAGCGCTGCTATTTAGGAACCGGGATATTAGTGAATAGACTGCATCAATCATTGTAGTTGGAAAAAGATTGAGTAGTGCTGCCATTATTCTGCGAATGCTGACAGGGTAGTGTTTTACTTTATTCCAGATCTGGTTTGTTTTTGTGTAGCGGTTATAGCCACAAAATAGTTCATCACCACCGTCCCCCGACAGGCAGACTGTAACGTGCTTACGTGCTAAGGCACTGACAAAATAAGCGGGTAATACGGATGAATCGGCAAAGGGTTCATCCATCATAGATGGAATTTTGGGGACAAGTTCCAGGCAGTCATTGGAGGATATATAAAGTTCGTGATGATGGGTGCCCAGATGCTTTGATATTTCTTTGGCGAAGCGTGCTTCATTAAAATCTTTTTCGTTAAAACCAATGGTAAAGGTGTTTATTGGTGTAGAACTTAATGACTGCATAATGGATGAAACCAGACTTGAGTCTATGCCGCCTGAAAGAAATGCCCCATAGGGGACATCGCTTATCATTTGTTCGGATATAACGTGTTGTAGTAGTTCGTCCAGGTTATTTACGGCATCTTCATAGACAATAGTGGGTTTATTTTTATTTGTAGAAATAACATTTGAAAACTTCCAATAATATTCTGGTTGTATTTCAGTTTTATTACCTGTGCAGTAAGGTGAAAAGCAAGTACTTTTATTAAATATTTGTTCGGCTGTTAGTTTTAATAGACTACCGGGAATTAATTTATAGCAGTTTTCATACATCGTATACGGTGTTGGTATGTAACCATATTTTAGGTAGGCGGGGATTGAGCTTTCACGTATTTGGGCATTCCAGAAAGGTAGCGTGTGCAGTGCTTTTAATTCGGACGCCCATACAAACTGGTTATTAATCCACCCATAATACAGTGGCTTTTCACCTAGACGATCTCGGCATAAATAGAGGTTTTCTTCTTTTTTATCCCATAAAGCAAAGGCAAACATGCCTTCAAATTTTAGAACGGCTTTTTCTAGGCCATATTCTTCTATTGCAGCAAGAATGACTTCGGTGTCGGAACCACCTTTAAAGGGGTGGCCTAATGCTTCCAGCTCACTTCTGAGTGTTTGGAAATTGTAGACTTCACCATTGAACACAATGACATATCGGCCATTATGTGAAGCCATGGGTTGATTGCCATTGGGTGATAAATCCTGAATGGACAGGCGTGTGTGTACCATGGCGAGTTTGTTGTTGTGTAGCCAAGTGTCATGTGCATCGGGGCCTCGGTGTGATAAAGCCTGAGCCATGCCGAGTGCATATTGATGGAGTTGTTCATTTGAACTCTGGGATAAAATACCGGCTATACCACACATAATTTAACGCTTATCCGTTTTTGAATATTGGCTGAAAAGATCTGCGAGTTGTTTACCTATCATGTCATAAGAATATTCTTTAATGGCTAATTTTCGGGCTTCCTGTTCAAGATTTTTTTGTTTGGTGGAATCATTAAAAACAGTTTCAATGGCTACAAGATACTCTTGTGGTGAAGAAGCAAATAACACATTTGTTTTATCGCTTACATCAATACCTTCGCAAGCAATTTCGTCCGCTACAATGGCCATGCCCATTGAGAGTGCATCGACAATTTTAAGCTTTGTGCCGCCACCATCTTTAATGGGGCAAACATAACATTTGGCTTCGTTTAATAGTGGTCGAATATCATCCACAAAGCCATGCACATTAAATTGTGGATCATTTTTGGCGAGAGCAACAATACTGTCGGGTGGATTTGCACCAATAATATCCAAGTAAATATTAGGGAATTGGTTTTTTATTTTAGGCCAGATTTCAGTGGCAATAAAATTAACGGCTTCAATATTAGGATACCAACTTAACGTACCGGCAAAAATAAGACGGTTACTTTTTGTACAAGATGGATCGGGTTTAAAATATTCGGTGTCGACCCCATTGGGAATAGTATGTGCTTTGCTATTGGGTGATATTTCTAATAAACGCTGTGTATCGATTTTTGAGCAGGTAAAATTAAAAGTAAATTCGGGACAAAAAGATTTTTCATAGCGTTCAAGACGTTTGCCTTCCTGATAAAAGTATACTTTTTTAAGTAAGTTGCTTTCTTTGCTTGCTCGCCGGTAGAGCATATGTGACTCAATATTATGGTGGTCGAGCGAGCAGGGCGTTGAGCCACACAAATGCTTAAAAGGAGCTAGGCTAATGGTGTCAAAGTGAATAAAATCAAATTCTGTTTCAGTTAGTATTTTATTTAGTCGTTCTTCAAACTGTTTCGACTCAAGCCAATTGAGAGTATATGGATATTTTGTAAAGAGGCTTTTTAATGCAAGCGATTTTTTTTTAAATTTACTTTCATCACAAGGAATGGGCATAAACTCCACTGTTTTACAAAATTGTGACAGATGGTTGTTTGCTTCAGTAATGCCGGATTCGACATCTTTAAAAAGTGGGGCAATCAAATCTTTTTGATTAAAAGCAAGTAGATGTACCTCATGATACTTTGCTGTTTGCTTTAGTAAATGATAACCACGCTGCAATACTCCCCCTTTTGGTGGATAGGGAATAAAATGAGATAACCACAATATTTTCATTTTTAACTATGTCCGATAATGCGTCATTCAGACGCCTAAAATAGGTGGCCATTATATATATTGAAAACAAGATAATGTACCAAAATTTGTTTTTATATTTGTTTATAAGTATTAATATATTTTTGAGCCATTGTTGCTGTTGAAAATGTTGTTTGAGCAAGTTTGTTACTTTCAGAGCCCATTTTTTTACATTTGCCTAGATTGTTGATGAGCTCTTCAACCTGCGACCTGAATTTGTCTGTGTCATTCAGCGGAAATGTGTAGCCATTTACATCATTTATTATTAACTCTCGGTTTCCACCAACATCAGTTACAATAGCAGGAAGACCCGTTGCCATGGCTTCGATAATGCTGCATGAAAGCCCTTCACTTTGCGATGCTAGGATAAAGATGTCGGCTGTTTTCAAGATGGCATAGACGTCATTTCGCTCACCAAGAAGAAATACTTTGTCTTCGAGGCCTTCTAGGTAAATTTTGTCTTGGATGGTCTTAAATTCAGGGCCATCACCTACAAATAAGAGCTGCACATCATTCGTTTTTAATATCTCGCTGAGCGCACAGAGTTGCTGATATTGTTGTTTGAGCTCGATTAAACGGCCTACGGTTACTATTCGTACAGCCGATGCTTTGTCGATGTCGGTAAAGGGCTTATCTTGTGCGGTTGTTGAATTTTCGAGGTCAAAACCATTATATATGGTATGCAGTTCTTTAGCGAAGGGGATGTATTTTTTATAAAATGTCTGCATATCGTTAGAAACGGATATAAGGCGAGTATTTGCGAATTGTGCCATTCTTAGCATCGCACCTCTGCCTGTACGTTCTTGCACCATATACAGGTCGTGCAGTGTTCCAATATGGGGGATTCTATAGAGATAGGTTCCCAAAAATGCACCTGTTATTGAACCGTAAAGATGTGAGTGCAGAACATCTATCCTATAGCGTCGTAATAAGCGGGAAAACAGAATTGAAAAGAAAAAAATAGTAATAATTGAGCTATAAAGCTTTTTGTAGGGGATGCTTACCTGTGTAAGCCCATATTTTTGACAGGCATTATCAACATATTGGTTACCAAAATGAAAAATGACAACTTTATGCCCCTGTACGATTAGCTCTCTTGAAAGGCTAATAAGCATCGACTCAGCCCCACCAATATCGTCACTATCAATAAATTGTGCGATTTTCATTCGAAAGATCCATTGCTAAAAATTTATAAGTTTACCATGCTTTTTGTGAGAGGCGGATCTTGTTTTTGAGTAGCATTATTTTGTGAAGGGCGAGGTTGTTTTAATGAATTTGTAAAAGAGTTTATAGTATCATGCAGTAATTACAGATAGTGCAAAATACAAAAATAAGTAATTTATAGAGATATATATGCGGATTATTCATATAGCTTCGGGTGATTTATGGGCTGGTGCCGAGGTACAGTTATTTCATTTGGCTTTAAGTCTTGATAAACGTGATGATGTTGAGTTACTTGTTGTGTTGTTAAATGATGGCCAGTTAGCACAAGAATTACGTGACCGAAAAGTTGATGTGAATATTATTGACGAGTCAAAATATTCTTTATTTAAAATTATTGCTAAATTTTATAAGTTATGTCGTCGATACAAACCCGATGTTATTCATACTCATCGGGTAAAAGAAAATATTGCTGGCGGGGTGGTTGCGTGGCTAACCCGATGTAAAAGCATTCGTACTGTTCATGGTGCATCGGAGTTTTCTTCTGATTTTAAAACAAGAGTAACAAATTTTATTGATAACTTTGTGGCTTGTGTATTTCAGCATAAGGTGATTGCCGTATCCCGTGAGCTAAAAGATAAACTGAATAGGCATTGTTTTAGTTCGAAACTTGACGTTATCGAAAATTGTATTGATATTGAATATGTCAGTATGATGTCAAAAAAACCGATAGCTTATTATGTGGATAAGACACAGTTTAATATTGCTTTTGTTGGACGTTTTGTTGATGTGAAACGTACTGACTTATTTGTAAAAATTGCCGAGGATGTGAACAAGCGATTCCCTGAGTATAAAATACGATTCCACATGTTTGGTGATGGCCCTTTATGGGAACAAACACAGGATTATGTTGCACAACAACGTTTGGATGATAGTGTAACATTAGCTGGGTTTGTGGATAACTCCGCACCATATATTAAACAAATGAATCTTTTATTGTTTATGTCAGATCATGAAGGGTTGCCAATGACACTTCTTGAAGCAATGGTTCTGAATGTGCCGGTTATGAGTCGGAACTTGCCAACCATTAAATCAGTTTTGTGTGACGGTGATTGTGGTTATGTGTGCAAATCCGATACCATACATTTTTTTTCCAATAAAATAATAGAGATAATCAATAATGTTGACAACTATCGTATTGTTGCTGAGAAAGCGATAAATAGGGTTGAAAATGATTATTCTATTTATTCGCTAACTGATAAGTATATAAATTTATATAATTTAGTTATTGGGAAAGACTAAAATAATTAATCTGATGAGTGGTTAGTAATAATATTTTGGTAAAATTGAGATAAGTTACGGGTGTAATTGGAAATACTATAGCGGTTAAAAACATCATTTCGAGCATCTCCTCCCATTTTTTTAGACAGACCATTGTCGCTTAATATTTGAATAATATATTCAGCCATTTTTTCTTTATTAGTGGGGTCAACGAGATATCCGGTTTCTCCATCGTTCACTATTTCTGATGGAGCCCCTTTATTTGATGCGATAACCGGAATACCTAAACTCATGGCTTCGGTTATAACAAGTCCAAAAGGTTCAGGTTGTATTGAGCAATGCACTAATAAATTTAGATGCACCATGATGTTGTGAATATCACTAATATATCCGGTTATAATAACTTTGTCTTTTATACCAAGTTCACTTATTTTTTCTTTTACTTTTAAAAAATATTCTTCTGCTCCATCAGAGTTGTCTCCAATAATAAGTGCTTTAACACCGTCCATTTTGTTTAAAACAATATTTGCGGCATCTAAAAATTCTAGATGACCTTTCCAACTCATTACTCGCCCGACGATACCAAATATCTTGTGATTATCTAATAATTTGAATTTTTGTTTGTAAAATTTTGAATGTTGCAAATCAATTTCTTTTTTAACGACAGGGTTAGGCATCAGTACTAATTTATTGATGTTGTACCCTTTTTTTTTGGCCTGAGTTGAGACAAATTTTGAAATGGAAATATAGCCATCAACTTGGTTTCTTAATGGGTCTTTATCATAGTTGCGGATACCATGTAAATGTAAGACAACTTTTCTCCGGCATATTTTGGCTGCAATAATAGCTTCATTTGAGTTGTTGGTATGTACTATGTTAATTCGTTTTAACAGTATGATTTTGGAAATGCGAATAACCTGTAATATATTGGATATATTTTTACTAATAGCAAACGTTTTAAAAAGTACGGGTTGAATAAATTTAGGCTTACAGGCTGTTATCCATGAATGAATCGAATCGATAAGGTTGTAACTAATAATATTTTTGATTCTATATTGGCACACATTTTTATTGAATAATGTTGTTGCAATATTTTTTGGTATTTCATAAATCACGGTGTAATGAATATTTTGAACAGGGTTATTTACAATATTTGCAGCTACAACGATTGACCCGCCAAAGGTGACCGCTTGGTCAATCATTAATACATTAATTGATGATTTCATAATTGGGTGTCGGCTAAACCAGAAAATAGATACGCATTATCGTTTAGACGGTTCCCATTTTGTTATTCTTTTGCCGAATAGGTATAAAAGACTTGCATGAAATAAGGCAAAATTTACCTGTAAAAAAAAGAAGGGAAGCTTAATAATTTTATTTGATCTTAACGGTTTTAAAATTAACCCCGAAAAACCAATAAGATAAAAACCGAGTTGTCCAGCTAAAATCAAGCTATAAAATATATGTGTGTTCCATAATAAAATACTGCTAATGAATAGCGAAACCATAAACCATGGAACGAGCCAACGCATAATTTTATGGCTGAATACTTGAAATGAAAAAAAGCCAAATTGGAATGGGTTAAGAACTTGTGGGGTACTAAATAAGGCTGATATGCCGCGTATTACGGTTCGTAGTTTTCGTGAATATTCTTTGCTTTCATCTTTAATATTGGGGTAGTAGCCGAGTAATTCAGGATTGGATATTGCGATATAGCCTTTTTTTACGCAATTTAAGGCCGTATTAAAGTCACTGGGTACATTGATGCTCCAGTTTGCGCACACATCTTTGCGTGCAGCAAAGAATGAGCCACTTAGCCCGACAAGGCTGTTAACCGAACATTCCAGATTACGAAGCCACATTTCATATTTAACGTAGGCACCTTCACCTGCAATTTCACCGTTGTCGGATATAAATCGGTCTTCACTTGAAACAGCACCGATTTTGTTATTTTTAAAGCTGGCAACAATTTGTTGTAACGCATCTTTGTCAATACGGGTGGCAACATCAGAAAATACGATTATTTCTCCTTTGGCTTGTTGAATGGCACTGAATTGTGCATTTTCTTTGCCTTTTCGTTCTTGTACTTGAACCAGTTTAATTCCTTGGTCAATAAATTCTTTTACATATTGATTGGTTTTGTCTGTTGAGCCATCAGACGCAATAAGTATTTCACGTTTATCTTGTGGGTAAGTTATTTCAAGTGTGTTGAGTATTTTTTCTTTAATGCTTTTTTCTTCGTTGTAAGCAGTTATTATAAATGTAATAAACGGTTGATCATTATCGTTTATATTATCTGCATTATTGATAATGCGATTTTTTTTGGGTAGAGCTAGCAGAATTAACGGATAAATAAAATAACTAAAAGTAACGCCAATTAGGCTAATAAAGAATAGAGATTCAATGATGGTCACGATAATTTACTGCCTGTGAATTTTATTTAGTATAACGATGAGGTTGAATAAATTTTAATATAAATTTTGGGATAAGTTTGATAATGTTTGCTCTTATATTGTCGGGTAAAATATCACTCAGCCGGGTTGCAATACGCAGTATCGTTCCATGTAAACTTTGATTATTTAATTTGTGATTATAACCAAGATCTTGTGTGCTGATATCAATATTAAAAAAATGACTTAATTTTTTAGCGGTCTCATCCGGGTTATTTTTATAATCTGAATAGTTTATTTCGATATATGGAATATTATAATGTTTAATGGCTTCTTCGGCTGTCGATATATGAGCTTTTGTCCGATTGATAACATCGATTTTACTTTGCGGTGTTGCTGCACGCCATTTTAAGCGTAAAAAACTCTGATATATTTCATTTGAATTACGTTTTAATAATAAGACACGAGTGGTTTCGGGGTTTAATAATGGCCACCAGTACCCCAATGTGTAACATAAACGTGGATCTTTCCACATCCAAGGGCTGTGTTGATTAAAGTTTTCTACAAGCTGTTGATGTTTCTTGGAAGGGGAGAGCTGCGTAATGGTTTCTGTTTGTTTTTTTGTTATTGGGTCAAATAACCAAGTGTTATCATGCGCGAAACCTGCATTATTCAATATCTCGGCATTGCATTGAATTAAGGGTTTGGCTTCCCAGTAACCTGATGGGTTGAACTCATCACCTGAGCGTAAGTCACTGTCTTTATCATCAGCTACAAAGTAGTTGCTGCGGGTAAAGATGGATGCCGTCATACTAGTGCCAGAACGCGGCATACCGACAATAAGAACATTTTTAGGTGTATTCATCGTGCGCTCAATTTGATGGTTTTTTATACAACTGAATAAATCGGTCTGTTTTGTGATAAAACTTTTTCTTCCATATGTCTAGCGTGTGATCATCGTCTGGGTTACGTAATGCGTCAGATGTTTTGATAAGTTTAAAGCCGGCACTTTCTATGTCTTTTATCGCCCATTGTTCATCGATTCGATGTAATTTTGGAGTCATTGTTTTGCCGGTGCCAATTTTTGCTGCATGGTCAATAATTAAAAGTTTACCACCGGGTTTGAGTGCTGAGAATATTTGCGGAAAAAATTCATCATGTGTGGTCATGATTACCGGATCTTCTCTGGGAACATAAATATCATGATAACTTAAACCAATAAATATTAAATCGATATTTTGTGGTAGTTTCATGTTGGCAAATTCGCTGTCAATACGAACAACATTTTTGAGCCGGTTATTTTTTAAACGTTTATCGAGTTCTTTTTTTGAAAAACGCAGAAAAAGTGAATTATTCTGAATGTAGACTTTACCTTTTTCTCCAACGATATAGTTAAATAATTCAGTGTAATAGCCTCCACCGCCCAGAAGGTCGAGTACTTTCATGCCGGGTTTAATACCGGTTAAATCAAGAATGGTTAATGGTTTTCGGTTTTTGTCACTGTTTTTGTCTTCTGAATATCGGTTAGGTTGATAAAGTGACTGTTTATTGAGAGACATTTCATCTAAATTTTTAGTACAGCTTACAAGCGAAAGGGATAATGCAGCAGTATAAACAAGACTAAATAATTTCTTAAACATAATTAACCTGTTCTGTATTTATAATTGTATTGGATATGTTAAAGTTCTTTAAATTTATAAGAAATATCGTTTAATTGTTTGTTATTATAACGTCATTATAGTCTTTTTTGCTATATATTGGTGTTTAAATTTAAGTGTATAAAATAGTTTATTACTCAATAATTGTGTGTTGTGTTCATGACTGACATTAAAGTAGAGCTTTGGGAGTTGGCTCGGTTTGAGAATGCCCAGTATGAATGGACGAATTTATTAGAACGTTCAAATTCTGACAAACTATTTATGAGCTGGGAATGGCTTTATACATGGTGGGATACTTTTTCAAATAAAAATAAAATGACGCTACAAGTTATGGCGGCATACGATACTGAGCATATGTTAGTTGGTCTTGCTCCCTTATTTTTAACGTCATCAATATCCAAAAAAGTAATTCAAACTCAGCGGCTGCAATTTATGGGTAATTGTTGGCGTAATCCGGGGACGATGAGAACCGAACTTCTCGATTTTATTGTTGATAAACAATATTCAGAGCAAGTGATACAGGCTTTATTCCAATATATTAATGTGCGGTCTAATTGGGATGAATTTATTTTGTCTGATTTGAGTAAAAGCTCCGCAACGTACAATATATTAATAAAGGGTAGAAGCTTAAATCAGGCTTATTATCGTACTGCAGAGGAATTTGAATCTTATTACCTGCCTGTTGAGAATAGTTTTGACACATTTTGTAAATCGTTAGGCAAAAACACACGTCTTAAATTATTAAATCGCAGAAAAATTCTTGGAACAATGGGTGAGGTTGAATATGTTGTATTACAAAACGATCAAATTGAATCTCACTTTGAACTATTAAATACCTTACATACTAAACGTTGGGGTGAACCTGCTTTTGATGGGGATTGGTTAATATTTAACCTTGGTGTCGCAAAATTATTGGCTAAAAAAGGCCAGTTACAGTTTTCTATCATTATGTTGGATAAAATACCTGTTTCCATTCAATATAACTATTTAATTGATAATCACGAATATAATATTCAGGCTGGGTTTGATGCGAATCTGAATAGTAAAATTTCACTTGGGTATTTACATTTTGGTTATGCAATTGAGTCTGCGTTTAATAATAATGTGAAAATTTATGATTTTTTAGCGGGTGAAGGTAAAAATACACAATACAAAGAAAGATTAACCAGTCATTCACAATTAATTGTTAGTATGCAAATTATTCGTAATAAGAAAGCTATCGTTTTATATAAAATTTATGACTTATATAGTGAAGCAAAGCACTGGTTACTGAAATTTTTGAAATAATAATTTACTGCTGTATGGGATAAAATTTACACCCGTTATTTCTGCGGAGGCGCACTACTGCCAGAGATAAACTTTACCCCCCGTCATTCCCGCGGAGGCGGGAATCTAGGACATAGATAAACAGTCTTATTTTACTTTTTCTGGATTCCCGCCTGCGCGGGAATGACGGCTCTAATTATTTCATCATTGCGATAGCGTGGCAAGGATCCTTTGTAGGATGGGTGGAGCTTGCGTAACCCATCACCACGCCACATCAAACGATGGGTTGGCATCCATCCTACGCCTTTATTCTTCAATCGAATATGGATTTAGAAACTGTCTTCCCCAGAATAATTTTCTATCAATCACGCTAAGTCGTGCTTCGTCACATACTGTATTCCAGTTTATTTCAATGATTTCTTTTTGTTTTTCAAAAATCATACGTGCATTTTTTTCTGAAATAAGGAAGTTGTGCGCAGTTTCAAGGCAGGTTTTTAACTGGCTAAGATTATCATTTCCATGAATTAACATAGCTTGAGAAGCTTCGTTGCCTGCACGATTTTGTGGACATATATCATATGCAGGTGTCAGCGTTAACTCTTTACCATTCCAAAAAGCGGCATGGTTACGTGCATGATCATCGGTATTGCCACAAAGAATATTGAAGACAAGGCGAGAGAATAATTCTTTCAATGTATCCTTGGGTTCAGTGAAACGATAGCGGATAATTTCAGCTAAAGTTTCATAACTGGCATAACGTGCCATCATATCATCAAGACCAAAAAGGGTTAGTGCGGATACCATGGCTTTGCGTGTCCAGCCTTGGTTTACTTTTTCACGATCAAATCGCTCGATTAGTAATACATCCTTATTAGCTGCTGTTTCCAGCTTAACGGGTGCAACATCAAGTCCAACAAGAGCAGCTAGTCGCATGGCAATAAATTCGGCTTTTACTACGCTGTATAAATCTGTGCTGGAAGAAAATTTAGCGACATATTTTTTGTCATTATGCTCAACGAGTGCTTTTGGTCTTGCACCACCAATAGCCGTACCATGATACAAGGCTATATCAAGCTCTGGTGTAAGAGGAATGCCTTTTTCAACACGTGCAGCAGAATCCAGCAATTCTTCAAGAGGAACATTGGTTGCACTACGTGATTCGTATTCAGAAGGCGATTGCTGAAAATCCAACGCACCAATGCGATCAGAACCAGATTCCAATAAATAGGTCAGTTCATCAAGAACAGTGGTATCCGTGCTGACACCTTTCAGTCCCAATTTTTTATTGATAATCACCCGCCGTCCCCAAGCATCAGGTGCGCCGTCACGAATACAGCCGGGCATGCTCAATCCGTCGAGTAGGGGTAAAGTACCGATTTTTAATGGTAGCTCAGGCTCATAAATAGGAATAGCTAGTTTTGTGCCATCGATACGCTCAAGATAGCTTTTACCGTAATTGAATACAAGATTGTCGTTATCGACTTCCAATCGACCAGCTACAACAGGCTCTGCCTCTTTTGGCAACCATATCCAGACGAAGGCTTCGTTATAATGTTTTTCAGAAGTCATCGTACACTACCTTTGTTTTTGCCTTAATACGTTTGGGTAACAAGGCTATTTTGTCTCTTGTTTGTTCAATATGTCTTGAAAGAGGGAGTTGATCCTGTTCAAACAAATTCACGCCCACGAGTGTGGCAACCTCAAAAACCAGACCAATGGCACAGCTCATCTCACCGCTTTCGATTTTTTGTAAGGTCGCTCTAGAAATACCTGCACGCTCAGCCAAATTTTTCTCACTCCATTTGCGTTGCTTACGTCCAAGTTTGATCTGTTCCCCAAGCAAAGTAACCGCTTCCTGAGTGTATTTTGAATATGTTCGTTGTTTTGTCATGGCTACAACCTGATAAAATGACTTACATAATAGTCATTAAGCTATATAATGACCACTATTATAGTCAAAATTAGCAGAAATCAAGTGCTGAGTCAAATAAAATGACTATTTTGGCGGTCATACGGAGGATGAATTCCAATACTCGCACTGCACGGCATTTTCGAAGTCATAGGGATATTGAATATAAACTAAAACTAATTAGTCGTTTATTAAGCATTTAGTTAGTAGCCTGGATGAAATGTAATCCGGGGAATAATACATTAATACTCCCGGATTTCGCTGTGCTACATCCAGGCTACATAAATAAAAAGATGGGATTTACAGTTTACCAATGTAGATTTTTTTATCCCGACTTCAGGTTATTTATTTTTTAAATCTATAATATTCTTGCTCTACCTAGCAATATCAATGATTTTTTTTGAGGTGCAATCAATTAGAGCTTTATAAAGTTTATTTCGAGATTGTACTGATGAAAACGTATGGTCGGCACTTTTTATTTGGATGCTAGAATAAAGATTATTTTTTATATTATTTTTAATGGTGCGGCCTGCTTGAGACATAAGGATTTTTTGTCCTGGATCGTTTTCCGAGTAGATTAAATCAATTGAAATTTTTCTGGATGCCAATAAAATTAAATCTTTTTCCAACCTACTTTTAAAATTAAGATGGAGTAACGTTAAGAACCTGAGAAAATAATATTTTATTTTCTTATAGATAAATATAATAACAAAAAGTGATGTGTTATACAGTTTTGCAGGGTTAGTGATAAGGGCTAGCCATTTTTTGTAATTATATATTTGTTGCTGGTAATAAACCTGATCGATTTCAGTATTACTGTTTTCGGATGAAAATACGCTTTGGTTTGGGTTCCAGTAAAATGTTTCGGGGTTAATAAGTATTAATTGGCTTATATCGTTACATTGAGATTCCAGTGCGGCATGAAAAATATTATGTGCTCCGGCACTGATGCCGCAGAGAACAATATTTTTTTTATGTAATATTGTACTGGCATAATGAATGGTTCTGTTGATATCGGTTGCTGCATTTCTTGGGTATTCCTGGGGAGGGTCCGGGATATAGGTTGTCGCACTATCCCCCAGATTGCCAAGGTCAAACCGTAGTGTTGCAATGCCATTTTTAGCCATTATCCGGGCGACATCAACATGTATTCGGTTGGGGCCTGCATGATGTGCGGCTCCCGTGTTTACAAATAGAATAATTTTATCGTCAGTAGGATGTGTGGGTGTTGTTAAAATACCAAATAGCTTATGTTCTGAATTAATTGCCGTTGTTGTTTCTATAAAGTGAGAGTGTGTAAAATTTACGCATGGGGTATCGTGTTTATTGGTGTTTTCTGTGGCTGCAATATTTAATTTATTTAACCAGTTTTGAATGGCGGTTAGATTTGAATGTGGAATTTTTGACAAGGTCACTTGCTTGACCATGTTGTCTAGCCCGTCTAAATAAATAGAGTCTGTTTTAACACCTATTGCTGTTAGTTTGCCGGCTAGTTTTGAATTGTTGCTTGATTGTGAGTCGTTAATAACGAGTGCCGTTTTTAATTTTGTATCGTCTTTATTGATTAAGTTGACGGATTTTATTTTATTTTGTAATTCTTCGATAAAAGGGTAACCGCCACCTTCGAGAGTTTTATCGGTTGGTATAGGATTAGTTTCGTAAAGAACAGAGTCCAGAAGCTGTATGCTTCGAATAAAAGTAGAGCCACGCAACAGTGGGTGCCAGAAAACAGCATGATTAGCCGATACTTCTTTAAGGGCTTCAGATAACACCAGACAACCTGAACGGAGCCCAATAAGAATTACATTATCAATATTGAGTGTGCCGCTTAAAAATTGAGTAAATTGTTTTGGTGTGTGAGTCCATTTGTCCCATAGGTTGGTATCGTTTAACTGACCTGACGAGTTTCCCATGGCAATGGGGTCGTAGCGAATGCTATGAAAGCCAGATTGGGTTAATGTTTGGGCTAATAGTTTAATGCTACGATGACAGGGCATGTATTCCGGCCCTATTGGGCCGATGATGATAATGGCTGTGTTTTTAATATTTTGTTGCGGGGTATGAAGCCAATAGAAAATATTATCCTCATCCGTTTTTAACCAGTTTGCTGAACAGTTTGTTGTCATGTTATGTCAGGGTAGTTTTTCTTTAAAATGTTGTAGCAGAGTATTAATAACATCTTGACGTGGCTGGTATTTTGAAAATGTATGGTCAGCGTTTTCAATAAAGCTTATATTAAGTTGCTTGCGTTTAATAAGTTTTTTAACTGCGGTTCCTGCATTGGTCATTAATATATCATAACCAGGATCACTTCTTGCGAGTATAAAATTTATATAAATATTATTATTAGCAATTTTTATTAAGTCTTTAGTGAGCTGGTGCTTATGCTTATTACTACTCGTATTGCTGTTTGCTAATTTAATAACCTTAAGTTTGGATGTTAGCTTAATATGTAAGCGATTTTTTATTGCTGTAAACAGACTTTTAAAATCGATGTTACCTTTTATAAGTTTTATCCAGCTTTCTGGTGTTGTAAACGCTTCTTTGTACCAATTCCATACGCTGAATTCTTTGGTGGGTGAATTACGTTCTGTCATCCCATCTTCCCAGTAAAAGGTAAGAGGGTTAATTAAGATGCATTCAGTTATATTTGAGTTTGTAAGTTGCAGGGCAGCATGAAACGAAAAATAAGCTCCTGAACATAAACCCATAAAGACAAACTCATTATTATCGTCTTTTTTAAGTGTTTTTATGACCTCTTGGAGTTTGTCGCTGGGTGAATCGATATATTCAATATTTTCTGTGTCTTTGTTCGAAACAATACTGTCGCCTATACCGGGCACGTCAATGCGGACACATCGAAAGCCCATTAAACTTAATTCTCTTGCAATGATGACGTAAAGCCGACTGGGGCCAACACGGTGATTGGCGCCGGAGTTTGCAATGATAACAGTGGGTAAGGTGCTTTGTTTTGATTTTTTTGTTTCTGTTAGTATGGCAACATTTGTTTTATCTTGCCCATAATAAAGAATACTTTCGCTGACCTCGGTGTCGGTTTGACAAAAACCTTTCGTACCTGCCTGATTGTGATTAAAACTTGCTCTATCTAAATATTTTTTTAAGTTGTCTTCTATGGGGGGGGTAATGGTTTCTGTTGTATTTTTGTCTTGTACCCACCGAACAATATTTTGAATTGTTTTATGTGGTACAACGGTAAGATGTGCATCTACTAGCATTAAGGTAGAACCCAAATCGTTTTCTTGGGTCAGCTTTAATCCTTTTTTCTGCCATGAGTCAAAAAGTTCGGTATCGGATATTTGCTCATCACGAGGAATAATAAGAATACGTTTTGCTTGGGGAGTGAGAGTGGTTAAGTTTATTTTACTGATGTCTTCAACGGTTTGAGGCCAGTACCCCATGCCTCCGGCTTCGAGTAGCGTATTATTATCGTTTTGAGTCTGGATTTTATTGGTTGCCTGAATCAGTTTTATTTCTCGAATGTACTTTCTGCCACTATTAAGAGTCGCCCATAAAATTAAAAAATCAACCGGTGTTTCTTGCGTGGCTAGTGTCGCTAGTGTGGCTCCCATTCTAAAGCCAAACAAACCGCTTCGAGAACAGCCGGTGATGGTTTGAAGTTGTTTATGTGCCTGATTAATACTCCATAACCAATCTTCTACTCGATTATCATCTTCTTCGATTCCGGATGCGTCTCCGGTTCCATGGTAATCAAATCGCAATGCGGGTATACCTGCAAGTGCAAAGTAGTCGGCTATATAGCGTAAAGAACGGTATGAGTTCATGTATTCAACGGCAAGTGGGGGGCAAATCACAACGCCAGTTGTTGATTGTTGTTTATCTTGGGTTGTGTGTAGCCAACCGAGTAAGGCTTTGTCTTTTGAGCCAAAGTAAAAAGGGATCCGTTTTACCGTATCAAAATTATAATCGGATAGTGGCATTCTTATATGGCTACTTGAAGTATGATTACCATGCATGATACGAGCTTATTCAGTACTAACTTTAATTTTAACGTCTTCCGTCAGGTTTAATGCCCCGACATATCCTTTGTAACGGCTGGTAGTGGAGATTATTTTTGTCATTGTTATAAGTGTAGTGGTATTGGGTAGCATATGAAAGAAATTACTGGATGCGATGTAGCCGTTAACTTCAATAGTAACTGCATATAGGAAGCGGTTACAGGTTAGTTCGAGTTCATAATTGCCATTATCAGTTTCTTTTGCAATGGCGGTTAATTTTGCATTTGGATCTGAATAAGGTAATTCTGCATTCGGAAAATAGAACGCATTGCTTGTTAGTTCGCCACTGTTGTCGATAAGTTGTGCGGCGACAATGTTGTGTTTAACTGGCCCAAATCGGTAGCTGTAGGTAACGTCCCAGAAGTGGGGTAGTATTTTGTCTGAATTATAAGTGGTGGTGGTGCCTGCATTGACGGTGATGTTTATGGATTCTTTTATAATTTCAAGGCTCTGTTTGTTAAGTAACGATAATTCCAGTTGCCCCTTAAAATCTGTTGTTGACTCATTGATAACATGAATATCAATACCATTGAGTGATTCATTAGTGAGAACAATGTTTAATGGTTGCCAACAACGTTTTAAATAATAGTAACAGGCTTTAGGTAACCCTTTGCTATCAATAATGCCCCAACCTGCGCCCGGCCAGAAGTCTTTTAAGAACCAGACGAGTCCCCCTGCACATTGGCTGTGCGTACTACGCCATTCCGAAAAAACTTGCGACATGATTTCACCTGTTGTGATTTCACTTAAAGCAAAATAGTGTTCGCTGTCATAACATCGGGTTTTAACGGGATCGATATTAAAAATGGATTGTGTATAGTGGTCCCGAACATCTTCAAAATCCCAACCGGCTCCGGTGTCACGGGGAGTGCGTTCTTTCCATTTTGGATGATGGCTAACGGGAAGTTGCCCATCTAAAACCTGATTACGTGTTTTAGTCACCGGAATGTTGGCAAAACCAAGACATTCAGAAGTAAATTTAACATCGTGTTGTCGCAGTTCGGAAAGAGGGCGTTGGTAGGCTCCGATACCATAGTAATGTGCTACTTTTTTATTGGTATGGAAAGGCTGAATCGCTCCTGTCGGGCTGGATGTAATATAAGGAATGTCAGGGTGTAATTTATTGCAATGTTTGGGAATTTGTTCAGTAAATAAACTGTTTTGCGATTCACTTTCTGGCAAGCCTAACATGGCGGCTTGTTGTTCTATTTCACTGTTACCGCAGTAGATGCTGATGCAAACGTGTTGGCACAAGCGGTTTAAAGTTTGCTGTATTTCTGTGTCAACATTGTGCTGGAAGGCAGGATCATCAATGGGGTAGTCCATATTGGCAAACATAAAATCCTGCCAGACCATAATACCGAGTTGGTCGCAGAGTTGGTAAAATAAGTCTTGCTCATAAATCATGGTGCCACCGATGCGTATCATATTAGCGCCAGCATCACGCATAAGTGTTAATGTTTGTTCAAGGTTGTGGCTATCACCTTGTAACGAAACAATGTCATTAATCGTCCAACATGCACCTCGACAGAATATGGATTGCCCATTGACTACAACATTAAAATTATTATTGGCTTGCTCTATATGGATATTTTTAAAGCCAATGGGCGTGAGTAAATAATTTGTTGTTGTGCTATTGATGTTGATTATTAATTCAGGGGTATACAGTTTGGCTTGGCCATGAGTATGAGGCCACCAGTGTTCAATATCGTTAAGTGTTAATTGTCCTTTTAATGTATAACCTGAGGCTTCCTTAATTACCTGTATAGTCGTAGTGGTGTTATTGATGGTTAAGGTGGCTTTTATTTCTTGAGCCGTCGTGCCGTATAAGTGGCAGGAAAATTCGACAAATCCAGATGTGTCTATTGTCTTTAACTTTAAATGAATATTTGCTGGAATAAAATTATTTGTAAAATAAACAGGTTGCCATGGGCCAACAGCCGCAATCGGGGGTGTCCATCCTGGAATACGCCCAAGTAAGGTTGTTCTAACCCAACGCAACGGTTGCTGACTGATTAATTTTGTTTTCCAACGGGGACGACTACGTTTTTGTTTGAGATAGTGGCTGAGTGAACGAAAACAAATGTATAGCTCATTTTCTTCCTGTAGAACTTGTTGGACATTGAGGGGATAAGTAATAAACATATTTTCTGCGGACAATATATGCTTATTATTTAACCAAATGTCACAAATGGAAGCTAACCCGGTAAAGTGTAAGTAAGGCGATGTGGTTTCTGTGTGGTGGCTAAATTGAATTTTGTACCACCAATCATACTGGTCAAAATCAATCTGTTTATTTATTGACCATAATTTAGCTTGAGCATATGCTTGTGCTACTGTGCCGGGAACGGTTGCAGGCACCCAGTTTATATTAATCTGTTGCAAGTCTGTTGGAGTGTTATATTGCTGAGATTCAGTTCTTACTAATCCCCAATTATTTTTTAATTCGTAATGATGACGTAACATATTTTTATTCAAGTGAAGTACCTGTTCAAGTTATTGAGGCAATAGATATAAATGTGACTTTAACATGTGAACGGATCCTTAAATTATGATTGTTATTTTTATAAAATGAGACTGCTGAGTAAATTTTGTTATTTACTTTAAACTCTCGATATTATTACATATTTTAAAGTGTTTCGAGTGAAATCAGATATTAATTGATGAGTTTACTGCTTTTTTCCTTTAGCGGCAGATAGAACACTTGCGTACTGTGTCGGTACCAATATTATTCAAATTTAAGGACTAATAACTAAAATGAAAACGCTTCTAATTGATAACTATGATTCGTTTACATTTAATTTATTTCAGTTGATTGCTGAGGTTAATCGAATACCCCCTATTGTGGTGCATAATGATGCAGCGTCATGGGACGAAATTAAAAAACTCAATTTTGATAATATTGTTATTTCTCCCGGTCCTGGGCGTCCTGAAAATGAGGCTGACTTTGGTATTTGTCGGCAGGCCATACTTGAGGCTGATGTTCCTATTATGGGGGTTTGCCTTGGGCATCAGGGTATTTGTCATTTGTTTGGTGGCGATGTTGATTATGCCGAGACGGTCATGCATGGTCGTTCGAGCGAGATATTTCATGAGCAAGTTGATATTTTTAAACATATACCTACGCCATATTCAGCGATTCGTTACCATTCGTTATATGTGAAAAAACTGTCGGATGACATGGAAAAGCTTGCATGGACCAAAGATGGCATGATTATGGGAGCCAGACATAAAACACGGCCTATCTGGAGTGTCCAATTTCATCCTGAATCGATTAAAACTGAATATGGACATCAATTATTCGAAAATTTTCGTTCATTAACGTCGAGTTTGCTTAAACAGAATAAAACGACCGAGGTGAATGCAAACAGTAGTGATGTGAGTGATGCTAAGTATAATATTATGCATCAGCCAGATAAAATATCGTATGGTGTTGATGGTGGTAAGATTCATGGTAAGCCATTTAAAATTCATTATCGTCGAGTGCCTTTCGCAATTGATGCAGAAAATGTTTTTATCGAAAGTTTTGCTGAGTCAGATAAAAGCTTTTGGCTAGATAGTGCTTTAGTGCGTGGTTTCTCACGTTTTTCATATATGGGGGATGCAAATGGACCACACGCTGAGTATTTGAGTTATCGTGTTAGTAGTCAGGAAGTACGTGTTGAGTACAATGGTATAACTGAAATATATAACGAACCCGTTCTTGATTATTTAAATAGAACGATGAAAGAGCGATATATTCAAGTTGATGGTTTGCCCTTTGATTTTAATTTAGGTTATGCCGGTTATTTGGGATATGAATTAAAGGCAGATTGTGGCTATGCGTCACCATATGAATCGTATACACCGGATGTTGCGTTAGTGTTTGCCGATCGTATTATTGCAATTGATCATGAAGAGAATATAGCTTATTTAGTTTGTTTGGATGATATCGAAAATAGTGATCGTGCTGAACAGTGGCTAGATGATATGTATAAAAAACTACAGGATGTTCCTGTCGCGCCCAATTGGAGCCGAGCACTGCATCCAAAGCCGGTAAAGCAATCATTTCGATTAACCTCAGAAGAATATTTGGAGCGTATTAAACAATCTCAAGAAGATATTAAAAAGGGTGAAACCTATGAAGTTTGTTTAACAAACATGATTACCCAGCATGTTAATATAGATGCACTTAATACTTATCGTGCGTTACGACGATCTAATCCGGCACCTTATGCAACCTATTTGAATTTTCCGGAAGTTTCTGTAATGAGTTCTTCCCCTGAAAAATTTATAACAGTCGACCCCAATGGCGTTGTTGAATCGAAACCTATTAAGGGTACACGCAAACGCGGTAAAACGGCGGCAGAAGATAAAGTGTTACATCGAGATCTAAGTTCAAATGAAAAAGATCGTTCGGAAAACTTAATGATTGTAGATCTTTTACGCAACGATATAGGTCAAGTCTCCGATGTTGGCAGTGTTCATGTGAGTAATATTTTTGCAGTCGAGAGTTACGCAACCGTTCACCAGTTGGTGAGTACAATTAGAGGACGCTTGCGACGTGATGTTTCTGTAATTGATTGCATACACGCAAGTTTTCCCGGCGGCTCAATGACCGGGGCCCCTAAAAAACGAACGATGGAAATAATTGATAAGCTGGAAGGTGCTCCTAGAGGTATTTATTCAGGTTCAATTGGTTTTTTAGGTCTGAATGGTAGTGCCGATCTTAGTATCGTTATTCGTACAATAGTGAAAACGGACAAAGATGTTACGGTCGGTGTTGGTGGCGCTATTATTGACTTATCTGATCCACAGGATGAGCTTGAAGAAATGATATTAAAATCTCAGGCTTTAGTGAAAGCATTATCTGAAACAAATTTAGATTCAAATAATAATTAAGAATTTTAGTTATGGAACAATTAGGACAATTTCGAAGTGAATTAAATGAAAGCATAATGAACAGCGATGAATTTGAAACCTTCCACAAATCATTAAAGACATTTATTTTTAATAATTTTAACAGTGATTTGAAAGTTTATTCGTGTCAGATCACTGAAAGCATAGATCTTTATGCTAATGAAAATGTAATTATTAAAAATTCGGTAGCTAAAAGGGCCTATGAGTTTTCAGCTGGACGAATGTGTGCAAGAAAATGTTTGGCCTACTATGACTTGCGGGAGGTTGAATTACTAAAAGGGGAGTTTGGTGAACCGCTTTGGCCGGAAGGCTATACGGGATCCATAACGCATCATGATAAGGTGGCTGTTGCAGTGGCGGCGCAAGCTAGTGTTTTTGCAGGTATTGGTATTGATTTAGTTTCTCAAAAGGATTCTATTGAAAATACTGATCTGATTACTTGCTACAAGGAATTAAAACTTTTAGAAAGTGTTGGGCTTGATGTGGAGCTGAGTATTCTTATGTTTAGTATTAAAGAATCTGTAATAAAAATTATCTCTCCGCTTTTTCAGGATTTTATTGATTTTCGAGACATTAGTTTATCATGGAGTGATCGAGGCCATTTGTGCGCAACGATCGCTCGACTGGATAGGTTGATAAAAATTAATTGGCTTATTGTTAACAATTCAATATTCTGTATTGCTACATTGGATCATAGCTTTGCGCATGATATAGTTACGCCTTAAATTGATGGGTCTGTAACATAGTAATTCTTGGTAATATTTCAGTATTAAAATTATAATAATATTCTCAAATATTAGCCCATAGGCTTATAGTTTTAGCGAACGCTCGAGGTATCTCGTCAACGTTACGTCGTTATATTGGAGATAGATATCAGCAAAATGGAGAGCCAGCGAGAATACGAATTGCTTCTAGAAGATTGGAACGCCACGAAGATGGAATACCCAATGGTGTTACTGCATGAGGTTTTTGAATCACAAGTAGTGCCTTGTTCTGCTCGTATTGCGGTTAGCTGCCATGGTGACGTTCTTACCTATAAAGAGCTGAACGCACGTAGTAATCGCATCGCCCATGCTTTGCGTTTATCCGGTGCAAGTCGCGGCCAACGTATCGGTCTTTGTGTCGAGCGAAGTGTGGATATGCTGGCGGCTATTTTAGGTATTCTTAAAACGGGTGCCGCCTATGTGCCCTTAGATCCCGGGTTTCCTGTTGAGCGGCTGCGTTTTATGGCCGAGGATGCCGAGCTCACCTTGCTCGTGTCGACAACCGCGTTGGCGGATTCATTTAACTTGCCCCGTGAGCGTCAATTGCTGCTCGATGCTGATGCATCGAAACTACAGTCTGAGCCAACGCAAACGCTAGCGCCCGATACTGAACTCGATGCACGTCCTGAAGACCCCGCTTATATCATCTACACCTCGGGCTCGACGGGTAAACCGAAAGGCGTTGTCGTTCCCCACCGAGCCGTTGTTAACTTTCTCAATAGCATGGGACAGGAACCGGGACTCACAGCTGATGATGTCCTTGTGGCAGTGACCACGCTTTCATTTGATATCGCCGTACTAGAGCTTTACCTACCGTTGATGCAGGGTGCCACCGTGGTGATCGCGAGACGAGAAGAGGCAATGGATGGACAAGCCTTAAGTCAACTTCTTGAACAGCATCAAGCCACCATCATGCAGGCCACCCCCGTTACTTGGCGACTGCTTCTGGAAGCCGGCTGGAAAGGGAATCAGAATTTTAAAGCACTGGTGGGTGGCGAAGCCCTGCCCAAGGATCTTGCCGACCAGTTACTAGAACAGAACATTGAATTATGGAATATGTATGGCCCGACGGAGACAACCGTTTGGTCCACCTGCGCCCACATAACGGATACGGCTCAAGGCATTAACATCGGTAAGCCGATTGCGAACACCACGGTTTATGTTTTAGACGAGCAGCAGCGTCTTTGCCCAATCGGCGTGCCGGGCGAGCTCTACATTGGTGGCGAGGGTGTCACACTGGGTTACTGGAACCAGCCCGCACGGACGGCTGAACGATTTATTAAACACCCTTTTAGCTCGACAGCAGGGGCGACCCTTTATCGTACCGGTGATCGTGTTTGTTGGAATAATGATGGCACGCTAGCGCATCAGGGACGGTTGGATTTTCAAGTTAAGGTTCGTGGGTTTAGGATTGAGTTGGGGGAGATTGAAAGCGAGATTGTAAACTTCGATGGGGTTAAAGAAGCGGTGGTGATTGTTCGCGAAGATATTCTTGGCGATCAAAAGCTTGTTGCATACATTGTTACGAGTAGTGACGAATTCACGGATACTGTATTAAAGCAGCGGTTGACCGAACGTTTACCCCCGTACATGGTGCCGAGTGCGTATGTGTTACTTGATGCGTTACCACTGACGGCCAACGGCAAAATCGACCGTAAGAGTCTGCCGATGCCCGATCGCTCACACGCATTAGAAACTTATGCGGAGTCTCGCAACGAAACTGAACAGGTTCTGGTCGATATATGGAGTGACATACTGGGGCTTGAGCGTGTTGGCATCAATGATAACTTCTTTGAAATTGGTGGGCATTCTCTTTTAGCCATCAAGATTGTTGCAAGTATGCGTCGAGCCGGGATGCAAGTATATGCTCGCGATATTTTTTTAAACCCGACGGTCGCCAAATTAGCAATGGTCACGAATAATGAGCCTCAAACTGTTGAGGTGCCACCTAATCTCATTCCCAATGATAGCAGTGAGATTACCCCGGAGATGTTGCCGCTGGTTGATTTGTCTAACGAAGAAATTGCGAGTGTAGTCGGAGTTGTTTCTGGTGGAGTGGCTAATATTCAAGATATCTATCCTCTAACAGAACTTCAGCGCGGGTTACTTTTTCACCACCAACTAGCAACGGAAGGGGATGGCTATTTGACCAGAACCCTCTTTGTATTTACTGACCGTAATCGGCTTGATGCATTTCTGCAGGCCATTCAGGCTGTTATCGATCGTCACGATATCTTACGGACATGTTTCATCTGGGAAGGCTTATCGGAGCCTGTTCAGGTGATACTCCGTAAAGTGTCTCTTATTGTTGAAGAGCTTGAGTTTTCCCACAGTGAAGAGGATGTGGCGAAGCAAATTAAGGAAAGATTCGATCCTCGTAGCTATCGTCTTGATGTTCGTCAGGCACCACTGATTCATATGAGCGTTTCATATGATCCAAAAAATAAGCAGTGGTTGATGCAGCAACTTGTCCATCATTTAATTGATGATCAGATTACGATGAATTTAGTAAGAGATGAAATTGGATTACATCTTTCAGACAAAACGTCGGAATTATCTGAACCTATTCCGTTCCGTGAGTTTATTTTTCTATCCCAATCGAAGGCGGCCCAGTCGAAAGTTGGGGTAGAGGAGCACAAAGCGTTTTTCAAAGAGCTCCTCGGGGATGTGGAGGAACCTACAGTACCTTTTGGATTAACGGATACTCATGTCGATGAGTTTGATATATCGGAAGCGTCGCACATAATTGAACCTGAAACATCTCGACGAATTAGAGAGCTAGCTAGGGCTACTGGTGTAACAGTGGCTAGCGTATTTCATCAGGCATGGGCTCAGGTTCTATCTCGAATTTCGGGTTATGACGATGTGGTATTCGGGACCGTTTTGTCTGGACGAATGCAGGTTGGGGGCAGAGCTGATCGAGTATTAGGGACCTGTATCAATACGTTACCAATACGGCTAAAAACCAGTGAAGACACGGTGCAACGTGCTGTCCAATCAACACATAAAATTTTGACAGAATTAGTGCGACATGAACATGCTTCCTTGGCCGCAGCGCAGCAATGCAGTGCAGTAGAACCCAATACCCCGCTTTTTGGCTCGCTCTTAAACTATCGACAGGGAGAGGGCGCTGGGCCAATTAATGGCCATGACGATATTAAGATTTTGGATTTTGAAGAAAGAACAAACTATCCGTTGACACTGAACATAGACGATACGGAAGATTTTTTTCGGATAGTCGCACAAGCCCAGGCACCAATAAATCCTCGCCGAATTTGCGACTACTTGCAGGTGGTACTTAAGGAGATGATTCGAGCTCTTGGGGACACCCCCTCTCAATTGATTCAAGATCTTGAAGTTGTTCCTGACGTCGAGCAACAACGAATTTTGATTGACTGGAATAATACCGGGCGAGAGTATGGCAGTCACAACAGACTACATCGATTGATTGAGGAGCAGGCTGCATGTACCCCCGATTTGGTCGCGCTTGAATATGAAGGTAAGACACTCACCTACAAAGAAATGAATCAACGTTCCAACCAACTAGCTAACTATTTGCGAAAAAATGGCGTTGGGTCGGATGTGTTTGTTGGGGTTTTTGCTGAGCGATCCTTTGAAATGGTGCTGGCACTACTCGCGATTGTGAAAGCGGGTGGTGCCTATGTGCCACTTGATCCCGCTTATCCCGCCGAGCGCCTAGCGAATATGCTGGAAGATACACAGGCGCCTATTGTGTTAGCTCAGCCACATTTGCTTGACCGGCTCCCATTACATCCGAATGTGGTTTCTCTCGACGACTCACTCGATTTTATTTCTCAGGAACCCGTAAGCAATCTTGAAGATAATGGGGCACCGGATGATCTGGCATATGTCATCTTTACCTCTGGTTCTACAGGCCGACCGAAAGGTGTGATGATAGAACATCAGAGTATCTGTAACCGACTGCTCTGGATGCAAGAAGAATATCAACTCACGACAGAAGACATCGTTCTTCAAAAAACTCAATACAGTTTTGATGTGTCAGTCTGGGAATTTTTCTGGCCGCTGATGACAGGAGCTCGGCTTGTAATAGCGCGTCCGGAAGGACATCGAGACCCTACATACATCGCTGATGTGATTAAAAATAGTAAAATTACGGTCCTGCATTTTGTTCCATCGATGCTTCAAGTGTTTCTGGTCGAGAAAGGAATAGAGAAATGTGACTCACTCAGGCTAGTACTTTGTAGTGGTGAAGCGCTACCCCATGACTTACAAGAACGCTTTTACGAAAGCTTGCCTAGCGCGTCTTTGCATAATCTTTATGGGCCGACTGAAGCGGCTGTTGATGTGACTTACTGGGCTTGTCAATCAGGCGATGATCGAAGAACGGTTCCCATCGGTCGGCCCGTCGCTAACACACAAATTTATATACTCGATTCGAATATGCGACCTGTGCCGATGGGTGTTGCCGGGGAGCTTCATATTGGTGGCGTACAGGTAGCTCGTGGTTATGTCGGTAGGGATGACCTCACAGTCGAACGTTTTATTCCAGACCCATTTTCTAGTCGGCCCGATGCAAAACTATATAAGACAGGGGATCTCGCGAAACACTTGGATGATGGGGCGATTGAGTACCTGGGTCGATTGGACTTTCAGGTAAAAATACGTGGGCAACGAATTGAGCTGGGTGAAATCGAGGCAACTATAAGTGCCCACAACAAGGTTGACCAGTGTGTTGTAATGGCTCGTGAGGATACTCCAGGTGACCAGCGCCTTGTTGCATATGTAACACCACCAAATGATACTGTTTCAGAAAACGAATTAAGCACCTATCTTGCAGGCGTGCTTCCGTCACATATGGTGCCGACTTCCTTTGTATTTATGGAGGAATTTCCCCTTACTGTCAGTGGGAAACTTGATAGAAAGAAGCTGCCGCTACCCGGTATGGCTGCATCCAGCTCTGCATATATAGCTCCCCAAACAAAAGAGGAGCAGATAATCTGCGAAATATGGGCCGAGCTTCTAAGGGTCGAGCGTGTTGGTATTAATGACAATTTTTTTGAACTCGGCGGACATTCTCTTTTAGCTATATCGATGGTTGAGAGTTTGCGGAAAAAGGGTTTAGAAGTTGACGTCCGTACGATATTTTTGTACCCAACGGTTGCTGGGCTTGCTAGCGCAACGAATGATGTTTCTGAGAAAATGGTTGTTCCGGTCAATCGTATTAAACCAGATAGCGATAAAATTATTCCTGAAATGCTTCCTCTAGTGTCTCTAAAACAGGAAGAGATTGACTCGATAGTTATGTCAGTACCCGGTGGCGTATCTAATATACAAGATATTTACCCCCTCACCCCTTTGCAGGAGGGTTTTCTGTTTCATCATCAGATGAATACAGACAGTGATGTTTACTTGATGAGTTATCAGTTTTCTTTTAACAGCCGTCAAAAATTAGATGAATACTTATCTGCGATGCAAGTGGTCGTAAATCGTCACGATATTTTGCGAACAGCCGTGCTTTGGGAACATCTGAGTGCTCCGATTCAGGTTGTACTCCGACAGGCTCCATTGGCCATAGAAGAACTTGATTTTGATAATGCTGCGGGGGATATATCTGAGCAGATGCATTCACGTTGCAATTTATTTAACTTTCGACTGGATGTGCGTACTGCCCCGATGATGCGTTTATCTGTTGCGTACGATGCGCCGAATTCACGTTGGTTGCTACAGCAAGTGGTCCATCATTTGATAGAAGATCAGGCCACAATGAAGATGCAAGAAAGTGAAGTTCATGCACTTATGATTGGTAGTGACGTATTTCCTACTCCTATGCCATTTCGTAATTTTGTGACTCAAACGCAACTAGCGGCTAATGAAGAAGAACACCTAGCTTTTTTTCAGCATCTTTTGGGTGATGTTGTTGAGCCGACTAACCCATTTGAATTAGTTGATCTGTATGATGACGCGTCCAGTATTGGTCACGAATACACTCTGATTGAGGGTGCATTCGCCCATAGGTTACGGGATCTATGTAGAGCACATGGAGTGACGGTTGCAAGTCTGTTTCATCTAGCTTGGGCTTTGGTTCTCGGTCGAGTTTCCGGTCACGATGACGTCGTGTTCGGCACCGTACTAATGGGGCGGTTACAAAGTATTAGTGATGCAGGCCAAATCATGGGGCCATGCATTAATACTCTTCCAGTTCGTGTGCAGATGAGTGACGTAAGTGTAGTAGAAAGCCTTATCTCAACTCATACAATGTTGGCTGAAATTATGCTGCATGAGAGTACATCTCTAGCCGATGCTCAACGTTGCAGTGCAGTTTCGGCTGATGCTCAATTGTTTAGTTCAATATTGAACTATCGGCATAGTGAATCTGCCCAAAATTCATCAGCAACGAATCGACTGAATGACTCAGGAGGAAGTGACCTTTGGCTATTTGAAAAAGTTTCTGGTCGAGAGTTTGTTAGTTTTATCGAGCGTACTAATTACCCATTTGAGCTAACGGTCGATGATTTCGGTGATCGATTTCGGTTGGAAGTACAAGTTCAGGAACCCGTTAACCCTAAGCGAGTGGCTAACTATCTTCTGACGGCGATTGAACAACTCGTAAACAAGTTGGAACACTCTGCTGACGCCATGCTCAGTAGTTTAAGTATATTGCCTGATACCGAAAAGGCCACTCTTGTGAGTGATTGGAACGCGACAGAGACGGATTATCCCATCGGGCTATTACATGAGGTTTTTGAGTCTCAAGTAATTCCTTGTTCTGATCGTATTGCAGTTAGTTGTGGTAATGAAACCCTGTCTTATCACGAACTGAGCACGCGTAGTAATCGTATCGCATATGCCTTACGTACATCCGGTGCGAGCCGCGGTCAACGTATCGGTCTTTGTGTCGAGCGAAGTGTGGATATGCTCGCGGCTGTTTTGGGTATTCTTAAAACGGGTGCCGCCTATGTGCCCTTAGATCCAGGGTTTCCTGTCGAGCGTCTGCGTTTTATGGCCGACGATGCTGAGCTCACCTTGCTCGTCTCTACAAGCACCTTAGCTGATTCATTTAACCTACCCCGTGAGCGTCAATTGCTGCTCGATGCTGATGCGTCGAAACTGTTGTCTGAATCAAATCAAATGCTGACGCCAGATATTGAACTGGATGCACGTCCTGAGGATCCTGCTTATATCATATACACCTCGGGATCGACGGGTAAACCGAAAGGCGTTGTCGTCCCCCACCGTGCAGTTGTTAACTTTCTCAGTAGCATGGCTAGGGAACCCGGCCTTACCATTGATGATGTCCTTGTGGCGGTGACCACGCTCTCATTTGATATCGCCGTGCTAGAACTTTACCTGCCGTTGATGCAGGGCACCACCGTGGTAATTGCGAGTCGAGAGGAAGCGATGGATGGGTATGCCCTGAGTCAACTTCTTGAACAGCATCAAGCCACCATCATGCAAGCCACCCCCGTCACCTGGCGACTGCTTCTGGAGGCAGGCTGGAAAGGGAGTAAGAATTTTAAAGCACTGGTGGGTGGCGAAGCCCTACCAAAGGATCTTGCTGACCAGTTGCTTGGACACAACATCGAGTTGTGGAATATGTACGGTCCCACAGAGACGACGGTGTGGTCCACCTGTGCTCGCATAGAGGATACTGCCAGTGGCATCAGCATCGGTAAGCCGATAGCGAATACCACGGTTTATGTTCTGGACGAGCAGCAGCGTCTTTGCCCAATTGGTGTGCCGGGCGAGCTCTACATTGGTGGTGATGGTGTCACATTAGGCTACTGGAACCAGCCCGCACTGACGGCTGAACGATTTATTAAAAACCCTTTTAGCCCCACAGCAGGGGCGACCCTTTATCGTACGGGTGATCGTGTTTGTTGGGGTAATGATGGCACGCTAGAACACCAAGGGCGGTTGGATTTTCAAGTCAAGGTGCGTGGATTTAGGATTGAGCTGGGGGAGATTGAGGTTGCTCTTGCTGAGTACCCAAACATTCTTCAGGTGGCCGTGTATCTTTGGTCAGTTGGCCCCGACGATGTGCGTATCGTTGCGTGTTGTGTGCCAACAAAAACAGGGGCGTTGGCACCAGCCAATCTGCGAAAACATCTACGGGCACGTCTGCCCGAGTACATGATTCCACAATACTTCCTGCCGATGGATGAGATCCCGCTGACACCCAATGGCAAGGTAGATCAGAATCAGCTTCCAACACCGAGCACAGCAGAGAGCTCAATCGGTCGGCATGAGGCTCCAGCGAACTCAGTTGAAATCACTATTGCCGAAATCTGGACCGCTCTTATTCAGCCTGTTAGGACGATTGGTCGTGATGATAAGTTTTTTGAGATGGGCGGGCATTCACTATTGGCGATGCGGGCGATGCAGCAAATGGAGCACGAACTTGGTGTGACGCTCAACATCCGATTGCTTCTTCAGGAGAGCGTGGCAGATATAGCTGTACAATGTCAGCCAAAGAATGTTTTCCCAGATGGAGGCGAGCAGGATGCAGTTAAACTTTCTAGCGAATGTAGCGCGCATGATAGCGAAGCTTTTTATTTTGGTCCTAGTGAGCAACAACTCCTTGGAATTTATCACCCTCCGACAGGTAATGATTGTCAAGTACTGACCATCATTTGTCCTCCACTATTCTCAGAGTTTACCCGTACTCATCGTGCGCTTAGGGAACTGGCTATTTCAGTTGCAGAACTTGGCCATCATGTATTTAGATTCGACTATCGCGGTACAGGGGATTCGTTTGGTGACTTGGAAGAAATGACGGCCTCTGATTGGATACAGGATATTGAGTTGGCTATACGAGAGGGGTGTGAGATCTCAGGCTGCAATGCAGTGCGGATTTTGGGAGTTCGAACTGGAGCATTGCTCGCCTGTAAGTCTATTGGCGCTGTTAGCGGTGTTCAGCGTATCGTTTTATGGGATCCTATTGCTGATGGTACGGATTATCTTCAAACGCTCCGTCGTGCTCAGAAAAACTCGATCAAGCAAAATATTGATCTGAGTCGTGCCGAAAAGCGCGAGGCGACGCACGAGTGTGATCATGGAGGGGGCTACCGTTTATCCAGAGGTATGATTGATGAATTTCGTTTGCTCGATTCCCGTGTCTATTCGAGTGTTCCAAAGAACAAATTGCAAGTTGTTCATACATCCTCTGATTCTGGTTTTCCAGTGAATGGTGTTGCGCGGGATGTGGTGCAATTTTCCTGCGATTGGGAAAATCAAAGCGAGGACTTAATATTTGCACAACCAGTACTGGAGAAACTAGTCATATGCCTGACCAAGTCCTGACGGAGGAGCCACTCCAATTCGGCCAAAGCGGGCGGTTGTTTGGAATTTTAACGCAACCGAACAAGCCTGCTCATAATGCGCAAGCATTGCCGATCTTCGTGTTTTTGAGTTCTGGTATTACTCATCGGGCTGGTCCTCGTCGACTGTATGTGCGTCTTGCCAGAAAACTCGCTGAAATAGGTTTTACTTCACTGCGAGTTGACCTAGCTGGCAAAGGCGATAGTTTCCCCCGCCACCACCTGACAGATGAACAATCTCTAATGGAAGATTTCGGGGATATTATTTCGGTTCTGGAAGCTCGCCAGAATCAATTACAGCTCATTGTGTGTGGGCTTTGTTCAGGAGCCGATGATGCTATCAGGGTGACACCTAAGGATCCTCGGGTCGTGGGTATGGTGTTACTGGATCCGGTTTGCGATCGGGATGATGGCTTTAAGGTGAGAGATGTTGTGAGGAAGTATACCCAGTTCTCTCGATATCAACGGAAGCTGAAAATAATTCTCAGCAAGCTAGTAAAGCCGAGTGTAGAAACGGAACAATCACTTTACCATCTTGACATGAGAAACTTTCCCTCACACCAACAGTTGCGAGAGGCATTCCAGTTGATACAGCAGAGAAAGGGCCGGGTGTTCTCTCTGTTCACTAGCTACGCAGAGGATTATTACAACCATCAGGGGCAAATGGGCAGGGTTTTGGAATTAGGTGACTATCAGGACTATTGCACCGAGTATTATTGGCCTGGCGCAAGCCATACTTATTCGTTGGAGCTGCATCGAGCAAAGCTGATTGAAGAGATAAAGACATGGGCTGCTGGTTACACCTGATGGTGATGAAATTCGTATCAACGTACATAACCTGAAGTCGGGATAAGGAAATCTACATTGGTAAACTGTCAATCCCATTTTTGTTATTTATGTAGCCCGGATGTAGCGTAGCGAAATCCGGGAGTATTAATGCATTATTCCCCTGATTACATTTCATTTCATCCAGGCTACTAACTGGAGTGGTGACATACGAAATTGGGATGAGATAGGTGACGTTTATCTTAATCCAGAGAATGAGAAGAACGTAGCGACATAATTTTAAACTTTAGGCGACAATTGTCTTGAAAAACGTCGTATTGAAAAAGAAAATATATATACTTTATATAATGCGCAGTGAAAGACAGCTTAGAAAATATTTGCTTAATGCCCGAGCTTAAATGCAGAGCAGAAGAAAACAGCTAACAAGTCTCAGCTTTGTATAAGAAACCAGATTGCTTCGCTATCGCTCGCAACGACAAAAATGGGGTCGTTGCGAGCGATAGCGCGGCAATCTGGTTAAATTGTAGAGTCATTACATGTTTGAAACCCTTATACAAACCTGAGGTTAACAAGAAAATTAACTTCGCGTGTTCTACACGCCGGACGTGCTACCGCGCACCAATTATTAAGGGGGTGAAGCTGTAGAAACCCTGCTATATCCACACAAGAATATTTTTAAATCTAAAAACTATAAATATTTATTTTTTAGCGTCATCATTGCGTATGACCATGACTTTGCCATTGTATCTATTGGAGCCAAATCAAGTGCCTTACCACGGCTAATCACTCTGGCAAGTTGAAATTGATAGACTTTAGCGGTTTCAGAAATGGACTTAATCTGTTTTGTGGGCTCTTCTAGGCCCGTTTCCCCTTGATGACTCAACCAGTTTAGATAATTGGCTGCTAGCTCATAGCATGCACCAAATTGACGCAGAGTAGCAAAGGAGTATTGATGAAATGTTTCCAGATCGGCTTTGCTGAGCCATTTTACGTCACTTTCAAATTTAACTTTGAAAGCATTAAATGGATTTTTTTCGGGGAGTAAGCTTAGCTGTTTTTGTAGTAATTTTAAGGATATTTCAAGCGTTTTAGTGGCTGGTAATTTTTCGGTGCGTCTTAATTTAGCTATTTCTACATACGGTGATAATACCGCGGGGTCGGGTTGGTCTCGTAAACGAAATACATCTAGAAAATCATCGGCAGGGAGATGATAATAACCTTGACCATGAAAATAGCCTAAATGGTGTTTTTCTAGATCAATTTCGACTACCGCAACCGTTGATTTTACGTGTGCCAGTTTGTAGGCCATGCCGGTTGTGTCGGGCAGGAAGAAGGAGTCTAGCTCGACAAGGACTGGGCGGCCTAAGTTCACTTGTTCTTCAATGTGTTGAGTTAGCGGTTGCCAGACAGCGAGTTCTTGTACATCAATACCGTATAGGTCATAAATGTCGGCGAGTGGAAATTTGAAAAAAGTCCATTGATCGCCTTCAAAATCGATGGCAAGAGTATAGGGCATGGCTGCAATGGGTTCGTGGCCAAGTGAGTGCAGTAATTCAATCCAAATATCGACATAGCAGTTTGTTTCGGCCCAGTCTCGTTCTTGTGAGTGGATACGGTGTCGAGAATAATTTGCCGGGTCGAGTTTTAGGATTTGTTGCATCATAAATTGAGAATTTGTTTGACTTCGGTGGGCCACTTGTCGGGGTCAAAACCATGCTTCTTCAATAAGGCTAGAGTGATTCTCTCAAGACCAAAACCGACACATGCAGTATGTGCCTTATTTCCATCGGGCGTTGTGATGTTAAATTCCGTACCAAAGTGATCCAGATGGTAGTTGCTAGATGTAATCGCAGTTAGTTTTTCGTTTGAGGCGATTGGTGCTACGAGTTCGTATTTGAGTTCCTGCTCTTTTTGGGTGGCTGCCATGACACGACCACCACGCCCGAAGAAAGGATCATTGGCCACGACAGGTTTTACATCAAGTCCCAGAGAAAGCAACATTTCTTCTGCTTTTTTGAGCCAGTGATTGCGATGGCTCAGTGCTTGTTCAGGGGTCCCCAGTTTGACGTATTCACGCTGTCTAAAAATTTGCATACGTGCTGGATCGGGGGAGGGTTCATGTCTGAAAACAAAGGCACGTAAGTCGACCAGTCGGCCATTGTCCGGTAAGACCGTGTTGGCCGCCGTTGGGTAAAGAGGGTAGCAGGCAGCGGGCACCATCATGGTGTCGGTCGCATCGAGGTCGGCTGTCCAGTCTTCACCGTCCTGTTTTTTTTGTACCATACGAATATGGTCTTTTTCCTTGCCATGAAAACTGTGGATAGAGCCCATTAAATCAGGGAAGGTTTCAATATGGTCGGTTGATAAATAGGTTGCGCGGTTAATCACTGGCGGGAACCGAACAACTTCTGGGTTAAGGTCTTTTCCCATCAGGGTAATATAGCGTTCAAAGGCTTCAATAATGCCTTCAAAACGGCCACTTAAGCCATACACACCTTGTACACCCGAAGGTAATAATAAACCAGCTTCGACCAGTTCTGCTTGATATTTATTATAGGCTTCATCAAGCACATCATCTGATAAGCACATACTAGGCTTCCTCTTTGTGCATTAAGAGTAAGGTTGAGTTGTGTAGCATTATGCGGTCATTATTTACCATTAAAGCGGTGCCATAGGCATCACGAATGTGGCGACTTAAACTTGTTTTTGAATCATTCCTATAACTGGATATACCTGCAATTAACATTGCCTGGCCAACAATATCAACAATTAGCTGCGAACTCGCAATTTTTACGTTATTGATTCGAATCCCGAAACCAAAATTTGTAAATGCATTAGTATCATTTTGTTCCAGTAGTTGATGGTATTCTTTCAGAGCGACGGTAATATTGCTACGCATGGTTTGTAAAACGCTGTCGACCTCTCCCAAGCGTATTGCCGAAATTGGAGGCATTTCAATATTTTGCAATGCTGCTTTTTTAACCGATGCTCGCGCGATATTCACCGCGTCGGCGGCAATGCCACTCCATAATGAAGCCCAAGTGAGGTGTGCAAAAGGGTGCATAGTTTGGCTGAGAATGTCTGCAAACGGTACGGGTAATATCTGATCTTTGTGGCCACTGGATGCAACATTAAATCCTGAGCTGCATGTACCGCGAAAGCCTAATGTATCCCAACCGGATATTTGTTCAAGTGTGTATTGGTCTTTGTGCAGTAGTACATGTACTTGGTCGCTTTTAGCGGCATTACTGTTACGGCGTGCCGTTATCATCAGATCATCGGCATCGATACCATAGGAAATAACGGGAGCCTTTTTGTTTAGTTTAAACGTATCGCCATCAAGTTCCACGGCACAAATACTGGAGCGTAAATCACCACCTATGCCTATTTCAGTCGTTGCTGAGGCCATAAGGCGCTGTTCTGCAACCAGTTTTTGTAGATAGGCTTTAAAATATGCAGATTCGCCTGAATGGTTCACCACGCAGGCGACCTGAATCATATGCATGGAGTAAATCATGGCGGTAGAACCACAGTAGTGGCCTAAAATTTCGCATATTTTTGCAATTTGGATAACATTTAATCCCATGCCACCTTGAGATTCAGGTACATAGGCACTGAGTAATTTTAATTTTTTAAGTGCATTGATCGATTCAGATGGAAAACGAGCCTTTGTGTCCACATCATGCGCATGTTTGGCGATAATTTCTTTACCAATTTTACGTATTTCTAATGTGAGTACTTTAAAATTATTAGATATTATCGACTCTTGTCCTGACATCTATCTAGGCTCTCCCTTTAAATGCACTAGAAATAGTGCGTATGTTGAAAAAATTTAGTGTTGTAATTGTTCGATTGAGTCGGCGATGGCTTCAATGCTACTAAATGTTTTGCGACTGAGCATGGAATCGGGAAATTCGAGGTCAAATTCTTCTTCAAGGGCAAGCATTAAGCCGACTGTAGCGAGGGAGGTGAGGCCGGCATTATAAAGGTCGCTAGTAGCATCCAACTCACTGACGGAAGTCGATAACCGACCATGTTGAGCTAGAATGGACTTTATTTTCTCTGAAGGCATTGCTTTCCCTTAATCTATCAATGAATAAATAGACATTATCAGGGTAAATATGAATTAGAGCAATAGGATAAATTTACATTGACTTCGTTTGGATAACAGTGATTATTTCAGGTATGGATCTCGATATCAGCTAGCTGTTTTGAGAACAATATTAGAAAAGTCACTTTCAACATTTTTGCTGTTAAGAACTTTTACGGCAAAATAGTATTGAACATTGCTTGCAAGTGAAGCTACGGTGGCTGACGATGCCGTTGAGTTGCTGATTGTAATACTTGCAGATAAGTTATTTGATGTTATTCCATAATAAACTTTATAACCTGTTAAATCGACTAAGGGTGTGTTGTCGGTGTTTTGGGTAGGCGGTGTCCAAGTTAAAAAAACACTGGCATTCCCTGTTGGCAGTGGTGTACTTGTATTCGTAGAGCTGCTTGATGATGATGAGCTTGGAACAGTCGATGAGTTGCTGGATGAACCAAAATTAGTGGATGATGAACCACCACCACATGATGCCAGAATGAGTGCGGCAAAAACTATAAAAAGGAATTTATGTGTGTATTCAAACATTCTTAACTACTCCAATTACTGCGTGTCCAACGGTTCAATATTCATTATGGGTAAGATTTACGTAGGTCTTGATAATGATTATATAAGCTTTTATTTATTATTCTTATGTTTTCGCAAGTAATTGTGTTATTTATTGTTATAGTGTGAAACAGTTCACCTAACCGTTATACATGTTTAGTGTTAGTGATACAAGTCGGTGAGCTTAATCACAAGGCAAGAGCGTATTAAAGACATGGTACACATCACTTTTCTGGAGGATGTCGAGGTACAGATATTCGCCCCAGTGTTCGATCGGCTCATTGAATGTAATAAAATAATTTTTAACGCTAGCATGCATGGTCTTCTCCTTAAAACTCTCCTGAAAAGAAATAAATGATCTTTAGAAAGCTTTGCCGATTTCCTGTATTCCAATGTTGATCTTTATAGCTAAACGTTATCGGCAGTAATATTACTTTTCAGGGGTTCCCGCACAGCCTGGCTGAATTAAGCTTTTTCAATGTTGGCAGGTAAACCTTGTCTGGCTGCGGAACCTAACGTCCAGTCAACCAGCGGATATGAACCATGCCTGCTCGGATCTAACACGCTTAAGTCATTTAAGTTAATACCAACTTTAATTAATGGATTAGCATCAACAACTTTCCCATCGATGCTTTGGTCTCTGGCACCGAGCTCCTTGTGACCAAAGCCATGTTCAATCGCGATACAGTTTTCCTGCACACCTTCAACACATTCAACTAATGCATAAACGTGACCGTCTGGTGTTGATATCTTAATTCTGTCACCTGTTTCAATGCCGAGTTTGGCAGCAGTATGTTGATTCAATCTCACTGGATTATTAGCATGAACCTGCCTTAAACGGTCAGAACCAATACTCATTGAACTCATGGTATGTGACTTATAACTGGTGAGTAATAGAGGCCATTGTTCTGGTTTAAATGCTTCATCAAGTGGTGTTCCATCAACTAAACGGGTTTTCATGAAGGTAGGTGTACCACTGAAAAACTCACCGCTTAAGCTGTTACGACGAGTACCAATCGCTGGATTCCAGAGCATTAATGGCTTAGGCCAAATTTTTGTCGGGCTACCATCAGCATGACGACCATCTTCTGCATCCTGGAAGCGTCCGCCGCGAGCGTACAAATAAGCAACTTTATCCGCTTCTTCTTTAGTCAATGTTGATGTGATAACACTAAGAATCCGCTCAATACCAGACCATTTAATATCTTCTTCACCAATCGCTGGTACTGTTCTACCTTTTTGATAAGCTACGTTAGCACCACCATAAAGAGAGAATTCATAGGACTTATTAAGTGGATGCATGGATCCATCGTGAGCTTTAACTGCATTATCACCAAAACCCGGAAGTCCCATTTTTTTAGATATCGCAATCAAATAGGTTTCCATACAGAGCGTGTCACCTTCAGCTGTTTTTGCAACGCCTGGTTCAACAACTGGCCAGCGGCCTGTTGATACTTTAGTGCGCACGTCGTGCCATACACTTGTCCATCCCCAGGATTCATAGGTTAGTGTATCTGGCACTATATAATCTGCGAGAGCATTAGTTTCGTTGATAAATGCATCAATACTAATAAATAAAGGTAACTGTTTAGGATCTTTAAGTTTGTCGCCTAGAGCTGTATTAAAACCAGGCATACCATAAACAGGGTTTGTCATATGACTTATCCATGCTTTAACACGGTATGGATAACCATTTAGTGCAGCAGTTAAATGCTCCGTTAAAATTGGAGGTGAAATTGGGAACCACGGTTCACGTGATGGGTAGGGGTTTTCCCCCGCTGCTTTTTTACGCTTAAATTCTGATGTTTTTTCATAAGGAAATTTGGAACGAGATAAAAAGACACCACTAGGTTTTACCATTCCATGGAATTTTTTCAGGTTATAACGAGGACCCGTTCCAAATGCCTTGAATTTACCACCACCGATTAGCGCACCACCTTTTAAGTTTAAGTTACCGATCATCGCATTAAGCATTAAGATCGACCAGCTAGTATAGAAACCGTTAGCACTCATTGTGCCACCGTGTGAAATAACCGAAGCCTTAGTGCCGTGACTGGTAAATTCATGAGCCAGGTTAACAATGTCAGCCATGGGTACACCGCATTCAGCACTGTATTGTTCTAACGTTAACTGCTCAGCTGATTCTTTTAATAGCATGAAACTGGATTTAACCGCTATTTTTCCACTTTTAGTTGAAAGTGTACGTGATACGACCAAATTAGCCTTTGATACCTGTTTGCTGGTTACAGGCCTGTTTGTTTCAGAATCAATAACAATTACGTCATCGCCATTACCGTAAGCCTTACCCTTGAAAGGTAAATCAATGTCACTTGCATGGACAAGCTGACCAAATCCGGGGTGGTTTTTATCGCTAAATACAAGATGTGAAGCATTACTAAATCCGCCAAATCCAGCTTTTTTAGCAGCGGCCATGCTAGGCGCAGTTAAAAACTCACTGTTGTAACGGTTGTTGTCAATGATCCAACGTAACATACCCATGGCTAATGCTGAATCCGTTGCTGGTTTGATGGGTATCCATGTATTTTTAGGTGCACAGGGCATATTCGATGTATTAGGTAACATCGGTGAAACAACCGCATAAGAGAAATCTTTACCATTATTTACACGCGCAGCTGATAACTCTCTTGCTGAACGTTTAAATGGATTACCTGATTGTTGTGGTGAAGTTCCTATAAACAATAGATATTTGCTATTTGCCCAATCAGGCTTTACGTGCGCATATTTTTTTAGATCATCTAATAATGCACCGCTACCACCACGATAACTAAAACCACAATAGGAGCCATGGTTTGCCCAGTTACGTGAACCAAAACAGTTAAAGGTAAATCGTTTAGTTAGTGCCTGTCGGCCATCATCACTGGCATCTGATACAAGCAGTTGATTTGCTTTAGGACCGTATTCTGGATTTTTTGGATCAAGCCGAGTTTTAAGATCTCGAATATCTTTAAGTCCTTCAACATGGCCTTCACCAAACAGGTCGCCGCCATTAACCGTCTCTTCAACAAGTTGCTCAAAACTGATGGTTTTCCATTGACCACTACCACGAGGACCAACACGTTTTAAACATTCTTTAACACGATGTTTACTGTGCAGATTTTCCAGCATAGCATTGCCACGAGCACAGGCTGTTGAACGCCCTGATAAACCCACATCTTTAAATGCACTCATGCCAACAAAGGCATCTTTGAGCGGTGTTTCAAAAGGAAGTGTGGTAGATTCAATGGATGATAATGGATGATATGGGTTTCCGACAATACGTAGAATCTTTTCGTTTTTATTATCGATACGTGCTCGTACTCCACATTTAGTCCAGCAGCCTAAACACATGGTGTTAGCAACTCGTTGTTCTTTGTTTGGTGTTATTGCACCTGTTTTTCCATCAACAAAATATTCAACATCTAGTGAGTTACCATAGATAGCACGTTTAGTTGCTTCACCCGATGTACCATTTTCTACGCCATGAGCCAAACGTGAAAGAGTATTGCTATAACCAGCAACAAACAAACCAGTACCGCCAGTGATTGCTGTACCTTTTAAAAAACGTCTTTTACTATTATCCATTACGCACCCTTATTTATTGGTGATTGATTTTCACGTACTATTTCAGAGAAAAATAAAATGATGGCGATCCATAACCCAAATGTTCCAACTATTCCTAATACACCTTCAGGCCCCCAGGGGATATTGTAAAAGTATGTACCTGCACCGTATTTCGGTACGACCTGACTCTGAATTAAAATAATCCAGCGAAGCCCCCAGGCTAAATGAATCGAGATAATTCCGATCATTAATGCAGGAATTTTATTCACTCTGTTTTTTTTAATTAACAGGGCAATGAGAACTAATACAGTAATCACAATCCAGATAGCTGAAACTTGCCAGGTCGGACTAAATGTTAGTAGACGTGAGGCTTCGTCTGGTGATTTACCACCAAAGAATACCCAAACAGCTGCAACTAATATGAATATTCTTAATGCCCATGAACACCAGCCAATTAGAATTTTAGTGGTATTCTGGTCGTAACCTTTAATAAAGCGATTTAATACAATTAATGAGCCTAATGCGGCTAACACGGCTGTTGTAGCCAGGTTAACTGGCAACCATGGTGTATGCCAGAGTACGCGAGCTTCAACCACCATAACCTCCATACCCGTATAAAGTGCGACACTGGTTGCTGATAGAAAAGTAACTATAGCCACTGGTTTGATTAGATGACTCGACTGCCATTTCCCCAGTGCTAATAGTTTGCAAAATCTGCCCAATAAATCATTATTCTTACCTTGCTCTTTTAAGCTATCGCGAAGTAATAACCAGCCAAATAAAATCGATAATAGATTAAATATCGGTAAGATATAGGCTCCAAACCACATCCAGGAACCCGTTCTTGATTGCATGTAAAAATGCCACGCACGAGCAGGTTGATGTAGATCAGCGAGTAAAGATACAGGTGCTACGATTCCGGCACTAATCATTAATAAACCCGTTAATATTAATAATCGATGGTTATGTTGCTTAAAAATAATTGACGAAGTAGCTATCCATACTGCGCCATAGGCTATGCCGATCATAAAAAAGTATTGTACTGCCCAGGGAAGCCAGGAAATAACAAAGTCAGGTGTAAGTATCTCTTTAATTATCATTATTAATTATCTCCCCATCATCAAGCATTAACGTTTTAACCCCGGGTTGAGTATTCAGTTGATCCTGGAAAACGTCTGACATACCAATATAAAAAACACGTGGTGATGTTCCTGCACCAGGTTTTAGTACTTTAATATCTTTCTTATTTATTTTAAGAAGCTGGCTTATATGGCTATCCGAATCATTTAAGTCACCAATAACACGTGCTTCACCTACACAGGTTTCAACACAGGCAGGTAATAATCCAGCTTCCAGGCGATGCGCACAAAATGTACATTTATCTGCAACATTTGTTTCTTTATTGATAAAGCGTGCTTCGTAGGGACAGGCCTGAACACAGTAGCCACAACCAACACACCAATCACTATCAATAACAACAATACCGTCTTCACGTTGAAAAGTAGCACCCGTAGGGCATACAGGTATACACGCAGGTGTTTTACAATGGTTACATAATCGAGGCATCATAAAAAATGCCGCTGGTGAGTCTAAATTATCATCATCAGAAACTTCGTATTGATTTACAGTTGTTCTGAACTGACCGAGAGGTGGTTGATTTTCGATAGTGCAGGCAACCGTACAAGATTGACAACCAACACAACGTCTCAGATCAATAACCATACCGTAACGTTTACCCGGTATCCCTTTTTTAGAGATACGGTCAGGCGTTGTATTTGTAGCATAAACTTCAGTCACTGGGATTAGAGCTGCACCAACAGTTAATCTGGATAATGACAACAGCAATTTACGTTTACTGAGATCCATCGTTGTTCCCTTAATTTCATTTAATATAGTCAAACCATAGTTAAACCATAAAATTATTACCATTGTGGTTTTCCACATGCCGATATTTCACTTGATATAAATCAATAAAAAGCTCTTGAAATTATTAATGCATAAAAATATTAAACAGGTTTATTCTCAATTATTGTCTATTCTCTTTCTCTATGTGTCAGAATGCTTTTCACTTAAATTAACCTGAAGGACAAAGTGATACGGAAAATCCTGGCACTGTAAAAGAGTTGATCTAAGATGAACGTCCGATATAAAAACATATTGACGTTATACATTAAGAAACATGTATGTTCATTTTGAAACAGAACAGGTTTCAACTTTGTCAGAATACACCGTTATCAGTTGGTAAAAATATTGCAGCATTTAAAGAAAAAATGGTGGCGAAGCAAAACTAACCTTTTGGTATGGATAACTCTTGTGAGTTCTGTTATATCAGTGTCTATATTTGCTAATGGAAGCTCACCATCAACCCAACAATCCAAAACCTCTATTATTCAAGTAGTCGATGTTGGTGTGCTCGCAACAAGAGGTGTAAAAAAAGCCAGGCATCGCTGGCAACCAACTATGGAATGGTTAGAATCCAGCATTCCCGGCATTCAATTTGTATTGCGCCCATTTACTCTGGATGAAATGGAAGCCGCAGTACGAAATCAAAATATTGATTTTGTGGTAACAAATCCAGGGCAGGCGGTACGCCTTGGCAGGCAATACTCACTTTCCTGGCTTGCCACACTAAACAGCATGATAGGTGGCGGAACCACTCATGTGATTGGTTCAGCATTAGTTGTTAGAGCAAAGTCTCATTACCAAACCATTAAGGATGTAAGTGGAAAGAGCATTGCAGCTGTTGCACAAAATGCCTTTGGTGGTTATCTCGCCATGCGGTTTGAAGTAGATAAACTTGGACTTGAGCCAAGCGACTTTTTTTCCAACACACATTTTTCAGGTTTCCCAATTGATACTGTAATTGATCAATTGCAGAACAGGCTAGTTGAAGCTGCTGTAGCACCAGCATGTTTAATTGAACACATGGCAAAAGAAGGTCTTATCAATTTATCAAATTTTCGAGTGTTAAATAATATCACGCCACAGGGTTTCTCCTGTGTGGTATCAACATCACTATACCCGAACTGGTCATTTGCTAAAACATCTCGCCCATCAAACAAGCTCGCGAAGTCGGTTGAGAAAGCATTACTTGCCATGCCCAGTGATAGCCCAGCCGCAATCGCCTCCGGTTCTGTTGGCTGGACATCACCAATTAGTCAACTCGCGATAGATAAGCTCTACCAGAAATTATATATGCATCCATTACAGAATCCATGGTGGCAAGAAGCAATTATCTGGCTAAAACGCAATCGACAATGGAGTGCGGCTCTTATTATTTTATTTGTGATTCTCAATGTCTATCATTTCTCACTCGAATACCGTTTTAATCGCAGCAATCGAAAACTTGAAGAGATGTTGCATCGCCTTAAAGAGAAAAACATCATGCTGGAACATTCACAACGATTAGCGATTGTGGGGGAACTCGGTAGTAGTCTGGCTCATGAAATCAATCAGCCATTAGCCGCTATTCGTAATTACAGTCAGGGTGGATTGCTCAGGATTCAAAAAGGAACAACGACCCAGGAAATTGCATCAGTTCTAGAGAATATTCAGCATCAGGTCATCAGAGCTGATAGTATTATGCAAAGACTGAGAGCGCTAATTAACAAGCGCTCGATTGAAAAGTCAACCTGCGATTTTGAGCACATTATTACCGACACGCTAGAGCTACTTGAATATGACTTCCATAAAAAAAATATTTCTCTATCACGTTCTGTTCAGGGTGACAATCATGCACTTTTTGCCGACGTGATTGGATTGCAGCAAGTTTTATTGAATATACTGAGCAATGCAGCTGATGCCTGTTTAATGCGAGAAGATAACCTCTATGGTCATCACATTAATATTGAAACTCACTATTCTGCGAACAAAATGATTCTTCGTGTGACTGACAATGGTGTCGGTCTAACAGCTGATTACACACCGTTTAAAGAAGCCTTTCATAGCACTAAACCCAATGGCCTTGGATTAGGTCTTGCCATTTGTCGTAACATAATAGAAAGTCATAATGGAAAATTTAGCTTACAATCCAGCTCGCCACACGGCTGCCAGGTGACAGTTACTATTCCATTTAAAAGACAGGATAGTTCCTAATAAGGTTAATGCGAATGCTTACTCAATCTTTACCAGTTTATGTTGTTGATGATGATGAATCTGTCCGTGATTCCCTGGCTTTTGTTCTGGAAGGTTATGATTTTGATGTAACCACATTCGAGGATGGGCAAGCCTTTATTGACAATGCCGCCATTGATAAACCGGGGTGTGTTGTACTTGACTGTCGGATGCCAAAACTACGTGGACAGGAAGTACATGCCATCTTAAATCAACGAAACAGCCCGCTTTCTGTAATTTTTCTAACTGGGCATAGTGATGTTCCAATGGCGGTTGATGCGCTTAAACTGGGTGCATTCGACTTTTTTCAAAAACCTGTCGATGGTGAAAAAATTTCTGTAGCTATTAGCAAAGCGTGTAAACAGTCTCTTTTGCGTGACATACAACTTGTAGCAGTAGCTGCCTATCATTCCCTGACTGAACGTGAGAACGGAATCTTAAAGCTTATTGTAAAAGGTAAACGCAACCAGCAAATTGCTGATGAATTATGTATTGCATTAAGAACAGTAGAGGTTCACCGCTCCAGTTTGATGAAAAAGTTCCAGGCCAAAACAGTGGCGGATTTGGTATTGCAGTATGGGGACGTAATGAATTTAGAGTCCTCCACACTACTGTCCCGTTAACAGGTAATAAGGTAGGCCTGAAAACCCTATAATTTTGTTACAATGAAATCACGACAAGTCATTGAACAAATAGGAATAATCAGGCCATGGCACATAATAATACTGTTTTTTTACAACTGCTTAAATTGATACCGAGACATGAATTTGAAACTCTTGCAAAACATCACCATAGTGGCCGTTCTTTTAGAACAGCAACACGCTGGTCGCAGTTTGTAACGATGGCCATGGCTCAGTTATCCGGTAGAAATAGCCTGCGTGATATTGTTGAAAACATGTCTGCTCAGATTCACCGCCTTTATCATCTAGGTATCGCAAAATTAACACGGTCAAACTTATCACGGATTAATGAAGCGAAGCCTTTTGAGTTGTATGCTGTTATGACTCAAATCTGGATTGCATTGTGTATTTATTTGCTTCTAGCTTTTATAAAGTTCCAGTCAAAAATAAGCAAAAGCATGCAACAGATATTACGGTTATTACAATTAAATTTGTTTGAAAAACGCGAGTTGATGGCGTTACTCAGAGATGACCCGATTCCCGACAGGCTGCCTAATATTAATCAAATGACATTACTATAAAAGTTAACGGGACAGCAGTGATTGCAAGTAATTGTGTTATTTATTGTTATAGTGTGAAACAGCTCACCTAAGAGTTATTCCTGTTTAATGTTAGTGATATAAATTTGTGAGCTTAATGACTGTCTACAAACCTTTTTTCACCAAAACACAGGTTAAGTTGGTGGCTGTAACTATAACCGTCCATCAACCTTGTTTGCAGAGAAGATATATTTAGCATCATAAAGGACATGCACACTTTTACCCATTTGGTGAATTTTTTCTGCGCCGAGTTCTAAAAATTCACTGTGTGCAACGGCGATTAAAATACTGTCGTATTTATTGTTTTCTAGTTGATCAATTAAGTTTATACCGTATTCGTGGTGGGCTTCGGCTTTGTCCACCCAAGGGTCGTAGACATCAAGATTAGCGCCATATTCTGTGAGATCTTCGATTATGTCGATAACGCGGGTGTTACGCAGGTCGGGACAGTTTTCTTTAAAAGCCAGACCTAAAATTAAAATATTGGAATTGTTGATGTGAATACGTTTTTTGAGCATTAGTTTTATTATTTGGGAAACAATATATTCACTCATTCCATCATTGACACGTCGGCTAGCTTGTATAATTTCGGGGTTATAACCGAGTTCCTGTGCTTTATGGGTAAGATAGTACGGGTCAACACCAATACAATGCCCACCAACAAGTCCTGGACGGAAAGGTAAAAAATTCCATTTGGTGCCAGATGCTTTTAGTACTTCTTCTGTGTCGATGCCAACTCGATTGAAAATGAGTGCAAACTCATTAACCAATGCAATGTTCACATCACGTTGTACGTTTTCGATAACCTTGGAGGCTTCTGCAACTTTGATTGAGCTGGCTTTATGGGTACCCGCAGTAATGATGGATGCATATAGATTGTCTACAAAATCAGCAACTTTTTCATTTGAACCCGAGGTTACTTTTAATATAGTGGTTACTCGGTGTTCTTTGTCGCCGGGGTTAATGCGTTCTGGGCTATAGCCTGCAAAAAAATCAGTATTAAATTTTAACCCGGAGACTTTTTCTATTTCAGGTATACAGATTTCTTCAGTTGCACCGGGATAAACTGTCGATTCGTAGATAACGATGTCATCTTTGGATATAACCGAGCCTAACATTTCACTTGCTTTAACCAAAGGGGTTAAGTCAGGAGTTTTATGTTTATCAACCGGTGTAGGCACAGTGACAATATACACATCGCAATTTTTAAGTTCATTCACATCGGCGGTGTAACTGAGCATTTTAGCTTCTAAAAGTAACTCTTTTTCAACTTCAAGCGTGGAATCCTCACCATTTTTAAGTTCATCAATTCTGGGGGCATTGATATCAAAACCAATCGTTTTGATTTTTTTCCCAAATTCAACAGCAAGGGGCAAGCCCACATAGCCTAAGCCGATAATGCCAAGGGTAATATTCGATAATTCTTTCATAAGTATTTACTTTTTAGTGGTTAAATGTTTTTCCCAGTTTAATGCTGTTTTAGCAATTATTTCTAAATCATCATATTTGGGGTGCCAGTTTAAAATAGCCTGAGCTTTGGTTGAATCTGCAATGAGTTCTGGTGGGTCACCTGCGCGGCGCGGCTTTTCAATCACTTTAATGGGGGAGCCGTTTACTTTGTTGACCATATCAATAACTTCTCGCACGCTAAAGCCATGACCATAGCCACAATTTAAGATTTGTGACTTTGATGTACTTTGGCGCAAATAGTTAAGAGCATCTAAATGAGCAGTCGCTAAATCTTCCACATGTATATAGTCGCGCACGCCAGTGCCATCTTTAGTCGGGTAGTCGGTTCCAAAGATATACATTTCATCACGTTTACCAACGGCGACTTCACATGCTACTTTTGTAAGGAGTGTTGCATTAGGCGTTGATTGCCCAATGCGACCGTCTAAGTCACAGCCTGCCACATTAAAATAACGAAGTGCGACATATTTAAAGTCTGTTGCAAAGGCAAGGTCTCGCATCATCCATTCAGACATGAGTTTTGATGTACCGTAGGCATTGATAGGCGAGGTGGGTGCTTGTTCAGTAACGGGTTCAGTTGAATCAGGGATACCATAAACCGCAGCGGTGGAGGAAAAAACAAACTGGTTTACTCCGGCATTCTGGCAACACTCTAATAAATTACGTGTGTTGCAGGTGTTGTTCGCATAGTACTTAAGTGGATTTGTGACGGACTCAGGAACAACCGTGTGTGCAGCAAAATGCATGACGGTTGATATGTTGTGTTCTTTAAAAATGTTACTCACACAGTCTTTATCACCAGTATTGCCAATAACAAGTTCACCGTATAAAACAGCTTCTTTAAAGCCAGTGGATAAATTATCAAGAATAATGACTTCTTCGCCCGCTTCACCTAGTTGTCTGACAACATGGCTACCGATATACCCAGCTCCACCCGTTACTAAGATTTTTTGTTTTGACATGTTTTTACTCTTGTTCAGTGTTAAATATGTTACGTTTTTTTAGAAATTTTATTATCTTATCGACACAGTATTCTATTGAATCTACGCCAGTGAAGAGAGTTAAATCCGGGTTTAGCGGTTCTTCGTAGGGCGATGTTATACCGGTAAATTCTTTAATTTCACCTTCACGTGCTTTTTGATACAGGCCTTTTACGTCACGCTGCTCACAAACGTCGATGGGAGTATTGCAATAGATCTCAATGAAGTCACCATGTTGCACCATATTTCTTACTAGTACTCTATCGTTTTTAAATGGAGATATAAACGCAGTGAGTATAATTACACCACTTTCAAGAAATAATTTAGCGACGTTTCCAATACGACGAATATTTTCTTGTCGGTCATTGTCGGAAAAACTTAAGTCACCACATAAACCGTGTCTGACATTATCACCATCAAGAACATAGGTGCGGCATTTCATTTGGTATAATCTTTCTTCGAGCGCATGAGCGAGAGATGATTTGCCTGCGCCCGACAAGCCAGTAAACCAGAGAATGGTGCTTTTGTGTTTATTTAATTTTTGACGTCGTTCTCGGGTAACGGTGGCATGGTGCCAGACAGTATTACTGCTTTTTTGATGGTGATCATTCATTGAGGGAATATACTTAATTTTATAGGTAGAATTTTGATTTAAATATACGCGTAAAACTGTAAAATCTCAATAAAAATTCAGATTTGAATTAATATATTTGAGTTAGTACAAAAAACAAAAAATAGGATATAGATAGTCGTGAATTATGACATTTTTAATGGTGATGCGGATGGCATTTGTGCTTTACATCAATTGCGTCTGGCTACGCCTCGTGAATCTAAATTAATTACCGGAGTTAAGCGTGATATTAGTTTGGTTAAACGTGTAGTGGCTAAATTGAATGATAATCTAGTTATTTTGGATATTTCATTTGATAAAAATAGAACGGCTGTTGAGCAGGCTATAAAGCAGGGGGCGAATGTTGCATATTATGATCATCATTATGCCGGTGAACTCATCGATAATCAAAGATTAAGCTGTTTTATTAATACGGCAGCAGACACTTGTACCAGTTTAATAGTGAATGAACAGTTAAAAGGGCGGTATGCGCTCTGGGCAATTACGGCTGCTTTTGGTGATAATTTGCATAAACAGGCCATTGCTTTGGCGAAGCAGACTGACTTGAATGAGTTGCTGACTAACCAATTAAAAGAGCTAGGAACGTTGATAAATTACAATGGTTACGGCTCGACAGTCGAGGATTTGTTTTTTTCACCGGATAAATTGTATCAACTTGTTCATGTCTATGAGGATCCATTTGATTTTATTAAAAACGAGTCGGCTTTTTCAGTGTTGAAAGCGGGTTATGAATCAGATCTGGAGAAGGTACAGCGAGTAAAAGCGGACTTGCTAACCGACAAGCAAGGTGTATATATTTTACCCAATGCACCTTGGGCAAGGCGTATTAGTGGTGTCTATGGTAATATGTTGGCCCAACAGCATCATGACCGTGCCCATGCGATATTAAGTGAAATGGACGATAATTATTACGTGGTGAGTGTGCGGGCACCATTAAATAATAGAGAAGGTGCTGATGAATTGTGCAGACAGTTTGAAACCGGTGGTGGGCGTAAAGCCGCAGCCGGTATTAATCATTTAGCGTACAGCGACTATGCTCTGTTTGTTGATAAATTCAAGATTCAATTTGCATAAAAATTAAAATTAAAAATAAGAATTTAAGTGACTCAATGTTTTAAAGATAATCGCGCTCGGGGCTTTTCTATCGCTGTGCCAGCTTTTTCGTTGGATAAATGATCGAGTGAATATGATGTTATAAATTTGTTGCATATAGCATCAATTCGTTCTCGGACATATTGTTGATCTAATTTTTTCATAACATGGTGTTTCTTATCCGTCACATTCATACGGGTGCGTTTTTTATTGATAGAATTTTCTTTTATTTGTAAAAAACTGGAGATTTTATTTAAATCGTCACTTATTTGGTCGGTATATAAAATTAATAATTGAGAATCAGGGATGGTATCAATAACCGATTTGTTTGCATCAACCCAATAATTTAAATAGGCATCAATAGGGTATAGTTTAAATTCTTTTAAGACGGATTCTTTACCTGAATATGTATATTGATCGGGTTTAAAAAAGAAGTTATGCCACCATTTTTCAGTGAAGCCTTTATTAATAGGAAAGTTAATATTATTATCAAAGATAGATTTTAACCATGAATAAGGTTCTCTGATGGTTAAAATATATTTAGCATCAGGCGCGGCTTTATACACCAGATCAATTCTATAACCTAAAAAACAATTTGACTCGATATCTAACCATAATCTTTTTGCTCTTTGTTCGAGATGTTGCTGATATTTATCATCAGATATATCACCTGAAAAATGTGAAAAAATACATTTAACATGTTCATAGCGTTCACCTTCGTGTTCATATCGATAACCTTTCGAAAATAAGTTTGCGATTGATGTGGTACCTGATTTTGGCGTGCCGACACAAAGTACGTTTAAGCGTTTGGGCTGTATTAGTTGGCGTAAAAAAGTTGGAAATAAGTCCTTTACACATTTTTTAATGAAAGGTTGTTTTGGTGGAGAGGTGGTGCTCATATTGTCTTTGATTGCCGTTGATAATTTATTTTTTATCATACTACAATATTTGTTGGCATAGCTTAAAACGAGTGTAAATATAGAATATGTCTAATTGAATCTATACTATTTGCTTGTGCCAAGCTGACTGACCCTTTAAAATCTAAATATTCTACAAGTTCTTATAGCAACCTACCAACTGGAATGAATAATCGTGAAATTTCTCCCCATATTTTTGAATATTAAAGATCAACCCTGTCTTGTTGTTGGTGGTGGTCAGGTCGCTGCTCGTAAGATTTTTATGCTAATCCGTGCTGGTGGCAAAGTCACTGTAATATCACCTGAACTGAGTTCTGAGCTTGAAAAATTAGCCGATAATGGTGAAATTACACATTCACAGGAAGGGTTTAAAGCAGGGGATGTAGGTGATTATCGTGTTGTGATTGCTGCTACCGACGTACGTGACGTGAACCAAGCCGTGTATGAAGAAGCTGCTGCGAAGAATATCCCAGTTAATGTGGTGGATACTCCCGATTTATGCACGTTTATTACCCCGTCGATTATTGATCGCGATCCAGTACAAATAGCCATTTCAACCGGTGGTTCGTCGCCGGTGCTAGCACGCTTATTACGCTCAAAATTAGAAACTTTTATTCCTGCTGCGTATGGGCGTTTAGGGCAATTAGTTGAATCATACCGTGATCGTGTAAAAGAGATATTTAACCACAATAGCAACCATATTCGCGGATTTTGGGAACATGTTCTTGACGGTTCAATAGCCGAGATGCTCATTGCCGGTAAAGATAAAGCGGCTCATGATGCACTTGAATTAGCTGTAAATGCAGCAAAAGTACCAGATAACATTGGTGAAGTGTATTTAGTGGGTGCTGGTCCCGGCGATCCGGACTTGCTCACCTTTAGAGCGCTTCGCTTAATGCAACGAGCGGATGTGGTGGTTTATGATCGGCTAGTCTCGGCTGAGATCCTTGAAATGGCACGCCGTGACGCAGAATTTGTGTATGTGGGTAAAGAACGTGATAAACACGCGGTTAAACAGGAAAATATTAACGAATTACTGGTACGTTTTGCCAAAGATGGCAAAAAAGTACTGCGTTTGAAAGGTGGTGACCCGTTTATTTTTGGCCGTGGTGGAGAAGAAATTGAAACCTTAATGGAGCAAGGGGTGAGCTTTCAAGTAGTACCGGGGATTACCGCCGCAGCCGGTTGTGCAGCTTATGCGGGTATTCCTTTAACGCATCGGGATTATGTACAGTCCTGTATGTTTGTGACCGGACATTTAAAAGACGGCACGGTCAACTTAAACTGGTCAGCACTGGCACACAAAGGCCAAACAGTTGTTTTTTACATGGGCTTGCACGGCGTAAAAGAAATTTGTAAACAGCTCGTTGCGCATGGTTTAGACAGTACAACGCCCGCAGCGTTAATTGAAAAGGGCACTACACCGCAACAACAAGTACATATTGGTGATTTAGCCACGTTGTCGGAGATTGTCGAGAGCAAGGAGATTTTGCCACCGACACTGATTATTGTAGGTGATGTGGTTAAACTGCATAACAAGTTAGCATGGTTTGAACCGTCGGGTGCCAAACCATTAGCTTATCCGGTATCAACTTAACCCTATCAATGATCTGGATGCACTAATTTATACATCGCTGGTACTAATACTAAACTCACTAAGCTTGAAAAGAGTAATCCCCAGACGATAACAATGGCTAAGGGCTGCAATAATTCAGAGCCACTCCCTAATCCGATGGCGAGTGGCAACATACCAACCACCGTAGTGAGAGTTGTCATTAATATGGGACGCAGCCTGAGTTGTGCAGCGGTTAATATTGCACTATTAATAGATTGACCTTTTTCTCGTTCGATTTCGATTTGTTCAATCAGTACAATGGCGTTATTAACTACAATACCAATGAGCATAATCAAGCCTAGGCGGAACGGCATGGATGTTTGTATTTCAAATGGCATACTGGAAAACCAGTGTGTGAGTTTTGAAAAATCGAAAGGAATTTGTATTATCCACCCCAATAGTTCTGTTAACCAGATACCAAAGGTCACACCAATAACAGTAAACAGCATACTGACAATAATCACCAAAGGATTAACAAGGGACTCGTATTGTACGGCCATCACCACAAAAACCAGAAACAAAGCCAGTGCAATTAATAGATAATCGGATTGTTGGTTTTGTTGCAGTGTTTTAGTCGAGCCCGCATCGTAAAGTGTATAACCCTTTGGAAGTTTTAAATCTTTTAAACGCTGATGGATTTCAGTATTAATTGCACTTAAATTGGCATTGTTTGCAAAGGAGCCACTAATTTCAACAATACGCCGTTGTCGGTCACGTTTGATAGTTGAAGGCGATTGGATTAATTTAATTGTACTGACATCACCTAGGCGGATAGTTTGGTTGTTGACTCGCCCAACAATAATATTTTTAATTTTATCGGGCGAGCTAATACGTTTAGTAGGTAAACGTAGTCGGATATTAAAACGCTTGTCACCATCAATATATTCAGAAATAATTTGCCCTTCTAGTGCAATGCGTAAAGCCTGATTGATGTCATCCACACTCAATGCTAATTCGGCCGCTCTTTGTCGGTTAACGTTAACAGTTATTTCTTCGCGGCTACCTTCATAAGTATGGCTAATATTTCTTAAGCCTTTAATGCCTTTTAATTTTTGTACAATAGTATTACCAATGCGGGTAAGCTGCTCGATGCTAGAACCTTGTACTCGTAAACTTAAATCATCATCTCCTTGACTGGTGCGAATACCGCGTACACCTCGGGTTCGCATATAAACACGGGTTCCTACAAGGTTCAACTTTGCAATAGAACGACGCATTTTAGCTATCCATTTTGCAGAGTCGGTTGCTGATTTTAATTGAATAAAAATACTGCCACTGTTGCTGGATTTAAATTCTGAACGACCAAAGACAAAACCACCTGATGTTGTAAATACATTTTTAACGTCAGTTTGCTGTTGAATAAGGGTTTCAACTTTCTTAATTGTTTTGTCGAATTGATTGAAAGGGGTGCCGGTGTCAGCCTGAATATAGGCGCGAACCTGTCCTTCATCTATTGATGGTAAAAATTTATATTTCGCAGAAGATAACTGCATAATGGAAACAATCAGTAGTGGGATAGCAATATAAAAAACAATGGCAGGTTTTGCCAATATTTTTTCTAAGAGGGTGTTTAAGTACTGATTAACAAATAAAAGGCTAAGCGTAACTTTATTCTGTAATTTTTTATTTAGATTATTTTTTGTTGTGGCATCAGGATTATATTTAATTTGTGATGCTAGGCTAGGAACTAAGGTGATAGCCACAATCAATGAAGCTAATATTGCGATACTCAACACAAAAACCAGTTCGCTAAAAAGTAAACCGGTTAAACCACCAATAAAAAGAAAAGGCAGAATTGCTGCCAGATTGGTACTGGTCGATGCAACAATCGCACTGTTTATTTCCTGCGCGGCATGCAGCGAAGCGTCTTTACGCTGTTCACCTAGGCGTTGATGACGGGTAATATTTTCGAGCATAATAATGGTGCTATCAATTAGCAAACCCACGCCCAGAGCTAATGCCCCCAGAGTCATTATATTCAGCGTTAGGCCACTTGCGGCCATTACAATAAAAGTAAATAAAATAGCCAAAGGAATAGCTGTGCCGATAATTAAGGTGCGTTTGATGTTGCCAAGAAAAAGGTAGACAACCAGCATAGCCAAAACTGCACCACTGATCACGGCAATGGATGCGTTTTTTAAGGCATAACGGATAAAAGTGGACTGATCACTGATGGGAGTAATTTTAATATTATCAGGGATCAGTTTTTTAGTTACTAACCATTGCAGTTGTTTGTTAACCGCATTAACCACTTCAACCGTATTGGCTTTAGGCTGTTTTTGAATTGAAAGTTTAATCGCACTGTTATTATTAAGCCGTATTCGTAAGCGCTCGTCTTCGTGGCTGTCGATAACCTGTGCAACGTCTTTTAAACGAATAGTGGCTTTTGAATTATTACCGATGGGTAAATTTCTAATCTCATCCATATTTTTGAAACGCCCAAACGTACGGGTACTGATTTCCTGTGTGCCAGTATTGAGTCTACCGGCTGGGGATTCCATATTACTGGCACGAATGGTTTGTTTTAACTGGTTTAGGGTTATTCCCGTATGTGCAAGACGTTCCTGATCAACAATGATTTGTATTTCACGAATATCACCACCACCCACTTCGGCGGCGGCAACGCCCGGTAAGTTAATAAACCAACGGCTAAAGTTATAGTCGACCCATTCACGTAGTTTAACTGAGGACAGTGTGGTTGAACTGACAGCTAATTCAAGCACCGGAATTTGTGATGGGTCGCGCTTATAAATAATAGGGGGTTCAATACTATTGGGTAAGAAACGTTTGGCGCGATCCAGTCGGGTACTAGCATCACGTAATGCAATGTCAATATCAGTGCCGTAGGGAAAGCTTAAGGCGATGCGTGAGGAACCTTCAGAGCTTGTTGATTGCACTGAAATAGCATTTTCGGTAATGGCCAGTTGTTCTTCTATCTGTCGGGTAACTTGATCCTCCATTATTCGGGAAGGAACTCCGGGGTCACGCACATTGATGCGTATTTCCGGATAAATAATATGGGGTAATAGATCAACCCCTAATTTTTCTAATGAAAAAACTCCGATAACAACCACGGTTAATGCCAGCATACTGATCCCAATAGGATGCTGTATTGACCATGCGGCTAAACCGCCGCTACGAAATCGTTTTTTCATTCGGCAATAATGCTAATGAGTTTTTTATTATTCAGGCCAAGAAAACCTTGTGTCACGACCTTGTCATTTTCTTTTAGGCCGGTTAATACCTCAATATTGGAGCCAAGTTGTATGCCGGTTGTGACTTTTGTTTCAATGGCTTTGTTGTTGATAATTTTATAGACATAGCTGCCCCTAGCATTATGTTTGATGGATTTGAACGGAATATGCAAGCGGGGACTGAGCTGTCTTTTTAATGTTAAACGCGCAAGTTGGCCGGGTTTGGCTAAGGGGGGTAGTGACTCAAGAATGGCTTCGAGGGTGCCTTGTCGAGTGACGTCATCAATGGTTGGGTAAATACGTGAAACGCTGGCTGTATAGGGTTGGGTTCCCAGTGCATCAATAAAGAGGGTGAATTTCTCTCCTGCTTTTATCGTGCTAAGTAGTCGTTCGGGCAAGTTAACCTGCACTTTAAGTTTTGATATATCAACAATCCTTAAGATAGAACTAAATTTAGCGAGTACATCACCGGGTTCTTTTAAGCGACGGCTGACCACACCCGCAAAAGGTGCTTTAATTTGTGTGCGTTGTAAGCGTATTTTTAGAACAGTTTCTTCCGCGCGCGCAAGTTCGACTGTGGTTTGTGCGCTTGTTAATGCTTCATCGGTTGTTAAGCGTTTTTTGCGTAGTTGTTTTAAACGCTTAAAATCCAGTGCGGCTTGTCGATATGCAATTTGGGCTTTATTGTATTCGGCCTGAATTAAGGTAGCTTCTAGTTGAACAATCAGTTGATCTTTTTCAACCTTATCACCCGGATAAACGGGTAAGTCGATAATGATGCCTTCTTCTTGATTAAAAATATCAACTGTACGTATCGCTTTTAATGTGCCTGATAGCGTTTGTTCTGATTGCATAGGGGATAAGGCAACGTGGCTAACTTTGACTAATTGTCCGTGCGCTTTTCTCTTAGGTGAAGATGAATCAGAGCAAGAAAGACTGACCAGAGACACCAGTAAAATAAGGAGCAATGTCCAAGGCTGTTTGATTGAGTAGAAACCATTCATAAATTAAGGGTACTGACCATATGATTAAATTATTTAAGGATGAGTTAGCTTACGTTAAAGTTGCATTTTATGCGATAATGATTTGATTTTCTAAAGAATTTTATTGCAAATGAGCCATTTTATCCGCTATGAACAAACCCCTCATTCTGGGCGTAAAGACAAGCAAAACTTAAAACGTATGTTTCCCTTTATTTGGGAATACAAAGGCCGGGTTTTACTCGCATTAGGCAGCCTGATAGGTGCAAAATTAGCCACGGTGGGCGTGCCTTTTGTATTAAAAGATATTGTGGATACGCTTGATGTTCAACTTGAATCGAAATTATTGTTCTTACCGTTAAGTTTGCTACTGGCTTATGGTGCGTTACGTTTAATCGGTAATTTGTTTAATGAGTTACGCGATGCACTCTTTGCGCGTGTACGTTACCATGCTATGCGGCGTATTTCGACGCGAGTGTTAAAACATTTACATCATTTATCGCTTAGTTATCACCTAGAACGTAAAACAGGTGGCATTAGTCGGGATTTGGATCGTGGCACGGGCAGCATCAGCACCATCTTAAATTATCTGATTTTTAACATTATTCCCACTATCGCCGAGTTTATGCTGGTTGCGGCAATTCTATTCTCAAAATACAAGATTGAATTTGCTATCGCAATTTTCACAACCGTTATTATTTATATTAGTTTTACATTGTGGGTTATCGAATGGCGAATGCATTTTCGTCACGAAATGAATGCCATGGATTCTGCTGCCAATGGTCAGTCGATTGACAGCTTGTTAAATTATGAAACGGTTAAATATTTTACCAATGAGCAACACGAACTTAAACGTTATGACGAAACGTTACAAAAATGGGAAGAGGCTGCGGTTAAAAGTCAAACCTCGATGTCACTGCTTAACTTTGGGCAAGGTAGCATTATTGCCATTGGGGTAACCTCCATTATGATCTTTGCCGGGCAGGGGGTTGTTGCTGGGCAGTTAACGTTAGGTGATTTGGTATTGGTTAATGCACTGATGTTACAACTATTTATACCTTTAGGTTTTTTAGGGATTGTTTATCGACAGTTAAAATACTCACTCGCTGATATGGATTTAATGTTTAAATTGCTCGATAAAAAAAGTGATGTAAACGATGCAGACAATGCAAAACCGTTAGTTGTCAGCAATGCGGGTGTTGTTTTTGATCATGTTGATTTTTCTTATCAGGTTGAACGGAAAATTATTCAGGATATCAGTTTTAAAATTCAGCCGGGTGAAAAAGTAGCTGTAGTGGGGCCGTCGGGTGCGGGTAAGTCAACCTTGTCGCGTTTGCTGTTTCGTTTTTATGATGTCAATGGTGGGCAAATTTTAATTGATGGTCAGAATATAAAAGATGTCACTCAACAAAGTTTACGCGAAGCGATTGGGATAGTTCCTCAGGATACGGTTTTATTTAATGAGTCTATTTTTTATAATATTCAGTATGCGAACCCAAACGCAACCAAAGCTGAGGTCGCCGCCGCCGCAAGAACGGCTTATATCCATGACTTTATCGAGTCCTTACCCCAAGGGTATGACACGGTTGTGGGTGAACGAGGCTTAAAACTTTCGGGTGGTGAAAAGCAACGAGTGGCGATTGCGCGGGTGGTATTAAAGAACCCCAGAATTCTTGTTTTTGATGAAGCCACTTCCAGTCTTGACTCACATTCGGAGCAAGCCATTCTAAAAGCATTACAAGAAGTGGCACAGCGACATACGGTATTGGTGATTGCCCATCGTTTATCGACTATCGTTGATGCGGATAAGATTCTTGTTTTAGATAATGGCCATATTGTTGAAAGTGGTAACCATGCTGAATTAATTCGAGCTCAGGGCCTGTATCAGAAACTTTGGAAACTTCAACTTGAAAAGCCAGTAAAAACAGAAGGTTAAAAATATTATCTAATTTTGGGTGAACTATCATTTCTGCATAGGCAGGCATCTAGCAGAATTAGAATAACAGGTTGAGTTGAGTTTGGGGCTTGTCATTTTGTACATAAATAATATATTGAACTGCTATAATAGCGTCAGTTTATCGTTAAATTTACAGTGGTAGAGAGAATGTCAGAATCAGATTATGTTGCCGATCAAATGTCCGGTGGTTGTGGAAGTGCCGAACCCTTTGCACTTCAGGTTATCGATGACAGCATGGAGCCAGAGTTTAAAAAGGATTGTATTATTGTCATCGACCCGACTGGCGTTGCCCGACATGGTGCTTATGTTTTTGCTATGATTGAGAACGGTTATATTTTTCGGCAGCTTATTCAGGAAGATGAGAAGTATTATTTGCAGCCTCTAAACGAAGCGTATATGCACGAAAAACGAATTATTACTTTTGAAGAAATTGAGGGTGTCATTGTTCAGCAATCAGGGCCCAAAGGCCGACGTGACGAACGCAAACATTATACTTAATTTTTTATGACCGTATTTAACCTTTAAGTAATTATCCCCATGACAAAACAAAAGATGGAATTTTTGTACGGTGATAGGCGTTTACAGCTTCAAGTTTTAGATATCTTAACGGCGCCGGTCAATGTTATTGTTAACCCAGCTAATCGTTCTTTAATACATGGCGGTGGTTTAGCATTAAAAATTCAGAATGCCGCAGGTTTTGAATTAGAGCAGCAAAGTCGGGCTCTAATTGAAGAACACGGTGAACTCGATAGTGGTATGGCAGTTTATACTGGGGCTGGCAATCTTATTTTTGATGCGGTTATTCATGCAGTTGGCCCGATAATGGGCGAGGGCGATGAGCAGCATAAATTAGAGCAGGTTTTTTCACGTAGTTTATTATTATGTGAAACGAATGATTGGCAATCCATTGCTTTTCCTGCTATCAGCACTGGCATTTTCCGTGTTCCAGTCCCTGTTTGTGCTCAAGCCTGTTATAAAGCGATTACTCATTTTTGGGATGCGCGCAGTACTTGCGCAGTTGAAAAAATTATTATTTGTTTAACAGAAAATAATTTTAAGGAATTCTTTGAGTCGTTTCGTGAAGAATCTTTTGATAATGAATCAGTGACTTCAAAACAGACAGGCTTAAAAAATGATTCATCGAGTAAAGACAAAGTGGGATATATTGAAATAGATGAAAATGATATCCTTGATCAAGATGATGAAATACAGGATTGGTTTAAATAATTTATTACTGTGCTAAACGGATACAATTACTTTCGATAGTAATTAAACGTTTTTTATAAAGCCCACCCAATGCCTTTTTATAATTTGATTTACTAACGGCGTATTGTTTATAAATATCTTCAGGTTTACTTTTGTCGGTCAGGGTTGATTGGCCGTCATGCGATTCTAGATAAGCTATAATATTTTCGGCTAAAGAATTTCTTGAGTTTTGATTACTGAGTTGTAAGGTTAAATCAATTTTATTATCATCTCTTACCGTCTTGATAAAACCATTAATTTTCTGTCCAAAACTTAATTTCTGAAATACATCACTTTCATACAAAATACCGAAATGAGCATTATTGATAATGGCTTTGTAGCCTAAATCAGTTTTACCTGCAATCATCAGATTGACGGATTGCTTTTCTGTATAACATGACGCTTCATCTTTTATAAATTTATTTATTTTTGAAGATGCAACAATACGATCAGCGTATTTATCCAGATAAAGATAAACAATATAGGAGCGGCCAACTTCCATTTTACGATGTTGTTCGCCAAAGGGAGCGAGAATATCTTTGGCTAAGCCCCAATCTAAAAAGGCCCCAACCTGATTAACAGCAGCAACACGCAAATAAGCAGCTTCCCCAACACAAGCGAGAGGGGTTTGTGTGGTGGCTATCAGTGTGTCGTCAGAGTCTGCATAAATAAAAACATTAATGCTGTCAGCTACTTTAATATTTTTAGGCATGTAACATTTGGGAAGCAGAATTTCGCCACCATTACCGTCATCAAGATAGAGTCCATAATCGACAAATTTGGTAACAGATAATTTATTGTATTGACCGATTTTAATCATGCTAGTATCAGAAGCTTGTGTTACTTAATAATGCAGCGACAAGCCCAATAATACCACCGAATACGCCACCCCAGACAACCAGCCAGCCTAAATGTTCTTTTATCATTTTTTGAATTATTTCTTTGACTAATTGAGGGGTTAACTCATTTAAACGCTGTTCAACAATATGTTCAACTTTTTCGCGTAGCTCGGTTAATACATCAGGTTGTTCAATTTCTTCTTTTAGTAAAGTCATAAAAGCGGGTTGTTGGGTTAACTCTATCAATGATTGTTTCATGCTGCTAATAAAGGGTTCTTTTAATGGTGTGAGCGCATCTTGGCCACCAAACATACCTAACATGCCACCAAAAGATGATTCCATAATGACTTTGATTAAAGCGTCAAATGAAGCACTAAGATCAACCTTTTCTATAACAGGCGCTAGGTGTAAATCGGGAGTATTACCGTTAGCACCACTTAACAGCCGGTCAATATTTTCTTCGGTAAAAAATTGCGTCATCATAAGTTCACGGATACCGCGTTTAAAATCTTCGAAACGGGCAGGGATAACACCGGAGCCGTATAAGCCTGGGACTTTTTCAAATAACATATGAATAGCAAGCCAGTTGGTAATTGCGCCCGACAAGGCAAACATACCAATGGTTAATATGCTATTAGAGTTTAAGGCGATCCCTGCAATACAAATCAACAATGCAATAACATTCGTTGCGATATTTTTATTCATGTTTTAAGACGTTAATGTTGGATATTTATGGTTAACTGGTTTGTCTTGTGACGTCGACATAGAGCGTAACGCGCTGACCGGGGTGTAAATATTTTTTATTACGTAAACGCTTATTCCAACGGAGTAATTGACGGACACTTACTTTAAACTTATTTGCAATTCTTGCCAGTGAGTCACCATTGCGAACACGGTAACCTATGCGTTGCATAATATTACGACGTTTAGGTATATATATACGTTCCGGGTTGTTATGTGAAACCTTGGCACCCGTACGTGACCAGATAATTAATTTTCGGCCGGGTACTAAAGTATCGCGTGGAGCCATTGAGTTCCATTTTGCCAAAGAACGAATATTCACCTTATGCTGCCGTGAAAGGCTCCAGAATGTATCACCTTGCCGAACAATATGGGATATTTTAATCCCTCTGCGTGGAATATTTTGTTGTGTTCGTAAACGTTGGTTTGCACTGAACTTATAACTGCGTAAATTTTTACTGGCAACAGGGATAGTTAGGCTATGTCCTGCACGTAAAAAATTTCTACGGAGGTGATTAACACGTTTAATACTGGAAATACTGGTGTGGTATTTATTTGCAATGGTACTAATCGTTTCACCATTACGAATTTTATGACGCATCCAGCGAATACGTTGTGTTTTGGGCAGCGTCGCTAGCTTTTCTTTAAATAGTACAGCCTGACTAATCGGCAATAAAATGTAATGTGGTCCAGTGGGTGAGGTTGCCCAACGATTAAAGCCGGGATTAAGTTTATACACGTCATCTAAAGATAATTCAGCCATGTCGGCAACACGAGCCAGATCAATTTGTGATTGGGTATCGACTTTTTCCAGATAGGGTTTATTTTCAATTTTGGTTAATTGAATATTAAACTTAGCCGGATCCGCTACAATTCGTTTTAGTGCCAGTAATTTTGGAACATAGGCGCGTGTTTCGGGAGGCAATTTTAAGTGCCAAAAATCGGTAGGTTTGCCTCGACGTTTGTTTTTACGAATTGCACGGTGTACATTGCGTTCGCCAGAATTATAAGCTGCTAGAGCCAATAACCAGTCACCTTTAAATTGTTTTTGCAATTTATTAAGTAGTTTATAGGCGGCAATAGTAGACGCGTACACATCACGGCGTCCGTCATACCACCAGTTTTGTTTTAAGCCAAAACGTTTACCGGTTGCAGGAATAAATTGCCAGATACCCGAGGCACGGCCATGTGAGTAAGCAAATGGTTTAAAGGCACTTTCAACGATGGGAAGTAATGCAATTTCACTGGGAATGTGCATTTTTTCGGCCGTTTCAACAATATAATGCAAATAAGGTGCAGCACGTTCAGATACACGTTTCATATATTCAGGGTGCTTCACGTACCAACGTAATTGTTGCTTTAGACGGGGGTTAGTTTGTTTGGGCAAAGAAAAGGTATTACGAAGTCGTTGCCAAACGTCATCCGGCTGGCGATTAACCGGAAATACATCCGTATTTTGCTGCTCGGCAACCTCTGTAGTGGTGTCTGCGTTATTGGTATAATAGTCATAAGCCGGAAATGTGGCATCACCTGATACGTTGGCTTGCTTGATAGGGGTTTGAGGGGCAGCGGCTGAGTCATTATCGTTTGTTAACGCTTTAACGCTCGCAACCGATACGGTGCTACTTTTTTCGCTGAGATCTGCCTTTTGAGGGAGACTGCATCCTGTTGCTAAAAGGCAACAGAGTAATAATGATATTTTTGGCATATTTTTCTTATTAATGTTTATAGACTTAGTGGGTATTTTACTTGAGCATGACAGATCATAGAAGGGTTAGATAGCGATTCATTTCACTTATTTGGCATTTACACCACATACTGAATGGGATAATTTGTATTGTGTAGCTTGGCTAGATAGCAGGTTAACAGATAACTTTAATAAATATATGTAAGTGATTGTTTATAATGGAAAAATCAAGATCTTTTTGGGGTAGAAGTTTATTTAAAGGTTGTCCGCCTTTTCCCCTTGCTTGGCGCTGTTTGCGTGATTGGTACCAAACTTCTTTTGGGCAGCATTTAGATGGACTGGAACAACAGCAATTAGATGAAATTTTGCCAAATTTGTTTGGTTATCATATTGGCCAAATTGGTTTAACGGGTGATTTGGACTTATTACGTTCCAGTCGAATATCACACCATTTTGTCACTGATTTTCAGGCAGAAGAAACGCTTAACAGGGCGGGTTGTAAGACCTTACCCGACTTATTACCACTAGCATCCGACACCGTTGATGTGTTGGTATTGCCGCATGTGCTTGAATTTTGCAAGGCCCCCCATGATGTACTCCGTGAAATTGAACGTGTATTGATTGCAGAAGGTCATGTGGTTATTTTGGGCTTTAATCCGTTTAGCCTATTTGCCTTATGGCGCGTATTTTTTATTGGCCGACGTAAGGTGCCATGGTGTGGTCGTTATTTTTCGATTGTACGTTTAAAAGACTGGTTGGCTTTGTTAGGTTTTGATGTCGTTATGACGCACTATTATTGCTATCGTCCGCCGCTGCAACATAAGGGTTTGATGCAACGTCTTCAATTTATTGAAGTGATATTCAGTAAGCTGTTACGAATATTTGGTGGTAGCTATGTTATTGTTGCACGTAAACGGACAATCACATTAACACCCATACGAACACGTTGGCATGCAAAAAAAGTAGTGGCTGGATTAGTTGAACCAATGGTGCCGCATGATCGGACTAAAATAAAGAAGAACCAAAATAATGAATGATGTAGTTGAAATTTTTACCGATGGTGCCTGTCGGGGTAATCCTGGTCCTGGCGGTTGGGGTGTATTGTTACGTTTTGGCGATCAAGAAAAAACATTGCATGGTGGTGAACGTGACACAACCAATAACCGAATGGAACTGATGGCGGCAATTAAAGGTTTGCAGGCTTTAACACGCCCCACAAAAATAATACTGACAACCGATTCAAAATATGTGATGCAGGGTATCACCGAGTGGATAGTCAATTGGAAAAAACGTGGTTGGAAAACCGCAAATAAAAAACCAGTTAAAAATGTTGACCTGTGGCAATCGCTCGACAAAGAAATTCAACAACATACTATTGAATGGAAATGGGTGAAAGGACATTCTGGTCACCGTGAAAATGAAATTGCTGATGAACTGGCGAATCAAGGTGTTGATAAGCTATAAAGCTAGCCAATTTATGATATAAATAATTTGTACGTTCCACTTTGAAAATAAGTAATTAAAAATTTAAATATTACTTGTCATCCGCGAGCTTTCCCCTGTGGTTAAAAGTACTAGCTTGATTATACTTTTTCTAGTGCTGTTTGATATTCACCGAGCATCGCCAAGTGATTAAGTCGTGTACGCTTGAGCAAAGCGTGTTGCGCTGTGAGCCCATTTTCTATCTTGCCATGCCAAGCCTGCAAAACGGTTTGTTGGAGTGCACGACCATAGGAAATACTCAGTTTCCAAGGCGTAGGTGTATCCGCTGCTTGTTGATTGATTGCATTCAAATTGGCGGTGGCTTCTTCCGGACTTTGGCCACCCGATAGAAAGTTGATGCTTGGTACAGCTGCAGGAACTGTGCGGCGTAATACTTTGATTGTCGCAGCGCCCACTTCATTTGGCTCTGCTCGACGGCAGTCCTTGCCGGGTAAGACCATATTGGGCTTGAGTATCATTAATTCGAGTACCACATGGTGATGATGTAAGGCATGGAATACAGCATGTTGAACGGCCTCGGTAACCTCGGCATGTCGATCGATATCGTGCTTGCCATCCATTAGTACCTCCGGTTCTACAATTGGCACCAGACCTTCTTCTTGGCAGACGGCAGCATAACGAGCCAGCATTTCGGCGTTAGCCTCGATGCCATGTTGACTGGGGGCATGTTTGTTAATGCTATAGATTTCACGCCATTTAGCAAAGCGTGCGCCCTGTTTTTTATAGATTCGTAGGCGTTCGGACAGACCGTCCAGCCCCTGCGTGATCATATCTCCTGTTGACAGTGCCAGCGGGATCTTGCCCTTGTCTACTTTGATCCCCGGCACGATGTTTTGTGACCAAGCGGTAACAGGAATGGTATCGCCCTTGTCGGTTTTTTGTGTCAAGGTTTCCTCGAACAAAATGATGCCGCTGATGTACTGCCCCAGACCTTCTGTTGTCACTAGTAGATTGCGCCAAACACGCCGGGTTTCTTCAGTGGCTTTAACATCAATCGTCTTAAAGCGTTTGGTGATTGTGGGTGTGCTTTCATCGGCAGCGAGTATGCCACGACCTTTTTGCACCATATCGTGGATGGTGGCTTCCAATTCTGCTAAATATTGCATCATCATTCTCCGGTTAGTTCATTTTTAGTGTATTGATTATGCGTTCCGAATTTATGTTTTTAGGATCATGCCAATGTTGATGCATGAGTACTGCGATGGCTGCGGGTGCAAGACGAGCTGTCGGTGGATCAGTCTGTGAGGGCGGCATGATCGGCACTTGAGCCCCGATTGCAATGCCCGCAATCGGGGCGTTGGCCAGATCCACGGCATTCTGGATGATCTGTGATTTAATAGAAAGATCTGGTGCGATATTGATGGCCGCATTGGTGATAAACAGCAATTTGGAATAACTGGATAATTCAGTAATAAAAATATGACTGATACGGCGCGCTGTGCGTAATTGTTTTAGTACTGGGCCCATTAGTATGTCGGTATGGATCCAGCCCTTAATTAATGCTCTAACTTTGCCGTCTCGAACCTGTTTTACCCCCTCCAATGCAGCCGCTTCTCTTATTTCGCGTAATCGCCGAGCAGTCTCATGGAATATTTTTGATGGTATGCAGCCTTCGAACAAACAGGTGCCACCCAGTCCTGCGCCTTTTTCGACCAGTAAGACTGATTTCCCAGCCGCCACGAGTGCCATGGCCGTTGGAGTGTCGCCGGGGCCGCCACCGATGATCAGGTATTCAGTATTTTGTAATTTCATTTTTATTTCCTCAGTTTGTTGTCCAGATCCAGTTTTGAATTTCCGGCATATCCTCACCATGTTTGATAATGTACTGCTGGTGTTCAATTAGCTTGTCGCGCATTAGCTGTTTCAAATGAGCGCCTTTGGAGCCTTGGTCTCCGGTGCGATCAATAACATCAATCACCAGATGAAAACGATCCAGATCGTTGAGTACGGCCATGTCAAAAGGTGTGGTTGTCGTGCCTTCTTCTTTGTAGCCACGTACATGCAGATTATGGTGGTTGTTACGCCGATAGGTCAGACGGTGAATTAACCAAGGGTAGCCATGAAAGGCAAAAACGATATGCTTATCGGTTGTGAACAGGATATCGAAGTCATGATCGCTTAAACCATTTGGATGTTCTTCTTTGGGTTGCAGGCTCATTAGGTCAACGACGTTGATAACTCGGATTCTTAGTTCGGGTAAGTGATCGCGGAGGATTTTTACCGCCGCGAGGGTCTCGAGAGTCGGCACATCACCGGCGCAGGCCATAATCACATCGGGCTCATCATTCGTATCATTACTGGCCCATTCCCAGATGCCGATACCCGCGTGGCAGTGTTTGATTGCAGTATCCATGTCTAACCATTGGGGTTCGGGTTGTTTGCCGGCGACGATAACATTGACCTGATCTCGGCTGTTCAAACACTGTTCTGTAATACACAGCAGGGTATTAACATCTGGGGGCAAGAACACGCGTACGATATTAGCTTTCTTGTTGACCACATGGTCGATAAAACCGGGATCTTGATGAGAAAAACCATTGTGATCCTGTCGCCAAACATGCGAGGTCAGCAGAATATTTAATGAGGCAATGGGTTGCCGCCAGGGAATTTCTTTACTAACCTTGAGCCACTTAGCGTGTTGGTTGAACATGGAGTCGATAATATGAATAAATGCTTCATAACAGGAAAACAGGCCGTGGCGACCCGTGAGCAGATAGCCTTCCAACCATCCCTGACAGGTATGCTCAGATAAAATTTCCATCACCCGGCCATCGCTTGCGAGGTGATCGTCATACGCATAAGTTTCTGCTTCCCAAGTTCGGTTGGTCACTTGAAGCAGAGCACCTAGGCGATTGGAGACGGTTTCGTCTGGACCCATGATGCGAAAATTTTGCCGTTCGGCATTCAGCGTCATGACATCGCGCAAAAAGTCTCCCATTCTGCGGGTAGCCTCGCCGCTCACATCGCCGGGAGTGGGAACATCCATCGCGTAATCACGATAGTCGGGTAGTTTCAGATCGCGCAACAGCAGGCCTCCATTTGCGTGCGGGTTGCTGCCCATGCGTCGCTCACCTTGTGGTGCAAGTGTTGCAAGTTCCGCTATCAGTTGACCCTTGTCATTAAACAGCTCTTCAGGCTGGTAACTTTTCATCCACTGCTCAAGTACGTGGATGTGTTCCGGTTTCTCCGCCATTTGTGCGAACGGTACCTGATGGGCTCGCCAATAGTCTTCAAGTTTAAGGCCATCGATTTCTTTTGGGCAAGTCCAACCCTTGGGCGTTCGCAGGATAATCATCGGCCAACGTGGGCGAGTAATGTTGCCGACATTACGGGCCAGGGTTTGAATGGTATGAATGTCATCCAGAATCTTGTCTAATGTTGCGGCCATGGCTTGGTGTATGATTTGAGGATTGGTGCCTTCGATTAAATACGGTGTGTAACCATAACCACGAAACAGATCCTGTAATTCTTCACTGCTGATGCGTGCCAGCACGGTCGGGTTAGCAATTTTGTAGCCGTTGAGGTGCAGGATTGGTAACACCGCACCATCACGCGCCGGGTTTAAAAATTTATTCGAATGCCACGCTGTGGCGGCGGGTCCAGTTTCCGCTTCACCATCACCTACCACGCAAGCAACGATAAGATCCGGGTTATCAAAGGCTGCACCATAGGCATGACTGAGGGAGTAGCCCAGCTCACCACCTTCATGGATAGAGCCCGGCGTTTCCGGTGCGGTATGGCTGGGAATACCACCGGGAAAAGAAAATTGACGAAACAGTTTACGTATTCCTTCTTCATTTTTGCTGATATTAGGATAAAAATGACTGTAGCTGCCTTCCATATAAGTATTAGCAACAATGCCCGGTGCGCCGTGTCCGGGGCCGGTGACATAAATCATATTCAGATCCCTGGCTTTGATTACCCGATTGAGGTGGGTGTAAATCATGTTCAGTCCCGGCGTTGTACCCCAATGGCCGAGTAGTCGTGGTTTGATATGTTCCAGTAGCAGTGGCTTTTTGAGCAAGGGATTGTCGAGCAAATAGATTTGACCAATAGACAGGTAGTTGGCAGCTCTCCACCAGCCATCGATCAATTTGAGTTCGGTATTTGATAATGGCGTATCGGTTATCGTTAAATATGTTTTTATCATGACGAGACTCTTTGATTATATTTGTTAATAAGATGAAGGGTCTGTTCGGCAACCACTTGCGCTTCGTTCGTGGGAATAACCCAGGCTTGGACAAGACTACCTGCTGCGTGGATACAAGCCCGACCCTGCGTATTGGCCTTGCTGTCCAATTTAAGCCCAAGCCATTTACAACGTTCACTGATGGCAGCACGAATCGACGTGGCGTTTTCGCCAATACCGGCAGTGAAAACTAATGCATCGACACCGCCGAGTGCGGCAGCCAGTGAACCAATGGCGCGTACCGTGTAGTGAACAAATTGTTCAATGGCCCGTTGTGCTTGTATTGATGGGTTGGTTAGCAATTCAGCCATATTATCCGTTTCGCCTGAGACACCCAGCAAGCCAGACTGGAAATACAGTAAATTGGAAATTGCCTCAGTCGTCATACCTTGATCCTGCAAGTACAACACCACCGCAGGATCGATGCTGCCACAGCGTGTCCCCATGGGGATGCCATCGAGCGGGGTAAAGGTCATGGTGGTGGCGACACTTCGGCGCTGGTTGATAGCACACAGACTAGCACCATGACCAAGGTGGGCGATGATAACCTTGCCATCAGCTAACTCACCCAAGTGATTGGGCAAAATTTTTGTGATGTACTCATAGGATAAACCATGAAAGCCATAACGACGAACATTATCCAGTTCAGGCATAGAAGGTAACGCAAAGTC
>VAPK011182315.1_pt1 | contig 87782 bp, 73 predicted proteins | sample 3395031 | NCBI WGS metagenome assembly VAPK01 (sample SAMN08290443, study PRJNA428436) | hydrothermal vent metagenome | isolation source: Deep-sea hydrothermal vent chimney 1 | place: Pacific Ocean: Juan De Fuca Ridge
CATATCAGCACCTGCCCGGCCGGTACCTTTGCTGGGAGAATCTGGAGCAAGTTTAAAATCGGCAAGCTGATTCATATTTCCTGAGGAATTAATAAATTTTGCATCAGAAGCAAGCGAGCCCATACCCGGGTTACCGCCACCCATTAATTCCCCAGAGGTTTGCCATGCGGCAAGCGAGGTATAGTTACTACCACCGGCATAGACTTTGGTCCTTATCAAAAAAGCTGCGTTACCAAACTGGTTATGGTCTGATTCCGCGAGTTGCGCATTTCTAACACCTAAAAATTGAGTGCCCCCGGACACTTGCATGATATTGTTCCAGAATTTCCAGTTAGCGCCTAAACCATAAGTCATCCCTGAGCCGGAGCCATAGACGGTATTATTGTAGACCTGCCAATCATTGGCATGGAAAGAACCATTTGTATCTGAATACTGAAAAAAAGCGATGCTTGAATTATTGACTAATACATTGTCGTAGACTTTATTTCTATCGCTACTGTTATCCGGGGTGTATGTCGCAAAAAACATGCCTCGTTCATTGTCATGGATATAGTTATATCTAAAAATGCTGTCGTCGGTATCCCTTTTACTTGAAAAACCAGTGGTGGTATTGTAAATCTCATTATTTTCTACAATTGCATTGGAGTTGTCATAGAATTTAATACCACTCACATTATCCCGCCCTACATTAGGTGCAGCCCTGCAATTAAATATTCTATTATTCTGTATTAAAACACCATCCGTTTGCTCAATCCTTAAAGGACTATGATTATCATCCAGTGTAATCACAGTCGAACCGCCATTAAGGACTGAATTTTTTACAATGGCCCCAACGATTCTTCCTGTAATTCCGTTTCCATCCGCTATGATACCGCCCATGTTAATGCCATTATTTGCCTGAACATGAAACCCGTCCAGAGTAATATAATTTTGATCGACAATACCGATGGCAAAATCTGCTCCCTTTGTCGTGAGTGTGACATTGAACAAAGGTACCTCACCAGAGTAAGCTCCAAAATAAATAGGCTTGCCGGGTTGCCCGGAATTCGCTGGCTCATAATAAGCATGATAGGGAGGGCTTTCGCCTACTTGATAAGTGCCACCTCTAAAGTAGACGATGTCACCCGCAACTGCATTTGCCATCGCAGCAGAAGAAGAACATGCTGTATTGATATCTGTACATTGCGACCATGTCGCCGAGCCATTGGGACTTACGTAGTAAGTCGCAGCCACGGCCGTTTGCACGCCTGTGATAAATGAAGCTGCAAAAAAAAACAGGGGGAAATATTTTTTTATTAATAAAGTCATTATATTGTCCTCGTACTATTAATTTATACTTTTATCAAAGTTACACCACCGCTTCATTTTTTTATTGCACAATCAGGTTGGCTGGCGGTTTTGGAAGCTGCCCCGACAAAGCAGCCAAAGGTGAGCTATCAGAGATCGTAAAGTCATCTAATAGCCATTCGGTATCTTGAGCATACGGCGCATTTGCCCAACCCAGAATATAGCCTCTCACAAATCCATTAGGCCCCGAGTCAGGTACTCGCAACGGGGCATTCAGCATTTCGTGTAATTTAGTAAAGTTACTTTCTCCCGCCCAACGTCGGTAGGTCTGGATAATACCGTCATCTGCACCATCAGTTGATTCAACCTCAAGATGCAGAATTATTTGCATCCAGCGTCCCCGGTCTGCTGTCGTAATAAAGGGTGTGTGTTGTTCATAACCTCCACTAGGTTCGTTTTTACCCTGACTAAAGCCGAATCCCACTGTGGCCCCCGTGTTGTTATAGGGTTCCATGCCTAGCCAGACTGTTGAACCATCCCCCTTGTTGTCATAACCGTCCATCCAGATTGAAAAAAACTTGTTATTTCTTACACCGTTCCTAACGGCTGGACCATAAGTAAAATTTGTTGGTACACGTAGCCAATATCGAATCCACAATTCTCTACGCGGTTTGCCAAGACCAAAACGTTGCTCTGTCCATGTTTTTCCAGCAGGGTATCGAAACCTTAAACTGTAATTTCCTGTTTTCGCTGTCCAGCCTCTGGGGGTACCATCGGGCATGGTTGACGGGTGAATATTATAGATTGGTTTGTTATTGTAAACGGCCACCGGACCATCGCTAGGATCCTGAATAACAACGCTGGTTTTGTTATTCTGTTCCCATTTAAACCCATCAGCATTTGTCAAAGACATATCGGCAGATTCAAATGAATCAGAAAAAATATCAGCCGCTGAAACCACAGTGAGAACTATACTAAGCAGCCCTATACAGATTGGGATTAATGTGGCTCTGATTTTCATGACACTTAACTTCTTACCGTAAAGCTCTAAAAGCCGTATTTACCACCTCAAAAAACTGGTTTGTTATATCGTTTTATTACCAACATTTGAGTAAGCACTTTCAACACCGTCACTATTGACAGCGGTAATTGCAAAGTAATACGTGGTGCCCACAGTAAGATTTGTAACCTCATATGTCGTCGCGTTGACATAAGTATTGTCCAGTACGATGCTACTATTGAGTGCATTGGGTGAAGTACCGTAATAAATTTTGTAACCATTCAAGTTGGTTAAATTTGTACCATCTGTGTTTTGTGTAGGTATTGTCCAACTTAAGGCCGCACTACCTGTAGTCGTAGAACCTGATGGCGTAACAGAGGAAGAAGCTCCGCCGCCACATGCTGCCAATAATACAGTAAAAATAAATACACTTATCACTTTTGGGGCATAACTTACTAAATTAGCCATATATCATTCCTCTATATGTACTTTAAAAAATTAACATAAAACTTAGAACATATTTGTGTAACCCGTCACAGCCTCGGGTATTAAAACGAATTAACACTATTTCCCCTAAAACTTGCAGCACCCCATTGAACAATCGTACCAACAACTTCTTCCTAGCCTGATTCCGAAATCTTGCCTGAATTGACCGGCTAGTGCCCAAACGCTAATATTTTTGGCCTTCCATTATTCATAAGCTCAAATATTAAATCGTGTACTTTTTTGGTAGAAAAACGTCATAAGCCTAACAAAGAAGAAACTGGTATCAAGTTGAGGGGTAGCCTGGTTGAAAAAGATCATAAGTGGCTGTAAAGACAAAGAACTGGCATCAAGTTGAGGGGGTAGCCTGGATGAAAAAGATCATAAGTGGCTGTAAAGATAAGAAACGGGTATCAAGTTGAGGGGGTAGTCTGGTTGAAAAAGATCATAAGTGGCTGTAAAGATAAGAAACGGGTATCAAGTTGAGGGGGTAGTCTGGTTGAAAAAGATCATAAGTGGCTGTAAAGAGCTAGAAAAACAGCCACTAAAAAAAGACGGCTCTCGCCGTCGATATTGGTAAGTCCCTTCAGGCAAATCCAGCCCGTTTTTATTCCCGCGCAGTACGGGTTATTAAGGTATATCCTGTAATATCCTTATTCTGCCTTCATCCTTCCTTTACAGGCAATCCTGCCTAAATTCACGATTCCATGTGAGAATTTCCTAAACCTAAGTCAATATTTAACGTAATGCGCGGAGTTCCTCCTCTTACACACTCGATTTTGATAAGGTATCACAAGAAGTTGTCATTACTGTAACAAGAACACAAAAATGTGACCGATAACACACTTTTAATTCCCCTTGGTTTAGTGAAGAATACCAACTGTCAATTTCGATTTAAAAACAGACAAAAATGACTCTAAAAACACAGCACATTAAAGCCCCAAATAGCAGCTTAATTATTGAAGCATCGGCAGGCAGTGGTAAAACTTACCAGCTCGTTAACCGACTTATTCAACTACTTATCCAAGGAGCCAATCCGGCTCATATTGTCGCCATTACCTTTACCCGCAAAGCGGCCGCAGAGATGCAGCTACGCCTACAAGAACGTTTATACAAGCTTGCCACGATGGATGAAAATGAACTGTTAACCGAGTTTAGTCATATTGGTATTGAGTCCAATAATGTCTCCATATCTAAAGTTCGATATTTATATGAGAGCGTGATACTCAGCTCACAAACCGTTCGCTGCACGACTTTCCATTCTTTTTGTCAGGAAATTTTAAAACGTTTCCCTTTCGAAGCCAAAGTGCCTCCTGGTTTTGAACTCAGCGAGCAGACCTATCTTTATCAACAACAAGCTTGGCATGTTCTAATGAGTGATTGTCAGCAACAACCACATTCTAATGTTTCAAAAGCTATTAGTTTTTTATTTGATGAGTTCGGACTGAGTAACACCCGCGAAATACTGGGCAGCTTTCTGGCTCAACGAAGTGACTGGTGGGCATGGACTCAAAAAGTAAATAATCCAGTCGGTTATGCCATTAGCCAGATGCAGGAACAATTGCAGGTCGACCCAAATTTTGATCCACTGCAAACCTTTTTTAAACAACCAACACTCGATAAATCACTTAACCAATTTTGTACCTCGCTAGACAAGCTTAAAGCAAAAACATACAAAACAGCATTAACGGCAATCGGCCATGGCAGAAATATTGAGCTTAGTCTTGATAAACGACTTGCACATATCAAAATAGCTTTTCTAACAAAAGAAGGTCAGCCATTAGCACGCAAAGCAACAAAAGAAATGGACAAAAATCTTGGAGGAAACGGAACAGAAGATTTTATACAGATACACTTCAATATTTGCCAACAACTCGAAGAATTGGACAATGCGCTAAACCTGCAAAACAGTTATCAGATTAACAAACAATGGTATATCGCAGGTCAAGCCTATTTGGAACACTACCAGAATATAAAATACGCTTTACGGCAACTTGATTTTACTGATCTTGAATGGCAAACCTATTGCTTACTAACTAAAAGCCAACATGCCTTGTGGGTGCAATACAAACTGGATGCAAGAATTAATCATTTATTAGTTGATGAATTTCAGGATACAAATCCAATTCAATGGCGACTGTTAAAACCACTTATTGAAGAGTTTAGCCAACAACAAGACGCTGAACTGGATGTAAATGATACCCGTAGCGTTTTACTGGTTGGCGATGTTAAACAATCCATTTATCGATTTAGGCGTGCCGAACCTGAACTATTTCCAATTGCCAGTGCATACATTGAACAAAATTTTAATAGTATACATTTACCTTTAAACGCATCTTGGCGTTCATCCCCTGCCATTATTAGTTTTGTGAATAAACTGTTTACAGAAACACCATTAGCCAAGACCATAAGCAACTTTCCAACACACACAACTATGTTAAACAATCTGCCCGGCCATGTTACCTTATTAAATTACCCTGTTGTTGCAGAACAAGCCCCCCATGATAAAACAATCTCACTTCCTTTCCGTAACCCACTAAAACAACCAAGGCAAGATAAAGACAGCCCCAACCAGTTAGAAGCCGAGTTGATTGCCAATAAAATCGCGACATTAATTCTTAAACATACGCCCGTTACAGACAAAGGGATAACGCGCAATATACAATACAAAGATATCATCATATTATTACGCAACCGAACAAATGCAGCGCATTATGAAAAGGCGTTACACCAACACGGTATTCCCTTTGTGGGTTCTGAACGAGGCACATTACTCGATTGTTTGGAAGTTAATGACATTGTAATGTTACTTAACTGGTTAATCACTCCGTTCAATAACATTGCCCTCGCCAGTATTTTACGCAGTCCTTTGTTTTCTATTTCAGACCACACACTGATACAACTGGCACAGATTCAATCAAAAGAAAATGACAACAATAACTGGTTTTATAAAATAGAAACGCTGTTAGCAGAAACAAAAGAAAACACTCAACTGGATAAGGCTTTACAACTATTAAAGCACTGGCATGACATCGCAACACAAATTCCTGTACATGATCTACTCGATGTTATTTATAGCGAAGCAGATGTTCTTGCTCAATATAGTCACGCTTACCCAACTCATTTAAAAGCAAGAGCACGGAGTAATTTAACTCGACTTATTGAATTAGCATTAGAAGTCGACAGTGGTCGTTACCCTAGCCTGCAACAGTTTATTGCCTATATTGAACAACTTAAAAACCTGACAAATGAAGCCCCCGATACCCCCGCTGCAACAAATGACTTAAACCGCGTACAAGTAATGACGATACATGCGTCAAAAGGGCTTGAAGCACCCGTCATATTTCTAGCCAATGCCGACGCAGAAGGTCAGGCAAAGTTCACCTATAAAAGTATTCTCGATTGGCCAGCAGAAAAGGAAAGCCCCAACATTATTATGTTGGCGAATAAAAGTAAATCTCGAGATACAGTAACAGAATCACTTATCAGTAAGGACACTCTTGCTGAGCAACGCGAAGCTGCAAATGTATTCTATGTTGCCATTACCCGCGCACGACAATACCTTTATATTTCAGCAGCAAAACCAACCAAAGCAGAAACCGACTGGTATTCACTGATAAAAAACTGCTATCAGGTTTCACAAACAGAACAAGACGAGTCGATTCTGGAGCAACATAAAGACGATTCACCAACATCAGAACAACAAGAAGTAAATCCACAGGCTTTAACCGCCCGTATTGATGCAAATTTAAAGAAAACGATTACCTTAAATACAACCTATCACGACATACAAGAAAGTGTATCGCCTAGCCGTATTCACAATACAATGGAAACAGACAAACAATCACAAGCAGCGCCAACAGATTCAGATGCCACGACTCGTGGTATTGTTATTCACGCCATTCTTGAGAATATAACAATCAACCCTGAGTTGTCCAAAACAGAATACCAGAATAAGTTGGCACATGACTTATCAGAAACACAATGGGATGAATACTGGAATGAAGTCTATGATGTTATCCACTTCCCTGGCTTCGATTTTGCTTTTCCAAAAAATACAACAGGCACGAATATTAAAACCTACAATGAAGTACCGATTAGCTATCTAAAAGATAATACCACCGTATTTGGAATTATTGATCGTGTTATTGTATCGACAAATACCGTGCATGTTATCGACTATAAAACGCATCAAACCGTTAACAAAAATAATATTCAAAAATATGCTGAACATTATCAGCATCAGTTAGCACATTACCAACAGGCTGCACAATTGATCTGGCCAGAACACAATATCCAGAGCTACCTACTTTTTACACATGCCAAATTATTACACCCGTATAAAATCAACTCACCTGACAATCCTCACCGTATGGCTTAAAAACCTTCGCTAGGTTAAAATACGGGATTGCACTTAATTGTATGAATAATTTAACAATCGAAATATGGGAATAAAAACATGACTGACACTGTCGTTGACGTTACTGCCGAAACATTTCAAGCACAAGTCATGGATAATTCTATGCAAAAGCTTGTATTACTGGACTTTTGGGCAACATGGTGCCAACCCTGCAAACAACTTATTCCTGTGCTAGTTAAACTTGCTGATGAATATAATGGTGAATTTTTACTTGCAAAAGTGGATATCGATCAAAATAAGCAGCTTGCAGAACATTTTTCGGTACGTAGTGTACCCACCGTTAAATTCATTCGTAACGGGCAGATTGTTGATGAATTTTCAGGGATGTTATCTGAAGCCGAAATTAAAGGCAAACTCAGCAACCATATTCAACGAGAGTCCGATACTTTATATCAACAAGCCATGGAAAAATTACAGCAAGGCGACAATAGTGCCATCGCTGAAATGCAGGAAATTTGTTTAAACGATACCGACAACCAGAAAATAGTTATCCATTTTGCGAGCATCCTCGCTCAAACTCAACAATTTGAGCAAGCAAAATCATTTATTCATGCTTTGCCTGAAATATTGCAGAATAAAGATGAAATAAAAAGTATTACTGCCCAGATTGGAATAGCAGAATCGGCGAAAGGCTTACCCGAGCCTGCAAGTATAATGAAAGCCATCGAAAAAAACCCGGATGATTTAAAAGCACGCTACCAGTTCAGTCAACAACTTGTTTTACAAGGTGACATTGCATCAGCAATGGACCAACTATTAGAAATTATAAAACGTGACCGAAAATTTGAAGATGACCTCGGCAGAAAGGAGCTACTTAAGTTGTTTGATATTGTCCGAACACAGGGTGAGCAAGGTGCAAAAATTGTTAGCGACTATCGGCGCAAGCTAGCACTTGCGCTTAATTAGTGTTTCAGTCACATCTAAAATACACGTTACTTGGCTGCATGTAGCTTTAACTGCTGATCTAAGAACTTACTTAAACGTGCTGCCGGAATATAACCGGGATATAATTGGCCATTTTCTAAAAGAATAGCAGGAGTACCACGTACACCTAATAAATTGCCCAGTGCGTAATGTTTATCTACCGGGCTATCACATTTTATACTTTTTAACTTCTCACCATTCTTTGCTCTGGTTAAAGCATCTTTCTTGTCTTTTGAACACCAGACTGTAACGGCTTTATAATAGGAGTCTGAACCAATCCCTTTTCGAGGATACGACAAATAACGTACTTGAATCCCTAGCCGATTAAATTCACCAATTTCTTTATGAAGTTTTTTGCAGTAATAACAGTCAATATCAGTAAAAACCGTGATGATATGTTTAATTTTATCTTTTGGTGGAGAGAAGATAATCATCGTATCCTTTAATGCTTCCACCGCTGCATAACGGGCAGCATTACGATAACCACTGGTAATATTTTCTCCCGTGTTAATATTAGTCATATCACCATCAATAATATAATTAGCATCTTTAGAAACATAAAAAACGCGGGGAGGTGCTATCACCATATAGAGTCCTTTAATAGGAGAAGGCTGTATTTTATATTTCCCTGCATTTTTCAGACGTTGCGAAATAACTTTTTTAATCTTTACCAGATTTTTAATTTCTTCGTTGGCTGAAATATTTGTTGAATAAAATGCGCCAAACATAAAACTCAAATAGAGAAAAGAAAGTACCATTCTTTTTGAAAATTTCATTAAAAATCCTGATTAAGAGTAACTATAAAGGACCGTATTCTACACGATATTTACAGAAATTACGGCAACACTACTTTCATATTGCCTGTATTGATAACTAGACAATATTTTTAATATTTAATTCAACTGAGAGGCTGGTATTTATAGGGCAAGATCATATTAAATTTCTGGACAAATTAGCTCGAAACGTAAAGTATCATCCCAAATCGCAAGGATAAATGTTGTTAAATACGGAAAGAGGGCTACAGGATCAAGCTCTGACGGATCCCTTCGAAATTTAGGGCTCTTGGTCTTTGCGAGGAGATACTGAAAATAAACATTTTATGGTACGGGTATTATTATCAACGATACAGGTGGCTTCAATTTCAATGATACTATTAATAAAGGCCAATGCTCACCAGTTAATTTAATGGAACTATTAACTATTGATTAAACAAGTAGGTAGCTTCTTTAAAAAAATCAGGTAGACAAACTATCCTAGAACCTGACTATCAAAAAAATAAAAGCACTTTTTCTTTGATCTACATCAACTATTTACTGCCATTTTTATTTGAATCATTGTAAATCAGCAAATATGACTTGATGAAAGTCAATCACATTCCTGTTGCACTGGTTTACTGTTTACGCATCAACCGAAACTATGCTTACAAATAATCAAATATGAGGATCAGAAATGTTATCCCTAAAACTTATTAAAACAGTACTTATAATATCGACTCTATCCATTACTACAAATTTTGCTTATGCAAAAGCTGGTACAAAGATAGAACAATCCTATGAAGGGGCTCCTTTAGGAATGAAAGCCTCCAATGCAAAAAACTTTATCGACACCAAAGGTCCAAAGATAACGGTTACAGAGTTTAATGAAGCCAAGGAAATATTTTTTGAACGTTGCGCAGGCTGTCATGGCGTACTACGCAAAGGTGCCACAGGCAAAGCATTAACCACAAATATTACACGTAAACTAGGCACTCCAGCCATAAAAGCTTTTATTACCTATGGTACCCCAGCGGGTATGCCTAACTGGGGAACATCGGGAACACTCTCCGCAAAGCAAATTGATATTTTAGCCCGTTATCTACAACACGAGCCACCGGTACCACCAGAATGGGACATGGATAAAATAAAAGCTTCATGGAAGGTGATTATACCCGTAAAAGATCGGCCGAAAAAGAAAATGAATAACTATGATATTCAAAATATCTTCTCGATAACCTTGCGTGATGCAGGCAAGATTGCATTAATTGATGGTGATAGCAAAAAAATCATTAGTACCATTAAAACCGGTTATGCCGTGCATATTTCACGTTTGTCATCATCTGGCCGTTATCTGTTTGTAATTGGTCGTGACGCTAAAGTGAATCTGATTGACCTATGGATGAAACATCCTGGCAATGTTGCCGTCATAAAAGTTGGCCTTGAAGCTCGTTCTATTGAATCATCCAAGTATAAAGGCTACGAAGACAAATACGCAATTGCTGGCGACTACTGGCCCCCACAATACGTTATTATGGATGGAGCAACTCTGAAACCACTTAAAGTTGTTTCTACTGAGGGTATGGCAGTTGGTACCGGAAAATTTGTGAAGGAAGCACGTGTAGCAGCTATTATTGCTTCACATCAGCATCCTGAGTTTATTGTCAACGTAAAAGAAACCGGCAAGGTTTTACTGGTTAATTACAGCGATGTAAAAAACCTGACAGTTACCACGATACCTGCTGCACGTTTCCTACATGATGGTGGCTGGGACAGGACCCATCGCTACTTCCTGACTGCCGCCAATAAATCGAATAAAATTGCAGTTATTGACTCTAAGAATCGGAATCTTACCGCTTTAATCGATGTAACAAAAATCCCTCATCCTGGCCGCGGTGCAAACTTTATTTCACCTAAATATGGACCGGTATGGGCAACCAGCGCAATAGGTAACGACCATATTACGCTTATTGGAACCGACCCGATCAAACATAAAAAATATGCCTGGAAAGCGGTTGAAGTCCTGCATGGTCAGGGAGGTGGTTCGCTGTTTATCAAAACCCATCCAGGTTCACATAATCTGTGGGTTGATACTCCGCTCAATCCTGACAAGAAAATAAGCCAGTCGATTGCAGTGTATGATATTCGTCATCTAGAAAAAGGCTATAAAGTCTTACCTATTGCAAAATGGGCAAACTTGGGTTCTGGTCCAAAACGGGTAGTACAGCCTGAGTATAACAAGGCAGGTGATGAAGTCTGGTTCTCGGTATGGAATGGCAAAGCACAGAAATCTGCCATTGTTGTGGTTGATGACAAAACGCGCAAGTTGAAAAAAGTTATCAAAGACAAACGTCTGATAACCCCAACTGGCAAGTTTAATGTTTATAACACCACGTACGATATTTATTAATATCACATAGCTACAAGATAGTAACTGCGGGTGGGTTGAACTGCCCGCAGTTTCATCAACTCAGATAAAACAGGATGCAGAGACAATGAAAAAAGCCGGATTTGTTTCTTTAGTCGGTGCCGGTCCAGGTGATCCAGAGCTGCTGACAATGAAAGCCTTTCACCTGTTAAAAAAAGCAGATGTTGTTATTTATGACCATCTTGTCTCAGATGAAATCCTTGATTTAATCCCCGCAAGCATTAGCCGTATTTCTGTTGCCAAATCACCCGGTAACCATTGTGTTTCACAAAAAGACATAAATGATATGATTGTTCAACTGGCCAGGTCTGGTCGTTTTGTCGTACGTTTAAAAGGTGGCGATCCTTATATGTTTGGTCGCGGTGGTGAAGAAGCGCTCAAACTAAAGCAACACGGCATAGCATTTGAAATTGTTCCCGGTATAACCTCAGCATCAGGCTGTAGTACCTACAGTGGTATTCCATTAACCCATCGTGGTATGAGTCGTGGAGTAAAATTTATTACCGGTCATTTCAGCAATAACGAGCCTCTCGATATAAACTGGAAAAGTGCAGCCGATCCAGATACAACGCTAGTTATATATATGGGTCTGGCAAATATTACAGTTATTTCTGAATCATTAATTAAAGAAGGTTTAGCCGCATCAACACCTGCTGCTGTAATTGAAAACGGCACCATGGGCAAACAACACCGAGTTATCACCAATCTTAAATCATTAGCTGATGCAGTTGCGCTAAACAATTTAAACGCACCCGTAATGATTATTATTGGCAAAGTTGTCTCGCTGGCAAAAGAGCTTGACTGGTTTCAATATAATGCTGAGGAAACAGACTATGGCAAAAATAAAATGGCTAGCCTTTAGCCTGCTATTTGTTTCCACACAAATATTGGCTGATGTATCATTATCACGTCAAGTTGAATTAAAAGACCTGATATTAGAAGACTGTGGTGCCTGCCACGGACTCACCCTAAAAGGAAGCCTTGGCCCCTCACTATTACCTGCTGCACTGTCCGGTAAATCAAAAACATTTCTGGTGTCAACCATACTAAATGGGCGCACTGGCACCGCTATGCCAGCATGGAAATATATACTCAGCCATGATGAAGTAAACTGGATTGCAGTTCAATTATTAAAAGGTATACACTGATGCGAATTATTATCTTTTTACTGTTTCTTTCAATTATTCCTGTCAGTTTCGCCCAAGGTACAGGTGACCTTGGCCTTGTCATCGAGCGTGCCACTGGCAGCGTGCAAATTATTGAAACAAGTAATAACACCAGCCTCGGTCGTATTACCGGATTGGGTGATTTATCACATGCTTCCGTGGTCTATTCACGCGATGAACAATACGCCTACATCTTTGGGCGTGACGGTGGCTTATCAAAAATTGATATGATAAATAAAAAACTGGTTAAGCGTATTATACAATCCGGCAATAGCATCGGTGGTGCAATTTCTCAGGATGGCCGGCTAATCGCTGTCTCCAATTATGTCCCCGGTGGAGTTAAAGTTTTTGATTCAAAAACTTTAACGCTGGTGGCAGATATTCCGGCTACTTACGGAAAAAAAGGCAAACGTTCAAAAGTTGTCGGTCTGGTTGATGCACCCGGTGAAAAATTTATTTTTAGCCTGTGGGATGCCGGGCAAATATGGATCGCCAATTTTTCAAAAAAATCCCTGTCGGCAACGGGAAAACCTGAAATTACCAAATTTAAAAATATTGGAAAAAATCCTTATGATGCGCTGATTACACCCAATGGTCGCTATTATATTGCAGGACTGTTTGGTGAAGATGGTATGGCATTACTCGATTTATGGCACTCTGATGCCGGTGTTAAGCGGATTCTTAACCATTATGGAAAAGGCGAAAAGAAACTACCTGTCTACAAAATGCCACACCTTGAAGGCTGGACTATAGCCGGTAATCATGCCTTTGTACCTGCGGTTGGGCATCACGAAGTACTCGTTATCAACACACAAAACTGGACTGAATCAGGTCGGATTAAAGTTCATGGTCAACCAATTTTTGTTATGGCAAGACCTGATGGTCGTTATGTCTGGGTGAATTTTGCCGTGCCTAACAATGACACCTTGCAGGTCATCGATACACAAACACTGAAAATTGTTAAAACCCTTAAGCCTGGCAAAGGCGTATTACACATGGCGTTTGAACCTCGTGGTGAAGAAGTCTGGACATCTGTGCGTGATGCTAACAAAGTAATTGTTTATGATACGGAATCCCTTGATCAGGTTACTTCTATCAGTGCAAAAAAACCCAGTGGTATTTTCCTTACCTCACGTGCTCATCGCACAGGCCTGTAGCTCATGACTGATTCGACAAATAAGTTTTCAATACTGGAACAGCGACTACTGAATGACTTTCAACGTGATTTGCCATTGTCAGCGACCCCTTATGCCGATATGGCAAAACAACTTGGTGTCAGTGAAGATAAAGTTATTCAGTCAATACAATCTTTACAACAACGCGGCGTTATCAGCCGTGTTGGTCCAGTTTTCAGACCGAATAAAATTGGTGTTAGCACATTAGCAGCTATGTCTATACCCCACCAGGATCTGGAGGGCATTGCTCGCATCATTAGTGCATTTCCTGAAGTTAACCATAACTACGAGCGTGAACATGAGTACAATCTCTGGTTTGTTGTCACTGCATCGAGTGAAGAACATCTTGAGATTGTATTACACGAAATTGAAATACATACTGAATACCCATTAATGTCATTACCTATGCAGGATGATTACTTTATTGATCTTGGCTTTAAATTAAAATGGGCCAATTAAAAAAAGCGCGGAGCGTAATATGATGATGAATCAAAATAAAAATATTACACCTATTAGCACCAGTGACCGTACACTGATTAAAACCATCGAGCACGGTATTCCTGTTAGCAATAGACCATATGCCGAAATTGCGCATCAGTTAAAAACAACTGAACGGGATATAATATCGCGACTACAACGGCTGATAGACAATGGTATTATCAAAAGATATGGCGTTGTCGTTCGCCACAAAGAACTCGGCTACACCGCAAACGGTATGGTGGTATGGAATATCCCTGATAATAAAGTTGATGAACTCGGGATCTGTATTGGAAAATATGCCTGCGTCACCCTCAGTTATCGTCGCCCTCGCCGCCTGCCAGAATGGCCCTACAATTTATTCACTATGATACACGGTAGCAGCAGAGATGAAGTCAGGCAAAAAGTTAAAGAAATAGTTGAAAAATGTGACCTGCAAACTATAAACCATACTATTTTATTCAGCACCCGTCGCTTTAAACAACGCGGTGCCAAATACCTCCAGACCAGCAACAGTCAGGCAGATGACCATCAGGAAAATTACAATCAGCCTGGCAATACAGCAGGAAAGAGTATCAAAAATCCTCATCCAGCAAACAAATTACGACTACTTAAGTGAGTAAAACTGATGCATCTAACAGAACTTGAGCGTAATTTCATTAATCACTTCCAAGGAAATTTTCCACTACAGGCGCGCGCTTTTTATAGTGCAGCGCAACAGCTCAACTGTGACGAATCTGAATTAATAGAAAGCATCCATAAACTCAAAGCTAAAAAGTTACTGACCCGGTTCGGACCTTTATTTGATGCAAGCCGCCTAGGGGGGGGGCTAACCCTAGCCGCCCTATCCGTACCTGATGACAGATATGATATTGTTACTGAACAGGTCAATAGCTATCCTGAGGTCGCACATAATTACCGTCGTGAACATCAACTGAATATGTGGTTTGTATTAGCCACAGAAACAACAGCAGAAATTGAAAAGATACTGGCTTCGATCGAACAAATAACCGGGCTTAAAGTTTACAACTTTCCAAAATTACACGAATTTTATATCGGTCTGTGGTTACACCTGTCGGCAACGGGTCAAAGTCACACCATTCCTGTACCTGATAAATCAAATGACAGTCAACGCTTACAGACTGCCCGTTATTTAATGGATGAAACGGATAGAAAACTTATTCGTGCAACCCAAAGGGGCCTGCCTGTTGAACAATATCCCTATCTGGCAATCGCAAAAAATATCAGTATTACTGAAACAGAAGTTTTACTGCGGCTAAAAAAAATGCTTGCTTGTGGTTTTATCAGACGCATTGGTGCTGTCCCCAATCATTATAAGCTTGGCCTTATTGCCAACGGTATGACAGTCTGGAATGTTCGTGACGATGCGCTTATCGAAATGGGAAATATTGTTGGCAAACTGAATTTTGTTAGCCACTGTTACCAACGTCCACGACATTTACCGCTATGGCCTTATAATTTATTCGCGATGGTACATGGACATTCACGTGGCGAAGTAGAGGATAAAGTACAACAGATTAAAGCCCTATTGGCTGCTGACTGTCGAGCGCATGAAACATTGTACAGTTCTGCCATTCTGAAAAAAACCGGTATGCGATTAGTCGCATAATATTAACTAACTGATTAATTTTGTTACAGGATTAGTAGTATGTTTCGATTAAGCCAATATTTATATAACCTGAATAGTGATATTACCACTACAGGATCAGTCAGCTCAATTGCAGCGGAAAAAAAACCACGCACAGGTCCGGTGGTTATCTGGAATCTGATTCGACGCTGCAACCTTACCTGCAAACACTGTTATGCCACTTCCGCCGATAAAGATTTCCCCGGTGAGCTGAACACAACTGAGGTTTTCGAGGTGATGGATAACCTGAAATCTTTTGCTGTCCCCGTACTGATACTTTCAGGTGGCGAACCACTAATGCGTCCAGACATATTCGAAATATCGCATCGTGCCAAAGACATGGGATTTTATGTTGGCCTGTCCTCAAATGGAACACTTATCAATGAAAATAATATCGAAAGCATTGTCAATGTTGGTTATAACTATGTTGGTATAAGCATCGACGGTATGCGTGAAACGCATGATAAATTCCGCCGCAAACAGGGAGCATTTGATGAAGCCCTGCGAGGCATACGCTTGTGCCGTGATGCAGGTATCAAAGTTGGTTTACGTTTCACCCTGACACAAGATAATCAACAGGATTTACCCGATTTACTTCAATTAATGGATGAAGAAAAAATCGATAAATTTTATCTGTCACACCTTAATTATGCTGGCCGTGGTAATAAAAATAGAGGGGATGACTTACACCACAGCATGACTCGCGCCGCTATGGATCTTTTATTTACCACCTGCTGGAACGATGTAATTCAGGTTAATAATGGCACGGGAAAACGTCGTGAGTTTGTTACTGGAAATAATGATGCAGATGGTGTTTATCTGTTGCTATGGGCTAAAAAACACTTACCGGACTATGCTGATAAAATTGAAATCATGCTAAAGCAATGGGGCGGAAATGCTTCGGGGGTTAATATTTCCAATATCGACAATATAGGTAATGTCCACCCAGATACGATGTGGTGGGATTACACTATCGGCAGTATAAAAGAACGCCTGTTCTCAGATATCTGGATGGATACTTCTGACCCGTTAATGGCTGGGCTAAAACTTAAATCACGACCAGTTGAAGGCCGTTGCAGCAACTGCCAGTACCGCAACATTTGCGGTGGAAATTCACGCACACGCGCTTGGCAACTAAGTGATAATTTCTGGGCAGAGGATCCCGGTTGCTACTTATCAAATCAGGAAATTGGGGTTGATGGTAAGCAGGATCGTTTGTTAGTCACACCTTGGTCACGTACAACAGGAAATAACACATCAACATCAAAAAAGCCCATTTCAATATGCTAAAAAAATTACGCTTATTTATTGCCATTATAATAGTTTGCAACCTATCTGTTGTTTTTGCAAAAACATCCAGCAAGAATTTATCGGTCAATAAATTATTTACTCAGCATTGTGCCAGTTGCCATGGCAAAGACCGTCTTGGAAACATTGGGCCTGCACTATTACCGGAAAACCTTAAACGTCTAAGAAAAAATAACGCCGCAGCAGTTATTAAAAATGGTCGCATTGCAACACAAATGCCAGCATTTGCCAGTAAACTAAATAATAAGGAGATTCAATCACTGGTCAAGCTTATCTACACCCCACCCAATACCTTTCCAGTCTGGGGTGCAAAAGAAATTAAACACAGTCATATCATCTATAAAGATGCCTTTAAGAGAAGTAACGCAAAAAATGTAAAACCGGTCTATTCTGCCGACCCGTTAAACCTGTTTCTAGTTGTAGAAAGTGGCGACCACCATGTCACGGTGCTTGATGGCGATAAAATGGAGCCCATTAAGCGTTTTGAATCACGATTCGCCCTACACGGTGGCCCAAAATTTTCATCCACCGGACGTTATGTGTATTTCGCCTCTCGTGATGGCTGGATCAGCAAGTTTGATATGTATACACTAGAAACTGTCGCTGAAATTCGTGCCGGTATCAATACCCGTAATGCTGCCGTCTCTGCGGACGACCGTTATGTTCTGGTCGGTAATACTCTACCGCATACTCTGGTCATTCTTGATGCAAAAGATTTAAGTCTGATAAAAGTTATTGACGTAAAAGATGACTCTGGTCATTCATCTCGTATAAGTGCCGTTTATACCGCACCACCACGAAACAGCTTTATTGTGGCATTAAAAGATATTAAAGAGGTATGGGAAATCAATTACACTGATAACCCACCAAAAATTTATAAGGGCTATGTACACGATTATAAAATGGGGGAAGGTCTTGCCGAAAAAGGTAAGTTTCCTGTTCGGCGTATCAAACTGAATGACTATCTCGATGATTTCTTTTTTGACCAATCCTATGAATATCTCATTGGCGCTTCTCGTGCGGGCAAAAAAGGCCAGGTCGTCGATCTAATTGTTGGTAAAAAAATTGCAGATATTGACCTGCTCGGTATGCCCCATTTAGGCTCTGGCATTACTTGGAAGTATAAAAATACTACCGTGCTTGCAACACCTAACCTACGTAAGGGCCTAGTTACCATTATTGATATGCACACATGGAAAACCATTAAAAAGATCAAAACAGATGGCCCCGGTTTTTTTATGCGCAGCCACGAAAACTCACCCTATGCATGGGTAGATGTGTTTGTTGGCCCACATAAAGATGAAATGCATATTATCGATAAAAAGACACTTAAAATTGTTAAAACACTAACACCCGATCCGGGCAAGACCTCTGGACATATTGAGTTTAATCGGGATGGAAGTCGCGCACTACTTAGCATCTGGGAGAATAACGGCGAAATTATTGTTTACGATAGTAAAACACTTAAAATTGTCAAACGTCTACCAATGAACAAACCAGTGGGTAAATACAATGTTTATAACAAGATTCATCGTTCGGAAGGCACCAGTCATTAACCATATCGATAATTAATGGATAACCTGAGATCAATTTAAGAACATCGCAAAGCACATTTTTGCAACTTAGCGAGACAATACTTTTTAACCTTTAATTCAACCACGAGGGTAATATTTGGGGTAAATATTCTCAAGCTCGCCAAAGCGATATAAGATTATTTACATAGATAACCAATCAATACTATCTGTCATATAATCAGTTCAGACTAAGTTTGCATTCATTCCAAGCTCATGTTCAAGCAACCACGTTTTCGCGTTAATATTGCTGCCCTCACGTTGCCCCGCAAAACCACCCAATCCTGATTTTGACACGACTCGATGACAAGGGACAATAATAGGCGTCGGATTTGCCCGGCAGGCATTGCCAACCGCACGTGCTGAACTACCAAGTTGTTCAGCAACATCACTGTAGGTTAGCGTTTCACCCTGTTTTATCGTACTGATTATCCGCCATACCGATTTCTGATAATCCGTCCCCTGCACGGCTAAATCAACCGTAAAACTGACTAAGGAACCTTCAAAATAACGATCCATTTGATTTTTGATATTACTGCCAAAGCGACTGATTAATCCATTTGTAACATTAACGTGCTGTTGCACACTCTTTTTATTATCCATACCCAAATTAACATCGGTTACTTTGTTATCCATACAGGATATTTGCAATCGACCTATCGGCGTTTGTATGCAAAAGGATTCTATTGGCATTAGTGGTATTCTCGTTTACCTATGATGTTGAAAAAAATCTATAACTGCTTGTTTTATAAAAATAAACTACACTATATTATATCCTGTGACTGCAATTAAAGTTTTTTAAGTACAAACCGATAGTATATACAGAATGTTATTGCTACTTATATAGAGGATTTAGCGTGAAAACAAGACTAATGAACAAACTATTTATTTTTATATTCATTTTCAGTCTGCAACAGCTTGCACACGCATCTGCGGAAGGTGGTGGTGCATCTTCAAAATATTTTTCAATCTCACCCGCCATGGTGTTCAATGTAACCGATCAAGGGCGTGTGAGACACCTTCAGATTTCGATTCAACTACGCCTAGACAATCCCGCTGATTCAGGTCTACTACAGGAACATAAACCAGCCATTCAAAATGAGCTCGTTATGCTATTAAGCGGCCGTGAGGCAAAAGATATACGTTCATCAAAAGGGAAAAAGGAATTACGAATTGAAGCAACGAAATCAATCAGAAAAGTACTCAAAAAAAATACCGGAAAGCCACTGATCAGTGCTGTCTATTTCACCGCGTTTGTTATTCAATAACCCTTCGATGCGTATATTGAATGACCGAAGCTTATTTTTTAATGATCTTTGTTCTCTAACAATCTCAGTTGTTGAAGCTCATGCTGTAAAACTTTCCGTCGGGTTTCCTCTTTAGTTGTATCAAGAAGCTGACTATAAAGTGCGCGGGCATCCTCAAGCAATCCCGCTTTTGCTAAATTATTAGCCGCTTGATAGCGTGCGGTTTGTCCCCAAGGATCTAACCCCTCACCTTCGGGCAACATTGCAGACTTTAAATATAATCTAGCCGCCGCTGCATATTGTTTTTGTGCCTTTTTAGAATCAGCCATCCAGTAATATATTTCTCGCTGACGTTTAATATTATCTAAAGGCTCAGTATCATCTGGCTTAACATCATCCCGATATTTGTTATTACTCATATGTTTTAGAATAATGTTAAATACATCGTAAGCATACTGATGTGCATTGACTGTTTGTAAATCAAAAACGACTTGCATCAATTTATCAATGTCATTCCCGCTTAATTTCTGTTGTTGATTAAGCAGTTGAATAAGAGCCTGCGCACTTTCTTTTGCCTTACCCCCCATCACCAGAACACGTGCACGTCGCAATGACCACATAAATTTATCGGCACCTTGTGGCGAGGTTTTAATACTGGCCATTAGCTCAGAAGCCAAACGAATATTGCCTTTACGTAGCAGGTAATCGACCAGAAAATGACGCACATCAATCGGTATCATACCCCTGGCTTTAAAGTTCTTTGATTTCAAGAAAAGCTGTTCAACCAGTTCCGAACTATTTTTATTTTTCCCCCAATTATTTTTTGACAACGACTCAAGAAACAATCTAGCCGCTTGGTCTTTTATATTTTTATCCTGACCGCGCAAAATTAACAAAGCATACAACGAACGTGCGTTAATAGGCCGCACAGCTTCAGTTGCCTGTGCTGCGTTCAGCCAAACAGCATCATCGCCCATTAAATATTGTGCTTTGTTTCCGATAATAATGGCATTATCAATATATGCCTTCCATAGATCATCAATATTAAGTTTAAACAACCCTTCCGGTAATTTCTGGCTATTACTATCGGCTAAAACAAATTCCATCGCCTTAATGGCCGACAAACGATCTTCACTACGCTGTGCCGCTTCAGCAACAATAGACCATAAATAAATTTTTAATTCAGGATGAACCCACTCACCCTGCATTTGCCTTAAACCTGCCTGTAAAACCTTACGTGGTGAACGTTTGTCTCGTCTAAGCTGTGCGAGTAGATGCAACATACCTGCTTCAGGGTTGCTCGTATAAGCCGATAATAAATTCAAGGCTTCATCAGCCAGATTATTCATTAACAGGACACGCGCATATAAAATAATGTCGTTAATATCGCCCTGTCCATAATCCTGCCTAAAACGTGTGATAGCAATATGTGCATCATTAAATAAGCGTTCATTTAAGTAACTATGGATAATCATACGACGCCAATGCGGCAACCAGCGATTATTAAATTCAGAATCAGAACCTCTGTTAGCCCAGATAACCGAACTTAATACCTGCCGTGCTTTTTCATATTGGTGCAGCTTAAGATAAGCCGATGCCTGTTGCGTTTTAGCCCAATATAAAAACGATCCTTTAATATCGGTTGGTAAAATACTTAAACGCTTAACTAGAACAGCATATTGTTCAGTTAAATTTAATAATCGGATACGTTCACGCTCCCATTTTAACCAGCGCATTGAATTATTTTTATAGTCAGGCTGTTGCTTATCTAAGGTTAATAACGCCAGATGTAAGGCTCCGATTTGGGCAATTGACTGAATATTATCTAGCGCTGTATCCTGAAAGATTTTTATTTCGGGCGATTTTTCTGCAACAGGATTCGGTAACGATGTTTTATCGTTTCCAAGTGTCTTATCCTTTACATCGACTGACGGTTGCTTAATATTTGAAACGGAGGGTGATATTTGTTTTGGCTGCGCGGCCACAGTCGATGACTCTGCCGACACAATAAACACGAAACTAAAAATAAAATACAATAAAAAGCGAGTAACACTCGTAAGTATTACTCGCCTCAAATTTGTCGAACTCTGGTCGATAGCTGCTATCCCTTGCAACACGCTATTGCTAGCCAAGTTTTTCCTTAATACGTGCAGATCTACCAGAACGCTCACGCAAATAATAAAGTTTTGCACGACGTACATCACCACGACGCTTCACTGTAACTGAATCAATCATCGGGCTATGTGATTGAAATACACGTTCAACACCTTCACCGTGTGAAATTTTACGAACAGTGAAAGAAGAATTTAAGCCATCATTGTTTTTAGCAATAACCACACCTTCATAAGCCTGTAAACGCTCACGACTGCCTTCTTTTACTTTTACCTGAACAATCACTGTATCACCCGGGCTAAACTCAGGGATTTCTTTTAACTGTTCTGCTTCTAATTCATTAATGATGTTACTCATAACACTAGCTCCAACGCTTAAAGTCTCATTTAATCAGTACACTGCTCACGAATAAATTCATCGAGCAAGCACTGTTGTTCTTCGTCCAGTTTTATTTTTTCTAATAAATCTGGACGTCTTAACCAAGTTCGTCCTAAGGCCTGTTTCTTTCGCCAACGATCAATTTTTTTATGATCACCGCTTAACAAAACACCTGGTACCGTTAACTCACCCTTATTTATTTCAGAATCGATACTTTCAAGTATTAATTCAGGCCGAGTATAATGTGGATAATCTAACAAACCATCCACAAACGAATCCTGTTGTGCTGAATCGGCATGCCCAAGAGCATCGGGTAATAATCGAATAATACCATCAATCATTACCATCGCGGCCAACTCACCACCACTGAGTACGTAATCACCTACCGACCATTCTTCGTCGACTTCGCTTTGTATCAGGCGTTCATCAATGCCTTCATAGCGACCACATACTAAAATTAAATCCTGTCTTGCTGCCAGTGTTTGCAAACCTTGTTGATCCAGTTTGCGCCCCTGTGGCGACAAATAAGCGACCTTTACATCGTTACCACATTTAGCACGTGCGGCTTGAATCGCTTTTTTTAACGGCGGGTGCATCATCACCATACCGGGGCCGCCGCCATAAGGCCGGTCGTCCACTGTGTTATTTCTATCCTCAGCAAAATCTCTTGGATTCACTGTCGCCAATGTAGCGATTTGTTTTTGAATGGCCCGACCGGTTATGCCGTAGTCACTCAATGCCGCAAACATTTGCGGGAATAAGGTAATGACTTCTATATGCACTGAGTCAATCCTTATCCATCCATCATTGTGAATCTATATCATTTAGATAATCAGGTTCCCAGTCAACCTCAATCAAGCCTGCATCGAGATCTACTTTTAAAATAACGCTATCCCATATATATGGAATTAAAAATTCCATCGGTTTGGGCTTTGCCTTACTTTTTTTATTCACTTCTTTTAATGTTTCAGAGTGAATAACCAATACGTCATTGGCACCTGTTTCTAAAATATCGACCACTTGGCCAAATTCGTAGCCTGCCTGATTTAAAACCTGACAGCCTTTTAAATCACGCCAGTAAAATTCATTTTCAGCTGTTGCCGGTAATTGCGATGCATTAATGGCAATTCGAGCTCGTCTTAATGCTTCTGCCTGATCGCGATCATTCACACCTTCTAACTGTGCAATAATAGCTTTACCGTGCTTTTTACCGTTTACCAGTTTAAACGCCTGCCATTGCTTGTTAACTTCGACAAACCAAGGCGAATAACTCAGTATATTCTCCAGAGGATCGGTTTCTGAAAAGACCTTGACCCAGCCTTTCACACCAAATACTCCTGAGATCCCCCCCAATACCAGCTTTTCGCTATCGCCTGAGGGAGTGTTTGAGTTTTTAGACATACTTACGATGCCCTATCAATACTGAAGCTCAAACTTAAGTGCCAACTATTTTAAGCAGCTACACTTTCTTTAATAAGTGTATTAACACGGTCACTGGCTTTTGCGCCTAATTTAACCCAATGCTCAATACGATCACTGTTTAAATTTAAACGAACTTCCTGACCAGTGGCACTTGGATTGAAAAAACCAAGACGCTCAATATAACGACCATCACGTTTGTTACGGCTATCAGTAACAACAATATGATAAAAAGGACGTTTCTTTTGACCGCCACGTGCTAAACGAATGACTACCATTCTTCTACCTCGATTTTAAAACAAAAATGGAAAATCCTTGCGCAGACCACATCTCTACACAATAGAATTTTCGAACAGGTGCGCATTGTACTTGAAATTAGCGAAAAGTGAAGGGGTTTTGGGTTAAAAACAGGATAAAAAAGACGAAACCACTAAGAAAATAAAAGGGGGAAATCTGTCTTTGCGAGCGATAGCGAAGCAATCTTCTTGGGGCGGAGGGACTTAGCTACTAAATTCTTCGCTATCGCTCGCAACAACGGGAACCATTTTTAAATTACGTCATAGCACAAAACTACCACGGATAACGAGAAGCTCGAGTGCAAGGCAGAATCCGACGCAGAAAACACCATAAGTGCCAGTAAGAATAAAGAAACTGGCACTAAAAAAAGCGGAGCTTACACTAGTAAGTGAGCATTTTTGAGTAGGCTTTTAACGCCGTAATCTAGCTTCTCGCTATTCGTGACTAGAACATGCCGGGAGGCATTTGTCCCTTCATCCCCCGCATCATCTTCGCCATCCCGCCTTTACCCATTTTCTTCATCATTTTCTGCATTTGGGTAAATTGCTTGAGCATCCGATTCACATCCTGCACCTGAACACCAGAACCCGCAGCAATACGACGCTTACGCGAGCCTTTGATAACCGCAGGGAAGTGGCGCTCATGCGGGGTCATCGAATTAACAATGGCTATCATGCGGTTAATATTTTTAGGGTCGACCTGACTCTTGGCCGCAGCCGGGAGTTTGCCCATACCAGGCAGTTTATCCATTAAACCGGCAATACCACCCATATTGTTCATCTGCTCAAATTGGTCTCTAAAATCTTCTAAATCGAAGCCTTTGCCTTTTTTAATCTTTTTGGCAAGTTTTTCGGCTTTAGTCACGTCGATATTCTTTTGAACATCTTCAACCAAGCTGACCACATCGCCCATATCGAGTATGCGCGAAGCCACTCGGTCGGGGTGGAACACTTCAAGCGCGTTAGTCTTTTCACCCACACCCATAAATTTAATCGGTTTGCCGGTGATCTGGCGAATCGACAGCGCCGCACCACCACGGGCATCACCGTCGGTTTTGGTGAGTACTACGCCCGTTAACGGTAAGGCTTCGTCAAAGGCTTTGGCCGTATTGGCGGCATCCTGACCGGTCATGCTGTCCACAACAAAGAGGGTTTCGGCCGGGTTCGCTGCTTTGTGGATGGCTTTAATCTCGTCCATCATTTCGGCATCGACGTGTAAACGACCGGCGGTATCCACAATCACTACATCAAGTTGTTTTCGTGCCGCTTCTTTGATGGCTCCTTTTACAATATCAACCGGTTTTTGTTTTTCGTTACTGGGGAAGAAGGTCGCGCCTACTTCGGTGGCGACCGTTTCTAACTGCTTGATTGCCGCAGGGCGATAAATATCGGCACTCACCACCAAGGTGGATTTTTTCTGATTTTCTTTAAGCCAATATGCAAGCTTTGCAACGGTGGTTGTTTTACCCGCCCCTTGCAAACCGGCCATTAAAATAACCGCCGGTGGCTGCACGTTAAGTTCCAAACCCGTACTGACTTCACCCATCATGGCAACGAGTTCATCGTTCACCACTTTGACAAAAGCCTGCCCCGGGGTAAGACTTTTTAGAACCGTGTCCCCCATGGCCTGTTCACGCACATGCTCGATAAACTGGCGCACCACCGGCAAGGCTACATCTGCCTCGAGTAACGCCATACGCACTTCGCGCAAGGTGTCTTGAATATTGTCTTCTGTGATTCGGCCAACACCACGTACATTACGCAGTGTTTGACCTAAGCGTTCCGTTAAACTGTCAAACATAATGCTCTACAACTTATATTGAATTAAGAATTTGAAAGGAAATTATAACCTAATTAGATGCTAAAGGTCTTCTGCCCTTGCAGAGGATAAACGGTGTGGGAAGTAATGGCTTGCTTGCACTCGTCTAAAATAACACTTTCAGAACCGGGTTTATTGTGGGTTAAATAAACTTTAGGCCTATGTTTTAATTTTTTAATATCGGTAGCAAGCAATTCAGCACAATAGTGGCCGGCAATCTTGCAAAGTTCTTTATCGGTATTTGTAAAGGCGGCTTCAACGATAAGTAAATCCAACGAGTCATGTTTATTCAAGGCATCCCAGAAAGTATCATTTGTGGTGGTGTCACCACTGAAGGCAAACACACCTTGGTCACCCTGAACACGATAACCGACACCGGCCACCACATGATTAACGGCAATCATTTCAATCTCACGACCCTTAATATTAACGCTTTCCCCCGGTTCCATCAGTTGATATTTTAGAACAGGTGCTTCCGTTGGCAGGCGTGAAAAATCTGGCCAGATGGTGTTATTAAAAATATGGGTTTGCAGGGCATTGAGTGTTTCAGATTGCGCATGGATGACCACGGGTTCTTTGATGCGCTCAAAAATGGTATCAATAAATAAAGGGATACCAGCAATATGATCTAAATGAGAATGGGTGACGAAGATATGTCTCACGTTCGCCATTTCGTCTAGGGTTAAATCACCTAGGCCCGTTCCTGCATCAATTAAAATATCTGAATCTATCAGCAAGGTTGTCGTTCGTAGATCAACGCCCACACCTCCACTGCACCCCAACACCCTCAAATCCATCGAGTTTTCCTAATCTTTATTAATTTATTTAACCCAGTATAAAACATATTTTACTGATGTCAGTCTTTACGCTTAATTTGTATAATAAATAAACAATTATTGGTATAAAACCCACCTAATCCCCTAATAAACTTACATTTTTAGCATAATTCTAGCTTATTATACTGCCGACTTGTTCACAACACTCTCGAATCAAACGACTGGTGACAAACCTAAACGCTATCTAGCGCTAAATCTACTTTCATTTTCTCGTCAAGCTATGCGATGATAACCCAATTAATTCATACTATTAAGATTACACAGATCCTACAAAAATGACTTTAAGTATTATCGGCATCCTTCTTTATTTAGTTGCAACTATAGTGTTGCTTAAACATAGTCGTCACAAGAAAAATGAAACTGAAGCGACCTCTAAATATAAGCTGTTATTACCCGGTTTAATTGCCGTTTCATTTCATGGCTTTATATTTTTTCAATATACGCTTTATACCCCACAAGGTCTGGACTTAAGTGTTTTCACTATACTGTCTTTAGTCAGTTGGATTACCTCAGCCTTTATTATTCTGGCAGCTTTACGCCAACCTGTAGAATGCCTAGGGGTAGTTGTTTTTCCTTTTGCAGCCATTACCCTATTACTCCGACTAAGCAGCGACTACCACTACCATATAAACCAGTTATCGCGTGGCCTCGAAACACATATTCTACTATCCGTTATTGCCTATAGCGTTTTAAGCATTGCCGCGGTACAAAGCCTTTTACTTTATATACAAGATTACCATATACATAACAAGCAACCCGGCGGGTTTATTAGTGCGCTACCCTCCCTCGAAACCATGGAAAACCTGCTGTTTAAAATGATCAGCCTAGGCTTTATTCTGCTAACTATTTCGCTTATAAGCGGTATCCCTTACCTTGAAGACATTAAACAACAGCACCTAGGCCATAAAATTATCCTATCAACCATTGCTTGGTTTATTTTTGCGACGTTACTCTGGGGACGCTGGAAATTTGGTTGGCGAGGTCAAGTCGCTATTCGGTGGACCTTAGGCGGCTTTGTGCTGTTAATGTTGGCCTATTTTGGCAGTAATATCGTATTGCAGATTATTTTGCAGCGTGCTTAATACCCTATCTTCTACTTGACAGCCCGGTATAAATTCCTAAAACTTAACTTATCTCAATTACATAGGTCATAACCTCCTTGGATACGCTTCCATTAAGTGTGCTATTTGGCATACTGGTATTTCTCATTCTTGCATCCGGTTTCTTCTCGGGTTCAGAAACGGGTTTAATGAGTTTAAACCGCTACCGCCTTCGTAATCTGGCCAATAAAAAACACAAGGGTGCGCAAAAAGCACTGCGCCTACTCGAAAAGCCGGAACGGATTATCGGGATGATTTTATTAGGCAATAACTTTGTTAATATTCTTGCCGCAACCATTGCCTCTATTATTGGTATTCGTTTATTAGACGATGCCGGTCCTTGGGTTTCTACCTTTGTATTAACGGGCGTTATCCTTATCTTTGCCGAAGTGACGCCCAAAACACTGGCTGCCCTCCACCCAGAAAAATATGCCTTACCATCTGCTTATATACTCGAACCACTGCTTAAATTACTTACCCCATTCGTCTGGCTGATTAACAAAATTACCCGGGGACTATTGAACTTAATCGGCATATCGGCTCAGCAACAATCGACCACTAGCCTGAGCAGTGACGAAATACGTATTGTGGTGAATGAAGCCAGTTCCATGATCCCACAGCAACATCAACGGATGTTGCTAAGTATTCTGGATTTGGAGAAAGTATCCGTTGAAGACATCATGGTGCCGCGTAATGAAGTAACCGGTATCGATATAGAAGATGACTGGGAAATCATTAAGAAACAACTTTCGAACAGTCAACATACCCGGCTGCCCGTTTATGCCGGTGATATCGACCATATTATTGGTATTATCCATACCCGTAATGTCATTAATTTATTTCAAGCTGAAGATAACAGCAAAGATAGCTTGCGCAGTATTATCCGCGAAGCCTACTTTGTACCTATTTCAACTCAACTGCATACCCAGTTACTCAATTTCCAAAAGGAAAAGCGTCGTATTGCGCTAGTAGTCAATGAATATGGCGACATTCAAGGTTTAGTCACGTTGGAAGATATTCTGGAAGAAATCGTCGGTGAATTTACAAGTGATCCTGCGGCGAGTATTAAAGACGTACACCAAATGGAGGATGGCACCTTTTTAGTCAATGGCAGTGCATCTATTCGTGACCTCAACAAGTTACTCAACTGGGAGCTACCCACAGACGGGCCCAAAACCATCAATGGTTTGATCATTGAATACCTTGAGCATATTCCCGAACCCGGCACCAGTATGCTGATTGCTGAACATCCCATGGAAATCGTCCATACCACCCGCAATACGGTAAAAACAGTGCATATTGACCCCAACTGGAAGACAAATGATGCAAACAAAAACGATGCAAACATGGCAGAGGAATAAAAGGTAGTAAAATTCTGCTGAAAGGTCGCCAAAGTATGTCAGAAATCTGAAATGCAGGCTATAATCCATAAGAATACTTACTATAATCATACAATTAGCAAAATTTAGGAGTTATTAGTGTCGAAACTGACGCTTTCATTTAAAGGGCAACTACTCAAAGTCTTTCCCGTTCGCCCCGGCAGCATGATCATTGGGAGTGACCCTGCATCCGATATCCATATCGACAGTTTGGCCATCGAACCGCAGCATATCCAGCTTGATACCGAACAACAAACGTCTCGTATCAAAGCCTTGTCGCAGGAAAATGGTACCTTTGTTAATCAGGAAAAAATCGAAACCCATCAGCTAAAAGATGGTGATACGATTCGGCTTGGTAAGCATACGCTGTCATATACTTTTGAAGAAATATCAGAAGAAGAAATGTTACAGGCCATTAATAATCATGTGGATGTAACATTGGATGACACACCACAACCTTCGACTCAGGCTATCGCAGAACCGAAAGAAGCACTCGAACCTGTCCCAACAAAACAACGTGATGGCTGGCTACAAATTATGTCCGGGCAGAACTTGGGTAAAACACTTAGCCTGCATCGCGCCATGACTAATTTGGGTAAACCCGGTTTGGCAACGGCCGTTATTGCACATCGTGAAAGCGGCTATTTTATTTCGCATCTGGAAGGCAAAATGCCTTTACAAATAAACTCGCAACCGACCGATCAAACGACTAAACTTAATCCAGACGATATTATTCAGATTGGTAATATCAAAATGCAATTCTATTTAGAATAGTCTGTGCGTTCATTGATTCTATTCCACTCTATGCTGTTTAAATCTATATAGGTATCCACGTATGGAGCATCGACGATTTACCCGCATTCCCTTTGACGTTGAAGCCCGAGTCTACGATCCACAAACTCAAAAAATATGGAACAGTGAACTCATCGATATCTCACTCAAAGGAGTAAAATTATCGCGCCCGCATAAATGGAAAGATACCGACCACGCACATTTTGAAGTTACTCTGATTCTTGCAAAACACGATGTTGAGATAAAAATTCAGGCCATGCTTAAGCACCATGACGAAGCCGTGTTAGGCTTTCAAACTATTCATATCGATGTTGACAGCGCCAGCCATTTACATCGACTGCTTGAATTAAATTTAGGTGACAGTAAATTATTAGACCGGGAATATACCGAGTTAATATCGCCCGAATTGTCTTAAATTTTAAAATTAAAATAAAACAGCAACACGGCATTAAATACATCTTACCTTCGTTTGTTTTATGGTATCGTTCCTATCATTTTTTCGGGATACATTCATGACACAAAATACCCTCTACTGGCACGATTACGAAACCTTTGGCATCGACCCGGCGCGAGACCGCCCCGTGCAATTTGCCGGTGTGCGCACCGATGAAGATCTCAATATCATCGGCGAACCATTGAATATTTTTTGCCGTCCCTCTCCCGATACACTGCCACACCCTATCTCATCATTGATTACCGGCATCACCCCGCAATACGCATTGGAACACGGTATACCAGAAACTGAATTTATCGAACGTATTCTGGGGGAACTAATGCAACCGGGTACTTGTGGGGTTGGTTATAACTCACTGCGTTTTGATGACGAGGTTACCCGCAATACCCTCTACCGTAATCTGTTTGACCCTTATAGCCGCGAATGGCAAAACGGCAATAGCCGCTGGGATCTTATTGACATGGTACGTGCCTGCCGTGATCTGCGCCCGGATGGCATCGTCTGGCCAATGCGCGAAGACGTTGAACGCAGCAGCTTTAAACTTGAAGAACTCACCGTTGCTAACGGCATTGCACATACTCAGGCACACGATGCACTTTCTGATGTTTACGCCACCCTTGCGATGGCAAAATTAATTAAAGACAAACAACCCAAGCTTTACGATTTTATCTATCAACTACGGCGTAAAAATGCCGTCATTAAACATATCGACCTCAAGGAAATGACGCCACTGCTGCATACCTCAGGCATGTACGGCAGTGACCACGGCAACACTCGGATGGTCGCTCCCATTGCCAACCACCCAACCAATAAAAACAGCATAATTATGTTTGACCTGGGTCAGGAACCCACCATACTGCTTGAACTCGGTGCGAAGAAGCTACGCGAACTGCTTTATACCTCGGTTGCGGATTTACCCGAAGGCGCCGAACGCCCGGCACTAAAACAGCTACTTGTTAACAAATGTCCCGTCATTGCTCCCACGTCCACCCTAACGGGCGATACCGCCAAGCGACTCAATATTGATCTAATGAATTGCATGAAAAACCGGCAGGCATTAATTAACTCACGCAAGGAAATTCAACAAAAAATAGCCAAAATCTTCGAGCCCCGAGAGTATGAACCCGTCACCGATCCCGACTTAATGATTTATGCTGGTGGGTTCTTTTCTCAGCAAGACAAAACGCAAATGCAAACCATCCACAACACCATGCCCGATGAGCTAGGTACGCAAACCTGGAGTTTTGATGACAAGCGTCTGCCTGAAATGCTATTTCGTTATCGGGCGCGCAATCATCCAGAAACATTAAACGAAGATGAACTGGCACAATGGATGGAACATTGCCGAAATCGACTAGTCGAAGGCGATTCCGGCCACCTTAATTTTAAAAATTTTTATGCCGAGCTTGAGCAACTAAGAACCGAAACAGAACTGGATGACAGTAAAATAAAAGTCCTTAACAAGGTAGAAGAGTTTGGGCGAGAGCTTGAAGCTTATCTGGCACAAAATGTCTGAGCAAAGACCCCAAATATTTTTTAGCCCCTGTAAATAAATTTATATAACTGTTCATATTAAAATTTAAACATGCTCACTTAAACAGTCTTTAAATAGATAAAAGACAAATGTTAATCCGTATTTATTTTGATGAGGTCGTCTCATTAGGATGCACACCATTTGACAGCAATCCACCTGCATAGGCCATCATTCGTGCAATACTATAATTAACAAAATTATTGTGCACACCACTTCCTCGGCCATTCCCAAAGTTTCTAAATCCTGCTTCTGCCAATACATCTGCTGCGAAATGTGAGCAGTTTGCACAATCAAAATCAAAAGGTTCAGGAAGAGTACCGTTTGTTCTATCGGATGCGTATTCCATTGCCCGTGCAGCGTTACGCGCAGATACTCTGATATACGAATATTCAAATGGCCTAACACCTTGCCTTATTGCGGCGACATAAATATCCGGTAGGCCTGTTTCCTGATTAAAACTGGCTATCAATGATCTATCGGGTGCTCTTTGCGCATTTTTTTCAAAAAATATAAAACCGGATTCAGGATCTTCAAGCACAACAGCGACGTGCCCCTCTGCATCACCTGGCGGTAACCCACGAGAAAATCCAATACCCACTCTACGCCCACCCAAAACTGGTGGTAAAAAGTTTCTTGCTGCATTGCCAATTAAAGGGAAACGACCAACTCTGGTACTCCAAGGTATTGCCGGTCCCATACCACGCGCCTGCCCAACCAGTGAGCCACGTCCAAATGTAGAAGTTCTAACACCTTTAAAACCAAACGGTACTAACGAAGTGGCAATATCAAAGGCACCCGTTGCATAATTTCCCTGAGCAATTCCTGCAATACCATTACCCACGCCATAGGCTGCCAACGGAATGGCCAGCTCAGGTGCAACCACTAACAATGGCCCTGCAACGGCCCCAATACCAACTGACACACCAAATTGTCCCCAGTCCCAGCCTTCTTGCGAGCCTTCAGAAATAGCAATACCTTGCCGTACGGCATTGATTCCACCTGACACCACGGCACCAACAATCGCAGCAATAAGTAAACCAGCCAGAAATGCAAATTCACCATCGGGGTCAATAAGATCAATAGGATTTTGCCCTACATACACATACAGCGATGGCGAATTAACATAACCCAATGAATCAGCTGATAAAAATAAGCCATTCTCAGGGTTCATCAATCTTCTTTTAGAAAGATACAGACCATTGGATGACAAATAACGTTGCCCACCAAATACAGGCTCAACCCCAAACGCAGAAACCGCTATCTTATTGCCGGTTGCATCAAATATTTCTGGTGAGCCAAAAGGTTTATAGCGATACCTTTCTATAACATTTCCACTGGTATCACATAAACCAATAAGATTATAACGATTATCAAAAAGTGGAAAATAGCTGGCTGGGGCGGCGTGATAAGCGAGAGGAAGCCCCGACACAGGATGTGTCGTAATTTGCCGAGAAGCGATACCGTTTTCATTTTCCTGTTCGACAAAGGCGCCCAGATAATTAAATGAACGCACCGGCTTACCCGCCTCTTTAATAATACTGGGACGACCTAATGCATCATACTCCAGCTTGAATACACTGCTTGTGCCAGACTTAGCTTCAATAATACGCCCCAACGCATCGACTTCAAAACTGAACAGACCATCACTTTTTAAAGAACCATTCGCATGGTGGGTATATGTATTTGTGCCATCACTCTGAATTCGATGTCCAGCCAAATAAGTATAGTTCTTTGTCGGTTTACCGGATTCAGAAAATTTTATTCGATCATCTGTTTGATTATATTCAAATTCCTGTTGATGTGTCGCGGCAGCCGAAGCTGTTTGCACCACCGTAATGGCTGCATCGTGCTCGGCCTGAGTTATGGCATCGGTAATGGATGAGATGAAATCATCTTTTGTTTTTGTGAGTCTGTACTTGTTATCAAACGTATAAAAATTCAGCGCAGGATTAGTTCCTGAAATAGACTCAACCCGTTTTCTGTTTGCAATGTCATATCGGTACTTTATTTTTTCATCAACACCAACCGAACTACTTATGGCCATTTCAGTTAAACGTTTTCTTTCATCATACGCATTAACAACATTAAGCTCACCACGATAAGAAATTTCCCCAGGGTAGGATTGGCCACTTGGCTTTATGTCGGCAATCAAACCGGGACCTTCCCCTAACGAACCATTAGTCATTTCCTTAATTTGAATTAATGCACCATTTAAATCATATACTTGTTTTTCAGTACGACCATCAGGCCATTCTTTTTCAATATCACCAAACGCATCACTATACCGACACTGCATAGTGTTACTTAATGTTTGTTCAGACAATAATCGACTCATACTGTCATACTGACGAACTATCTCATTGCCACCAACTTTAGCCGTTACAAGCCGATCTAATCCATCATATGCAAAGTGATGAGTTTGAACTGGAACAATCGATGCGGGAACATTTGTATTTTTAATACTGACCAAACGACTTGCTACATCATAGCCAAACTCAAATTTAACACCAGTATTTAATGTTTCTTCTACAACCAGACCTTGTTCATTAAATAAACGTGTACTTGAAAAACCATTCGGGTATTCTGTTTTGTAGAGTCGTCCAATGCCATCAAAATAATAATGTGATACCTCGCTTTTTGGGTCGATATAGGACGTAATTCTTGACATACTGTCAAGAATCCACTTGTGCACAATATTCAATCCCGTTGGATCATATATCTCTTCAAGTTTGTTGCCGAATGAGTCATGTTTAATTTCTGTAATGACACCAGAATAATCTTTGCGACTTATCAATAAGTTCCTGTCGTCATACTCAAAGCTGAATTCTGCCCCATCGGGTTCGATATTTTTAATTAACCGGTTTCGTTGATCATAAGCAAAGTTTTTTTCAAGAATAGAAACCGAGCCATCAGGTTCGATATGGTGACTTTTTTGTTGTAGTGTATTTCCGTTATTATCATAACTGTAATGTTCTTCATTACCGAGAGGGTCAACTTTTTTAATAACACGCCCAACACCGTCATAACCAAATGTACTTATACCACCCCGGTTATCAACAATTTTTTCAATCCGATCCATTTTATCGTAATAAAAAGTAGATGAAACCTCATCAAAGACAGCAGGATTATCTTTAAATGATTTAACAGTCTCACGAACTTTTCGCCCCCTCGCATCATAAGCGTAGGATGAAAGTGTTAATGTTCGATTACCACCATGCCCATCGTCACCAATAATTTCTAATGACTCGAGCAAATCGCCTTTTAACCATGTGTATTTAAGTTCTGAATTATTTGAAAGGCTTATACTATGAAGACGTTCAAAACCATCATACCGGTATTTAACCGTTTGCCCTGTTGAATGAGTTTCCTGAACAAGCTTGCCTGTTTTATTGTATACCTTTTTTGATGTTATAAAACTCGAATCAAGTCCTGAAACATCTTCTCTTATGGATATACCTCGCTCATCATATACTCTTTTAACCTTGCTACCATCAGGGTTAAGCGTTTCAACAGGTAAACCCCTGTAATCAGAACAGACTTCTATATTTTTTTTATTATCGGTATTACTACTAAGCAGATACTTCTCAGGATAACCCAGAATATTTCTTTCAAACTGATCAACAATAGTATTATCAACAAGTGTTGCATCTGCATACTGTCCTTTAGGTCGTTCAAAAGATATTAATTTTTTGTCATTGTTATAATGATAACGAAATTCCGCAGAACCACTCGCTACTGCAGGCAAGATTACTTTTTCAACCTGACCAAGTGAGTTAATCGTTCTTTTCGTAACATTCCCATTCGCACTAATACTCTCATCTTCAAAACCAAAGGCATTATAATTAAACTGTATTTCAATATTTAGTCCCGTAACATCAAATACCTTTTTAACTAACCTGTTATTGTTATCAGCTGAATTTCCGTAGTGCATTTCGTATCGCGTACCATCAGGTTGCACAACAGCGGTTCGTTGCCCTTTGCTATTATGTTCATAGCGAACAATACTATTTTGTACCGTACCGTCTGGCAGTGTTACACCAGGGTAATGAACTTCGCTCAACCTTCCTGAGTTAGCAGGATCAACGGGATTTATATTAAAATCATATTTGTATTGTGTAGTACTCCCTGTTTCATTTTTTTCCTCAACCATCAACTGGTAAACAGGTTCATATTTTGCTCTCCAGATAATGCGGCTTGGCGATGGGAATCCTGCTGCTGCACGCATTTCTTTCTGTAACAAATTTCCTCGCATACGTGGGTTGGAATTATCAAAATCATAAGTATTAATAATCTGGCCACCGTCCGGCTTTGTCAATACGGATAGATTTGCTTGCACATCAAACTGATACTGCCAGGCAACAACGCGGAATGATTTATCTTTTACTAATCGGTAACGTCTATCCAGCAAGTTTCCTCGGTAGTTAAAAGTATAGGTTTCCAGGCCAAAATCCGGTGTTAGCACCTCGACTCTAACCGCTGCGATATTGCTGTAGAGTGAGTTGGCAGGTACCCATTGTAATTGGGTATATCTAAACTGATACAAAAAGCCACCATATAATTGCTCGGTTATCCTCCCATAGTGCCAGGCAGCTGGATCCTGTTCATATTTATTTTCCAGATAAATATTACTGTTGGAATCCTCTATTCGAACAATGTTATGTCTTAATCTGGCAGGAAAATATGGCTTATCATAATGAAAAATTCTGCTAATACCGTCAGCATGATCTGCAGTGGCCGGGCTAGATGTGCATACAAGGTGCTGTATTTCATCGTTATACCCATAGCTGTATTTACGGCCTGCATGATCGGTTACAGCAGACATTAAACCACATTGGTTATACTCAAATTGTAAAAAGCGATTTTCCTCATTTCTAACTTCAACCAGGGTGTCATTTGTTCCATAAGAATAAGTTAACCGATTACCATGCCTGTCTGCTATCCAGACAAGTGGAATTCGCTCAACATCAATCCAGCCGGCAGGACGTTCAAAATGTAACGTTAAACCACCTGCACCGAATAAATCAAAAACCTGTACACCATCTGTCAGTCGAACAAGTTTTTCAAACCGGCCTGTTGGTGGTTCAAATCCTTCTCCATCAAACTTGAAAATCTCTTCACGCAAACTTCGCCATAAAGCAACATCTCCAGTTTTTAATTCACGAATAAAAAAATTATGATTATGATCCCACCCCCAACCCAGTGGCCCATACGTTGCTACACCACTTCGATAAAATCTTGAAAAATGTAAAGGAAGAATACTGTTTGGTATTTCTAAATCTGTTTCAGAAAGGTATAACGCCCCGTTAAAAATATCGACAGGATCACCTGCATCCGTTTGTTCATCAGTTTGCTCATCACTATGCGTTGGATGGCGCTCACCTGCATCCGGGCGGGGTTGTTCCTCCGTATCAGCCACAACTGAATCAGTTGAAGGCGTTCTTTGTCCATTTACCGTCCCGGAATCCGGGGGCGGTGGTGCACCTTGTTGATCGGCTCTATCACCACCGGGAGTAACCGGATTTGCACCAGGTGTCGTTGTTGCTGCAGATGGCCGAGGTGGCGCTGCCGTTTGGGCCTGACAAGCATCGTCGACACTCTGCCAAAATCCCTCGGTTACATCAGCACGACCAAGTTCTGGATTCTCACTTCGTGCTGCATTATAAAAAGAAAGTGCATCGCAAGGATTATCCGTTTCATAAATACTGCCACCATCAAATGTTGTACCTGCATGTTCAAATTCGTTTACACCATCTGGAACATTTAATTTATACCTTCCCATAAAATCCTCACATTATGCTATTGCAACAACAACTGCTTTAGAACCATCCCAGACTACGTCACCATTGTTAATATTTATTTCAGGTTTTTCCGGAATACACGTTGCTGCCTTGGTTAAAAACGTTGTTATTTCATTTTCTATCTGATTTACTTCATTCGTTGTAAACAATTTTCCAAGGACTGAAGTAATTCTCGCGGGGTTATCTTTGTCTGTTAAAAATCGTTCGACTAATAACAATTCAGATGTGTTGCTTGCTTTACTTTTTCTGGAATGAATTTCGAATGAATTCTCAATCCATTCTGTTCTTGATATCACAACAGGAAAAGGTAGTAATGTGTCAGTTAACGTGTCGATATCAAACACCCTGGCAAGGTGAAGCGTGGGAAATTTGTCCCCAATAACCCTCATCTTCCCTGAACTTATCAGCAATTTTTCACTGGCAACATTATCTCTGGCAACATTGAGAATAAATGTTTCTGCTTCACTATTAGGTACAATATTGATTTTCCAGACACTGGAAATATGACCTTCTTTAATATTCCAGATATCACAGTACGAAATATTCTCAAGAGCAGAAATTTCAAGGTGTCGCTCAAGATATAGCCTGATACAACTAACAGACTGGCTAAAAGAAAGCACCTTGCACAAAGATGCAAACTCCTTGAGCACCAATAGTTCTTGTGTCTTGAGGGAACTGTCAACATCACCCTTCTCCAAAAGATGCCCATTACGATGCCATACTTCATTTGACATGTTTTTTTCTATTAGCTTATTACGTAACCCCAGACTTATAATTCCATGAAATGGTTTGATTGATGCATCATCAATCAAACCATCCTCACGAAATACAAAGGGTGTTTTATCTGGTCCAAAATAATAGTTAAAGTCCATGATAATTAACCTGACACCCTATTTAGCAGCCTTGCCTTTCTTTGTTTTTGCAGAACCTTTATCCTTATTAAACACAACACCTAATGATGTCAGTTTTATTTTGTTAACAAGTTCCGCATCCATGCCTAATAGTTTGCTAAGCTCTTCATTGCGTAAGGAGAGTAAATCCTGGCGCGTTATTTCCTTACAACTTTTGTTAAATACTTTTTCAAGTCTGCCAATAGCCTTTTCAGGAAGATCATCTGTTACCGATTCATTCAATAACTCACGACCTTTTTTAAACTGAACCAATTGTAATTTTAACTGCCTTGCGAAAAATTCTGTTTCTGCAAATTTCTCAAGCTTCACATTAGGATCATTCAAGCTCTTGATAGTCTCAGTTTTAATGTAATTACCAAGCTCATTAGCCTGTCGTATTGTGTATTTAGCGTTGTCACGATTATTGCGACTAACATCTTTTTCACTGCATTCCTTACACGACTTATCATCTGTATTACCAGTAGTACCTTTTTTCGAAGCCACTGATCTTGCATTAACAAACTTATCAGTTAAGTATTTTCCTGGTTTTAAATCATTGGGAACAGGTTTGATACTCACTACATACTCGTCCAGTGGTACAATAACTTTATCTTGTGGGCAACAACATAATCCACGTGTGGTAATCATCAGTGCTTCATCTTCACCTACCTGTTTAATTGGCTCTTCAGATACCAAATGAATTTCTACCTGTCTACGTGCATGACCTGCTCTTCTTTGCCATTCATCCGGGCAATCAACACAACCAAAAGTATCTTCAAAACAGTTTTTGCCATTTGCTTCGGCGTGTATTGTCAGGGTTTTTCCATTCGGTGAAATACTGACATTCGAACTTCCATGTGAGCTGCTATTCACAAGATTGGTATAACTTTCAATCACGTAACCATCGGGTGCAGTGTAGACAGTATCATCTTCGTCATGTGTTAAATAACATTTGTAATACATATCCCAGCACCAAATAGCACAGGCTTCCCCCCATTTTTCACGGCTACCCAGGGTATCATTTTTGGTTGCAATCGCGGCACTCGCCGATGCCATATCAGACACTTCTGTTTTTCGATCATATTCCATGATTGGTGTTTTAGTTAAGTGACTGGTATCAAGACGTAATGAAACACAGAAATCTTTTTGTTCTTTAGGCTGGGCAACCACCATAAAGAATTCCTGAATCCCTTCAACAGGTCGAGGACCTCTAACAAATCCTGAGGGTTCTTCCAATGTATGTGGTCTAGGTTGTACAAAGAATACCACCCGGTTTGTACCTAAATGATAACTATCAAGCAAATGATACATCTGCGATAACTGTGTTGAATATGAATAACTTTCCCGTTTTTCCTGACCTACATCGGCTGAGCGTGACGACATACTTTGATCACTATTCAAATTCTTTGTTCCCCATTGACCTTGTGAAGATGATGAAAAATTAAATCCACCGCCTGTACCAGCATAGGAACCTTGCGCCCCAAAACCAACACTCCCTCCCATATCAATGTCCAGAACCTCCATAGACTGAGTAGAACCACTGGACTTGGTAATATTAAGTGACTCTATAGAACGGGATTGTTTTTCGAGAGTATCTGTCGCCAGTTCATACAATTCACGTTTCTTGGGTTCAAAATCAAGAAAGAAAGGGTAATTATCAAGGTCAGGGGGGGTTTGTTTGTTTTTTGGCCCAACAACAACCTGCAAGATTGCCCCATGACATGGGTTATAGGAATTGAGCAAATCAGTGAGTCCCGGAATAGTTGCAATGTTAACACCATCCCAGTTTATTTCTCCCTGAATCTCCTTATCGAGAGGCTGGTAACCAGTAATTGTCGCCGTTACCTTCAAGTAAGTAATATCATAGTCAGGGAACATCTGGAACTCATCCTCAGGCTTATACTTGAAAACAGCTAACGATGTTTGCCATTTTGCAGGCAAGCGTTTATCACAAACACGCGTATCAATCATATCCTCGGTTACACAGATACGTTTCCAGGGAATATCGGTTGGAAGATTTAATTTAAAATTTGAACATGACATAGTTTTCTCCATAATTTATGGGTGAACACATCAACACCCCTTACAAGTAGACAGACAATCATCCTGAAATTTATTCAGGTATGTCATTTATCTTTGGAATAACTATATCTTTTGCTTAATTATTTTCTGCATTATTTTCCACAGTATTTTTATCTAAAAATACCATTTTATTTTTTATAACTTTAATGAATGCAAATGTATTGAGGATGTCTTTTTTAAACCATGTATCGGTATGACATTAAGAGATAAGTTGTAGTGGTCAAATTTTTTCCGCAGTATTCTATTCAATATTTTTCTTCAGCTATATTGAGAACATAAACATGGAGAATCGATGACAATCGTCCGCCAGAAATACTGTTTCGCTATCGGGCACACAATTATCCTGAAATACTAAACAAAGATGAACTGGAACAATGGATGGAGCACTGCCGTGATCGATTGGTCGAAGGCGAGTCTGGCCAATTAAACTTTAAAGAATTTTATGCCGAACTTGAATAACTACGATCTGAAACAGAACTGGATAACGGTAAAATAAAAATTCTTGATAAGGTAGAAGAGTTTGGCTGCGAACTGGAAACCTATCTGGCGCAGAATACTAAACAATAACCAACAGGCAATAAAAAACCCCGCCACAAACAGGCGGGGAAGTCATTAAAGCAATAATCTATTGCGTTATTTTACTATTGTTACCTCGGCATTGGCTTCTTTATTATGAGCAAAAACAAGATCATTGCCTGAAGCTGATTTATGACAAGAAATACAACCTTTGTTCATACCTTTCGCTACACGACCAGCTAATTTCATTCCCATGGGATTGGTAAATAATTCGCCATTTGGCTTGTACTTAACCCAAAACCAGTCATTATTATCAGCATCATAGCCTGCTTCACGTTTAGCCATTACTGTAATGGCTTTCAAATATCTGGCTCGATTTTTTGCAACCGCCCTGACAGTAATACCTTTACCACGATAATTTCTTTTAACGATAACACGTTGACCCTTTATTTTTCCTTCCAGAACTTCACGAACTTTTCCATGTGGTGGCCCACCAACATACAACGTGGCCGCCGTTGTGTTTAAACCCGCTACATTCATCTTAACCCACAGTGTTCTGGCAAAAGCAACATCGGCAGCCGTTCCAAAAGGTGCTTTCATCATCTTGCCACCTTGTTTTGTATTAGCACAACTTGCTGCACCAACAGTGACCAGTACGACTAATATAAATAACGATATTATCTTTCTCATCTCAGTATCCTCTTTCATTTATTGGAAGTAATAGAATTTTAATTATGTTGATTCCAGTATTTAAAGCATCACACCCTCCTTGAATTTTTACACAGCAAAACATTAAATGGTTATTCCTCTTGCTATTGCTGAATGAATTCCAACGGTTTTAATTACCCATTGGATGCAAGAAGACCGGAAAGGGTTACACTGAATTGAAGAAACAGGGAATTTATTTACTCCGAATGCAGATTATTCAGGGCAGGGATTGGATAGTGCACTTTTTGACCCAGGCTGTGAAACGTGAATTAGATGAATAATCTAAGGTTTGTGCGCTTTGAAAATAGCCTTGACTAAATCTTCTGGTACATCATCAGCTAATGTATTGATTGCGGTATGAACATGCGCCTAGCTTTGTTCATTAGCAATAATATTATCGGTGCTAGCAAGGTGGCGCCAAACAGATTTAGAACAACATTCATTCTCAATTTCTGTTAGTTTAACGTAGAAATTCATATCCATTAAACTAAGGAATGCTCCAACATCACTCGTTTTATCCCATTCAAAAAAGAGGAGCTCATTGATGAGCCAGTCTTATAGCACAACAATTACGTTCATTATCCTTAGCTATTTTATTATATTCTCTGCTGCTGCCGAAAAAAACATGGTTCAACAAAGACAACAACAAATGCTTTTGCAGAATATTTGTAGTGGGGAATTTATTACTTCCATTAACAATACCAATTATTATCTTTCTTCAAACGTAAAATATTTTAATGCAATCCATGAAATTACAGCATCAACTCAAATTATCAGTTACAAAACTCAGCAATACAAAAAAGAAATACTTGAACTGTTTAAAAAATCATTACTTCCGGTTCTTTTGAAGTCCAACCCAAAACAACAATTCCCCCTTATTCGTCACTACTACAATACTCAAAAATATTTTAACAAAACAGCACACTATCCTAAAGAAGATAATTTTGTAATAGCAAGGGGTGGTTCCAAGAAAGGCCAATGGATCTATTCACTGGGAAAGGAATATTCATCCCCAAAGGATGCAGTTTCAGTCTACAACAATACATCAATAGAAACAAAAAAACAAATTCAGATAAACAAAAAATAATGCCAAGAAAAACTGGCAAAAATAAACTATAAAAACAAAAAACTCATCGATAAAAAAAAGCAATATTATTTAAAAGCATCTCAACGAAAACATAGACACCAGAAAAAAATAGCAGCTATTTCTAAAAAAATAAAATCTTCTTATTCCAAGGGAATTGTTTATAAGGAAAATGCCTTTTGGGGAAATTTTTCAAATTTTTCTACAGCACGAAAAATATTTGATGGTGATTTTCACAATACAAATAATAGCGTCGTTTTTAAAGCAAATTATAATATGTTTCAAATAGCATATTCAAATAATTGTAGGGGGAATCTGCCAAAAAATTCAGTTAATCGAGGGTATATAAAGCAAAAGATATACAAAGATAACAATGGATATGAAATACGCCGCGACAAACCCATTGTTGTTGATATTTTTATTGAGCCACGCTTTATCGATAAATACGATGCCTATAAAAAACCTATAAAAACTTATGATCTCAAAAATGTATTCCAACAAATAAAAGATATGCAAACAATATTTAAAAATGGATACTTTAAAGGTAAAAAAACTTTCACGGAAGTCATATCGGATCTAAAAAATAATACAATTAAACGGTCATTAACCCTTCAATTTATGCGATTCTTACAATTGGCAACATGTAATTCAGCAACAACCTATCAAATACGTGAAAATTTCTGGCGAGCAGCTCATAAGCAGCCATCCATTCAATCAGCCAAAATATTTATACAAAATGCCAGTAAAGAGAGTGCGCCCTTAACAACCATTATTGCAGAAAAAATTACTGATGAAGAACGAGCTTTTAATCTCGACAAAATATTCAGGCAATGTGCCAATCCGCTGAGATATGGTTATAGTGAAGAACTAAAAAAATATTGCCAATGCTTTGCTCGTGGTGCATCTGAAATAATGACAAATAAAGAAATAGCCTTTTTCTCAAAGCCAACAATAAGTTTTAGAAGAGAAGTATTAGATAAACTCTCGGGTAAGCCAGCAAATCATCGATTTTGGAAACTAAACAGTATGAATAATAATTGTATCAAATAGTACAGCAGCAATTATATTTTATCCAACGCCTCATCTAATCGTGTCACAGGATAAATCGTCATGCCCTTCGGTGTTTCACGCGGTGCATTGGCTTTGGGAATAATGGCTTGTTTAAAACCATGTTTGGCCGCTTCGTATAAGCGTTCTTGGCCATTGGGAACTGGGCGAATTTCTCCGGCTAACCCCACTTCACCAAAAACAATTAAATCTTCGGAAATAGTTTTACTGCGTAAACTAGAGGTAATCGCAAGTAGTACGGCAAGGTCGGCACCGGTTTCAGTGACACGCACTCCACCAACCACATTGGCAAACACATCTTGGTCGTGCATCATAATACCAGCATGACGGCTTAATACAGCCAGTAACATTGCTAAACGGTTGGTTTCCAAACCCGTAGTTACCCGACGTGGATTACCTAAATGACTTTCATCGACTAAGGCTTGTACTTCGACTAATAAAGGCCGACTACCTTCAAGCGTGACCATCACCACAGTACCCGGCACGACTTCCTCATGGCGCGATAAAAAAATAGCCGATGGGTTAGTCACTTCGCGTAAACCTTTACCCGTCATCGCAAACACACCCAGTTCGTTAATCGCACCAAAACGATTTTTAATAGCACGTACTAAACGATAACGGCTACCACTGTCACCTTCAAAATATAAAACGGTATCCACCATATGTTCTAACACACGCGGCCCCGCTAAAGCGCCTTCTTTGGTGACATGCCCCACTAAAAACAAAGCCGTGCCGGTTTGCTTGGCATAACGTACCAGTTGCGCTGCCGACTCACGTACTTGTGCCACCCCTCCGGGAGCCGACTGAACGGCCTCGGTATACACCGCCTGAATAGAATCAATCACCATCACAGCAGGTTTTTCAAGCTGTGCTATTTTTAAAATACTTTCAACCTGTGTTTCGGTAAGTACATTTACTTTTTCAGTGTTCAGGTTAAGCCGTTGCGCACGCATACTGACTTGCTCGAGTGATTCCTCACCTGTGACATAGAGTGTTTTAGATGTTTCGGCCAATGCGACCAAGGTTTGTAACAGTAAAGTCGATTTACCTATACCCGGATCACCACCGATTAAGACCACCGAGCCCGGTACCAAACCACCACCCAATACTCGGTCAAATTCTTCGATACCACAACTATAGCGTGTGAGTTCTGTAGCTTGAACATCGGCTAGCACCTGCACCTGACCATTTTTAGCATCGCCCGAAAAACCACTGTAACGTGGCATACGCGTCGCATTCGATGCCGTCATTGCCGTTACTTCAACCAACGTATTCCATGCACCACAATCGGTACATTGTCCACCCCACTTAGGTGCCTGTGCGCCACATGCACTGCAACTGTATATTTGCTTTGCTTTTGCCATTTATATTTATTCAGGGTCCATGTATTCGAAGACAACCCGCCTAGTTACCCCGCATAAAAGTTCATAACCAATGGTACCAGCAGCCGCTGCAATTTCTTCCACCGGCAAACCTTCTCCCCATACAATAACTTCATCACCAACTTTTGCATCAGGCTGTTCGCGTAAATCAACCATGATCATATCCATTGATACTCGACCAATTAAAGTGGCTCGTTGCCCATTGACTAACACGGGTGTACCTGATGGGACATGACGTGGGTAACCGTCACCATAACCAATCGACACCACGCCCACGAGCATATCTTCAGGGCATTGCCAAGTGCTACCGTAGCCAACCTTTTCGTCTTTTAAAACTTTATTAATCGCAATCAATGACGCGGATAAAGTCATCACAGGATTTAAATCATGTTCTACTTTAACCGCACCACGTTCAGTTGAATAAACAAAAGGATTAACACCATACAACATAATACCGGGACGTACCCAGTGGCCATGTGCTGCGGGCCAACCTAAAATAGCGGCAGAGTTTGCCAAACTGGTTTCAGCTGGATTGCCCGACACAATCTGGTTAAATAATTCAATTTGTGTTTCACTTTTAGTCTCGTCAAGATCATCAGCATTGGCTAGATGGGTCATTAAACCAATCTCAGTATCCACACCCGCATTTAATAACCGTTGATACATTTTTTTAACATCGTCAGGTGCAAAACCTAGCCGGTGCATTCCGGTGTCTATTTTTAACCAACTTTTTATATTGTTCGCTTGTTCTGGGTGAAGTTCTAATAATATGACCTGACTAATATGATGAACAACGACGCTAATATTATGCTGCTGAATTAAAGTGAGATCCGTCGACGAATTAAAACCTTCCAACACAACAATAGAATGTGCAATACCCACTGCACGTAACATAACGGCTTCATCAATTGAGGCCACCGCAAAGGCATCTTGCTCGCTTAAAATTTCTTTTAAAGCCTGCGCAATACGTGCCATCCCATGCCCATAGGCATCGGCTTTAATCACCGCCATTATTTTTTGTAGAGGGGCAGCCTGTTTTACAACCGCAAGGTTATGTTTTAATGCTGCAAGGTTAATCGTAGCGCGAGTAACTCGACTCATAATTAACCCTCAAATGAAGGTGCAGCACTATTGCCAATGTAATTTTCAAACTTGGTGTACTTACCTAAGAAGGTTAAGCGTGACATACCAATAGGTCCATTCCGTTGTTTGCCGATAATAATTTCTGCTGAGCCTTTGTCGGGGCTATCTTCGTTATACACTTCATCGCGGTAGATGAAAACAATTAAATCGGCATCCTGCTCGATAGCACCCGATTCACGTAAATCTGACATCACTGGACGTTTGTTTGGTCGTTGCTCCAAAGAACGATTTAACTGCGACAAAGCAATAACCGGCACACCCAGTTCTTTTGCCAGTCCTTTTAATGAACGTGATATTTCAGATATTTCTGTTGCGCGGTTTTCACTGCTGCCACTGACTTGCATCAGTTGCAAGTAATCAATCACGATTAAACCGAGACCATGTTCTTTTTTAATTCGTCTTGAGCGGGCGCGAATTTCCATTGGCGACATGCTCGGTGTGTCGTCAATAAAGATAGGAGCTTCATTTAAAATATTCACAGCCGAAGTTAAACGAGGCCAATCGGTATCTTCTAACTTACCGGTTCTAACTTTGTTCGAATCAATACGTCCTAACGATGACAACATACGCATCACCAGTTGGTCACCGGGCATTTCCATACTGAATACAGCTACGGTTTGTTTTGCCTTAACCGCAACACTTTCCACAATATTCATCGCAAAGGATGTTTTACCCATGGAAGGTCGCCCAGCAATAATAATCAAGTCGGAAGGTTGTAGGCCGGATGTTTTTATATCGAAGTCGTCAAAGCCAGTGGGGACGCCTGTATAAGCCTCATCATTTTCAAACAAGGTTTGAATTTTTTCCAATGCATTACCCATTAATTCGGTAACCGATTTATAACCTTGATTGGTTCTTGCACCCTGCTCAGCAATTTGAAAAACCTGCCGCTCTGCTTCGTCTAGAATTTCTACACTGCTGCGACCTTCGGTATTATAAGCCGACTCGGCTATGTCGGTCGAAACACGGATAAGCTGCCGCAAAACCGAACGCTCACGCACAATAGCCGCATAGGCTTTAATATTAGCGGAGGTAGGTGTGTTCTTTGCGAGTGCGCCTAAATAACTTAAGCCCCCCACATTCTCTAATTCTTTTTGTTGCTCTAACCATTCAGATAAAGTAATAACATCTAAGGGTTGATCCTTTTCAGCTAATGCCGCAATGGCACGAAAGACCAATCGGTGATCACGTCGATAAAAATCATTTTCTGCAATCTGATCGGCCACTTGCTCCCAAGTGTTATTGTCAATCATTAAACCACCCAACACAGATTGCTCTGCCTCAATAGAATAAGGGGGTAGCTTTAATTTATCCGCTCGATCATTCGATGCGTGAGGGAATACAACTTCCTGCATGGTTTTATCGTTCTTCGTATATTTATAATGGATATATTTACGTAAATCAGGTTTATTTATGTGACATTAAAACTTACGCAGAGTACAAAAAATAATACCACACGAATTTCAAAAAGACTGTTATTTATTAAGCATCTTTTAGAAAAAAAATAATATTAAAATTAGTATTTGGTGATAAACAAACATAACCCGGCACGAAATGTGCCGGGCGGGAAGTATAGTTAGAAATGACTTTTAACTTGCAAATTAACTTTATTTGCTAAGATGTTGATTTATTCTGCTTCAACAACAACCTTAACATTTTGTGTAACATCAGAATGTACACGAATAGCAATATCATATTCACCAATAGCATGAATAGGGCCTTCTGGCATACTTACTTCTTGCTTAGAAACTTCAACACCTGCATCGGTTACGGCTTTAGCAATATCACTCACGGCAACAGAACCAAATAATTTACCTTCATCACTGGCATTAGCGACAATTGTAATCGCATCCAATGCTGCGAGTTGTTCTGCCCGTGTTTGCGCTGCTACTAATGTTTCTGCTGCTGTTTTTTCTAATTCTGCACGACGTTCTTCAAACATGGCCAAATTATCTTTTGTTGCAGGAACAGCTTTTTTATTGGGCACTAAAAAATTACGACCATAACCCGGACGAACGTTAACTTTGTCACCCAGGTTACCCAGGTTAGCCACTTTTTCTAATAAAATTACTTCCATCTTTGTTTACCTCTAGTCAATACGACCACTTCAATGGCCTCATTTTAAATTTATTTATACCGGCTTTATACGTGCCCGGTAATTTGCCCAATTGTCACTTAAACCAATAAAGGCGATTAAAAATAACTCATATGGCATTAACACTATTAACAATAAATACAACAGGTACAACCATACTGTTTTAAGTTTGCGTACAGCGGCAAGATAATGTGCAATTGCCAAGCCTTGCAGTAAAAAAAGTACCATCACAACTGCAGCACTGCCCACAAGGATTTGATGAAACAACCCACTGCGAATACTAACAGCCACAGCGATTAATAACATACTGCCAACCGCAGTACTAATACCCAAACGCAGTTTTCTAAACTCATCCCCGAATCCACCGGGATGAAAAAGTAATGCCTGCCACCAACGTGCTAAAAATAAGCTGGCACACATACTTAGCATCCAGTAGGCCGCGCCATAAGTCACAACCAACCTGCCAAGATTAAGCACAAAAGCCTTTAGCTGCTCATCCGACAAGTTCATTTTTGCATCTTTAAAGGCCGGCAATAAGTTATCAAGAACAATCTTATTCCATTGTGCCTCATAGTTAAAATACAAAGAGGCCATCACAATGGCAGCAAATATTCCAACCAACGCTGCAAAAGACACAACCAACGACAACGAAACTTGCCGTGCTAGTAATTGTGCCAGAAACCAAACGGGTACCCAGTAAAAAACAACATACTCAATACCCAAGCCTAACTGGCCAGTGATTTTGGTAATTACCAGCATAAAAACAGAAGTAATAACGGTAATCGTCAACCCCTGTTTTGCACCGTGAACCAAAGTAACTAAACCGATGGACGCGGCACTGAATAAACCCAGTGGCGTAAAAAATAATGCCAACGTGGCAAAACCAATGGTGCTTAAAATAGCTTGATTACGACCACGTAATACAAATGCGGCAATCGCCTGCATAGGGAAACCTTCGAAGGCTATTGGCTATGCGAATCTGTATACGGAATAAGCGCAAGATAACGTGCGCGCTTAACCGCCGTTGAAAGCTGACGTTGGTAACGTGCTTTGGTACCCGTAATACGGCTAGGCACAATTTTACCGCTTTCAGTAACGTTGGCTTTTAACGTTGCAATATCTTTGTAATCAATTTCTTCTACTTTATCGGCTGTAAAGCGACAAAATTTACGACGACGAAAATAACGTGACATATTCTATTCCTTCTCTTAATAATTAAGCAGCAGCTTCTGGTTTTGGTTCATCTGACGATGGCTCAACAGGCGTTGGCGTTGGTTCAGCGGCCGGTGTTTGTACAGGAGCAGGTTTTCTGTCTGCGCTTGAATCATCACGCTCGTCTTTTTTCACCATTAACGAAGGCTCGGTAATGGCTTTTTTGCGACGAATAACCATGTGGCGAATAACCGCATCATTAAAACGGAAGGTATTTGTTAATTCATCCAATGATTCCTGACCACACTCAACATTCATTAGAATATAATGTGCTTTGTGAATTTTTTGAATAGGATAAGCTAAAAGACGACGTCCCCAGTCTTCATAACGATGGATTTTGCCACCATTAGATTCAATGCCCGACTTATATTTGTCGACCATGGCAGGGACTTGTTCACTCTGATCAGGGTGAACGAGAAAAACGATTTCATAATGACGCATAAATGCTCCTCATGGTTAAAGTAGCTTCCCGGTCAACCCGATTAAATCGGGTTCCAGTGAAGCAAGGAACTTAAAAATATTTAAGGCGGCGAATTTTACTTAAAATAAGAGGTAATTGCAATGCAGGAGGGTAAAACTTATTTAATTTTACTTAAAAACAGAGAAAATACATTAAAATCAAACAATTAAGCATAATTAATATAAAAATAATACCCTGTCGTAGCAGCAATGCTCCTTGTCTAAAAATATTTCCGTCGTATATCGAACACTTCGTGGGCAGGTGGGTCATTGTGGTTAAATTACTTGCTGACAATTCTCACTCGTACTACAACCGCTGCCGTAGTGCTTCAAAAAGTACCACTCCAGTCGCTACCGACACATTCAAGCTCTCAACCGTACCATTCATTGGCAACTTCACCAGTGTGTCACAGTGTTCTTTGGTTAGCCGTCTTAAGCCCTTCCCTTCGGCTCCCATTACAACCGCCAACGGGCCGGTTAAATCCTGTTGATAGAAATTAGTGTCGGTTGCCAAATCTGTACCAATAAACCAGATACCGCGTTCTTGTAATGCCTTAATACAACGACTCAGATTGGTCACCTGAACAAAAGGTAATATCTCAGCGGCACCGGATGCAACTTTACGCACCGTGGCCGTCATCCCACAGGATTTATCTTTGGGAACCACAAGTGCATGAACACCGGCGGCTTCTGCGGTGCGGATACACGCGCCCAGATTATGTGGGTCCGTCACGCCGTCTAATAATAATAGAAAGGGAGGCACCTCAAGCGAATCAAGCAAGCGATTTAAGTCAGATTCATTCTTGGTGGAAATACTGGCCAGTTTGGCAACCACTCCTTGATGACGAGCGTCGGGTAACCATTCTTTTAGTAAGTGATGCGTTACTCGTTCACAGGTAACGGCCTTTTGTTTGGCTAAGTCAAGAATATCTTCAATACGTTGATCATGACGCTTTTGTTCAACCCATAACTCTATAATATTAGCATCGCTTTCCAGTGCCGCTTGAACAGCATGAATACCGTAGATCAAATCATCCGTTTTCATTTTTTAGCTTTCTTTTTGGACACCGTTTTTTTCTTGTTAATTTTCTTTTTGGTTACTTTTTTCTTTGATGTTTTCTTTTTAGAAATTTTCTTCTTTGATAATATTTTTTTCTTGGCTACTTTTTTCTTACTCGTTTTCTTTTTAGTTGCTTTTTTCTTTGATGCTTTCTTTTTAGAAATTTTCTTTTTCGATGTTGCTTTCCTAGTAACTTTCTTTTTGCCCGATTTTTTATTTCGAGTCGCTTGGCTGCCTGATTTTGAATTATTTATCTCATCACTGACTTGTTCTTTTTTATCAGGGGTAAACTCATTATTTGGCATATGGCGTGGCTTTTTGCGTCCAAATGCTTTTTTGTTAAACTTGTTATTTCTACGTTTCTTGTTTTCTGATTTTGACTTACCCGCGCCTTTCCTGTCTGCCCCGCTTAAAACCAAATCAAAATCAATTTTACGTTCATCCAAGTCAACCCGTGCAACACGAATAGTAATTTCATTGCCTAGGCCATATATTTTATGGCTGTTTTCACCAACTAACCGGTGTTTAACCGGATCAAAATGATAATAATCATTATCTAAACTGGTTACATGCACCAGTCCTTCAACAAAAATATCATTCAATTCAACAAATAAACCAAATCCAGTCACGGTGGTAATTTTACCTAGGTATTCATTACCTACTTTATCCAGCATAAACTCGCATTTGAGCCAATCATTTACATCACGCGTTGCCTCGTCTGCACGACGTTCATTTTGAGAACAAATATCACCAAAATGTACCATGTCTTTATGATCATACTTATAATTAGCGACAGATTGCTTGCTTAATACATGTTTAATCGCACGATGTACTAATAAGTCAGGATAGCGTCGAATAGGCGAAGTAAAATGTGCATAAGCATCATAGGCTAAGCCGAAATGCCCTATGTTATCAGGGCTATAAACAGCCTGACGCAAGCTACGCAATAAAACGGTCTGGATTAAATTAAAATCTGAACGCTCTTTTATCTGGTTAACCAGATGTGCATAATCTTTTGCGGTTGGCTTTTCACCACCGGGCACTTGCAAGCCAAACTCAGACAGGAACTTACGCAAGTCTTCCAGTTTTTCGACCGTTGGGCCTTCATGAATTCGGTATAGCGCAGGCATATTATGTTTGAGTAAAAATCGTGCAGTCGCAACATTTGCGGTAATCATGCACTCTTCAATTATTTTATGTGCATCATTTCGGTAAACCGGTACAATTTTATCTATCTTACGTTCACTACCAAATACAATTCGGACTTCGGTTGTTTCAAAATCAATTGCCCCACGCTTGCTACGTTGCACACGCATAGCTTTATACATAGCATAAAGATTTCCCAAATGTGGTAGCACTGTCTTATATTCAGTTCGTAATGCTTTATCTTGTTGTTCAAGCATGGCACCCACTTGGGTATACGTTAAGCGTGCATGTGAATACATCACTGCTTGATAAAATTTGTAGTCTTTTAATATGCCCTGTTTGCTAATTTGCATATCACAAACCATGCACAAGCGATTTACTTCCGGGTTAAGTGAACATAAGCCATTGGATAAGGCTTCGGGTAACATTGGAATAACACGTTCCGGAAAGTAAACGGAAGTTGCACGATTTTGTGCTTCTAAATCAAGCGGCAAATCTGGTTTTACATAATTAGATACATCGGCGATGGCAACCAGTAATCGCCAACCGTTTGTGTTGGGTTCACAGTAAACTGCATCATCAAAGTCACGCGCATCTTCACCATCAATAGTAACCAGAGGTAGCTTACGAATATCAACTCGACCTTCTATTTCACTGTGTAATACTTCGCTAGGTAAATTGTCGGTTTCAACGATAACTTTTTTATTCCAGTGATTAGGCAGATCATGTGAACGAATGGCAATATCAATTTCTAGCCCCGGCGCCATATGTTCGCCCATCACTTCTTTAACTCGGCCTAATGCCTGATGACGTTTGGTGGGTTGCTGAATGATTTCCAGTGAAACAATTTGCCCGTGTGTTGCACCATTAAAGTCTTCGGCGGCAACCATAATATCTTGGGTAATACGTTTATTGTCAGCAACAACAAATGCAACACCATGCTCAACAAAAAAGCGACCAACCATTAGTTCGTGTGCGCGTTCAAGCACTTCAACGATACGTCCCATGCGTCGACCACGCCGGTCTTCTCCGGCAACCCGTGCCATAACGCGATCACCATGAAAAACTTCACGCATGTCGCGTGGAGCCAAAAAGAGATCGTCGCTGTTATCATCTGGAATTAAAAAGCCAAAGCCGTCAGGATGCCCTTGCACCCGGCCACAAACCAAATCCATTTTGTGTGCCAGACCATAGCCCCCCTTGCGGGTGTAAATAATTTGTCCATCTCGTTCCATCGCACGTAAACGTTTTTTTAAGGCAAAATAATTATCGTCATCAACAAGATCAAAATATGCTGCAATCTGGTCACGGTTTAGCGGTGTCCCCACCGATTCCAGATACTCCATAATAAGTTCTCGGCTTGCGATAGGTTGTGCGTATTTTTTAGCTTCACGCTCCGCGTGTGGATCAATATTTTTTTTCTTCGACATTCTTAATTTAGGCTATGTAGTTACAAGGATTTAAGAAGTGTAGTTTAACCTGAATTTGATTCAAGCGTGCAGATATTCACCCTAATTTAGCACACAAGGGATATATTAAATTGACAGTTAATTCGCTTGTTAGTAAAGTCTACCCCGCTTAAGCCGAGGTGGTGGAATTGGTAGACACGCATGCTTCAGGTGCATGTGGGGGCAACCCCGTGGAGGTTCAAGTCCTCTTCTCGGCAGCATTAACTTACTGTAATTACTCGAATTTCCAGACATTTATCTCTTTACATATTCCATGTACTTATAAAACAAGCACAAATATTTCAGCTACACTACTTTAGTACAAACTATTTCGCTGTGGGCTCAATATTAGGTATGATTGCTCAAGCAAAGCATAAATTAAGAAAGAGGAATTCCAGTATGGTAAAGATCTATTTAAACAAATATCACCCTGTCTGCGAATAAGTTAAGATACCATTGCTGATGATGTGGGCTAAAAAAAGTTTCGCGTCCTTTATTTTAAAGCAAATATTTAACATTGCGCTTTTCAGTTGTTCGTTTTCAGTAATAGCCCAAAATAATACATTCCTCCTCACACACCAAGAGAACCAGTGGATAAAATCACACCCCAAAATTACAGTTGGCTTTGATGGTTATTTCCCACCTTTTAGCTATTTAACTGACCGAGGAGAAATACAAGGTTATACCATTGATTATTTTAAGTTGTTGGCTAAAAAGACAGAACTTAATATACAGATAGCACCCGTATATACGTGGCAATCTCTTTATAAAGCAGCGCAACAAAAAAAGATTGATGTTGTTGCAACCATGGTTAACAAACCTAAAAGACAAAAGTGGTTCTTGTTTACCTCGCCTTATATTTTTAAATCATTAGCCATTGTAACGCGTAAAGATGATCACAGAATATTAACACGTGACGATATAGCTAACAAAACGGTTGCTTTGGTTAAAGACTACCAATATGTAGAAGATATAAAAAAAACATTTCCAACACTTAAACCATATTACATTAACAATATACATGAAGGTTTAGAAGCTGTTTCTGCAGAGCAGGCTGATGCAATGATAAGCTTCACTTCTGCTATGCATTGGTACCGTAAAAAATATTTGATTAATAACGTGAAGGTCGCTGCTTTTTACGACAAGAACAGCGCTAATGAATCCATTGCTATTCGCAAAGATTGGCCAATACTACAACAAATATTGATAAAAAAGATGAATTCAATATCTCAGCAGGAATTAGAAAAATTAGCCAATAAATGGTTACCTGAATCATCTGTTGAAAAAAATTATGATGAAATTCTAAAAGTCGCCTCCCTATTTTTTGTAATTATAATATTATTATTTATATGGAATATGCTATTTCGCTTTAAAAATAAGCAAATAAAAAAAGCTCAATGGCAAACAGAACAAGCGAACTCTCAATTAACCCAACTAAAAAATTCTTTAGAACAACAAATTCAACAGCGAACTAAAGAATTATTCCAACTTTCTTATTTTGACAAAATAACTAAAATAGCCAACCGAAATTCATTTTATAAACAGGCCGAACATTTACTAAAACAAAGTACTCCAGAAGAAAGTCACCTAGCACTGATCACTATAGACGTTAATCGGTTTAAAAATATTAACGATACCTTAAGCCACAAAATTGGCAACCAAGTATTAAAAGAGATTGCTAACAGAATAACCGAAAACAGAGCAGCAAAAGATATTGTTGCACGTTACGGTGGAGATGAATTTACCTTAATATTACCTGACGTTGATTATGAAACTGCTTTACCTGATGTACGAAAATTGCTAGCACGTTTGCACCAACCTTTTTTGGTACATGAAAAGCCTTTGGGGTTGTCCTTTAATATTGGAGTAGCATTATATCCTAATGATGGTTTAACTGTTAACGAGTTATTGCAACATGCTGAAACAGCCATGTTCAAAGCTAAAGAAGAAAATTCTGGCATTGAGTTCTATCAATTACAACATTTCATTCACATTAATGATTATTTACAATTAGAACAAGCCTTATTATCTGCCATTAATGAAATAGAACAAACAGGTCAATCCACACATTTCCGTTTGCATTATCAACCTATTAAGTGGGTCAAAAAGGCTGGTATTAAAGGTTTTGAGGCACTCATTCGTTGGCAGCACCCGGATCTTGGCACAGTAGATCCTCAACAATTCATTCATCTGGCTGAAGATATTGGCAAGATAAAAGTAATTAGCCAATGGGTAATAAAAACGGCTTTAAAACAGGCTAAAATTTGGTATGAATTAGGCATTGAATTTGGACGCATATCAGTCAATATTTCAGCGATTGAGTTACAACATAATGATTTTGTTACTCAACTAAAAAAAGAAGTCACTGAAACGAATGGCCAGTTTGAATGGCTTGAAATTGAAGTAACCGAAACTGCCATTCTTAAAAATCCCCAACATGCGATCGCATTACTTAAAGAGCTTCAACAACTTGGTGCAAGTATATCCATTGATGATTTTGGAACCGGCTATTCATCATTAGTCTATTTAAAACAAATCCCATCTAATACGGTGAAAATAGATAGAGAATTTATTAAAAATTTACCACAAGCTGCGGATGATATAGCTATAAATAAATCGATCATTCAACTATGCCAAGCATTTGGAAAAACAACTGTTGCAGAAGGTGTTGAAACTTTAGAACAACTTGATTTATTGATAGAATTAGGTTGCGATGCTATTCAAGGGTATTTTATTGCTAAGCCAATGCCGCAAGAAAATGTCTGTAAAAGTAACCACTACTTTAAATTATCGATGGATGAATTTTCAAAAACATCCTAATATAGAACCCAAAATAATGCCAGTCTTGGCCGAACAAGACTTAAAATGGGCTATTCACTATTTAACCCATTTGGGGCAATCAAATATATTTAAATGAAATAACCGGGATTAAGCACCATGAGCAACCCATTCCAAGATCAATTACTTAAAACAGGTATTGTTTCCAAACAGCAAGCACATAATGCCAAGAAAGATAAAAACAAAAAGAACAAACAACAACGCGCTCAAAAGAAAGTAGGACTTGATGAAACAAAACTTAAAGTTGAACAAGCTGCACTAGAGAAAGCCAAACTCGATCGGGAATTGAATAAGAAAAAAGAAGATGCTGCCCGTGTAAAAGCGATTGCAGCTGAAGTTAATCAACTTATTACAAAAAATTGTCTTAAACGTCATGATGATTGTGACATTCCGTATAACTTCGAACATATGAATAAAGTAAAACGTGTTTATATTAATAATGAAATAAAGCAGCAAATTATACGTGGGATAGTAGGCATTGCATTCATTGATGACCATTATGAAATTATTCCAAAAGCAATCGCGGAACGAATACAACAACGTGATAAACAGCGCGTTATTCTGTTTGATAGTGATGAGCAAACGACTGACAAAAGTGATCCCTATGCAGACCACCCTATTCCGGATGATTTAATTTGGTAGCAACACATCACACCCACAGAAATTTATGTAAGGTGCTGAAATAACAGTGGTTATTCACCACTCTCGCCTTCCCTATAAAATAATACTTGAGTATTTTACTACACAATTAAATATGTGAACTAGTTCGCATAAATAACCTCATAATCCTTACACAACGTGCCGATATAACCCTTTCAGGTATACCTGTTTATTAAGGATAGATAATGCATGTAGGGGCGTTACAGATTTCAGCAGTCAACTTACAGGAAGTCGAGCAAAAAGTGCTTGATGTTGCTGTTAACATTATTTGCGATGAAAAAGGAAAGGATTATTTAATTATTGGTAATAATCCTTCTAGCGAGATTCTGGTGCTTAATGCCGATTCTGCTGATGGCTCAGAATTTTTAAATACGGCAAATGATAATCAAGTCAAAATTGTATTTTCATCTTCCACACTGAGTGGAAAGAACCTCGTTACTATACCCACACCTGTGCGTGTTATTGCGTTAAAAAATGTTTTAGCAAAAATATCTGAGCAGCTTTATACTTATATTAATAGTAGAAAGATATCTCACCTACATTCTACAAAAAAAATCACTCCGCCTTCATCAATATCCAAGATTGAAAATATTTTCCAAGAAATACTACAAAACAAGTCTGAAAATAAATGTTGTGTCATTTCATCCAGTGGATTACCAGACATATATATAGATGGAATTAACAACCGATTTATTATAGAAACCCATATTGATGATATTGAAAAATACATTGCTGTTGATTTTAATACAATCGAAGCCAAAGAAATTAATTATGAGCAGCTTAATAAAATAAGTCAGAACATGTCTGTTGCTGCTCTTAATGGTATTCTATGGCGTTGCGCATTAGCCTGTTCAAATGGAAAACTATTAGCAGGCCACTCAGCCAACACACCTGTAAAACTGACTTCATGGCCAAATTTTTCACGGCAAGGCTTTAAGCCTGATTATTTTAAACTTGCAGCTATTATGGCCAAACAATATATAAGTCTGAACGAACTTAGTGAGCAAACTCAAATACCATTAGAAGACATCATTGATTTTTACAATGCCACCTTTGCCGTTGATATTATAGAAACACAAACGACTTTATCTAGTAAACAAAAACCTGTCCCCATAAAGAATAACAAGCAACAATCGATATTGAAAAAACTCGCACAACGTTTAGGAATAAACTAAATATCATGATGCAACTAAACACTGACAAAATTATTTTTACCGGACCTGTCGGTGCTGGGAAAACAACTGCCATTTCTGCTATTAGTGATACTCCACCTATTAGTACTGATGTTGATACTTCAGGCGAAGAACGAAAATTGAAAGACTCTACAACCGTTGCCATGGATTACAGTTATATAGAAATGGATGATGGTACAAAAGTTCATTTATATGGCACTCCGGGGCAATCACGTTTTGACTTTATGTGGAAGATACTTACAAAAGGAGGACTCGGACTGGTATTACTTATAAATAATGACCATCCTGATCCCATTAAACAAATGGAATTTTATCTTGACTCATTTAGTGACTTTATAAATGAAACTGGCGTTGTTATTGGTGTAACCCGTACCAGCATAAATGACCATGCAAATATTGAAGACTATCAAGAAAAACTTTTTGAGAGAAATCAGATATTTCCGGTCTTTGAGGTTGATAGCCGCTGCGAAGACGACATAAAAATTCTTATTCAAGCCTTACTTGCAATACTTGCAAACTAATTAAGGAAAAATCATGGAAAGCATTAGCAAAATAATTGACAAGGTTAGCGATGAAAGTGCATCACACAGTAATGACGTATCACGGGTGATACAAAAAAAATTAAGTTATATCCTTAATAGTCTGATATCTGATTGCAATGAAATAACCAGTGCAATGATCAGTAGCAGTGATGGTATTGCATGGGCATCCCACCTCAACGAAGGATTAGATCAACATCGCTTTGCAGCAATGAGCAGTGCTTTATTGGCATTAAGTGACAACCTTGTTACCGAAACAAATAAAGGTAAAACAAAAAATGTCATTCTTGAAAGCACAGACAGTAACGTATTTGTAATGCATGCAGGTAGCAACCTGTTATTAACCGTATTTACAAAATCCGATGCAAACCTTGGTATGCCACTAGCACATGCTAAAAAAGCATCAGAAGAAATCGAAACACTGGATATAAGTATCTTATAGCCTAAAGTAAATTATTTTTATTCGTAAACAGGAGATAACATAATGGCGAGTATAAACGAAGTATGTAAAACAGTAGTTAATAATGTTGATGACGCAATAGCAGTCGGTGTCGTAGACCTTTCAACCGGTTTATTATTAGGTGTACACCATAATGTACCCTACTTTACCCAAAGTTATCTGGATGCTGTTGCGGCAGCAGCAGTCGAAATGTTCCGAGGCCGGGGTGTAACCGGTGTTGAAAAAAGATTATCGGAATCCAGAGGCGAAGAAGTTAAAAATACAATGGAAGAAATCCAGATGACAACACCTAAAACCTACCACTTTATGCAAGTAATTCCCGGTAAGCCCAATGCCCTTGCTGTGCTTATTACCGGAAAAAATGCAAACCTTGGTATGGGGTGGGCGGGTTTAAGAGCATCAATCAACGATCTAGCACCATTATGCCCATAAAGTTACTTTGACACTTAAATAGGGGTAATATTTTTACCCCTTTATATTCTTTAAATACGGAATTATTTTCCCTGCGTTAGTCGTTCTCCAAGAGCAGAAGGAAAATGGTATGATTTCATTGCTGCAATCGTTTTATCGACATTATAAGGTAGACGTTGGAACTCAAGTTCTAACGTTTCGGTATTAATAATAGCAAATTCCACCCCTGCTTTGCCATTTCGAGGTTGACCAATTGAGCCAGGGCAGATTAATGCATGTTGAGCTGACTTTATAACGTTAGTTTCTTCTTCTGTCATTAAATCATTACCTTTTATACGATAATATATTTTTTGAATATGTGTATGACCATGGAAACACAGTGGAATATTTCTGCTCTGCAATTCATCCAAGTTTTCTTTATACGTCATTTGGTATACGTAACCATTGAAGAATGTTTTATCACGTGGAGAACCATGTACCGCTAACCAGTTGTCCTGCTTTAAATAGGATGGTAATCCATCTAACCACTCACGATATTCATCACCTATATTATTTTGCGTCCAGTTAAGAGCCCATCCCGCAATCGAGTTTGAACCCGATACCTTTTTCCCGGTCACCACCGCATGGTCATGATTACCTCTGATAATAGAAAAATCTTCCCGGTCGCGTAATATGTCAATACATTCCTGTGGATTCGGCCCATAGCCAACAATATCACCCAAAACAATGGCATCCGAGATACATCGTTTTTCAAGATAATTCAGGCATGTTTCTAAAGCCTCAATATTTGCATGAGGATCAGCCAATAATGCGATAATTTTAGCGGTATGCTTTGGCTGGTATATAAAAACAGTATTTCTATATAACGCATGAATTAATACTTCTCGTAACAACATTTTATTTTCAGATACAAATAAATTTCTTAATTCTTCGGCAATAACAGTAGACCAATGAGCATCATCAAAATATTTAAGCAGCAACTTTCCTGTTTCCGCTCCTAAATATTTTATAAACTCTTCCGTTAACCAGTCTTGAGTACGAATTAAATTCGCCAAAAAATGTGGTAAAAAAGAAAATTCATCCCAACGATAAAATTCATCATCAACGTAATATAAATTATTTTTTTGATCAATAGCAAAATTTGAAAGACTTAGATCTAGAGCAACCTCATTATTTTTAGCCTGACAAAGATAAGTCTCTATTATTTCTATAATCAGGTTTATATAATTTTTTTTCTTATTGTTAGCAACACTTCATCCGTTTGATGTAAAGCTTGTAACAGTGGTGAAATATTTGCAATACAGATATTTTTAGTTGAGTCCTCATGTTTTTCTGTAATTAAAAACCATGTCTTTAATGGATGATATATCTTTAGTTTTTTCTCTTTTTCAATAGCCTGTTCAATATATTTTCGTGCCTCATGTTCTGGATAATTATATTCGGTTCTTAATTTAATCAAGTCGGTACCATTAGATACCAAATTCGTTACAGGTCGGCCTGTAAATTTATGTCCATAACTCGCTGCCACTTGTTGTTGATTTAATATATTCAAGATAATATTGCTTGTATAACTTGTATTATCAGGAGCATTAATTATTTCAACATATTCTATATTTTTCATATTCATTTTATACTTCCTTGTACTTAAATTGAGAATACAATGATGTCTCTATCACACTTGATATATATTCAATTTCAAAATTGTGACTCCCAACTGTAATATTATATTTTTTAAATTGCATCAAGATACTCTGCTCAACAAGCAATCTTCCCTGTATATCACCGTGTTCACTTCTCGGAAAATATAACCCTTCATATGACTGATGATCCCCATAACAATGGCATACCACAGGTATTGCCTTTCCTATTAGGATCTCCACTCCCATTTTACAAATATCATCATCGCCTCTAACCCAGCGAATAAAGGCAACATTAAGACTAATGCTTCCTTTCTCATTCTCTATAATGATACCAATAACGTCGCCTATTATTAATTCCTGTGTAAGGATATTCTTTCTAATTTGTAGTAAATAACCGGTATCCGACTTATTGCATAATTGCCATACGTCCAGTGTGAAATTAGCTTGTTCTTCAAAATCAAGATTATTCACCATAATGCCACCTGTTTCTTCAGGCTCCATCACTTCTTTTATCTTGTCTTTATTCATAGAATAAAAATTAATAGCCGACAATCCAATGGCAACATAGCATTTATTCGTTATTATCTGGCGATCTGACTTCCTGTTCTTTTTCCCCATTAACTGTTGGGTAAGAATTTCTGAAAACCTTTGCTCCAGATTAAGTTTATTAGAACCTAAATCTCCTATAGCCTTTTTTTCTGAAATGTCTTTCCCAAAGGCTTGTACAACAGGCCATACATCAATAGTCCGATAAGATGAGGATATCAATTTTTTCTTTTCACGTTCACATAAAAGCGGGGGCATGTCTTCCATTAAATCGATGAAATATTGACCTTCTTCACCTTGGCATTCAACACCTTTCTGGATTACACAGAGATTTGCAAAATTCTCAATAAAAAAATATATCTCTATAAGCTCATTAGAATTTACACGATAAGGATCAGATGCAATTAATAACAATATTTGTTTATACAAGGAACCAATCGTTAAACAATTTTTTGACTTATTGATTTTAATCTTATTATCAAGAACTTTATGAAATTCTGCAAACATATAGAGTTGATTTATTTCTAGGTACACAAGTGGTGGAGGGGTTTCATGGGAGCGAAAAGCATATAACATTGCCTGAATAATCAGTTCCATCGATCGATATATGCTAACAAGCAAAACATTATCTTTTTTAGGATTTACATTTTTCTCAAACCCCGATTTGACAACCGACTTATAACCATTGGCTAATGACAAGTATAACCACATAATGTCATTCTTAAGATGCCTTCGTTCTTTAAGAGATATAGGCAACATGGTTATTCTCATATCATCATATGAGAATAATATTTCATCTATTACAACATAATAGGTTTCAAGTAGTTTTAAACGTTCATCATTTGATAGCTGGATTTCATTAAATGGCTCAATAGTAGTATGCAAACTTATTACTGTTTCAGTAATATCCATAATCGGCAAAGCATCCAACCACTGTTTTAACCGTTTCGCATTTAATTCAACCGCATTATTCTTTGCAGCATGATGCTCCGGTGTAGTCAGAAAAAGAAATTCCATTTTAATATCTCAACACTAAATAGATTACGAGGCTATCACTCCATGTATCATTTATTATTGCCATTATTTATAAAAATATTACATTCAAACATCATATTTAATCCCGTAAGCATTATAGTTTTAAACACTGCATATCAACTAAAGTATAGGTAAAATATTAAATTTTTCTCCTAATATAACTGAAATAATTCTTTATAATCTAACAATAATGTTATGTTTCTTTAGCTAACAAAGATTTAATTAAATTAAATAACATATTCGCCTTCATTGGCTTCTCGATATAACCACGAATACCTATTTCGCTCGCTTTTTCTTTATTAATGTTCTCACTATAACCCGTACACAGGATTACAGGAAAATCGGGCCTTAGAGCCAAATATTTTTTTGCAAGTTCTATTCCATTTAGTTCAGGCATAGTTTGATCTGTAAGCATAAGATCAAATAGTTTCGGGTTTTCAGAAAATAGTTCCAATGCATCTGATGCACTATTCATAATTGTTGTCTTATACCCCTTGCTTTCTAAAAGCTCTCCCATAAATCGCCCAACAGATTCCTCATCATCAACCACAAGTATATGCGCATAATTGGAATTATTTTTTTCAAATAACTCTCTTGACAAATTATCCGCTGCGATTACTTTACTCGTATCAATAGCTGGCAATAACAGTTGAATATTTGTTCCCTTACCTTTTGCTGACTCCACTAAAATGTGACCACCGTGGTGATGAATAATACCATGCACGATGGGTAAACCCATTCCCGACCCCTTGCCTATATCTTTAGTTGTAAAAAAAGGCTCGAAAATTTTTCGTAAAACCTCAGAATCTATCCCTCCACCACTATCATGGATAGATAGTTCAATATAATCTCCTTGTTTAATTTCATTGTGACACGCATCACAAGTTTTATGCTCCGATGCCATAATAGTTAGTTGTTTGGCTTTAATATCAATACATCCTTTTCCCTCAATAACGTCTCGTGCATTTATACATAAATTCACTATCACTTGTTGTAATTGTACCCGATCGAATTCAATATCAGATATGTCCTTATCAACCTTACCTGTTAGTTTAATACTACTTGGCAGAGTGGCCTGCAACATTTTAATACTTTCGTTAACAACAGATGAAACTGACAATACTACCGCTTTGCTTTTCCCTGTACGGCTAAAGGCTAACATTTGTTGTATTAAATTTTTCGCACGTTCCCCCGCATGAATGACTTCTGTTAAATAGTCATGTAGTTGAGATTGTTCTTTCGTTACAAATCGTTCTAAAGCAAGATTGGTAAAACCTAGAATAGATGCAAGAATATTATTAAAATCGTGAGCTATGCCACCGGTTAATAAGCCAATCGATTCCATTTTTTGTGCTTGTTGTAATTGTTGGTCCAGTTTTTTAGTTTCATCTTGTAATCGTAAACTTATAAGACCATAGGCTAAACTATCAGTTAAATCCTGAAGAAAACAAATTTCCTCGTCATCAAAAATATTTTCTTCAGCCGCATAAATATTTAATGCTCCAAACGTTTTTTCCTTATCCTTTAGAGGAAGCGCAATAGATGAACAATAACCTCTCTCCATTGCACTGTCTCGCCACATTGTATACCGTGGATCGTTCATAATATTACAGATAAAATTTACTTTTCCTGTTCTAATTGCCGTACCTGTTGGCCCTCTCCCTGCCTCGGTATCAGCCCAACTTAGTCTTAAATTTTTGAGATAATTATCTTCATAACCAGATTGGGCGACAGCTTTAACCGTCTTCATTTTATCCTGCTGACTAAAACCGACCCAAACAAGACGGTAACCTGCTACTTCGGTTATTATCATACACACTTCATCCAGTAATCTCTGTTCTGTGTCAATATGGATAACAGCTTCATTAATCAGGCTCAAAGCAAGTAATGCAGTGTTTTTCCTCTGTAGTTTATTTTCTATTATTATCCGCTCGCTAATATCATGTGAAATACCTAGCACACCAATAATATTTCCGTCGAAATCGCGTAAAGGTTGTTTGTGTGTATCAAAAACACGTACCTCCCCGTTCACATTAGCCGGATCGTTTGTGTTATGTATGACTTGTCCTGCTAATACTTTTTTATCATCCTGTTCAAATCCTTGGATATTTTTTTCAGGGTTTCCTTTAACCAATTCAGGATCCCAACCATTTTCAATATCAGTTAAACCAAACATTGATTTGGGTGTTTTACCAACAGCTGCGGCACATGCGTCATTGCACAGTATTGTTTGCAATTCATTATTTTTTACAAAAATTAAGTCTGGAGTAGAATTAAGTACATTCTCCAATAATACATTTGACTCTGCTAATGCATCTTCTGCATATTTTCGTGCTTTAATTGTTTCCAGTAAACGCTTGTTAATAATGATAAGTCCTTTATAACGCCACCACACGAAAAAAATAACAATTAAAATAATAATTGAACTCATTATGATTATAATGTGATTTACAGTTAGAAATGGTTCAGGTTTTCCATACCATTTCTCATAAATCGCATTATATTTATTAGAAGGAATAAATTTATCAATGGCCTGATTTAATTTATTTAGTAATTCAGTGTTGCCTTTTCGTACCGCAATGGCTCTTTTTATTTCTTTCAATGGTGGATTTATTATTTTTATACGATCACTCAGATTTGCCTCACGGGCAATTTTTTGCATAACGTATTTTGGATATATCAGAGCATTGACATGTCCTGCAAGCAAGCCAATGAGTGCATTTTCAGGATGTTCATAAATAATAGTACTCACATTATCCAAAGACTTGACAATATTCCCACCAATATTAAAACGTACGACACCAACATATTTCCCACTCAAGTCTTCGACTGACTGAATATTACTTTCTTCAGTACGAACAATGATAGAAATAGGAAAGGTTTCAACTGGTTTAGAGAAATCAAAATAGTTACTTCTAATTTTTAAAATGCCTAAATTTGGAATTAGATCGGCACCACCATCTTTAAGAACTTGAGCTGTTTGTGTCCAGTCATCTTTCACAATATATTTTATTCTGACATTAGCAATATTTGCCAATTCATTGATGATATCTATAGCAAAGCCTTCTGGTTCACCACTCACATCAATCGAGTAATCTGGCGGAAAATTTTTGACCACTACGGCTGTAATATAATTTATAGAAGGTTTCTTTCTGGGTTCCGATCTTGTAGACGATGTATAGATAAATAAAAATATAATACCAATAAAAAAATATATAAAGTATTCTTTCAAATAAGTTAATCGTTTAAATGGCATATTGTCTCCTTATCCTTTAGCTCTGTGTTGCACCCTACACAGCCTCCGCTCCAACTAAACCCAGTTGTTGCCTGAGTACTTCACTGGAAAAAGGTTTTGATAAACAAATTTCAGCACCCGCATTCAAAATTTCATTCACATTATCAGTAGATGGGTAGCCCGTCATTGCGATAACACGTATATTTTTAGTCGAGGAGGAAGCTTTCAGATCTTTGCAAACTTGGAAACCATTAAGACCGGGCATCATTAAATCAAGCAAAACAACATGAGGAGAAAATTCACTGACCATAATACCTGCCATAAAACCATTGCTAACAGTTTGGGTAACAACTTGGCTAGGGTAACAAGCGAGTAATTGCTCGAGATAAGTCCGTATTTGCTCATCATCGTCCACAATCAGTACACGTAATACACCACTGTCTTTCCTATTTAGGGTTAAACTACGATGCAGGGTAAACTTTTCTACGTCCTCGGGTAAAAAGCGACGATGGCCCCCTGGGGTTAATAATGCCTTCAAATCACCCTTTTCAGCCCAGTGACGAACCGTTGCAGGTGAAACCATTAATAATTCTGCAACCTGATTTGGGGTTAGGTATGATTTATTCACTTATTTAATCCTTTTTCTACGATTATTACCAATATGACGATACCATTGATATTCATGATTCTTGCGTTTTATTTTATTTCGGCTCATAAATGGAAAACTTTAGGATAATCACCTTTGTATACCAGAATAAATCCGTAAAACTAATTACTTATTAACACAGATCAATTAAAATAGATTTGTTTTTCATATGCTTAGCTCTTACTACGATATATAAAGTGAATACTTCAGTGCAAACCTATCACACGTTACAACAAAAACTCGGTTTCACGAACAATTTACCCTACACCCAAGACTGGTCGGCAGCGGCTGATTTTTTAGGACTTATTAGTAACTACTGTCTTAGCAAAAAACCCCGCACGATATTGGAATGTAGCAGTGGCTTAAGCACTATTATTCTGGCCCGTTGTTGCGAAATAAACCAATATGGTAACGTCATTAGTTTAGAAAATGGCGCAGACTATAGTGCCGATACACGCCAAAATATTAGCCAATATGCCTTAAATAACTATGCCACCATTGTTGATACACCACTGGTTAAGCAAAAAATACACGATAATGACTACCTGTGGTATGACACTGACATAAGCGCACTAACAGAAATTGACTTATTAGTGATAGATGGCCCGAATGGATATATTCAGAAAAATTCGCGTTATCCGGCACTGCCGGTTCTGCGTCCTGTTTTTGCAAAGCAATGTACGGTATTTTTAGATGATGCCGCCCGCACAGACGAACAGGCAATTATTGCGCAATGGCGACAACAATATCAGCCTAGCAGTTATGAATATGTCGATACCGAACGAGGTTGTGCGATCCTAACATTTACAACATGATAAAAAATAGTGGTTGCCGACTAGGAAGCATTGTAGGCAATATTCCATTCCGCCAGAGCCTGATTAAGGTCACCTTCGGCTTGTATTAGCTGCCAGAATTTTTTAAAGTCGCTAGGTGCATTCTCAAGATTAAAATCCATTTTGTACGTTTTATCTTTTAGAAAATATTGAATGTTTTTATTTATCGTGTTGATATAATCCATCGCAACTTCAGTAATATCTAACTGCGTATTAATATCCTGCAAAATACCCTGTTGATACGCCTGCATAATTCCATAGTCTTTTCGTTTTATAAAACTGGTTGCTATTTTATTTTTATCTCGCATAAGATGAACGTAAAAGGCAGTATCAGCATATTGTTCATCCAGTCGACCTAGGAACCAAGATAAACGATTATCTGCTTCAATATGATTACTAGGATAAAATAATCGTTTATCCCCAAGCTTATTTGTTAAACCTTCATGTCCGGCTGAATAATTAGACATATGCTGACAAGCTTTAATAAAAGTGGTTGAACCACAACGTCCTGTATTTAAAATAAAAACATTCATGATTCTAACAGTTGACTCCATAGTGTTGTTTCACTTTTATAGCTCATCAACGCATCAATAATATCTTTTATTTTAGGATTTGTGCTATTGTCATTAGTCACTAATTGATAGGGAAATGATTTCTTAGAAAAATTCAGTTCCATATTCTTAATAAAAGTATCAATATTATTTGATATATTATTATCCTTATAAGCAATATCGTTATAAATAGATTTCAATTTCTTAATGTTACCTTGTACTAGCTCCAGTTTTTTAGAATAATTCTCACCTAAAAATGATTCTTTATTCAGAACAATTTTTCTAACTTCTTCTTGATCTAAATATTTATCAGGATAACCTGCATCGATTAATTCCTCAACCGAGAACAACATAACATCCCCAAAGTACTGGCGTTCAAATTCGTCATGCAAGTTAATGCTGTTCTGATTATGTTGCACACCTGAGCGAAATTCAGACTGCCCTATATTATCAACCGTACGTTCGTGTAACATCGGTAAATTTGCAGATACAAATTTATCACCAATATTATGCTTAAGTAACCGCCCCATCGTTGGCCCAGCCATACGAAGTTTTAAATTCGCAAATGGAATGAAATATTTTAATGCTTGTTTGGATAAAGCAAAATTTCCTGTGTAAACAGTACGTGCAGTAACAATACTTTCTGCAATATTTTCATATTTATAATAACTTTTTCGAGTTAAATGCACACCATCAAAGAACTCATTTAGCTTGCTGGAAAATTTATTTAAACAATCACCATTACTATGAGGTGTCTTTATATCACAGAAATAATTAAATGCTGTATCTTTTATTTTAAATCCAAATAAATCAGCCATATCATGGTATGCCGCATCGTTTGATTCCACCATCTTATAATTTTCGTGAAAACAACAAGGAGCATCTAACTTGCAAACTGAGACAGATAATAAAAAAGAACAAACATCTTTCAGAAAGTTAGCAGCCATCACTGAAGGTGAAACAGGTGGATCACCCACCACTTTCCCTGTTAGCACTTCAATATTTCTGTGTAAAAATATTCTATCTAAATGATAAAAGTAATTAAGACTATAAGAAAGGACATCCCCATTACCTGCAACAGGATTAACTTTAAATTCCTGGTCACTATCAATAAAATAAAATATTATATTTTCAAAATTATCTTTAAGTTGATTCAACTTAAGATAGGTGATATTGCGGGTAATAGATGCACCTTTATGGCTAAAATCATCAGAATAAACATCACCTACAACACCACCAAGTTTATTCTTATCAATCAAACTTAAATGAGTTATTATTTTTTTTTGTTCATCCAGTCCAAAATAAATACTATGTAGTCCGCGCTGACTGAATGATTCTGTTATTTTTTTATTTTTGTCTCGACAGGAAGTTTTATGACTATCTTCAGCAACAAGCACAGAAACTTTATTAAAATATTGTCCTTTTCCACCATAATTAAAAGTTTCACATAAACAATAAATACTTTCTAGACAGCTGTGTAAATGCTGGGGGCGGTCAGCAACAGGAATGATCAACATAATATGATGTCGTTTATCAGGCCCTTGTGCCGCAATAAAGTCTTCCATGTCTTTAGAGAGAGTCTCATACTGCCTGATGTATTCTGGCTTTGCATCATTATCTGAAATAAGTTTTTCAGTAAGATCGAGTTCTTTATAAAAATGGCTGACTTGCATAAAGAAAAAATAATTATCGTTTTGAAGAATAAGTGGGGAAAGTATCTTTATCAATCATAATTTCAACCAGATTAATACCATTAACAAGATCCAAGTCAGAAAACAGCCCATTAAGATCATCGCTTGAAACTATTTTTTTATATTGAATACCAAATGATTTGGCAAGATAGGAGAAATCAGGGTTAATAAAATCACAGTTGATAAAACGTTTATTATATTGTTGGAATTGGTTTTTTCTAATTAACCCCATAGTCGAATTATTAAACAGAATAACATTCAGTGGAATGTCATAATTAACGGCTGTCATTATTTCCATACAGCACATTTGGAAACCACCGTCGCCTAAAATAGCAAAGGAAGGTTTATCCACAGAGAAACGTGCGCCAATTGCTGCCGGAATCGCATGCCCTAATGAGGATATTCCTGAATTAGAATAATAACGATTACCCTTTGAAACATTAAAAAAATTTTGTGCGAAAATAACATTATCATCAAATACCATAATGCCCTGCTCAAAACCTTTCTCTAATTCTATAAAGAAAGCCTCAACCAACGGAAATTTTTCTTTAAAAACCAGGAAATTATTATCTGCTGAATATTCATCTTTTTGTTTCGAAAATTTTGTATAGGGTGCTAATGTATTAACTTTAATATCTTGTTCAGCCACATCAGATAGAACATTGATTAATACTTCTTTAATATCACCCTTTATTGCAATGTCTGCGGTAAAAACTTTTTCAAGTTGTTCTTCATTATTATCTACCTGAATGATTTTTTTATTCTGGAGTAATTTATTATCCCAAAGATAGCTGGTTCTTTCATTAAAACTTGCACCAAGAAATATAAGTAAGTCGGCATTGTCTTTAATATAATCATAAGCATTGGTGTAGGATGTTACTCCCAGACTCCCTAATGACAAGGCAGAATCTTCATTAATAACCCCTTTTCCTTTCAAGCTGGTTGTAACGGGGATATTTAATTTTTTACTTAATGTTGTAACCGTATATTCTGCTCCTGCACAAATACAACCATAGCCCGCAATAATGACTGGCTTATTAGCTTCTTTAATAAGTTCAACCATTGCCGCTGCTGATTGTGTATGTGCAATTTTTGAATAATAATGCTTGCTTGTTTTTAGCTGTTCAAGAATGGAATCATCCACCCATTCTTTTTGTATATTATAAGGAAAGCTGAGTAATACCGGCCCTGAACTAGACGACAATAAAATTCTTGAAGCCTGATTTAAAACATTGACAAGATAATCGGTTCTTTCAATCACTTTGTTATAGCGGGTAATGCCTTTAAACAAAGCATATTGATCAATCGCCCCACCTTCACCCGAGCTTTCTTGCAAACCGCCCTTGCCAAAGATATGGGTGGATGTTTCGCCTGTAATCACCAATATTGGTAGCTTATCGGCATAGGCATTGGCGATACCCGTTACTAAATTAGTCGCTCCGGGCCCGGCTGTTGTAATGCAAGCAGATATTTTCCCAGATGCACGCGCGCAACCACCCGCCATAAAGGCAGCACCTTGTTCATGTTTTGCAAGAACACTTTTAACTTTAGAGTCATACAAACTATCGTAGACGGGTAATATATGTGCGCCCGGCATACCAAAAATCGTTTCAATTCCTAAACGTTCGATATATTTTACGATTAATTCACTGACTGTTATTTTCATATTATAATAATGTCGTAATGACTATCTGTATTATTGTACTGGATGCCTACCTTCGTAGGTATGACAACATAAAAAAGTATTCATTTAATACAAAAAAAGCCTGTGATTAGCAGGCTTTTCTTATTAACTTCGATCATTACCTAAATTTTATAAGGATCACGAAGTACAATTGTTTCATCTCGATCGGGGCCTGTTGAGATAATATCAATCGGCACACCAATTACTTCTTCAATTTTTTTGATATAGGCTTTTGCATTATCTGGTAACTCATCAAAGGTTTTTGCACCAACGGTAGTTTCAGTCCAACCCGGCATTTCAATATATTTGGGTTTGCATTGCTCATAAGCATCGGCACCAATCGGTGGTGCATCAATAGACGTACCGTTATGATCATAGCCTGTTGCGATACGTAAAGTTTCTATACCGTCTAAGACATCCATTTTAGTTAAACAAATACCAGTGAGCGAATTAATTTGAGCCGAACGGCGCAAACAAACTGCATCTAACCAGCCACAACGACGTGCGCGGCCGGTAGTTGCACCAAATTCATGGCCTTGTTTTGCCAAATAAGCACCAATAGGATCATTGAGATCTTCGCCATCATAAAGTTCGGTTGGGAAAGGACCTGCTCCGACTCGAGTGGTATAGGCTTTGGTAATACCGAGTACATAATCTATATCACAGGGGCCAACACCCGTACCGGTTGATGCACCACCGGCAGTTGGGTTGGATGATGTGACATAAGGATAAGTACCATGATCAATATCCAACAGCGTACCTTGCGCCCCTTCAAACATAATATTTTTACCTTCGGCTCGCATTTTATGTAATTCGCCCGTCACATCAGTAACCATTGGACGAATACGTTCGGCTACTTCCAAGCCAAAATCTAACACTTCCTGAAAATCAACCGTATCTGTTTTAAAATAATTTTTGAGTGTGAAGTTATGGTAGTCAAGCACCTCGCCTAAGCGTGCTGCAAAACGTTCACGATGTAACATGTCTCCCACTTTTAAACCACGACGTGAAATTTTATCCTCATAAGCCGGACCAATACCACGGCCCGTTGTACCAATGGCTTTTTTACCACGCGCAATTTCACGCGCTTGATCCAGTGCAATATGGTACGGCAGAATTAAGGTACAGGCTTCACTGATAAATAAACGGCCATCTGTACTCACACCACTTTTTTCTAGCATATCAAGTTCAGTTATGAGTGCATCAGGAGCTAATACCACTCCATTACCAATCATACATTTTACATTATCGCGCAAGATACCGGATGGAATAAGGTGTAAGACTGTCTTTTTACCATCAATAACCAGGGTATGACCTGCATTGTGGCCACCCTGAAAACGCACAACCGCATCGGCTGTTTCTGTTAACAGATCAACAACTTTGCCCTTACCTTCGTCGCCCCATTGTGTACCGACGACTACAACATTCTTACCCATGACTATCCAACCTGTATTTAAATTATATAAAAGTTATAAAGTATTAAATTTCTTTTACTGCCCAATTATTACCGTCTTTAACAATAATCCTGTCACACTGCATGGCTTTTGCATCCCCTTGTTGTTCGGGCAAGGCCATCACAACACGTTCACCGTGTGCGCGTAATTTAGCAATAAATTCAAAGAGTGTAGGTTCGTGACTTTCAGCAGAAAATATACCTTGTTGTTGCTTACCACGAAGACCACTTAAGGAAACCAGTGTTTTTAAATCCGCACTGAATCCGGTTGCTGGACGTGCGACACCAAAATCTTTACCAATGTCATCATAACGACCACCTTGTGCAATTGCCTGACCTTGCCCCGGCGTATACGCTGCAAAAATAACACCGGTATGATAATTATAACCGCGTAATTCTGACAAATCGTAATGTAACTTAATGTCCGAAACTCTCGCTTTAAACTGTGTAGCAATTTCTTGCAAGTTTTTAATTGCGCTTAAAACATCTTTATCTGCTTTCGCAAAAATGCTGGCGGCATGTTGAAAAACTTCTTCGCCACCGTTTAAATCGGGTAAACTGGTTAACATATCTGCAATTGTTTTATTGAGCTTCCATTCCACCATTAACGCAGCTAATTCAGGCTTTGCTTTACGTTGTAAAACATCAAATAATTGATTTTCCTGTTCACTGGACAACCCAGCCTGATTAACTAACGCTCTGAAAATACCGGCATGGCCAAGATCAATATAAAAAGTATCCATTCCAATTAATTTGAGTGTTTCAACCATTAAACCCAGAATTTCAACATCGCTTTGCTCGCCTTTATGCCCATACAACTCCGCACCAATTTGTAAAGGGCTACGTGAAGCAGAAAACCCTTGTGGACGCGTATGTAAAACGGTTCCTAAATAACATAAACGTGTTGGGGTATTTTGTTTTAAATGATGCGCTTCAATACGCGCAACTTGTGGAGTCATGTCCGCACGAATACCCATCATCCGACCAGTGAGTTGATCGGTTATTTTAAAGGTTTGTAAATCCAGATCGTGGCCCGTACCGCTGAGTAACGATTCCAGATATTCGACCAGTGGGGGCATAACCAAATCATATCCCCAAGAGGTAAACATGTCGATCAGGTTACGTCGGATGTCTTCAAGCAATCTTGCTTGTGCAGGAAGAACTTCTTCGATACCTTCAGGTAAGACCCAACGATTATTTAGTGTCATTTTATTTTTCTAAATCTATTACATTAATTTTAATTTTTAAGAAGGTACAACAAAAATGTACCTAACACCATGCTGAATAAACCCCATGTTCGCACATGCCGGTTATCCATTTGCAAAAGCATAGACAATGCTTTTTTATAGCCATTCGGATTTACAGTTGGCAATAACCCTTCTATAACCAACACAAGTGAAATCGCTACAAGAAAATCTTGCCACATAATGAATCCTACACAGAAAACAATTTATTTAATATGTGGATGCCTGTTTAGTTAACAGACACCCACGCAGCGAATATTTATTTTGCTTTATTAAAATACTTAAAGAACTCGGAGTCAGGCTGTATAACCAATAAATCATTACTATTAGTAAATGAATCACGATAGGCCTTTAAGCTACGATAAAAGGAATAGAACTCTTTATCTTTAGTATATGCTTTAGCATAAATATTCGCAGACTTCGCATCACCATCACCACGTGCATTCTGAGCAGTTCGATAAGCTTCTGCTAATAAAACTGTCCGTTGACGATCGGCATTGGCTTTAATACGTTCAGCAGCTTCCGCACCTTTTGAACGAAATTCCTTAGCCACTCGTGTTCTTTCAGCAACCATTCGGCGATAGATTGAAGCACTGATTGATTGCTCATAGTCGATTCGTTTTACCCGTACATCAATAATGTCAATACCAAATTTATTAACACTAATGTTGGCAAGTTCCTTGGTTTTATTCATTAATGCACTACGTTCGCCGGAAATGACTTCTTTAACCGTGCGACTGCTTATTTCTGAACGTAGGCCGTCATTTGCGATGGTATAAATACGATTACGCGCTGTACTTACACTGCCATTCATTGACTTGTAAAATATTTCAACATTGCTGATACGCCATTTTACAAAAAAATCAACCAGAACATTTTTCTTTTCTTTGGTTAAGTACCGAGCTGGACGCGCATCCAGAGTTAAAATACGCTTATCATATATACGTACGTTATTCACAAACGGAACTTTAAAATGTAAACCAGGCTTATAATCTGATTTTACAATTTCACCCAGACGAAATTTAATCGCCAGTTCTGTTTCTGAAACAACAAATAAAGAACCGGATGCAATAAATAAACTAATCCCGATAAATACAGCAACTAAAATTGAACGTGGACTCATTAGCGCACCTCCCGACTACGTGAACGACTACCAGAACGTGATGATGGTAAAGGGTTAGATGTTGCTCCATCATTAATGTCTATAGTTGATTCTACCGCTGTCGGCTTTGAACGCCGTTGACTAATAATTTTATCAATCGGTAAATACATTAAACTATTTCCCTTTTTAACATCGATCAACACCTTATTGCTGCGTTGATACACTTCTTCCATTGTTTCCAGATACAAACGTTCACGAGTTACTTTGGGTGCTTTTTTATATGCACCTAATAATTTAGTAAATCGTTTCGCATCACCTTCTGCTCTTGCAATGACTTGATCACGATAAGCCAGGGCGTCTTGCTCAATCCGTGCACCTTTACCACGTGCTCTTGGTAATATGTCGTTTGAATAGGCTTCTGCTTCATTAATTTTTCGCTGTTTATCTTCGCGCGCTTTAATGGCATCGTCAAAAGCATATTGTACCTGTTCGGGTGGCTGTGCATTTTGCATATTCAAATTGGTAATCATGATACCCGTCTTGTAGCGATCTAGAATTTTTTGAATAAGCTTTTCGGTATCAGCTGCAATTTCCAAACGACCATCTTTAATAACCGAATCCATCGTTGCCTGACCCACATTTTCACGCATCGCACTTTCTGTGGCTTGAACAACCGTGGTATTGGGATCTTTTACATTAAATAAGTAATTTTTTGCATTTTTAATTTTGTATTGAACCGTAAACTCAACATCGACAATATTTTCATCTTTTGTCAGCATCAAGGCTTCTGATGATTTCCGGCCTAAAACAACTTCCCGTACATTTTCGACATTCACCACCGTAACCGATTGTATAAACCGTGGGAACCAATGCGGACCCGGTTCTGCCGTGTTTTCATATTTGCCAAACTGAAGCACAACACCTTCTTTGCCTTCATCAACAATGTAGATGCCAGATAATGCCCAAATACTGATTAAAACAATGGCTATAAAACTGGCACCAAGGCCGCCGCCACCACTCGATTTTTTATTGGAGCCACCTTTACCGCCTCCAAATATACTGGTCACCTTATCTTGCAGTTTCTTAAAAACTTCGTCTAAATCTGGTGGCCCTTGGTTATCATTACGATTTCCCCAAGGATCTTTATTCCCAGAACCTCCCGGTTCATTCCACGCCATAATTTGCTCCAAATCTTATTAAATTAGTTGTGTAATTTCTTATAATGGGGATTCTATGGTGCTTCTTCAATGGCTGCAAGCAATGCTTTGCTTGCAGGTGTCATTTATCTCTAATGGGAGTAGAATTTTTCTATTCTGGAGGGGCAATGAACATGGCAAAACCTGAAAAATCCAGGCGACTGACTAGAAGCGGCCTATCTTTCAATTGTGAAGATTTATTTTGTCACCACCGTGTTCACTATGTCACCGTGGTTAAAGCTATTTCCTAAACCAACTCTTCACAGTCCGTTTTTAACAAGTTTGACTGAACTAAATAGCGCTCAATTTGGTATTTTTTACACAACATATACCAATCGGCCAACGGCATGTCGACATCCACGCACCAGTTACCCCGTTCATCGTAATTTTCGTTGTTAATGCGGCCATGCTCATGTAATAACGCGTTTAAACGCCCCTCTTTATAAGGAATAAGCAGTTCAACGTGTGCAGAGGTGGGTTGCAAACGGCTCTGAATGGCCTCCATTAACCCTTCGATACCCTCACCGGTTTTCGCAGAACACCAGACTCGAGCAGGAATTTGTTGCCCAGCTTCGTCTTCGCGCATATCGACACGCGCTTCAATATTGCCTAATCGGTCAAGTTTATTAAAAACCATTAGCTGCGGTACTTCACTCGCACCTATTTCTTCTAACACCTGATTCACTTGCTCGATGGTGTCATCACGTTCTTCGGCGGTAATATCGACCACATGCAGTAATAAGTCGGCATCGTTAGTTTCTTGTAACGTTGAACGAAAAGCAGCCACTAAATCATGCGGTAAATGGCGAATAAAACCCACCGTATCGGCTAAAACCATCACTTGCGTATTTGGCAAGGCAACCCGTCTAAGAGTGGGATCGAGGGTCGCAAAGAGCTTATCGGCCACATAGACATTGGCATCTGTCAGCCGATTAAACAGGGTGGACTTGCCCGCATTGGTATAACCGACGAGCGAAACAGTGGGAATATCAGCACGTTTTCGGGAACGTCGGCCCTGATCACGCTGTTTTTGTACTTTTTTGAGTTTTTTATTCAGTTGGCGGATCCGGTCGCCAATTAAACGCCGATCGGTTTCTAGTTGGGTTTCACCCGGCCCACGCAGGCCAATACCACCTTTTTGCCGTTCCAGATGCGTCCAACCACGCACTAATCGGGTGGATAAATGCTTTAGCTGCGCCAGTTCAACTTGCAGATTGCCTTCATGGGTGCGCGCACGCTGGGCAAAAATATCTAAAATGAGTCCAGTTCTGTCTAAAACACGGCATTCACAGTGCGCTTCCAAGTTACGCTCCTGCACGGGCGTTAACACATGATTAAATAGAATAAGGTCAGCATCATTGTCGATAACTGCCTGCTTGATTTCATCTGCTTTACCTGAGCCCACAAAAAAACGCGGATGCGGCGCATGGCGCGACCCGGTAATCGTCATAAGTGGTTCAGCACCCGCCGACGTTGCCAGCTCAGTAAATTCACTGGCGGCTTCACGTTGCTGTTCAGACTGGAGTGTTAAATGGACAAGGATGGCACGTTCGCCACCCTCAGGACGCTCAAACAACCGCGTTGCTCCCTAATCCAATGATTAGCTTAGGGAACTTCCTGTAACAAAGCCCAATTCGGTAAAAACCCGCATTCAATTTAAATGTTGCCCTTTGATGTTCCGTTAGCGCCACTAGCACCGTTTTCATCAGCCATTGGCAATTTAACACTGCGCGAAGGTACGACGGTAGAAATAGCATGTTTATAAACCATTTGGCTGACGGTGTTTTTGAGTAATACTACAAAATTGTCAAATGACTCAATTTGTCCCTGTAGTTTAATTCCATTTACTAAAAATATAGATACAGGTATACGATCTTTACGAAGGGCATTTAAAAAAGGATCTTGTAGTGATTGACCTTTGCTCATCGTGAATTCTCCTTGTTGTTATTCTTATTTTGCAGACGATTCAGCAAGCTAAGACTGTGTGTATGTAAAAACCCTAGATTAATTTTTACGTAAAAATATTAAAAGATAGATAATGACCCAAGCAACTCAAATAATAGTAGCACAAGCCCCAAAAAATTAAACAAGGGTAAAATTTAAATCTTCTATGAATTTAAATAGGGATGTGAGTGAGTGATTTCAAGGCCAATTCCTTAATATTTGTCGGATTTATATCCATTTGCCCGCTATCTAACCATATGGCATCCTTTTCATTGCGTAGCCAGGTTAACTGCCTTTTTGCTAACTGCCGTGTCACCACAATACCCCGTTCAACCATGCTGTCATAGTCACGCTTATTGTCCAGATATTCCCAAACCTGCCGATAACCAACGGCTCGCATCGAGGGCATGTCCGCATTTAAATCCCCTCTATTATATAAGGACTTCACCTCGTCGATAAAACCAGCTTCAAGCATTTGATGAAAACGCTTTTCAATACGCTGATGGAGTACCGCCCGATCCTTTGGATTTACAATTAATTTTGTCACCTTATAGGCTAATTTATTTTTAAGCGTATTCTTTTTCTGTAATACCGATAGGGGTTTACCACTAATTTCATACACTTCCAATGCTCGTTGAATGCGCTGCGGATCATTGGGGTGTATTTTGCTGGCTGCAATCGGATCCACTTGTTTTAACCGGTCGTGCATAACCGGCCAACCCACTTCGGTGGCTTGTGCCTCAAGTTTTTTACGTACCACTTCATCAGCAGCAGGTAGTTCGGATAAACCATCTAGCAAGGCCCGAAAATACAACATGGTACCACCAACCAATAAAGGTATTTTCCCACGTCGAGTAATGTCCTCCATTGCCTGAAGCGCATCATGTCGAAATTCGGCAACAGAATAGGCTTGAGCCGGATCCAGAAAGTCGATTAAACAATGGGGAGCGATGCTTAATGTGGCGGCATCCGGTTTGGCAGAACCGATATTCATATCTTTATAAATTAAAACAGAATCCACACTGATAATTTCAACAGGTAAATGTTGAATAAGATGCACCGCAATATCTGTTTTACCCGAAGCCGTTGGCCCCATTAAACAGATAGCAGGGGGGTAATGATTAATTTTGTTCATTGTCATTATTCGTCAGTCAACTTTATAGACACATTTGCCTGAAACAATTTATTGACCTCAGCAATACTCAACACACGCCAAAGTTTATTTTTATACGGCAACTCAGTGCATAAGTCTGTAAATGTATTTTCAAGATGATGTAAATATTGCTGCCATTCAGGTAAGCTTTTGGACTCTATTTGTTTATCTAACTCAATAAAGCGACTGAGTAACTGGATTAACGCTATGCCATCTATTTTTTTTTCCATCTTCAAACTGGTTAATAATTGCCTTATTAGTATTTCATGCTGGCAATGTTGTAATACCGTAGGTGCTGCACGCAATAATAAACTGTTTTTTGTCTGTAAACTTAAATCAAAACCCAATGCCTGAATATTATCCTGATAATCATCCAGATTTTCACAAAGCTGCTCATCTATTTCGATACTGAGTGGAAATATAAATGGCTTTGTTTCTATTTTACTTTTATCTCTATTTTGTGCATTAAATTGTTGTGACCATTGTTGTTCAACCTGATGTTGAGCCGCCCTTAAAAGATGAATAATAACCATCCCCTGCTGTGACTGACTGATTAAATAATAAGGCTTACAAAAACCTACCACCATCCCTAACAAACCCTGTTGGGATGAATCTACCTGATGTTGAACAGAAGATGGCCGAGCATACGCGATACCATTATAAGATAAGGACGAGTCGGCTATGTTCTGTTCAGTCGCAGAATGTTTATTGACAGGTTGTTCTGTTTTATCAAAGGCGAATGCGTTATCAGTAGACAAATTATTAATGCCTGCTTTATTAACTGAATCTTGTATAACATGGTTTACAAAGTCATGAACTAATCGCATTTGTCGAAAACGTACTTCATGTTTTGTTGGGTGAACATTAACATCCACTTGCTGCGGGGCAATCTGTAAATTTAAAACATAAGCAGGAAAACGTCCCGGTGGTAGTATGGCTTGATAGACCTGCCGTAAAGCATGGCTGATAACTTTGTCTTTTACTATTCTGCCATTGACATAAAAATATTGCATGTCTGTTTGACCGCGAGAATAATCTCCATTACTCAGCCAGCCTGTCATATTTAATTGCGAAGCCTGATAAGAAACTTGCAAGGCTTGTTGAATAAATTTTTTATCTAGTAATTTCTCAATACGTTTTAGTTTTAAATCTGCCGTGGTAGCCGATGGTAAACGGTGTACTACGCGCTGGTTATGCTTTAAAACTATTTCAACATCAAAACGGCTTAATGCAATACGTTTAACAACATCTTCGATATGCCGGAATTCAGTCCGTTCACTGTGTAAAAATTTACGTCTTGCCAGCGTATTATAAAAAATATCCCGAACAACAATACTGGTGCCAATCGGATGGGAGGCAGGCTCTAAACTAGAGTCTGATTTACTCTGAGTATGAATATTTGACCATCGCCACGCCATCTCTTGTGATTCAGTACACGATGTAATTTCAAAATAACTAATGGACACAATACTCGCGAGTGCTTCACCACGAAAGCCCATGCTTTCGATTGCGCTTAAGTCATCAAAACTGGATATTTTACTGGTACAGTGTGCCTGCACAGCAAGCATCATTTCCTGTTTTGGAATACCGTGCCCATCGTCACGAATTTTTATTAGCTGCAAACCACCCTTTTGAATTTCAATTTCAATCGTTGTTGCACCTGCATCCAATGAATTTTCTATCAGTTCTTTAACAATAGAGGCCGGACGCTCAACCACTTCACCAGCGGCAATCTGGTTTGCTAATTGAGCAGAAAGTTGACGAATAGGTAAACGGATAAATTCTGTTGACTGCATAAAAACAGCTTATCATATTCAGTCGTATTATCTGAACCCGTAAACGTGATCGTTACCGCTAACGGTGACCATTATTATTTAACCTGAACTCGGGATAAGGGAATTAGTCGTTAACCATTGGAAGGTAACGCCAGAATCATTTAATAAAAACCGTCTGCCGCAAGGACGCGGCAATCGAGCGGCCAAGGATGGCGTATTTTGCGTGTTTTTATTAAATGATTCTGGCGTTGCACTCCTTGCTCTGAGCAATTTTATACAGTATTTTTCTTATCCCGAGTTCAGGTTATTTATCTTTTGATAAGAACTGAATGAGAATATTAACTACTATAAGGAATACGTAAAACCGAACCTACGCGGATGCGATCAGTGGCTAATTTATTTACACTTCGGATCGTCGCAATGCTCACACGATAACGGCTGGCAATGGCAGATAAGGTTTCACCGCGTGTAACTCTATGTTTCGTATCGGGCTGTTTTGTATTTTTAAGGGCAAGCAAACTACCCGGTGGTGGATTTGCATGAAAGTAATTACGTACGCCTTTTAAAATTGCTACGGCAATACGTTGTTGATGCTTACCACTACGCAATTTACGTTCTTCTGCCGGATTCGATATAAAAGCCGTTTCAACTAATATAGAAGGGATATCCGGTGCTTTTAAAACCCGAAAACCTGCCTGCTCAACATTCTTTTTATGTAAATGCGCGACTTTACCTAAATTACTCAGTACAGAACTGGCAATCTGATGACTGCTTTCCATAGTAGAATTTTTAACCATGTCCACTAGCACCAGTTTTAATAAGGCGTCATCAATTTCTTCAAAATCAATGCCACCAATCAGATCAGACTGGTTTTCTTTTTCAGCCAGAAAACGTGCCGCCTCACTACTGGCTCCCCGATCGGATACCACAAAAACAGAAGTGCCTCTTGCCTTCGCATTTCTAAAGGCATCGGCATGAATAGAAATAAAAATATCGGCCTGTTGACGACGTGCTAACTTAACCCGCTTCTTCAAGCCTACATAATAGTCACCCTTGCGGATCATGACCGGGCGCATACCACGTTCACGTTTCACTAATTTTTCCAAGCGTCGGGCAATGGCCATTACCACTGTTTTTTCGCGCGTACCATGACGGCCAATGGCACCAGGATCATCACCACCATGCCCCGCATCAATCGCAACAATAATGTCACGCTGGCGATTCTTGTATTTTAGTCTATTCGTAGATTTTCTTTTTTTAACCGCCTGTTTACCAACAAGGTCGATCACCAAACGGTGGCCATATTCACGATTAGGCTTTAGCAAAAAACTTTTTGGGCGAACATTCGAGCGTAGATCCAATACAATACGTAAATCGTTACGATTACGTGAAGCATAACGAATATCCTTCACTAAACCATTGGCAAAATCTAAATGTGAGGGTTTACTTCGCATTCGCGCATGACTGAGGTCAATCACGACTCGATTCGGTGATTTTAAGGTAAACAGAGAATGGCTGATTGGCGCACTTAAATCAAAAACCAGACGTGTGCTATCGGGTGCCGGCCACATACGAATAGTCTTTACTTCCGCGATAGTACTCGCAGACATAACCGGCATGGCAATGCTTAGCAGTGCCACAACAGCCCAAAAACTGCATACATACGTTATCAATCGAGCTTGTGCAAGCCTTAACATCGTTACACCCATTATGTGTATTTAACCCTATCGCTAACTCTGGCAAAAATTAGTGCAAATTACAAGCAAAAAGTCTATAATTTTTAATAGGATAGAGACTTTATTTAGAATTTTTCTAGATTAGTTCACAAAATAGCCTCCTATTTTACATCCTTAACCCAGTAAAACACTCAGTCTTTATCAATAATTATGGACTTTATTGCACCGCACACTTATTCTTTAAGTTCTTTATCTCAAAATAATGGCATGGACTTCTATCTGAAAGAAGCATCCGATCACCCAATAATAAAAAAGGAAGATGCAAAGCATGAATGCCGAAAATAGAATAACCGTAAAGAACCAACCTTTTGAATTTACCGGTAAAGCAGCCGAATACTTTTCAATTTGGATTGTGAATGTTGCGCTCACTATTTTAACCTTGGGAATTTATTCTGCCTGGGCAAAAGTGAGAACCAAACAATATTTTTATGGAAACACGCTGCTTGATGGCGCGTCCTTCCGTTATACCGCTAAACCAAAACAAATTCTTAAAGGTCGGATTGTCGCTTTTATTGTCTTTTTGGCTTATTACTTCGCCTCCATGGCCAACCCAATTGTTGCCGGTGTTATCTTGTTTTTTATTATGTTGATGGTGCCCGCCTTTGTGGTAATGTCGATGGCCTTCCGTTTAAGAAATTCAATGTACCGTAATGTGCGGTTTAATTTCGACAAAAATTTTTCTCAAGCCTACAAAGTATTTTTAATTCCCGTTATTTTTGCAGGCACTTATTTATTTTTAGTTGGCCAACTTGAACACTTACAACCCGCCGACGCAAAGGATAACGTTATACTACCCATCATAGTTATAGCGGTACTACTCGGTATTTTTTTAATGATACCTTGGTGGGAATATATCATTACACGATTTAAGGTTGTCCATGCGAAATACGGTGATGCTGATTTCTCTTTTGCCGCAAGCACAAAAAACTATTATGGTATGTATATTAAAGCTTACTTATTATCGATTCTTATTTTTGGTGTTATCGGTCTGCTTATCGGTGTCACGATGGCCGCCATTGTATCGGATAAGCCCAGCGCCATGGTAAATTTTATTTTCCTACTGTTTTTACCTGCTTATTTATGGCTATTTGCCTATTTCCAAACCAAACGTACTAATTTAGTATACGGCAATCTGAATATTAACGACCACAAGATAAAGTCTGAGTTAAAAACAGCTTACATGCTCTATCTTTATGTTAGCAATACTCTGGCGATTATGTTCACCCTGGGGTTATTAATGCCCTGGGCGAAAATTCGTACGATGAAATATAAAGTATCGGTTATTTCAATGGATGTGGCCGGCGACTTGAGCCAATTTATTTCTACTCAAGAACAATATCAATCCGCAGTCGGTGAAGAAATAGGTGAGATGTTTGATTTGGATCTTGGTTTTTAGCTCGCCATATTAAATCGCACTCTTATTCTATGATTAAAGGTATTTACTATAACGGCAAGACATCCGAAAAAAAGGATGCCTTACTCTATTGCAACCATAAGGACATGATTGGTTTTACTGACATTGATACCGATGAAACCCCTTTCGACCTAGTTGATATTTCTTCACGCATTGGCAACACACCCCGTTATTTAAACTTCCCCAATAGTTCACAATTTGAAACCAATGATAATGATGCCATCGATGAAATCGTTACTCTATTTTCACATAATTCGTTTTCGGGGCTTATTCATAAACTGGAAAAAGCCAAATCTTTTGTTGTTTTTACTGTTGTCAGCATTATTGTTTTTGGTTGGCTATTTATCCAATACGGTATTCCTTTTATTAGCAAAGAAATTGCTCAACGCTTACCTGAAAAAGCATCTCAGTATATGGGGCAAGGCGTACTCGACATTATGGACAAACAATGGTTTTCCAAAACCAGACTGTCGAAGAAAAAACAGCTTGAACTACAGCAAGTGTTTAACAACTTAAAAACAAATATCAAAGGTAGCCAGCATTACAAACTTGTTTTTAGAGATGGCGGCCCCATTGGCGCAAACGCATTTGCCTTGCCGGATGGCACCGTGGTGTTTACCGATGAACTGATTAATTTAACAAACAACAATCTGGATATTGCCTCCATTATGTTGCATGAGATAGGCCACTTAAAACACCACCACAGTTTACGTGCAACCATTCAACAGTCTGGACTGGCTATTTTTATTATTGCAGTCAGCGGAGACGTTTCGACTAGCAGCTCAGTGATAACGGCCATCCCCTTTATGCTGGTTAAATCGGGGTTTTCACAAGATATGGAAACAGAAGCCGATAGTTACGCATTAAACTACATGCAAAAATACAATATAAACCCTAGGCATTTCGTCACCATGATGGAAAAGCTTGAGGCCAGTTTTACCGATAAATATAGCGATTGCATTAAGAAACATAAAAAACCTAGCGCTAACATTAAATGTATTAACATGGCCGTAAAGGAAAATAAAAACAAAGATCGCAAACAAGGCAAGAACTTACTGGATTATTTTTCGACTCATCCGGGCTCGAAAGAACGAATGGATAAATTTCGTAACCTGAAATAGTCCCCGATAATGAACCAATAATAAGACTTATTGGAATATCTTTATTTTATAAGCGAATGCTCAATAAGTTTGGCAAGTTCAAAATCCTTAGCCGATAACCCACCCACTTCATGTGTGCTTAAATCAATCTCAACCTTGTTATAAACGTTAAACCACTCTGGATGGTGGTTCAACTTTTCTGCATGTATGGCAATTTTAGTCATAAACCCAAATGCCCCAACAAAATCAGAAAGAATAAATATTTTATTCAACTTACCTTCTTTTATTACCCAAGGTACGTCATTGTTTTTGTTTAATTCTGCTAACTTATCCTTGACCTCGGACAGGGTATACTTATTTTTGTCAGGCTTTACCACCGTTTAGTAACACTGATACCGTAGGTTCCATTACTTGCGACTGGCGTAATCACAAAACCTTTATAGGGATCTGTAAAATAAAAACTGCTCGCAATTCCGATAGCTGCACCGGCAAGAACATCTTCAACATAATGGTTTTTTGACTCAACCCGACTATAGCCCACAAAAATAGCTCCAATATAAGCGGGAATCGAAGCTGTAAATCCATAACGTTTATGAATAAAAGCGGCACCCTGAAACGCTGCTGACGTATGTCCGGACGGGAAAGATTTATCCGATCCATTGGGTCGTTTTTTATTAACGATATTTTTTAATCCGTGAGTAACTAACACGGTAGCCGCAAAAGATTTATAAAATTGTGTTCGTCCGTCCGAATCATCTAAATAAAAAGTAGTACCATAGGCAATAGCCGGGATTAAAATTTGAATAATATCACCGGATTGTTCAACTGTACCGGCTGCTTTTACTGATTGCAGTAAAAATACACTGCTAAAACTCAGAAATATAAAAATTATATTTCGTAATCTACTTTGCTCTGTACTGTTTGCCATTATATTTAGTTTCTTTTGTTACATTATCGAGAAATATCTTAATTAATTCGGAATATTTTCTTTCTATCCATCAATGTGTCTAACAACCTAAAAGGGAATATAGTTAAAAATTTTATGCCCCATATAAAAAAATAGAAACAGTGCGATAAGTACCATCATAAATGACAAAGCCAAGTTAGTTTTTTTAACACTATATGGAATGGATTTATCCGATTCTATTGCATCTTTATAAATAAAAAATCGGAAGGTCGCCGTTATAATAATAAGCGTACCAACCAAAAAAAGGCCAAGGCCGACTAACTCTACGGACATTGATGGTTGAAAGTTATTTACATCGCCAAGCTTATTCCCTATATATGAAACAAAGAGATCAAATTTTTCAATCAAAAAACCAAATGCCATAATGGCAATCGCTGTACGTATCCATGCTAGATAGGTTCTTTCATTAGCTGAATGGTCGGTGTATCTTTTGATCATAATTTAGGGGTACCTTATAATGATAGAATAACGAGCGACTTAGGTGCTAGTCACTACTTTACCATAATATGGCTACTAATATTGGCCAACAAGCCAATGTAACAGGGCAAGAGCATATTAAATCACTGGACAAATTAACTCAGAGCGTAAAATATCATCCATTAAAGCAATTTTCCGTTTACGTTTCATACTTGCGTTACAA
>VAPK010459892.1_pt1 | contig 85212 bp, 88 predicted proteins | sample 3395031 | NCBI WGS metagenome assembly VAPK01 (sample SAMN08290443, study PRJNA428436) | hydrothermal vent metagenome | isolation source: Deep-sea hydrothermal vent chimney 1 | place: Pacific Ocean: Juan De Fuca Ridge
TAAATAAGATCACAATTCACCATGCATGTTCAATTTAATTTCTATCTTTTTGTTTTTATTATATTATTCTAAAATATTCGTGGGGATTCGTCAGCACCTGATGCTGCGGCTCGGTTGCCAGTTTCACTGGCAGAATAAAAATTATACTGACTTCGATCATTATCTGTCATTTTTTAATTCAAAGAACCGTAAAAAAATAAAACGTGAGCGTAAACAGATTCAGCAACAAGCTATCAACATTGAAATAAAAACAGGACATGACATGGATGATACACTATGGCGTATCTTTCATAACTTTTACACCTCTACTTTTGATAAAAAATCAGGCATGGCAACATTAAGTCTGGATTTCTTTAAGTCCATTGGTAAAAGTATGCCGGATAATATTCTTGTTTTATTTGCAAAGTATAAGACTCAATACGTTGCAAGCGCATTTTGTATACGTGGCGAAAACACTTTGTATGGCCGTCACTGGGGCTGTAATATGGAATTTAATAGTTTACATTTTGAGCTGTGCTATTATCAGGGTTTAGAATATTGCATTAACAATGGGTTAAAATATTTTGAACCCGGCGCACAAGGTGAGCATAAAATTTATCGGGGCTTTCTGCCTACCGAAACTTGGTCGGCACATTGGATTGCCCACCCTGAATTTAATACAATCATACGCAGACATGTTCAGCATGAACAACAAGGCATGTACGACTATATTCAGGACATGCAAAGCCATTCACCTTTTAAATAAAACTAACTTTAATTGTAATGACAGCACCCTATTTACTTTCTGATAATCTGATTGATACCTTTCCCGACGTTGAATTGGCATTAGATGAACCCGATGGCTTGTTGGCCGTGGGTGGCGATCTTAGTCCAAAGCGTTTATTGGCGGCTTATCAAAAAGGTGTTTTCCCTTGGTACAGTGATGGGCAACCCATTATGTGGTGGTCACCTAATCCACGCGCTGTTGTAAAATTGAATAACTTTAAAACATCTAAGAGCTTAAGAAAAACACTGAATAAAAATATCTTTTATGTCACGTTAGATACTGCATTTAATGAAGTAATCGCCGAATGTGCAAGTACACGCAAAGATGGCTTTGGCACATGGATAACAAATGAAATGCGCGATGCCTACCGTGAATTACACCAGCTAGGTTATGCACATTCGGTTGAATGCTGGTTTGAACAAAAGTTAGTGGGAGGATTATATGGCTTATCGCTCGGGCACGCCTTTTTTGGTGAGTCGATGTTTAGCCGAAAAACCGATGCATCAAAAGTTGCACTGGCACATTTAGTCTCACAGCTTAAACAGTGGCAGTTTGATTTTATTGATGCACAGGTAAGTTCAGAACATATGACTACTCTGGGAGCAAAAGATATTCCGCGTAGACAATTTATAGCTGAATTGCAACAAACATTAAAATTATCTTCACGTGTTGGTCAGTGGAAATTTGACATAAACACTTAAAATACAAGCATTATCGGTTAATGCAGGAACGATCACAGTATCAAAATAGACAATAGCAATAAAAGCGTCTAACTTTATAAAGTAATTAACACTTTATTGTAAATAGCATATGCCATTAAATTCAAGCCAACAAATTAAACAACCCGACGTACTCGATACACTTGAGTTTTGTTTAACGGCCAAACATGAATGTGGCTATTTGCCTGAGCAACAGGCAACAACGTTGTTCGTTAACCCTGATTTTGATTTACAACAACATCATTATAGTTACCTTGCCACATTAGGTTTTAGACGCAGCGGTAATCATGTTTACCGACCGCATTGTGAGCATTGCCATCTATGTGTTCCTGTCAGATTAAATGTTGAGCAGTTCAACGCGAGCAAGCAGCAACATCGTTGTTGGAATAAAAACACAAACATCACTCCCCTTTCTCATCCGGTGCGTTATAACGAAGAACATTTTAATTTATATTCACGTTACTTAAAGGCACGCCATCCAAACGGCGGCATGGATCCATCTTCAAAAATAGCTTACAACGATCTGATAAACAGCCATTGGTGTGATTCTGAGTTACTCGAATTTAGACGTGAGCAGCAATTAGTCGCCGTTGCGGTGATGGATAAATTAAGCGATGGCTTATCGGCTGTATATACTTTTTTTGAACCTGAGCTAGCCAACCTGAGTTTGGGGATTCTGGCTATTCAGCACCAAATCGCACTGCTTCGGCAGCGCCGTTTAAAATGGCTTTATTTGGGTTATTGGAACTCAGAGTCACAAAAAATGTCATATAAAACACACTTCCAGCCTTTACAATATTTTATTGATGGGCAATGGCAAACTGATAAGCCGTAATACAAATAACAGTATTCATTATTTTTTAAGTATATGTACTACAAGAAGTTAAACATTAAGCAAATGAGGCCGATAATTAAAGAAAGCAGCATCACCGTAAAATAGTCAGGGTGGGATCCCGTTCCACCCCCAATATTGGAGGAATCGATATGTTAAGTTTCTTAATTCAAATCGCCAACCAGTTTGAAAATGAACATGGTTATCGCCCCAATGTTCTCTATATTAACCCACAACACTTTAAAACGTTACAAGGTGCCCTTTCAGAAATAAGAGGCCTTGATGCGCTCACCCGATTTTTAGGCATGGAAATTGTGCTTGCCGATGACGCTTGCCAACCCCATTTGGCTTGGTCTTCGGTTGAATGGAAGCACGCGAAGGTGGTTTAAGGGGCTACGTTGCCCCATGCTTTTATCACAGTACTCACTCGCTGATATTTTATCAATGATCCATTAATTTTTATTTTGTTTACAGGGTCAAATCAATCGAGTCGGCTCCCATTGATTCTAGTTAGAATTATAATTTAATTCTTTCTTAATTAAATTATAACCTTTCCAAAAATACGTATTATTTTCATATTTCGCAGCATTAACTTTTATTACGTTACTGAGTGTTTTCAGCTTTGTATTTAACTCAAATTCCGCATGATTACCAATATATTTATATTTATGACTATGTAAATCATACACCCAGTAATCAAGGTATAAATTAGCCAGACCAAATGATGTCGTAATTGCTATATCTGGGTATCCATCAAAATTAATATCAGCGAAAGAAACATATCCTCTATCACCATCAAGCATTGAGGTACCACTGACAATCTGTAATGAATATGTTTTACCCTCATTCACAACAGCAAGCGTTTTCAATAACTTTTCATCATTAGCTATTTTTTTAACTTCGATATTAACCGTGATTGCTTTATAAACACATGGGCCTAGATCTTTAAAGAAAATATCGCAGGTATCCACTACAACTGCCTCTTTGCCTTTTTCAGTTGCATTTGTGCAGGCAGAAAAAACAAAAATAAGAAAAAAAGTTAAAAATCTCATAACCAACCTTACATAAAAGAAAGAATTTTGCTCATTCAAGGTAATCGCCTCTATCAACTAAGCCACTATACCCACCATTTACTGATGTTAAGTTATCAGTATTCCGTTAATTTTTATTTTGTTTACAAGGTTAAATCAATCGAGTCTGATCCATTGATGCCATTGATTTGGGTTCGGTGAAAATAACGGGGTCGGTCTTGCTACGGGCCTTTACGACTTATTCGCTTAATTTCGGCTCAATTCCAGCTAAAATACTCACTTTACAAAAGTTTTTCATAAAAAGTCGCTTTCATCTTTGATAAGTTAACGGTTTTAGGGCATTATTGCGCGCTTATTGAATAGATTGAAGTAAGGTTGGTATGGCAAAAGAAGAACACATTGAAATGGAAGGCACGGTAATTGATACCCTGCCCAATACCATGTTTCGGGTTGAGCTTGAAAATGGGCATATTGTAACGGCGCATATTTCAGGGAAAATGCGTAAGAATTATATTCGTATCCTTACTGGTGATGTTGTGACGGTTCAACTGACACCGTATGACTTAAATAAAGGTCGTATTACTTTCCGCGGACGTTAATTAATAACGAGATTCCTTTCTCGTTGATATAAAATTTTAAAGCGACTGTTATCTAACTGACTGTCGCTTTTTCTTTGGACGTTACTTTAAACGCCAGCTCATCGTTTTCCACATGGATATGAATCGAACCACCATGTGTTAATTCACCAAATAATAACTCTTCGGCCATTGGCTTTTTAACATATTGTTGAATAATACGTGTCATTGGACGGGCGCCCATTTTAGGGTCATACCCTTTTATGGCAATCCAAGTACGCGCTTCATCGTCCACGGTTAAACTCACATCTTTTTCTTCCAGTTGAGCCTCAAATTCAAAGATAAACTTGTCGACCACGCGACCAATCATATCTGGGCCAAGTGGATTAAACTGGATGATGCTGTCTAAACGGTTTCTAAATTCGGGTGTAAACACTTTTTTAATGGTTTCCATTGCATCACTTGAATGATCTTGAGTTTGGAAACCAATAGAGCTTCTGTTTAAACGATCGGCTCCGGCATTGGTGGTCATTACAAAAATAACATTACGGAAATCAGCCTTGCGACCATTGTTATCCGTTAAGGTGCCATGATCCATCACTTGCAATAACAGATTAAACACATCTGGATGCGCTTTTTCGATTTCATCCAACAATAAAACCGCATGTGGATTTTTATTGACCGCTTCGGTTAACAAACCGCCCTGATCAAAACCCACGTAACCCGGAGGCGCACCGATTAAACGCGATACGGTATGTTGTTCCATGTATTCAGACATATCAAAACGAATCAGTTCAATGCCTAAAATACGAGCCAGCTGTCGGGTCACTTCTGTTTTACCCACACCAGTTGGCCCGGCAAACAAGAAAGAGGCAATCGGTTTTTCAGAATCAGCTAAACCAGAGCGAGCTAGTTTAATCGCACTGGATAAACTGTCAACCGCATCGTCTTGACCATAAATAACTAGTTTCAGATTGTTATCCAGACTACGTAAGACTTCTTTGTCGTCACTGGAAACCGACTTGGCCGGAATACGGGCAATTTTTGCCACAATCGCTTCAATGTCTTTAACACCGATGGTTTTTTTACGTTTTGATGGAGGCAATAAAATTTGACTAGCGCCCGCTTCATCAATCACGTCAATGGCTTTATCAGGGAGGTGTTTGTCATTGATATAACGTTCCGACAGCTCGGCTGCGCTGCGAAGTGCTTGATGGGTATAGCGTACATGATGATGATCTTCAAAACGGCTTTTTAGGCCATTAAGAATTTGCACACATTCATCAACTGAAGGTTCGGCCACATCCACCTTTTGAAAACGACGCGCTAAGGCACGGTCTTTTTCAAAAATACCACGGTATTCCTGGTAGGTGGTTGAACCAATACATTTTAATTCACTGGTGGCCAAGACAGGTTTTAACAGATTAGACGCATCCATTGCACCGCCAGAAGCCGCACCCGCACCAATAATAGTGTGGATTTCATCAATAAATAATACTGCATTTTCTTCGGCTTTAAGTTGTTTAAGAACAGCTTTAAGGCGTTTCTCAAAGTCACCCCTGTATTTAGTCCCTGCAAGCAAGGAGCCTAAATCTAGCGAGTAAATAATAAAATCTTTTAAAACATCGGGCACGTCACCGTCAACAATGCGTTTAGCCAAACCTTCTGCTAATGCGGTTTTGCCAACACCGGCATCGCCTACAAATAAAGGGTTATTTTTACGCCGGCGACACAAAATTTGCACGGTGCGTTCGACTTCGTATTTACGCCCAATTAATGGGTCAATTTTGCCAGCAGTCGCAAGCTCATTCAAATTCGCAGCAAACTGTTCTAATGCTGTTGTTGCGGCTTCTTCAGCCGGTTCTTCGTCTGCAACGGCATCATCATGCGCAGGAGATGGCCCCTCGATTTTTGAAATACCGTGTGAGATATAATTGACAATTTCCAGTCGAGAAATATCCTGTTTTTTAAGAAAATAAACGGCTTGAGATTCCTGCTCACTAAAAATGGCAACCAACACATTCAGGCCATTGACTTCCTGTTTGCCTGAAGATTGCACATGAAACACGGCACGTTGTAATACCCGCTGAAAGCCGAGTGTTGGCTGAGTATCACGTTCATCGTCTGGCGGTAACAAAGGCGTGGTTTCATCTAGGAAAGCCGTTAGATCCTTTTGTAAGCGCTCTAAATCAGCTCCACAGGCTGCCAGTACTTCAATAACGCCCTCATTGGACATTAATGCCAGTAGCAAATGCTCCACTGTCATAAATTCATGGTTTTGGTTACGTGCGGTTTTAAACGCACCGTTTAACGAATCTTCTAACTCTCTACTTAACATGACAAAAACCTCTTAACTGTCGACTTCCATTGTGCACAACAATGGGTGCTCATGCTGACGAGAATAGTCGTTCACCTGTGCTACTTTAGTTTCTGCAACATCACGGGTAAAGACTCCACATAACCCTTTCCCCTTGCTATGCACATTAAGCATGATATGTGTAGCAGTTGGACGGTCCATTGCAAAAAAAGTTTCTAATACATGAACAACAAACTCCATAGGAGTATAATCGTCATTTATCAGCAAAACTTTAAACATTGGTGGATGTTTTATTTCAGGTTTAGCTATTTCGACTGCAAGGCCGGTGTCGTCGTCGTACGAATTTTCTTTATGATCGGTCATATATTAATCTTACCTTAAATAGCGCTATCCTTTCTACATAGTAAAAAAACACAAAATTTCCAATAAAATACTGAAAATTTCTAAAAAGTAGCTATAGTTAGGCTTGATAGGCCTGTAACTGTTGTTTTAATCGGTTGAGCACTGATTAATAAAATCTGTACTATCAATAAGTTAACGTAGAATATCAAGGAGGTTCGGAGGCATGTCTACAGGAGTCGTTAAGTGGTTTAGTAATTCCAAAGGATATGGGTTCATTGCACCAGAAGAAGGTGGAGATGATATCTTTGCACATTTTTCAGCGATTGAAATGGAAGGCTACAAGACCTTAAAAAAAGGTCAACCGGTTGAATTTAAATGTACGGAAGGCCCCAAAGGCCTGCATGCAATTGAAATTACAGCCGCAGGTAGTAATCCAGACGATACTGAAACAGCGCATTAAATTAGTACCCATTATCGTAAAAATAAAAGGCGTTCACCCTCTCCTATTATCTGAGAGGTGAATGCCTTTTTTTACTATCAACTCAAAGCAAAAGTCTAGCTTAATTTAAAGCGTCAATCACCGTGTTCAAGGTTGCACTGGCACGCATAACCTGTGAAACGAGTTCCTTGTTTGGAAGATAGTACCCGCCATAATCAACGGTCGTACCTTGCACACTAATAAGCTCTTCAATAATCTTTATTTCACCCTCGGTAAGTTGCACAGCAACGGGCGTAAAAATTTCTTTTAAATGATCGTTATCATTTTGTTCAGCTAACGATTGCGCCCAGTACAAGGCTAAATAAAAATGGCTACCACGCGTATCTAACTCTCCAACTTTTCTCGAAGGTGACTTGTTGGTATTTAAAAACTGACTATTGGCTTTATTTAAAGCCTCTGCTAATACTTTAATTTTTGCACTGTTTGTTTTTTCGGCCATATCTTCCAATGATACCGCCAAGGCTAAAAACTCACCCAGTGAATCCCAACGCAAATGATTTTCTTTTAATAATTGTTCGACATGTTTAGGCGCAGAACCACCTGCACCAGTTTCAAATAACCCACCACCGGCAAGCAAGGGAACAATCGATAACATTTTTGCACTGGTACCCAATTCTAAAATTGGAAATAAATCGGTTAAGTAATCACGCAAGACGTTACCACTCACTGAAATGGTATCTTCACCGGATTTAACACGTTCCAATGTATACAAGGTGGCGTCAAAGGGTGACATAATTTTAATGTCTAATCCTTTGGTATCATGATCTTTTAAATAAGTTTCAACTTTGGTCATCAGGTTTGCATCATGAGCGCGTTGCTCATCAAGCCAGAAGATGGCAGGCAATCCGGTTAGCCGCGCACGGTTAACCGCAAGCTTCACCCAGTCTTGAATGGGTAAATCTTTTGTCTGGCACATCCTCCATATATCACCCTGCTCAACCTTATGTTCCATTAATGTAACCCCCGCCGCATCGGTGACACGCACGATGCCATTGGCTGGTATTTCAAACGTTTTATCGTGTGAGCCATATTCTTCTGCTTTTTGTGCCATTAGACCCACATTACTGACACTTCCCATTGTTGTTACATTGAAGGCGCCATTTTCCTTGCAAAAATCAATTGTTGCCTGATAAATACCTGCATAAGCTCGATCCGGGATCATGGCCTTAGTATCATGCAGCTTGCCGTCAACACCCCACATTTGTCCAGATGAACGGATGGCGGCGGGCATCGAAGCATCAATAATCACGTCACTGGGCACATGCAGGTTGGTGATACCTTTATCGGAATTAACCATCGCCAACTCTGGGCGCGTTTTGTAGACAGCCTGAATGTCCGCTTCAATTTGCATACGCTCACTGTCGCTAAGTTCAGTAATTTTTGCGTAGACATCACCTAAACCATTACGGGTATCCACGCCTAACTTTTCAAACGTGACAGCATACTTTTCAAAGACGTCTTTATAATAAACATTAACTGCATGACCGAAGATAATCGGGTCCGACACTTTCATCATGGTGGCCTTCATATGCAACGATAACAACACCTCTTCTGTTTTTGCATCCTGCATGGCCGCTTCAAAAAAGTGACGTAGTGCGTTGACGTTCATCACCGTAGCATCGATAACCTCACTCACAAGAACAGGCGTTTTTTCTTTTAAAACTTGGGTTTGGCCATCGTCTGTGACTAACTCAATTTTGACATCGCCGGCTGTTTTAATCACAACGGATTTTTCACTAGAATAAAAATCGCCCTCCGACATCGAAGCCACATGAGACTTTGAATTACTCGACCAAACCCCCATTGAATGGGGATGTTTCTTGGCATATTCTTTTACCGGCGCGGCTACGCGTCTGTCTGAATTACCCTCTCGTAATACCGGATTAACCGCACTGCCTAATACCTTCGCATAACGCATTTTAATTGTCTTTTCTTCATCGGTTGCAGGATCTTCGGGGAAAGATGGAATGGAATAACCGGCAGATTGCAATTCTTTAATGGCTGCCTTTAACTGGGGAACCGAAGCACTAATATTAGGTAGTTTAATTATATTGGCATCCGGTGTTTTAGCCAGTTCACCCAGTTCAGCAAGCGCATCCACCTGTTGCTGTTCAGCTGTTAAACTATCAGGGAAATTAGCCAGAATACGTGATGCTAGCGAAATATCGCGAGTTTCAACATCAACACCTGCCGCTCGGGTAAAAGCCTTAACAATAGGTAACAAGGACTGTGTGGCTAAAGCCGGCGCTTCATCGGTTTCGGTATAGATAATTCGGGTATTCGTTTTAGACTTACATTTAGAATCGGGCATGATTAGTATCTCAAATAAAGTGATAGAGGCTGTTTCTCGCTATTGAGCAAGGACTTCAATTAAGTAAACGAGTTATTTTTTTGTTGCTGAAATATCAGTTGGCTGCTCAAGTAATTCAGGTTTTGCTATAAAAAAGCCTTGCACATAGTTAACACCAATTTCTTTCAAAACATCCAGAGCTTGCTGGTTTTCAACAAATTCAACGACTGTTTTTTTATTTAATGTTGCGCAAACATCGTGCATCGCTTTTACAAGCGCATAATTAAGCTTATTATTTTCAATTCCTACAATAAACGATCCGTCTATTTTAACATAATCCACAGGAAATTCTTTTAAATATGAAAAAGAACTGTAACCCGCGCCAAAATCATCCAATGCAGTTGCGCACCCCATCGCACGTAATTTATTCAAAAAGATAATCGCGTTTGGAAAATCCGAGATCGCAACATCTTCGGTTATTTCAAAAATAATTTTGGCCGGCTCAATGGCAAACTCGTCAATGGACTCACGAATAACATGGAAAATTTCAGGATGCCCCACTGATTTAGCTGAAAGGTTAATCGATATACACGGCATTTCAGTTTTACTTTTGGACGCAGCGTCTAGCGAATAAGCTTGCAAGGCATGACGTACAACCCAACGATCAACTTCTGGCATTAAATCAAAACGTTCAGCCGCAGCTAAAAAACCAGCAGGCATAATAAGCCCCGGTTTCTCATCATCCAACATTCGAATTAAATATTCTTCAGCAAAAACATGGTTTAAAGAGGTACTCACTATTTTTTGTTTCGCAAAGACAAAATTATCATTTTCAATCGCGTTTTTAATCCGTCTGGACCATCCCATATCCGCATGTAAGCTATCCACGGCTTGTTGATCGCTGTCATCATAAACATGAATACAGTTTTTTCCTTTGCGTTTTGCTTCATGACAAGCCACATCGGCACGCGATAATAATTCATCTTTATTTTTTATCGATGCAGTCATTGTAGCCAAACCAATAGAACAACCCACATTGAACGTTTTGCCATTTTCAATAAATTGATAATCTTTTATACATTTGCGATATTCATTCGCAAGCTTAGCGGCCTTATCAAGTTCAATACCCAAAAATACAAAAGAAAACTCATCGCCTCCTATCCGTGCTAGCAAGTCACTTTTACGCATTCGATGATGGAGCAATCCAGTTACTTCTTTTAACAACCTATCCCCAGCCATATGTCCCAAAGTGTCGTTAATATATTTAAAGTTGTCTAAATCCAGATACATGCACACAACATCAAAAGTTTTATCCTTGTGTGCGCACTCAATAATGCGGTCAAGATTATCGGAATAATACTGGCGATTGTAAAGCCCCGTTAAGGCGTCATGTTCAGCCACGTGTTGCAGATTATTCATTAGTGCTTTTTGTTCGCTAATATCTTCAACCATTAAAATATATAAAACTTCTGCGCCGAGTTGCATCTGGCTAACTTTTACTGACAATGGAAATATTTCTTTATTTGTATTTACGGCCTGAAATTCACCTTCGAAATGGATGTCAACAAAATCATCTCGATGAAAAAGCTGATATAACTCCGTTTCTTCATAGTTATAAATTAAATTGCACAAGCCTTTATCTATGCTTGTTTCCCGAGTTAAACCAAACAGATTTAAGCCTGCTTCATTAATAGACTCAATTTTACAGTCGACATCAAGGGTAATAATGCCCTCGGCAGCATTACTAAAAATAGCTTCCAAACGTTGCTGACGTGAACGCACCTGATCACGCATAGTGTTAAAGGCCTTATCCAATAATTTAATCTCATCCAAACTATTTTTTGCATTCAGCTTATAGGATTCTCCTCGCGCTTCAGCATCCATTGCATTGGCTATTTTAAGCACAGGGTCCCGAATAACGCGCTTAAATACAAAATAGGAAGCCACTAATAACAGAATAACCGTAATGGTAAAAAACCAGATAAAACTCGACAATAAATCAGTGGTTAGTAATGACTTTGTAATGCCCTTATTGGCATCCTGATTAATCAGTATTTGAATTCTTGTCATAATTTTTCGTAACTTGTCAAAATTAGGTTCCAGAATATTTTTTAATAGAGGCAAGTCTGAACGCCAGTTATCTGAAACATAAACAGCGATAATTTCATTCAAATGTGACTCATAAAGTTTGGAGGCTCGATGCATTGTTTTCAAAGAGTCTTCTTGCTGCAAACCGAGCAATCCTTTGTCGTTGTAGTTATCGAGCTTTTTAAAAAACACCTCAACCATAGCAGCGAAGGTAGCTCGATTCTTTAGGTTTTTCTTCATTGATATAAGAGGAGCCCCAAAAGCCCCCATTCGATTAGCTATAGCAACACGCAACCAACTTATTTTTTGTGCCCAAGCATAACGAATGGATTGAAACAAACTCACAATTTTATACTGATTTTTATCTAGCTCACCAATTTGTGCGTCGGTCATGGTGCTTTCCTGTAGTGCCGATTCAACCGCTTCAGAAAACAGAATATTATTGGGCATTAAGAATTCGAGTATGTATGGCATTGCCGGATAACGTGTTTTGACATCGCTCATCACATTCAAATAATCATATGTGTTTTTCTTTAAATATTTAATTTCAACAATAAGTTTGTCAACATAGGCATCTATTTCGTCATATTCAGGTTTATGATCAAGCTTTTCGATTTTATCAATCAACATACTAATCGCAGCATTGTTATTTTTAGCCAATGCTGAAATTTTATATTGCCCTGACAAATGGATGAATTGAACTAGCGTTAGCAACTCAATATGTAGCTGGTGTAAATCTGATTCAATATTAAACCTGGATTCATCATCCAGATACGTTGTGTATTTAAGAACATTCCGCTCAATTTGTTGTATTTGTTGCTTAACCCGACCAACATATTGCAATAATTTTGTATTTTTTTTAATAGCAACATAGCCATCTTCGGCAGTATCAGTTACTAGATTTTGTGCATACAACGTAATGCCTAGCAGGGTAAGTGAAAAAACCCCGGCTACCCAAATATACCGTCCTGACAAATGGCTAAAACCTAACTTCATATAACCACTTCTTTTTAATCTGAGCCCAGCACAAAGGCGATGATGTTTTCTTTGAATTTCAACCAAAAGAAATATACAAATTGATATTCCTGACTTGTTATACTTAACCTAAAAGACATAAAAGACAGTACCCGTTGATATATTTAGTGCTATTGATATACCTCATACTTAAGGCCTATTCGTTTAATGACCGACTTATACCTGTTCAACAAACCGTTTGGTGTTATTTCACAATTCACTGAGCTTGATGGCGCGACCAGTTTGTCTGACTTTATTCCTGTTCCTCGTATTTATCCTGCAGGACGTCTTGATAAAGATTCAGAAGGACTTCTTCTCCTTACTAATAACGGCAGTTTGCAACATAAAATTAGCAATCCTGCGAATAAAATGGAAAAAACATACTGGGCTCAAGTTGAAGGAATACCCGAGCAAAACACTATAGAACAACTAAAACGTGGTATAAAATTAAAGGATGGCCTCACCTTGCCAGCAAAAGCCTGTTTAATGGATGAAAGTGAAATTTTACCCCGCCTGTGGCCTCGCACCCCGCCCATTCGCTATCGTGCTAAAATACCCACCTCCTGGATTGAGCTTAAGATTAAACAGGGCAAAAATCGTCAAGTTCGACGAATGACAGCGGCGGTGGGCTTTCCAACTTTACGGCTCGTTCGTTACGCAATCGGTGACTGGACAGTGAGCAATATCGATCCCGGTCAATATAAACATATAACACTCTAAGTTTTTTATTATGAATAAATGGATCCCTCACGTTACGGTTGCCGCTGTTGTGCAGCATAAAACACAATTTTTAATGGTTGAAGAACAAATCAATGCCCAAATGGTCATTAACCAGGCGGCAGGCCATTGGGAACAAGGAGAGTCACTGATTGATGCGGTAAAACGGGAAACATTGGAAGAAACCGCGCACATTATCGAACCGGATTACTTAATCGGAATTTACAACTGGACTGTTCCTGACAATGAAAATGCAGCGTCCTCAACCGATACTTTTTTGCGTTTCACCTTTAAATGCAACCTTGTAAAAAAAACAAATAATACTTTAGATCCAGATATACATCGCTACATGTGGCTGACCGAAGAACAAATACGTTCCTCAATATATCAAAAACGTAGTCCCCTTGTTTTACGTTCTTTAGATGATTATTTAAAAGGCAATAAATTCCCACTTAGCCAGTTTATCGAGATAAACTAACCATCGTATCTCTCATTCATCTTTAGGGTTTTATTATTTCTACAATAAATACAAAATCAGTTTATGTTGGCGTCTCCGGAGGCGTTGACTCATCCGTTGCCCTGTTATTACTCAAACAACAACATTACCAATTGCATGGTGTGTTTATGAAAAACTGGGAAGCCGATGATACCGATGAATATTGCGCGGCAGCTGTGGATCTTGCCGATGCTGAGTCTGTTTGTAGCCAACTGAATATTCCTTTAACCAGTGTTAATTTTTCTGATCAATACTGGGATCGGGTATTTGAATATTTTTTATCAGAATACAAAGCCGGACGCACCCCCAACCCCGATGTGCTATGCAATAAAGAAATAAAATTTAAAGCTTTTTTAGATTATGCCCTTAAACAAGGTGCCAACTATGTCGCAATGGGGCATTACGCGCGCATCCACAATCAAAATGGTGAGTTTCAATTACTCAAAGCCAAGGATGAAAATAAAGACCAGAGTTATTTTTTACACCTACTCAATCAACATCAACTATCAAAAAGTTTATTCCCGTTAGGTGAGTTACCCAAAACACAAGTACGTGAAATAGCCACAGAAAATAATTTTGTTACCCAAAATAAAAAAGACAGTACCGGCATCTGTTTTATTGGTGAACGTCGTTTTAAAGACTTTCTGCAACAGTTTATTCCTGCACAACGGGGGCTGATGCAAACACCCGAAGGTGAACAAATCGGCCACCATGATGGTTTGATGTATTACACGATTGGCCAGAGAAAAGGATTGCATATTGGTGGTCAACAACAGGGCGATGGCAGCCCATGGTATGTGGCCGATAAAATAGTGGCTAAAAACATATTGATAGTCGTACAAGGCAGTGACAACCCCTTGTTATACAAAAAGACCTTAAGCGCGATTAAACTGCACTGGATTTCTGGCCATCCACCGACTATACCCTTTACCTGCACAGCCAAAACACGTTATCGGCAAGCGGATGAAGCCTGCACAATAACATCGATAACAAACGGCCTATGCCACGTAGAGTTTGAAAACCCACAATGGGCCATTACACCGGGTCAATCCGTGGTATTTTATGACGGTGACATTTGTCTCGGTGGAGGTATTATTGATAAATGAATGATCTGCATGAACAAACCATTGCCCTTGCGGCCTTTTATCAGGCAATACAAACCATTGACGAGTTAGCAAGAACCGGTAACGCACCTGAACATGACTTACAAACTTGTATCGAAAGTCTGTTTATCTTTGATGCGCCATCTACCGAGTCTATTTACGGCGGCATCGTTGCTTTAAAAAGTGGTTTAAACGGATTGATCAAACAATTAAATGGCGAGACCTATTTAGATAATTCAACCGAAGGTTCAGCCAATAAAAACAACCAAAAAATGAATATTTATTTAGCACAATATGCCATTGGCATCCTCCATTTGCAGAAAAAGCTATCACAACAACCAGCTATTCTGGACACTATTACAACCCGCTTAGAAGTTGCAAAACGTCAAGCTGAGCTTTTTTCATCCACTACCCATGAAAATGTTATGGCTAATATTGCGGATATTTATTCAGAAAACATCAGCCCATTAGCGACTAAAATAATGGTGCAAGGTGACCAAAACCATTTGTCAAACACACTCACGGTGAATAAAATTCGTAGTTTATTGCTTGCAGCAGTCCGCGCTGCGGTATTATGGAATCAACTCGGTGGCCGACGTTGGCATATACTGTTTAAACGGAAGAAAATTTTACAAATGGCCAATACAATTTTAAACCAGGAAATACCAAAGCATTTAAATTAAGTTTTACTGCTAACCAACTATTTTTATTATAATTTTGTACTTAAGTTAAAGTACATTATGAAGGAGAACTCATGGGCAACAACGCAAAATCAACCCTTTCAGTTAATGGAAAAGACTATGAAATTTATCGTCTTGATAGCGTCAACGGGGCTGAAACACTACCTTTTTCTTTAAAAATCCTGCTTGAAAACCTGCTTCGACACCATGATGGCATCAATGTCACCGACGAGGATATACAGGCAATGGCCAACTGGGATCCCAAAGCCGTACCCGCAACTGAAATTGCGTTTACCCCTGCGCGCGTTTTAATGCAGGACTTTACCGGTGTGCCTGCGGTGGTTGATTTAGCCGCAATGCGTGAAGCAATGAAGAAATTGGGTGGTGACCCCAATAAAATTAACCCACTGCAACCGGCTGAACTGGTTATTGATCATTCAGTTCAAATTGACTCGTTCGGCAACAAAGAAGCAGTGGCAATTAATGCAAAAATGGAATACCAGCGGAATCAAGAACGTTACAGCTTTTTAAAATGGGGCCAATCTGCTTTTTCAAACTTTAAAGTCGTGCCACCGGATATGGGTATCGTGCATCAAATCAATTTAGAATATCTTGCACGCGTGGTTTTTGATGTTGAAAACAAGGGTGTTCGTCAGGCGTACCCTGACACACTCGTCGGTACTGATTCACATACCACCATGATTAATGGTGTGGGTGTATTAGGCTGGGGAGTGGGTGGTATTGAGGCCGAAGCCGCCATGCTTGGGCAGCCGGTTTCGATGTTAATCCCTCAAGTGGTTGGCTTTAATTTAACTGGGCAATTACCCGAAGGGGCAACGGCGACCGATCTGGTATTAAAAATTGTTCAACTGTTACGCCAACATGGCGTGGTGGGTAAGTTTGTTGAATTTTACGGTGAAGGTTTAGAACATTTATCATTGGCCGACCGAGCCACCATCGCCAATATGGCACCAGAATATGGCGCTACCTGCGGTATCTTTCCAATTGACCATGAAACGCTTAACTATTTACGTTTATCCGGTCGTTCCGAGGAACAAATTACATTAATCGAAGCCTATATGCGTGAACAAGGTATGTTCCATGAAGCTAGCTCAACAAATACCAGTCGTTATAGCAGTACGGTGGAGTTTGATATTAGCACGACGGAACCTGCCCTTGCGGGTCCTAAACGTCCTCAGGATCGTATTCCGCTCAAGCAATCCAAATCCATGTTTACTGATGCTCTTGCCGCATTAAAAGCCGAACGTAACTTAACAAGCAAGGCCATTACAACAACAATTAATGATCAAGATGTCACTCTAGACGATGGCGCGATTGTGATTGCTTCCATTACATCATGTACCAATACATCGAATCCCAATGTGATGTTGGCAGCCGGTCTGGTGGCACAAAAAGCGTCAGCCTTAGGGGTAAAAGTAAAACCTTGGGTAAAAACATCGCTCGCCCCCGGCTCACGGGTGGTCACAGAATATTTTAAACAGGCCGATTTAATGGAATCAATGGAAAATCTAGGCTTCCATGTTATTGGTTACGGTTGCGCAACCTGTATTGGCAACTCCGGGCCATTGCCTGCTCCTGTCTCAAAAGCCATTGCAGACGGTGATCTGGCGGTCAGTGCTATTTTGTCCGGCAACCGCAACTTTGAGGGGCGGGTACATGCTGAAGTCCGAATGAATTATCTTGCGTCACCACCTTTAGTGGTTGCCTATGCAATTGCCGGCACGATGAATATTGATATTTACAATGAACCCTTAGCTCAGGATAAAAACGGTAATGATGTTTACCTAAAAGATATTTGGCCAAGCCAAATGGAAGTACAGGCTGTCGTTAGCAAAAGTGTGAAACGGGATGAGTTTACACAAAATTATGCTGAAGTGTACAAGGGTGAGCAACAATGGCTCGACCTTAAATCACCCGAAGGGCAATTATTTGATTGGGTCAATGATTCCACCTACATTAAAAACCCGCCCTATTTTGAAGGTATGACGATGCAACCGGATGCCGTCAACGATATTAGCAATGCGCGTGTTTTAGCAATGTTAGGTGATTCAGTCACGACCGACCATATCTCTCCGGCCGGTGCGATTAAAGCCGACAGCCCCGCCGGTATTTATTTAAAAGCCAATGGCATTGCCGATAAAGACTTTAACTCCCTCGGTTCGCGTCGTGGTAACCATGAAGTAATGATGCGCGGTACCTTTGCCAATATCCGCCTGCGTAATTTACTCGCCCCCGGTACCGAAGGTGGTATTACGCAACACCAACCTGATGGCGAACAAATGAGTATTTTTGATGCGGCCATGCAATATAAACGGGAAAATACCCCACTTATTATTTTAGCGGGTAAAGAATATGGCTCAGGTTCATCCCGTGACTGGGCTGCAAAAGGCCCTCGACTGCTTGGCATACAGGCCGTAATTGCCGAAAGCTACGAACGTATTCATCGCACTAACCTCGTTTGCATGGGCATTTTGCCATTGCAGTATAATGATGGTGAGAGTGCTTCAAGCTTAAACCTAACAGGTAAAGAAAGTATTAACATCAAAGGCTTAGGCGATGGTTCTAGTAAAGAAGTTGAAGTTATAGCGACCGCTGAAAATGGTGATGTTATTCAATTTACCGCAAAAGTACGTATCGATACCCCGCAAGAAATTGAATACTACCGCCATGGTGGTATCTTGCAATACGTTTTACGACAACTTGCGTCATAAAAAATAGAATTAAGGGGTGGGTTTCAGCCACCCCTTCCTTATTTTTGTGCTGGTTCACAATTATAAAAATCAAACTCATTTATCTTAAAAATGTCTAAAGTCTCGGACAGCAAAGCCGATAATTTGCTTATGCTAGATTGTTTCCCAAAATATTAAAGGAACAATCGTTTTTAGTCACCTATACATGAGGATAAATATTGTGAGTAATAAAGTCGATCACAGCACTGTTGGCACACATTTTGGCAAACCTATCTATAAAAACATTGAGTCGGACGGTAATGTCTTTCAATATGATCGTGTTGCGGAATGCGATAATGATGGCTGCCCACTAGACCAACTAAGCAACGATGAAGTTATGTTAAAAACCGGATTAATTTATAAACGCACAGGGTAATCCAAAGCGACTCTCTGTTTCACGTCCATAACCAACAGAAGCAAACAACAGAGCAACAAAAACCACCTGTAGCCGTATCAGGATTGATTCGGCTCAAGAAAATATTGAAGACCGCTAGCTGCACTTACTTGGTCTGCATTTTATAATATGAATGTAGAAATAAGAACAACCCACCGACACCTCAACAAACAATCTCCACACTGTACCTTCGTCTTATTTAGTGTAAAATAAGCCCATAATCATATCTATAAAGTGGAGATTTTTCATGGACTTAAGTCCTTTAACAGCCGTATCCCCCGTTGATGGACGCTACGCATCCAAAACTCAAACGCTTCGCCCCTACTTTAGTGAGTACGGTTTAATTTATCATCGGGTTTTAGTTGAAGTACGCTGGTTACAATTTTTAGCCAATAAAACCACAATTAAAGAAGTTGCCCCCTTTTCTGGTACTGCCAATGCCTTTTTAGATGCGATTGTTACCGACTTTAGTACAGACGATGCACTGCGGGTAAAAGAGATTGAAAGCACAACCAATCATGACGTAAAAGCCGTTGAGTATTTCTTAAAAGAAAAAATAAAAGATCAAACAGAAATTGAAGCAGTGAGTGAGTTTATTCATTTTGCCTGCACATCCGAAGATATTAACAACCTCTCCCATGCGTTAATGCTTTCAACCGCACGGGATAATATTTTATTACCTGAAATGGATGGCATCATTAATCGTCTGCGTGGCTTTGCACATGACTATGCGGCAATCCCAATGCTATCCCACACTCACGGACAACCGGCATCCCCCACCACCATTGGTAAAGAGTTTGCCAATATTGTTGCGCGTCTTGAACGCCAACGAGAACAAGTTGCAAACGTGGTAATGTTAGGGAAAATAAATGGCGCGGTCGGTAACTACAATGCCCATGTTTCCGCTTACCCTGAACTCGACTGGCCTGCCTTAGCAGAACAATTTATAACAGAAAGTCTAGAGCTCAACTTTAATCCTTACACCATTCAAATTGAACCACACGATTACATTGCTGAGTATTTTGATGCCTTGGCACGCTATAACACCATTATTCTGGATATGGATCGTGATATCTGGACGTATATTTCAATGGGCTTTTTTAAACAAAAGGTCATCAAAGGCGAAGTGGGTTCATCCACCATGCCGCACAAAGTTAATCCTATCGACTTTGAAAATTCGGAAGGCAACCTTGGTATCGCTAACGCCTTGTTTAATCATCTTTCAGGAAAGCTCACCATTTCACGAATGCAACGTGATTTAACCGATTCAACGGTGTTGCGTAATTTAGGTGTGGGACTTGCGCATTGTTTAATTGCCTATTCATCAACAATGCGAGGCTTAAATAAACTGGAAGTTAACGAGCCAAAACTGGCTGAAATTTTAGATAACAACTGGGAAGTGCTTGCAGAACCGATCCAAACGGTCATGCGTCGTTATGGCATAGAAAACCCATACGAAAAACTAAAAGATTTAACCCGTGGTAGTAAAATATCTGCCAAAACACTGAGCGCTTTTATTGCCAATCTGGATATGCCAGAGGATGCTAAAAAGGCGTTGAGTCAATTAACACCGGCAAATTATATTGGTTTAGCGGTGCAGTTGGCCAAAGAGATATAATTCGAAATCTAGGCAAGGGGATAGTTAACACCCGTGATGGACACAACGAATACAGAAACCCTTTTAGCGACCGCAGCGGAGTATCAGCAACACACGCTTGAATTAATTCAATCTGCCACTCGAGATATTGTTATCCACTGCCATGATTTAACACCTCGTATTTATAACCATCCAGATATTGCCTCTGCACTTGCACAATTTGTTATAGCCAACAGTGCCCAACGTAGCGTTAAAATATTAGTAAACGACATCAATACAATTATAAGTTGTGACCATAAAATATTAGATACTTGCCGCCGTTTATCCAGTAATATTTCAATCCACAAAATGGCAAAAGAGCATACCAACCATACTGAATCCTTTATACTTGTCGATGAGAAAATTTTTATACTACGCAGAGACTATACTACTCTAGATGGCCATCTTGCCCACGATCCAATACAAGCAAAAGAACTGCTAAACTTATTTAATGAAATATGGTCTTATAGCCAACCCGACTCTAATTTAAAGCGTCTCTACCTTTAAAGGTTAACTGAAAAAATGACCGCACATCATATTAAACAGAGTATTATTTTTATTGTATTTCTAGTTAGCATTTTAAATGTCTGCAATGCCAATGGATTAGAAATAATAAATCTTAACCATCGTCCTGCCAGTGAAATTATCCCTATTATACGGCCATTACTTGATAAAACGGGTACTCTAAGTGGTGAAAAATATGTGTTATTTATCAATACTTCTGATAAAAATCTGCGTCAACTCAAGTCGGCTATTTCAATGCTAGATGCCGATTTACGACAACTGAATATTTCAATTATGCAGGAGTCAGAAGCCACCATGAAACGTTATGGCTTTAAAATAAGTGGTGAACTACCTCAAAAAGCCAATGCTAACGTGTATTCAAATCAACGTACGGCTAACAATCTGCAACAGCAACAGATCCGCGTAACCGAGGGCCAATGGGCCAGTATTCAAACGGGTATTTCTGTGCCATCAATATCACGAGTCAGAAACACCAATGGCACAGTGACTGAATCTATTCGATACCAGACCATTGTCACCCGTTTAAAAATAAAGCCTCAAATTATTGGTAATAAGGTTGACTTAAAAATTGAGTCCTCTATTGCAGACAGAACAACGTCTAAAACACAACGTTTACATACTACCGTCGAAGGCAAACTGGGTGAATGGATAGCTCTTGGAGGTATTCAGAGTGCTGTCGATAACAGTAACAGTGGCTTTGTATTCTCAACTCAGCATAATGCAAACTCGATGCGTCAAATATTTATTAAAATAAATATAACAAAATATCAGGACTAATTTTAAGTGGCCGAGCAACAGCAAATTCATTACACCATAAAACCCTCCCACCCCGAAGCACACTTATTTACAATCACTTGTCATATCAGCAAACCCAACCCACAAGGGCAGCAACTTCAATTACCTAACTGGATCCCCGGTAGTTATATGATTCGGGACTTTGCGAAAAATATTATTAGTTTTAAAGCGATTGATGAAACAGGTACGCAACTCCAATATAAAAAATTAAATAAATCATGTTGGCAAGTACAAGCTTGTGAATCAGAAATAACAATCCAATATGAAGTTTACGCATGGGATTTATCGGTACGAAGCGCACACCTCGACACAACACATGGTTTTTTTAATGGCACCAGTGTGTTTCTCGCTGTTGTCGGTCAAGAACAAACCCCATGCAGTGTGCATATACAAAAACCAGACGGCAAACAATATACAAACTGGCGTGTTGCCACCAGTCTTGAAGCACTCGAACCCACGCAATATTCATTTGGTTTATACGAGGCTGAAAATTACAGTGACTTAATCGACCATCCGGTCGAAATGGGTACCTTTGATATTGGTACGTTCCATGTCAATAATATTCAACATGATATTATTTTAACCGGCAAACACCGTGCAGATATCTCTAGGCTCTGTGAAGATTTAAAAATAATATGTCAGAGTCATGCTGACTTTTTTGGTGAGCTACCCGATATTAAACACTATCTTTTTTTAACTATGGTGGTTGGTGAAGGTTATGGTGGTTTAGAACATCGCTCATCAACCAGTTTATTGTGCAGTCGCAATGATCTGCCAATTAAAGGTTTACATAAAGATCAACAGCAAACGACCGAATACCGAAATTTTCTTGGCCTTTGTAGCCATGAATATTTTCATACATGGAATGTTAAACGCATAAAACCCGAAGTCTATTTATCTTGTGATTTGAATAGAGAAGTTTATACCGAACAACTCTGGGCATTTGAAGGTATTACCTCGTACTACGATGAGCTGGCATTAGTTCGCAGCAAAATAATCACAGAAGAACAGTATCTGGGAATGTTAGCCAAAACCATTACTCGCGTATTGCGCGGCAATGGTCGGACTAAACAAAGCGTGACTGAATCCAGCTTTGATACGTGGACCCGTTTTTATCAGCAAGATGAAAGCGCGCCCAATAATATTGTCAGTTATTACACTAAAGGTTCGTTAATCGCACTCGGGCTGGATTTTACTATTCGCAAAGCTACCGATAATAAAAAATCACTTGATAATATTATGCAGGTTTTATGGCAAGAATATGGTAAGAAAAAAATCGGTGTACCAGAAAAAAGAATTGAAGAAATATCATCTGATATTGCAGGGCAGGATTTAACCGGGTTTTTTAAACAATACTTATACGAAACAAATGATCTCCCGCTGCAAACTTATTTTGACTCAGTGGGATTAGAACTTCATAGCTACCTGAGTGAATCCATTGATGATACTGGAGGAAGCCAAGATAAAGCTACCCATACTCATTTCCCAACTCTAGGGGCTCGCGTTATTAACCATCCTTTAGGTGCTAAACTCAGCCATGTTTATGATAATGGCAATGCACAGAAAGCCGGTTTATCTGCCGGTGATATTATTATTGCGGTTGATCATATTAAAGTATCAAAAACCAACATTGATAAAATGATTCAATCTTATCCTATAGAGAGTACTATCACCCTACATGTTTTTCGACGAGATGAATTGATAAAGTTCAAACTTATGCTCATGAAAACACAGGCAAATACTTATTATATTGAAATAGTGGCTACAGAAAACAATTGTCAGATAAAAAATAAGCAGCTCTGGTTGGAATATTCTTAATCATTCAATATCGAATCAAGCTTCCCTTTTCTATCCAGTTTCGCAAGTTCATCAAACCCACCTATATGCTCACCATCTATAAAGATTTGTGGCACGGTATTTCTTCTTGAACGTTTTATCATTTCTTTTATTTTAGGTTTATTACCTTCAATAAACATTTTATCGATCTTTGCACCTTTTCTTTTTAAGAGATTTTCGGCCTTGCGGCAATACTGACAGCTCTCGGTACAATACATAACAACTTTGTTCATTTTCTAAACCTTGAATTTAATTATCGATATAACTAACACTAGTAATTTCCAACCCGTCAACATAATCATTTAACCAGCGATGGATTAGGTTCTTTGTCATTCGCTCTGATGTGACCGCATCATCATAATGTTTAATGGATGTTGTAATGATACTTACATGTGCATGATCGGGGGTGTAATGTGCAGCAAGATCATGTCGTGCGTTTTTCTTGTTTGGTCTGACGGAAGGCATTTTAAAAGCATGAAGCTGGATATTTTCAAATTGTATACTTGAAAATGTGGGACGTAATCGTCGGGTTATTTCTTCACGAATCAAATTACTCACCAACCATGCTATATTTTCAATCGCGTTTAACAGGTCTTTTTCTATCGCATCTTGCTGCTTTAAAAAATCAATCGCGGGGTAATAGCCAAGATTATTTTCATCTTCATAAGCAATGGCCTGTTCTGCAATTTCTTCACCCACGACATAAGGTGAAGCAGGTAACTGTTTTTCTAAATCTTGCTGTGATACTTTTAAATCCAGCGTTGCGGCGACACGACAAAATTTCACAGATACATCCTAATTAATTAATCAATTTTGTGACATAGTCACTTATCGGGTCAAAAACCGGTGATAATTTTTTACGCATCACCGTTCCCATGGCATCCGTACGTGCAAAAATGGGATTTACTAAATGAATGTCCAGTTGCGCCAAAACCAACATGGATTCTAACAAATCTTTTGCCTCTGGTAACGCCGTAACTAGTTCCTTGATAGCTTTAGTATAGTCACATTTTTCAATAACAATATATTCTTTGGCTTTTGTGGGTAAGGCTTCAAATGTATTGCTCGGAACAAAGTCAACCGGCTTAATACTTGCAAAATAATTAGCTATCGCAATCAGTAACTCAATTGCCACATCTTGATTACCCAGTTTTTTTAAGACAATCAACGCTGTTTTAAAGAAAGCCTGACCTTGCGGGCTTAAACAACGTAATAACTGTTCGGCAAAGGGGTTGCTCTCCAGGCTCTTTAATCGCCCTGCATAATCGACATAGGTTGAATGTGCAGCTACCTGTAGTGGTAAATTATCTGGTAAGGCACGCATAAATCCAGCCAAAAAAGCATTTTTACGTTGGCCTCTTTTCCATAAACTATCTTTTGTTTCAGCTGATATCAGGTTTGGTTTTAAAACTAGGCGTACAGAGTCCAACATCGCCTTGGGTTTCTCTTCAAAAGGTAAAAACTCAACCAGAAATTCAGCGAGTATTTCACCCATTGCGCCCTTGGCGACTAAATCACGTTCTAACATACAACGGGCATTGGCCGATGTTTGCATAACCCACCAGGCTCGGCGTGCCAGTTCATCCGTTAAACTCTCTGCATGTACAACGGCAATCACCGCTTCGGCTTCTCCAAGCTGTAATAAGCGCTCTAAACTATCGTGTTTGGCCTGTCCCATTCGCGTCCAGCGACGTAAATAAATCGGGTAACCACCGGGTGAACCCAGTACTTGTGTTGAAATAAATTCTTTCACTAGTTTAATGTATTGCTCATCACGGCAATTTGGATTCAGTACGACTTTAGCCTCACCACGTTCAGACAAACCGTATACGATCATTTTTGATTCATCAATACGAATAGCCTGTAATTGCTGTGTTAGCAATACATTCATTCTTAAACTATCTTCTACGGATAATTCCATCTTAAATTTCCGATACTGCTTATTATTAATTGAGTTGAATACGATTACCAAACGGCACTTGCTTTTTACCTTTTACCAACCATATCACCGGAAAGTTTGGCTCATAATCAGGAAAGTCTCCTTCGGCATCGGTAAAATACACTAGCAAGTCCGGTAGCATATCTTGTTGCTCGGCCCATTCAAACACCGGTTTAAAACTAGTACCACCGCCACCAATTATTTTTTCCGGTACTTTAAATTCATCCCAAGCTTCATATCGCCAGGGGCCATCAGAATTCAAACTAGAATCACAGGTATGCAATGTTATTTGTGCGCGCAAGATACTTTTAATCGCATCAATTTCAGAGACAAACTCACTGAGTTCAGAATCGGCAATCGAGCCACTGGTATCAAGCGCCACCACAATATTAATTTGTGCGCTGCGTAAACTGGGAAAGATAGCCGGATCACCTCGGCGCGAAGTTGGTCTAGTGTAACTATAATCATCACGCGCAATCGAGGTCATATATTGTGCTAGCAAGTTACGCCAAGGTAACTCAGGTTGTAGCAAGAAGTCGATCATTCTTGCCATATCATCACCAAGCTTACCGGCTTGCATCGCCGATTGTGCCGCACCGGCCATACGTTGTTTCCACTGCACATTTAAGTTTTCACGTTCATCATGATTAAGCGGCTTGGGTTGGGCAGCACCTCGATCACTTTCCTGCTTTGTTTCTAAATTATCTTGATGTTGATTGGCCTGTTCGTTTTGTAACGGTGGTGCTTTTTGTGAATCATTCGCTCCGGCATCACTGTCACCCTGATTTTTCTTTTTCTGAGAATCCGATTGCAGTGAACTTTGTTGATCACCTTCACCTTTATCATCCGGTTTATTATTAAACGGATCTTTAGGTGGCGGCTCGCCTTGTTTGGATTTATCAAGATCGGATTTAGGTTTTTCTTTAGGCACTTCTTTTAGTGGATCATCATCGTTACCTTGAGGATTATCTCCCGACTCGTCTGAATCATCATAAACGTGCTGATCTTGTGTTTCTTTATTGTCATTATCATCGAGCAAAGGGTAAATTTCTTCTGCGGTCATGCCTTCATAGGGTTTTAGGTACAACGATTCGGGTGGCGGCGTTAAACCATCTTTCATTAGCATTTGGTTAATTGCAAAATCACAAGCTAAATCCCAGCGATGTTTAACTCGGTGTACGCGACGTGCAAAGTGAGACAAAGCACAGTGCAAAGCTTCGTGCGCAAAAATAAACTGGGTTTGATCGAGACTGAGTGACTTTATATATTCTTCGTTATAATAAAAATTTTTGGCATCAGTGGCGGTACGTTTGCACCATTCGGGGTCGGCTTTAATCATTGGCAAACGTAAAACCAATGCGCCTAAAAAAGGTTTATCAATAATTAATTTTGTACGTGCTGCACTAAGTTTTAATTCAACGTCGGAGGGTGTATCAATAGGAAGATTCATAATATTAGAGCAATGGTCTCTACTGGTACAACATAATATCGGCAACCTTATTCGACCACTGCGCAAATTGCGGAACGGAAAATATGTCCTGACCAATCGCCCGATGCATATCCGACACTAGCATCACCCCATTTCTTTTTGTGAAAACACACTGGCATAATCCAGAATATGACCAAAGGTTGTTTCTGCTGTATCACTGCCCTTTGCACGTATTGCGCGGCCAACCAAGGACGCGGCCACTGCGTACTGTAAATCAATTTCGGTAGGCGCTGCCACTTCGTCACCACGAATAATGGCATCAATATCGGGCAACTGATCCAGATTGGTTATAAAGGCATTTAATTCAATACCGGCTGCCGGCCCAACACAGGCCTGAAAGCTGCCCAAACGTAATTCAGGGGTATGTTCAAATTTTTGTAACGCACGATGAGCAAACTCCCATGAACGTGGTGACGGGAAGGCTACCGGGTTATGCGCCGGATCAAAGTCAAATAATAATTCAGGACGAAAACGCACAAAGGCAATCACGCGATCGTCAATATTATTTTGATATGCCCAGGCTACCCAGTCGTCTAAATGAATTTCAAAGTCAAAATGTGAGAAACGATTGGCTAACGGTGCGGGCATAGTATAAGTAACACCGCGATCACCTTGTCGGTTACCCGCAGCAAAAATTGCCCAACCTTCTGGCACTTCATACTGGCCGAGTTTGCGATCTAAAATAAGTTGATAAGCTGCCGCAGATACACTGGGTGGTGCCGAGGTAATTTCATCTAAAAATAAAATGCCACTTGCACCATGCCGTTCTTTATCCGGTAACATTGCAGGCACTGCCCATTCAACCGATTCACCATTACGAAATGGAATACCACGCAAGTCACTGGGTTCCATCTGAGATAAGCGAATATCAATTAAAGGTATCTCATGTTTTGCGGCAACTTGCGCAATAATTTGCGACTTGCCCACACCCGGCGCACCCCAAATCATCACCGGTGTATGATGCCCGTGTTCGGTACTTAAAAACTCTTTATCAAGTACGCTCATTAAATGGGCTGGACGCATTTTATTTTCTCCGAAATATTTATCTAATTTGTTACTTTTTTAATTCCGTCATTCCCGCGGAGGCGGGAATCCAGAAAATTAAAAACAAGCTGTTATATTAGACTAGATTCCCACCTCTGCGGGAATGACGGTATAACTTAATGGTAACCTACTCAAGTTCCATGTCGGTAAAACCGGCCATGTCATACCATTTTTTTGCTTCGACTAAATCTTTTTCAACACCATTACCTTCGTGGTACATCATTGCCAGCGTCGTTTGTGAGCCAACCAAACCTTGCTCAGCCGCTTTTTTAAACCATTCAATCGCTTCATTGATGTCTTTATCAACACATTCCCCTTCCATGTACATAAAGCCCAGACCATGTTCTGCAATGGCAAAACCACTCTCAGCTGCCGCTTTCATCCATTTAAGTGCAGCAACATCATTTTGCGCGCAACCCAAACCGTTCTGATACATAATCGCCATGCGGTGTTGTGCGTCGGGATTACCTTTTTCAGCAAACTGACTCAACATGCCCATTGCGGTTGCAAAGTGTTTGCCTTCAAATGCAGACATGGCACTTGCGAAATCAACTAATTCTTCATCGGTCATTTCCATCGTTTTATCTCTCAATATCGATTAAATGTTATCTTTCAAAATTTAAACTGGCGCCAATTCTTCATACACCAAGAGGTGTAGTATATCCTGAAATACTTATCTGGGGCAGCTATTCAACTATTAATATTTGATCTATACCGCAAATAAAGGACATAGAGATGTGTACCTTATTTTCAAATTTGAATGATAATATCCTAACTGTGAGTGTTGGTTTTATTATTATAAAACCCTTCAATATATATTGAAATCAAGCTTGTTCGTGCATTTTGTTATTTGCGGATAAACTGGCACTGCTCAGATATGATTTACTCATGCTTGCCACTATCTTTCTCAAATAGATAACACTCACTCTATAATCTTTATGAGCGATTTTATCTAGACAACTAAAAGAATTATATTGTGTGACAGGACAAGCAAAGACGAGTCCGGCCAGGGCCGGTTGTTAGTGTTTTTTTTGAAGAACAGGCATTTATTGTACTGTTCCTTTCTTTTAAGGATGCAACATCTTTCTGTAACAAGGTTTGTTTGGTTTCATGACAGGAAACGCATGTAACCTGACCATTTTCCAATTTGATTCTGGGATCCAGACTAGTAGCTGCAACATAGTCATCCGGACTTCTACGTACATACGTATTATAAAACATCCCTACAGGGTGATTAGTGCTACCATGGCTCGTAAAACTCATAGCAGTCTCTGCATCTTTTATAATAATAGCTTCAGCATTAGTGCCATTATGGCATTGCATACAGGTGGCGGCCTCACTGTTAGTAGGTAGTTCGACAGAAGGCTGAAAGGTAGAGGATAATTGCCCCTCTAGAATGAAATTAAGGGAACTACCTGCGTTCACTGAAGTTGCAGATATTGATAACCCAAAAATAAGATACTGAACGTAGGTACGATACTTCATTGTGTCTCTCCGGTAGTCCCTCAACCATAGCCCGCACGGGGCGACAGGTAGGTAACTTTGCGTTGCCAGCCTTTCAACTGGTTTGCCATTGTCACGAAACAGATTGTGTTATTGAGGTTATCGGCGATCGATTAGAGATCTTAAGGATTTTTGAGGAAATTTTTAAATTATTTCTCTTATTCTTTTGAAAAAATCAGATATATTGCAGGGTAGTTTTGATGATTAAAAGCAAAAAAGGCTTGACTTTCAATAAGTTAAGATTACTATTTAAGAATATTGATTCACTTGTTGTAGTTGCATATTTTCCCTTATTAAACCAACTTATCCATCACTATTATCATGCGCAAGTCATATCACTTTAGTTGCGAAACATAAGCAGCAAGTGCTTTTACATCATCATCAGAAAGCCCTTTTACAATAGGCTCCATGATGGCACTGCTTCTTTTACTCGACTTACCGTTGTGTTTTGAGTTATCCCGAAATTGTTTTAAAGTCGTTTCAATATAATAAGTTTGCTGACCGGCAAGACGGGCATATTTTGCTCTACCTGTACCCCGCTTACCATGGCATCCTCGACACATCCTTGTATATAAAGGTTGTCCTTTCTTCGCAAGCTGAGTATTTGTTTTAGTTATATTAACCTTCATATTGGCATAAAAAACAGCCAGGTTTTCCTTATCATCGCGTGAAAAGTTTTTTGATAATGCATTCATAACAAAGTTTTTACGTCGTCCATCTGAGAATTTTTCAATTTGACCTAGCAAATACTCTGAATTTTGACCAGCAAGATTTGGCACACCCAGTTTTTTACTATTACCATCATCACCATGACATTGGTTACATAGCAAGGCACGTTCTTTACCCATTGCTATTGTATAGCGTTTGAGTTCATGTGTTGATTGTTTTTTTTCTATACCTGACATCAGACGAGCAAGGCCTGCCTCACTAGCGTGTACGTCCAGACTGGCAAAGAAAAATACCATAATAATCATGATACATTTTGATAACATTAATATTTTATGCCTATGCCTATGACATGAGTCAAAAAACCATGCTGAAAATGCAAAAGGTTGCCGGCAAGTTTTATTTCTATCACGATAACCCATTATTATTTGAACTGTCATAAATAATTTCCCACTGTTATTTGTTTGTTTAATGTCATCAACTGCTACTGTATCTGTTTCAAGTCTGGAAAATTTATTAAAAATTTCCTGTAATATAACCATTACAATCCTTCGAAATGGGTAACGCCGCCAAACCCACCAACCCAGTAATCTTTTCCATCAGTACTTGCCATAGCAAACACCGTATTTGAAAATAAACCATCCATAGTTGTATATATCTTGAACTCATTATTACTATATTTGACAAGTCCATTACTGGTACCAATCCACATACGTTGTTTCTCATCCTGGTGTAACATAAAGATATGATTAGCTGGTAAGCCATCTTTAGTGGTGAGGTTACTCCAGTGTTGACCATCAAATCGTGCCAGTCCACCACCCCAGGTACCACACCACACAATGCCATCCTGATCGACCAGAATCGAAATAATATAATTTGGGTTATAGGATATATCCACATTATCCAGTCCCATCTCAACCTTCTGACGGGCATGATGTGAAGACACCTTGGATGGATCATTTTTAAAGGGAATGTCTTTTTTTACTGTTTCATAATCAGCACCCAGACCATCTTTATGGTTCCAGTTGTGCCATTCATTATTTTTAAATCGTGCCAGGCCACCTTCTGTTGCCATCCAGACTTCACCATTCTTGCCTTCAGCAAGGCCATAGACCCAATCATTAGGTAAACCACCATTAGTATTTTTAACTGTAAACAGCTCCCACTTGCTTCTATCCCGAAGATCGCCACCACGAATACGGTTAGCACCTGACCATGTTGCAATCCAGATATCACCATTTTTTAGTTGTAGGAAATCATAGATAAAGGCATCGCCCAGTCCATCTGGAATATTAAAGGATTCCCACTGTTCAGTTTCCGGATCAAGTAATGACAACCCACCCCCATATGTCCCAACCACCAACCTGTTGCCTAATTTACTAAGATGAAAAATACCATTGGACAGCAAACCATTATTTATATCATAGACCCGATATTCATCTGTTCCTGGTGTGTATCGAATAACACCACCGGAGGTGCCTATCCAAACAAATTTTTTATCAATCAGGATATCCTTGACATTGCGGTTGCCAACCCTGAAGTGAGTAAACTTGAGTGGTTTTGGTTTTTCCCCTGCAGATGATGTTTTTTGACTTACCAGATTTTCAGGTACAACCTGATTTATATTTGAATCCTGTTTATCTGACCATAAATAGCCACCAACAATGATTGCTATCAAAAATATAATACTAATAACTGGAATTTTATGGTTTGAATTCATCATTTTTACCTGGATGTTTATTTGAAATATGGGTTACACCACCCCGTGTGCCCGCCCAAATATCGCCATTGTCTGCAATGGCCAACGCATACACGTGTTCATCGAGTAAGCCATGTTGTCGGGAAATTGTTTGCCAATGTTTTCCATCAAAACGGCTCACACCATGGTTAGTACCAAACCAGTATGCACCGTCTTTATCCTGCGCAATGCTATAAACAATGTTGCCGGCCAAACCATCAGCTGTAGTGTAATTCTTCCATTGCTTACCATTGAAATAGGCTGCACCTCCACCCCAGGTTCCAGCCCAAACGGTGTCTTGTGTATCAACAAGAATCGCAAATACATAATTAGGATTGTAGGTTTCTTTACCTCCACGCATGACATTAAGATCGTGACGCATACGCGTACCCAGGCCAGTGTTCGTACTCGGTTCCAGACCTAAAACATTTTCTGCACCCAACCCATCCTTATGGGTCCATGACGACCACTTTTTACCATCAAACATGGAAATACCACCTTCGGTACCAAACCAGACACGATCATCTGAATCAACCCCAAGGCCATATACCCAGATATTGATCAGCTCATCAGCATAGGTATCAAACTTTCCGGTTTTCAAATCAAAACGATTGGCTCCGGCCCAGGTACCAATCCACAGAGTGCCATCTTTTTGTGAGGCAAATGCATAAATCCAGTAGTCCGCAAGACCATGCAGAGGGAAATAAGTTTTCCATTGACCATCTTTATAACGAGATGCACCTCCACCATTAGTACCAAACCATTTGTAACCTTCATGGTCAATGCCAATAGCAAATACATATTCATTGGCCAGCCCATGTTCTCGCGTAAAAGTCTGGCGTATCTGCTTTGAGTCAAGATCAATATCCAACACACCAACCGAGGTTCCTACCCAAAGACTATTTCTTGCAGACTCTACTGCTAACGAACGTACAAAAACATTTTTACCAACTTCAAATCTTTCAGCTACATGCCAGGGTATTGCTTTTTTTCCCTTTACCTCTTGAGGACTTTTGTCACATGAAGCAACAGCAATAAGCAGGGTAGTTAATAACAATACCTGCACAACAACTCTATTAACGTTCACCACATCATCCTCATATAAAGTAGTATATCTGATATTTCCTTGTTTTTTAACAAGCCATAATAACCTGGCATTGCATTGGTTCCTGAGAGTATTTTTTCACGCAAGATACTGTCTGGTTGCATTAGTGAATCACGCAGTGAGTAAGCCATGGGAATTATCATCTCTTGGCCAGGCTGATGACATTGTACGCAGTGACGATCAAATAATTCTTTGCCAGTTGCTGCATATGCAATAGTTGAAAAAAAATTCCAAAGTACGAAAAATACTAATAACTTTATAAATTTATTCATGCGTATCGCCCCTTCCTTATTTGCTCAAATTCTTCCAGCTTTCGATACAATGTAGACTGACCAATCCCCATTTCTCTGGCCGCAGCCTGTCTGTCACCACAGGCCCTGTCGATAGCTTTAATAATCAGGTTATATTCGACTGCACGAAGTTGATCTCGCAAAGTCATACTGTTCTGAAAAATAGGACTTGCTTGCTCATTAATCTGTTCACCAATGATATGTGACGGGATGTCCTCTGTTGTGATCGTGTCACTGTCAGCAAGTATCAAAGCACGTGTAATCACATTTTCCACTTCTCTGATATTTCCTGGCCAACTATAAGCAATCAACTGGTTTTCAACTTCTACATCAAGAATAATACTGTGACGTTTGGCCAGACGGGAGACATCTCTGGCCAGGAAGAAATGTACCAGATTAATAATATCGTCCTTTCGTTCACGCAGTGCCGGTATATGCATATGAAAAACATTTAGGCGAAAATACAGATCTTCTCTAAACTCACCATTGTCTACCATTGCCTTCAAATCACGGTTAGTGGCGGCAATAATACGAATGTTTACCTGTTTGGTCTGCTCACTACCAAGCGGTCTAACTTCTTTATCTTCCAGAACATGTAATAATTTCACCTGCATTTGCAATGGCAGTTCACCAATTTCATCCAGAAAGATTGTGCCTTTATCGGCTTCAACAAACAGCCCTTTCTTTAATCTGTCCGCACCAGTAAATGCACCCTTGGTATGACCGAATAATTCACTCTCCATTAAATTTTCCGGTATAGAACCACAATTCACCGGTATAAACGACTCATTACATCGATCACTCTGTTTATGAATATTTCGTGCAACAACGCCCTTACCCGTACCACTTTCTCCGGTAACCAGAACAGTACTGTCTGTTTGTGCCACCTTGTCAACCATGCGTTGAATCTCCTGCTGTGAGTCAGATTCCAGACGACACCTTTTTTCTTTTTCACCCAGAACAATGCTGCGTAATAAACGGTTTTCTGTTCGCAGGCCACGTAAATCACTAATCTGTCTAATCTGGTGCAACACCTCTTCTGTATGCACCGGCTTCATCATGTAATCAAAAGCACCCAACTTCATAACTTCAATAGCCGAATCAATTGATGCAAATGCCGTCATTAACAAAAACGTGGTATCAATACCTAACGCTTTTGCTTTACGCATCAAATCAATTCCACTCATACCCGGCATCTGAATATCACAAATAGCTATATCAATATCACCTTTGGTAAGTCGCTCCAGCGCATCTTCTCCATTACCAAAATCCTCCACCTCGTAGCCATGTTGACAAAGGCTGGATGACAATACCTGGCGTATTGCCAGTTCATCATCAACAACAATAATCTGTGATTTAGCCATGACTGCTTGCTCCCAGTACAGGAGTTTCCGGAACAGGCAAATATATATTTACTATTGTTCCATCCAAATATTCTGAATCAATTTTTAAACGTCCATGATGTGCATTCACTATCGACTGACAAAGAGAGAGCCCTAATCCGGTGCCTTTACCGGATACCTTGGTTGTAAAAAATGTTTCTCTTGCCTTCTTCAGCGTTTCATCACTCATACCATGGCCATTATCCTGTATGCAGATAACTACGAATTGATCCTGCATTGCTGTATTAATGTCTATTCGTGGTACTGAGCTTCGTGATTCTTCAAGTGCATCGGCTGAATTTACCAGTACATTCATAATAACCTGTGTAATCTGATCTCCAACTGCCTTAACTGCCGGAATACTGTTATCCAACCCTAAAGTCATATTGATTTTTTTCCAACGCTTGTCATATTGCATAAATTTACAAGTATTTTTGATAAGACTATTAATATCAAGTAACACATGTTGTGTTGACTGGGGTCGGGCAAACTCCTGAATTTCCCTGGTTATAGCTCTTAATCGCTCAGTGTGTTCCAAAATCACATCCAGTTTGCCGATACCCTGTTTTTCTGCACTGGTAAGAATGCTATTTAATTTGTCCTGTTTAACTTCCCTGACCAGAGCTGATATAGCAGCAATTGGATTTCCCACTTCATGAGCAATACCAGCTGAAAGTGTACCTATCGCTGCCATTTTCTCCTGGTGAAAATACTTATAACGTTCAATTTCCAGGTTCTTTTCGTACTGTTCAAGTTCAACAGCCATATAGTTCACTGCATCACCTAAATGGCCTACTTCATCATTTCTCTGCATGGGTAGCGGTTCACTGCGCACACCAGAAACTATCTCTTCAGATTTTTTCTTAAGATTAAGTATGTCACTTGTTAAACGGGCAAAAAATACACCAATTATTGTTCCAAACAAGGTTAAACCAAACAAACCAAAAGCAAGCGAAGTCATAGCAACAAAATCACTGCGTTCACGAAAATCCTCTACAAGATTTTCACGGAAACGTTTTCGTAACTTCACGTTGTTTGAAATAAGTGTTTTTAAATTATTAACACTGCCCGACATGGTTTGAGTATCCCGCTCTAATAACCCTGTACCCAATATATCCAGTTTTTTACCCAGAGGTGGAATATCCAAACCTGTAAGTGGTGTTTTTAAAATACTTTCTTTATAAATGCTTTTAAGCGCTTGCCCGAGCAATTTAATATCTTTATCAGACAAATGTGTAATCGCAACACCATAGGGATAATGAGCCAGAATGTGATTTATGTAATTATCCAATTCATGTAAGCGACTCTCGGTATCGTATGCGTTCTGGAGTAAATCAACCTGTTCAAGTAAAACCGACTTTTGATATAAAATAAAAATAGCTAACAAGATCGCAAATAAAGTCAATGCGCCATAAGCAACATACCCCTTTGTTCGCAACGTTATAAATGATGCTACTTTTCCTGTAGTAAAGTTTACTTTTTTTATATTATTCAAAATAATACATCCTAGACAACTATTCAGCTTCCACTAAAAGACAGTCATTGCAGCTTATTTAGACTGTGCACGTTATAGTCAGTTAAATACTGGCTGCAATTCAAAGCCCAATTTAAAATCCAAATAATTCTTATTATTCCAATGAATTACATATGATTTCTCTGTGAATCTCATAATAATAAACTTCGAATAAAGTATTCCTAGTTATAAGAATTTTCCCCTAACCAACAATTTAAAAACTGATATAGATCAATAAAATCACCAGAAAAGCCTGAAAAATAGCCAATACAATACTATTTTGAATTAACAAAAAGTCAGATGGTTCCCTGATGCGGCACCTCACTAATAAAAGGAATACCAAAGAAAGTCAAAAACGCCAGTGAAAAAACGATAATAACAAGTATTGAAGTGGTGAACGCTGTCACACGCCAGCTTATACGTGAGTGTAAGACCAGCGCCAAAGAAAGCCAGGTCAAAAAAGCTGAAATCTCTAATGGATCCCAGTCCCAATATCGCCCCCATGCATCCTGTGCCCAGACTGCACCACTTATTAACATCAGGCTATGAAAGATAAGAGCCAGAATCAACCAGGGCCATATTCTTGCATGTAGTTCATCTATTGATAACCCAGGGAACAACTCGCTTGTAAACCGCCAGGACTTAAGCAAAATAACACCTGCTAAACCCAGGGCAATAAATATCACTGCAAGAAAAATCTTACCGGTAACTAAATGTGCCCATAACCAGGGAGTATTGTAGGTTGCGGGCAAATGTGAATCATCAGCTGGAACTGATACAAGCCACAAACTCATTAATAAAAGGATAGGTATCAGCACCGACATTGTGATACGCAATTCTGGGCGGCGCCAGTAGACCAGACTAATAATTAACCCCAGACTGAATACATTACTCAACAGAATTTCAAACAGTGTAATAAAGGGCCCATGCCCCAGTCTTACCCAACGTATAGCAATTGCAATAGCAAAAATTGTAACTGCAGAAACAATCAGTTTTGATGATATACAATGCCCCATTTTTCCATAAGGCAACATAATCAATGCCCCGACTATAATTGAACAGCCAAACCATACCCAGACAAGCTCATTAAGATTCATATTAGATTTCTATACAGATTGTTTAGTTGACATTCCCGCTATTAGCGGTTTTTCTAATGTAGTTGGTAGTAACAACACGGGGAATAAAAAATAGTAATACCATAATAGCCCCAATACCCCACAAACAGCACTGATGAATAACCATAATAAGGTTGGGTCGTAATAAATTTTATACCCCATCCAGCCACGTACTTCATCAAAACGCAGCTTTCCATTCGCAAGAGTTATTTGCTCACCTCGATGAAGTATGATGGTCTTATCTGCATTTTTAATTTTCAACCAGGCATCTTTCGCAGACTGACTCAGTAACTGCCAGGACTGTCGCTTTTCTAATTGCTGACGAAGAGAGTCCGGTATCATTAATTCAATATTGACACTTTTTTCCGTACCAGGAATCAGCCACGAGTTAACCTGTCTCCAGTCAAAACGAGGAAAGGAAGGTAAATGTAACGCACCCGTTATTGGCTGACCTGATTTGGGTAACCAGGTCAGGACAACAGCAAAACCTTTATTCGACGTAGTATAAAACTGATAGCCATGCAAGCTTAGTGGCTTATCGTCACCCACAAACTTCCGTATCGACCTACCTTGTGCATCAGGTAGTATGACTTCACTACGTGTTGCACCACGTTGTAAATCATCTGCATACTCAACAGAGTACTTACCTTGCATAAATGATAATTGTTCCAGTCGACCAAAATGTAAAGGGCCACGGGTAACATTACTCAGGTTGTTGATATTGAATACACCCCCCTCAACAATCTCCAGATTAGCTTCAAAACGGCTTAAGCGACCAAATGCAGCCAACAAAAGTAATAACAATAACGACAAATGAAACACGAACAAACCATGTTTTTTGCGTAACCCGGGTTCAACGATTATCGCTGCCAGCAAATTCAAAGCCAGTAATGCAAAGGGCAGGCTCAGCATCCATTGTGCTTGATCATGCAAGCCATACAAGAAACCAGCAAGCAACAATATGGCAACAACTGTCAGCTTGCGATTCGCCAGTAAACGCAACAATCTCATGGCGGGTTCCGACAATTCATTCTCATCCACATTCGTCCACCACAATTACCGGCCATCCATTGCCCACTGGTAGCCCATGATGAAATCCCTAACATCGCATTCTGATAGTAAGGCCCCTTTGTATAAGGTGATGAAACATGAGTACCTTCAGCCAGGCCGGCTTCTGCACCCACATCATTACGATTAACCAGAAATGCTTTGTTCTTCCATCCATGCGGAACACTGGTATGACACCAGGTACACTTGATACGGCCAATACGGCTGGCATGACCGATATGCAAATTAGTTCCCGCAAAAGGCAAACCCATACCCATACCCATACCACCCCCCATACCACCACCACCGCCGCCACCACCACTAGTGCGATAACCACTTTGCTTCGGATTACTGTTATTGGGGTTGGCATAGTCATCATAATTATGACACTTAAAACAAAGATCATCCGACTGTCCGGTGCCCGTATTCAGATCCCAGTCACCTTTAAGAATAAAATCTTTATTCGAACCATGAGGTCCCCAGGGATTGCCATTCACCCCGCCAGATGGTTCTACCGTACCCGGTGCAGTTTCAGAACCATGACAATCAGAACAATACATAGTCTGCGTACCTACATCGGCAGATCCGTTCCAGGGTGATAAAAAGATACTAGGATCAAGGTTGCCTCTTTGTGCCGTTGTGCGACCGGTATCATCAATTACAGGATGCCAGGAACGGTGATTATTCGTTGCCCATCCAGGAGCTGTTAACTCACCTTTATGACTGAGTGGTGCCTGAAACTCCATCGCCTGGTTAGTATATTGTGTAACCTGATTAGTCCCTAATGCTGTACCCCCACCCGAATCACCAAGAAAAGGTGCTGTGTTATAAGCAAAATCGGAGTGACATTTAATGCATATCTGGTACTCACGAGTAACATAGGTATTATTTACAGCCGTACCTGCGCCGAGTCCCCCATCACCACTTTTTACCTGATAACCCGCTGGATTGTTCATAAAGCTGGTGCTGCCGTAAATCGGTTCAACCCCCCAACTACCACGTAGGACACCTGAAGCTATATTACTGTGCCCAGCCGTATGATCATGTGTACCCGCTATTGCATTACCGGGTTCATAAAATTTTGCCGCCTTGGTGAGTCGATGAGGATTATGACAATCAGTACATTCGACATGTCGGTTGTTCAGGTTACCTTTACCAAGTTGAGTCTGGCTTTCGATAAAATCAGCATTACTGATGTTATGTTGTTCATCTCCTGCCGGTTGATCAGTGTTGTTAATCGGCATGTGCCGTGCTGAAAGAAAATCTGTTTTAACATTGGGTACCTGAAAGTTTGCACCACTTTGCCCGGTTAAAGTCCCACCATCCATCGAGTGACAAAGGTAACAGGTTTCCTCAATAGCTGAACTACCACCTGTTTTTGGTACACCCACACCATCAGTACCTTCACGTAATAAACGTCGAGAGCCTTGTACTGTATGAGTATCATGGCAGTTCAGGCAGGATGCCTCCCAAACTTGTATTCCCGAACTAAAGTCACGCTGTGCTGCAGCACTATCTGTATAGACCTCATTGGCAACAACAGGATCAGCATGCACAGAGCCAGCCCATGCCTGCCCCAATTTATCGTGGCAAGCCAAACAAATAATGTCCCCTGATGCATTAAAATTACTACCAACAGGACTTAAGTGCTGTGTACGGTTCAAACGCAGGAATTTAATATTGCGAGTCATATCTTCATCACGAAGATGCGGATCATGACAACTGATACACTGAAGTTTATCTGATTCCAGAGGTACGACAGGTTTGATTCCCGGAACCCGATTCTGGATATAACTTTCAAGTTGTGGATCGCGCAATTCTCCATCGCTACTGGCCAGCGCACTATCATAGGTAAACGATATGGGATGATCGTTACTTAAGTCGGTTCCAAGATAACGGGTAAAACCAGTTTGCACACCATCCCCTGGTGGCATAGTGCCACCGGCTCCTGTTCCTTGAAGAGGTACTGTTACATTCTCCTTACCATTCAATACATTAACTGTGCCCAAGGCCAGGGTACCATCATGACATGACAGACAGAGTTTTGAGCTACCTGCTGGTTGGTTTAAACCGGTTGCATCCATCGAGTTTGATGAATAGGTATTATAGGTAGCACCAGACAAACTTCGGTTCCATAAGGGTGCAGCCGGAATATTTTCTGCATTATGAGGCGTATGGCAAAACACACAAATTTGGCTTTCACTGTCTGCACGTACTGAGCCCGGACCTGTAACTGAAAGGTTATGCTTTGTATTCGCAACGTCTGATATCCTTGCTGCCTGAATAGAGAAACTTGTAATAAGCAGCAATGAACAAATGAAAAATGATCGATAATGCATCATGACGGTGCCTCTAAATATTGCAGTACGACTACACGCCCATTAAACATATCAGCAATAAAAATACGGTTGTTTTTGTCTGTCCAGACGCCTGCTGGCAAAAAGAACTGCCCTACTCCTTTTCCTGTACCACCTATCGGTAAAAGATATCGACCAAATTTATCATATACCAGTAAATGATCATAATAGGATTCAACCACATATACATTTCCCTGTTGATCAACTGCTACGCCCTTAGGCCGTGTAAGGTTACCAACATACAAACCTCGTTTACCTATACTTAAAAGATATCTCCCGGTTTTATCAAATACCTGAATACGGGCATTTAAGGTGTCCGTTACATAAAGACGACCACGGTTAAAACTAAGATAGGTTGGGCCATTAAACTCACCATTTCCCTGTCCACGCCTGCCAATGGTTTTAAGTAACTTTCCTTCCTGAGAAAACACCTTAATGTTATGTGCTTGGCCATCGGCAACAAATACTTGTTGTGAAACACTATCGTAAGCAAGCCCTGTTGGTCGTTTAAGAATCCCAGCTCCAAAAGCACCTATGGGTTTACCACTGCCACTAAGACGATACACTTGTGCTAATTCCGCATCAGCGACCAGAATCTGTCCTTGATTTGTTTTGACTATACCAATCGGCGCCTTAAAACCAACATTAGGTTCGGCCCATTGCCAAAGTGATAACTGGCCTGCCACTTCATCAAAAACAAACACGGCGCCACGACTAATGTCAGTAACATAGATACGACCCTGCTCATCAACCATGCCCCCTTGTGGTCGTTGCAATACATTCTGTTGCCGGCTTTGCCCATCAAGACCAATTAGCCATTTAAAAAAACTGGCCACGGTCCCACCCTGAGAATTTTTTTCAAAAAAGTTTTTTTCACCTGTTAGCTGACCCAGGTAACGATAACGAGGTTGTTCAGGGGCTGCAGGCCAAAGCCGATAGTGCTCAGTATCAGATTGTAAATGTAATGTTCCAGGCCCTGTTGATGTACACGATACCAATAGCAGCAAGAGTAACAGGTAAAAGGAACGAGCTGGTGTAAAAACAGTTTGGCTTACCATTTCCCCGGACCTGCTGTTGAATGTCCACCATAAATTCCACTTTTCACCCCTGGTTTACCCGAGTGGCACAAGTCACAATTTTCTATCCCCCAGGCAGTTTTTTCGTTATGACACATGCCACAGAATTTCCCATCAAGGATCTCCTGCATATTGACATAATTACTCCCTGCACGCATTTTGAACCCCAGTTCAAAATGACAAACTTTGCAACGAAAGCGAATACGATGAAACCAGTGAGGGAAAATCACGGGGGGCATACCCTCCGCTTCTGCGGATTTATTCAAAACCACATCACCGTATTCTGCCATAGCGGGTTGATAACCCATAAATAAGGTCACTAGCATCAGCATGATGCTATACCAGTATATATTAAGAGAGGTAATGAGAGAGTTCATCTGTCGCATCTATATTTGTATACCATTGCCTGATCATTAATGACCACCGTATAGTAATCTCAATTTAGCTTACTTCGCGGTACGCTATGACAACGACCACACTCTGTTAAGGGGAAGGCCACTGCACCATGGCAACGACCACAATATTCCCCATTCAATATTTTAAGCATATTGATCTTATTCGCACCTATTTTTGATTTGAATATTTTTTCGTGACAATTTTTACAATCAAGCCAAAGCGTATGCTGTCTATGTGGAAACAGGACAACCGGCATTTCCCCTGTTTTTTTCATTAGTACTTTAGTTTCACGAATTCTTACTTTTGTTTCAGGCCAGATATTAGTCCGTGGATTAATTACCTTCTGCTCAAGAGCCTTGACCCAGTCAACCTTGTTGCCACTTGTACTTGAAGGTAGTTTTGACAATGCATCACCCGGTTCCTGCAAAACACCAATTGCCGGGCTATCCGGATCATGTATACCGTCATCACCTATATTTTTCCATTTCGGATTAGCAGCAAATGCTGTTCCTGTAATAAGCATTACAATAATGATACGTAATATTCCTGAAAAAAAATAATACCTGAACATTAACCCGTATACCTCTCTATCCTGGTATATACAAACCTGCCGCACGTATGGCACGAACATACTGTTGAGTTGATTTTTCACAACTTTTAATTGCGGCCTTGTAATCATTATCCGCCGCATGCTTTTCAGCTTCTTGCCGTAATAATTTAGCCTTATCAAGATAACCTTGTGTCCTTTTTTTCACAGACAGGCTTTTAAGTTTTTCTTCAAGTAAAAGCTTAACCAGCATCTTATGAGTATCATTTCTATCCATTTCATACAGGTACTCATCTTTTGCAGTCGCAAAATGTAAAGACCGTATCAATGTATCACCATTTCTTAATTTGCTGATTGCAATTTTAATTTGCACATAGGCTTCATCAACAATTACATAGGCTGCATTTATTTTCCCTTTGGACACCAAGTCGTTGGCCGCATCAACTTTCTTATGTACAGCCACCGCCAACTCATCGTACTGACTGGTTACATTTTTTTCTTCACTAATGCGTTTATGTGCTTTTAACAGGGCATTAATACTGTCCATGCGTTGGTTAAACTCCATCTGCTTTTTCTTATCCAGCAACTTTTTATGCTTCACAAAACGAACAGCTTTAAACATAGTTTCGGTAGCATGAGAAAGTGCTTCATTCATTACTTTCGGATCATTATTGTCTCTTGCAGAAACTGCACGTTTATACAAAAGCCATGCTTCTTTGTATAAATCACTAACAACCGGATTATCACTTTGTTTAACTTTACGTGCTGCAGATGAATTTTCAAGTAATCTCTTAATAAATTCAATTCGATCACCGTTCACCTTATTCTTGCGAAAACTATTATGTTGTTCAACTTGTGCAACAACGAGCTGACTGCCCATCATGCCAAGCAATAAAAATATTTTTATTAATCTGGAAATTGTCATTTATCTTACCCTGATACTTTACCAATGTTATTCATTTTGCATAAACCCGATACAAGACGGGGAATATTAATCATAATGCCAGCCCACTAATTCGTAGTGCCTGCATCAGATATTTGGTGCCTTGCTCCAGCATACTAATCGCCTGCCTTGTTTCCCCGGAAGCAAATAATTTATTAGCTTGAGCGATAGATTCATCATTCTTTTTAAATAATCGTCTAACCAAAGGTAATCTCCTAGCCCGTTCAGGCGGATAATGTTCTATTAAATTATTTGCGACTTGCAAATAGCTTTTGTTACGTTTAAGTTCATACACATATTCATCTTCAGGTGTTGCAAACTCTAGTTTATACACAAGAGTTTCCTTATGGTGCGCCTTGATTAATGCAACTTCAAGACGGTTTGAAACAGTTTTCATAAGGTTATAAGCATCGTTATAATGATTTTCTGTGGCATATGTTTTGGCTTTATTGACCAGCACATCTATCTCGGTTAAATCCAGTAATTTTTCTACGGCGATACCTTTCTCTGAAACCACATCGGCAAATGCCAAACAGAAACTATCAACTCTTTTAGATATGTCTTGATAACGATGCTGTATTTCAAGTCTTGCCTTTTTTTTATCTTTCACCATATGAAAAATTTTAGGTATCGAGGCAAATCCGTGTCTTACCAGCTTTTTAGCCTCATCAAAATTACCCTGGTCAAATTTCTCTCTGGCCTTTACATAATCACCACGTATTTTCTCAAGTAAACTTTTGGCTATTTCATTATCACTCTCTTTTATGATTTTAATATGTGGTGACTCATAAACAAGTTTGTCAAAAAAATTCAGCATATTTAAAAGACTTTTCCTTTTAGCACTTATAGCTTTATCTTCTTCTGATACAACCTTTGCTGTTTTCAGCTCAATCTCTGTATCAGCTTTTGTCTGATAAGAAAATATCAGGCAACAACCCCCCACTGAAATTGCCATTACATAGCCAAAACATGTTTGCCTGTTATACATGCTTTACCTCTATCATTTAGTTACTTACTTTTTTACTGCCGATACATTTTTATTTTTAGCTGATTTTTTTGGCTTTTTAGCCTTTGAATGGCATGTTCGACAAGTAGAGGCAGTGACCGGAAAAGCGACTTTACCGTGACATACACCACACTGTTTCCCAAGTAATATTGATGCCATACTCATCTGGTTTGCACCTTTTTGTGGTATAAAAATAGCAGGATGACAATTTGAACAATCCAACCACTCAGTATGTTGTGCATGAGGGTAAACTACATCAGGCATTGACCCCTTTACTTCACGAATAATATTAAGATCCATAATTATCGGTTTCACCTTTGGATCATTCTTGTCATAACGTGGTTGAATTTTTTTCATCTTTAAGGCTTTAACCCAGTCAACATAGTTACCTGCCCTGGACTTTGGTAATTTTTTAAATGCCTCAAGTGGTGGTTGTAAAATATACGTACCATCACTTTGTATGTTATGAATGCCATCTTTTGGTGGAGCAGGATTTCTCACCTTATTTTTTTTTAACAAACGATTAAAAGTATTAGGATCTGCTGCTAATACATTATTCCTTCCTGATAAAACAAAACCTGCCGAATAGACAAACACAAGAGTTAGCAATAAAGAGAGTGTTTTGTTGATACTTTGCATGGCGTTTACTCCTCTACTTTTTTGCCTTGCCTGGCTTTTCAGATTTTATTTTAGTTGGCTTTTTATGTTTTAGTTTTATCAGCATATTTAAAGTATTGCCATGCACCTGAGTTGGTGTACCCGGATTACCTGTATGGCAAAGATTACAATTTTCTACAGGCCATGCAACCTCTCCATTATGACAAGCACCACAATATTGCCCGTCAATGATCTTGAGCATATCTATATCATTACCCCCTGCCTTGAATTTAAAACCAATATCAGTATGACAAACCTTGCAACGAAATCTGATACGATGAAACCAGTGTGGAAAGACCACCGGGTTCATACCCGCCTCATCAGAATAATTATTAATGATAATATCACCATATTCTGCTTTTATTTCATGGGCTACAGTCATCATAAGTGCAATTAACATGACAATTTTAAACGTCATGATATTTTTCACCCCTTTACTTTGTCTGTTTGCAAACAACATCATTTGTGTCTTCCTCACACTAAAATATCAATACAATAGCATGTCAATCAAACCACCTTTTAAGCCTTAACATTAAAAGATCATGTCGAGTATTTCTTATGACTGACTTGCGATAACTTAGCCGTAAATCAAGACGGCCAATTGAATAATCCAAACGATTTTCCCAAACATCCCTTTTGTTGTTGTCTTCAGTAAAGGCAACAGGTAAAACACTCTCGGCATTCAATTTAAGATCTGAAGTGAATCGTAATCGTGGAATATCCATAACCCGAAAATACTGGTATACCAGGCTACCACTGGAGTATGTATCAAATCCATTGTCACTCTCATTCGTATATGTTTGACGCACACTCTGAATACTAAGCGTACCATTCAGACTGGAATCACTTTTAAAGTTTATCAGGCCAGAGAATTGCAAATTAACAAATTGATATATTTCTTCATCCTGCTCACCACTCGTACGTGAATCAGTTACCAGAAATCGAATAAAGGCATTTTTACCCAATCGTGAATGCTGCCAAGCTACCGAACCCGTGTGGGTTAAGCGTATTCGAGATTTTACTACCGTATCCAGTTCTTCCGAGATTCGTTGCCCAAAACTGTAATTCATATTTGAATATGAACCAGTAGAAAAATTCCGCTGTATGGTATGCCCCAACTGAAATATAAATTGCTGCCCCTGGTCATCCCCACCCGATCTGTTTCGTACCAAACCTGATATATCCCAGTTATACATGTACTTGCCAAGCTTGATACTTTTTGGCCTGTATGACAGGTTAATGGATTGTGTTGCAATTATTTTTTTATCAGAATCTGTTTTAGTTTCTGAACGTGTAATATTTCCTGTTAAACGAACTGTGGAATTAACCTTATAGCTAAGAGCAGTCTGTGCATAAAGATTACTGGATTCACTTCTACCAATATCACCATCGTTAGCTAATTGATAATAACGCACACCACCATTAATATTGATAGACTGATTTTCTGGACGAAAGAAAAAATAAGATGATGCCTGTATATGATGAATCTGTCTGTCAATATTGCTTGTGTTGTCGTCGTTATCAACAACGCTTAGCATATTTTCAATTGTGAATGTTGAGTCCGGTTTATATCTGTGTCGTAAAACAGATCCTTGCTGCTTAACAAATTCGCCGGTACTATCACGTTCCCTTGTCTGATGATCTACATTTAACTGGAAAAAATGTTTTTCCAGGCGCTGATTAAACCCCATTCGATAAATATCACTGGCGTCTTCCTGATTCCGGTCACTATCCAGAACCTGACTATTATGATCATACCCAATATTTGCCGTCATAGTACCATTGGGATTTCGGTAACGTTGCATCGCTCCATAGTGGGTATTGGTATAAGATCGTCCCAACAAATTACCACTTACACGGCTATTCGTTTTGTCATAGTTTATGTTCAGAGGAAAACGACTTTGGGGTAAAAAGTATAACCCAATATTACCAGTCACAATTTCATCAGTTGTCTTAACTTGCTCATTATTAACCTCACTCCAACTAAGATTCAACTTACCCAATACTTGTGCAAACCATGGCTTCCAGATATAACTATGTGCATTCATATTAAGACTGGCTAACTGCTGCATAATATCCGGGCCTGCTTCTTCACTCTCTTGCCGATATTCATAAACCAGATCACCTGTGAGCTTTACAGGAAAATGCTCAGTGGCTAATACCCTCAAAGGTACTCCCCCCACTCCAAACAATATGACTATGCATACGAGTGGACACACACCAATGTCTGGTATTGGTAAATGCCTCATACTTCCTAACACCTTTAAATTTAACGACATTATTTTTCATTATTTAATTCTTTTCATATCCTGCGTATTTATGCCTTTACTCTTTACTGGTTTTTTGCTGCATGGCCAGAAGAGATGAATGTTCTTTATTAACCTTTATTAATGCAACTTTCCAAAGCTTATCAATGAGCCGCTTCCATACTTGTTGACGTTTATCTCTCAACAATAATTCAGCCGCCCGCTCACGAACCTGTTTAAAAGAACTTAATTTGGCTTCTTCTTTATCCTCCAGACGAAAAATACCGACACCCTGCAATATGGTAATAGGCTGGGAAACATCTCCAACTTTCATTGTGTCTATGATTTTTTGTACTGGTGGAGCCAACATTCCCTTATGCAAATAACCCATGTCTCCACCCTGATTAGCCGAAGCATCTGCAGAATGTAATTTGGCTAAATCAGAAAAGTCTGCACCTGCATTCAAGTGCTTCAAAAGACGCTCTGCTTCTTCATTTGCAGCCTTCCACACAGCTACAGGCAAGGATGGTTCGACTTTTAGTAATATGACAGAAACACGATAGCGCGCGGGTTGTGTAAATTTATCCTGATGTTGCTGGTAATATTTTTTTATTTCGGCAGTATCAGGGTTTTTTAATTCTGTAACTTTAGTATGCAAATTTCGTATCAGGCTTTCTTCATCAAAATATTGCTTCAACTTAGGTAAAATTATCTTACGCTTTTCCTGCCAGTCTGCATTTTTTGCATTGCGCTTCTGATAGTTAGCCAGAATACCATTTACCCACTCACTATCGGCCTGAATATTACGTCGTTGGGACTCTCTTAGTAGTAACTCTCGCGCAATTAAAGATCGTCCCACATCGCGTTTGACCGTATCGAGTTGTTGCTGCGGAATTTTTCCATGGTATGTCTTTTGGCGAACAGCGGTATGAAAAGCATTATTATAATCTTTAACAGTGATAACTCTTTTGCCCAACATGGCAAAAACTGAATTTTTCATGGACTGGTATTCCACCTTTGCATGAGCCAATCCCATTACAGCCGTTAGACATATCAAACACACCGAAAATGTCATTTGTCGAAACCACCCGGGCCTTTTAAAATCTGTTCTTTGCATAACGCTGACCTTTAAATATTTACACAATTAAACTCAAGGGACTGTAATTTAAAGACAGTCCCTTTGACTTCCACCATGTACACCTATTTACTTGATATGGCAGGCCAGACACACTGCACTGCCTGTATTGGATATACGCAGGAAGGTTGGGTTCGTACTGGTATGCGGATTATGGCAACTTGCACACTCAACGAATGGTTCGGTACTACCCAGATCATTACGAGTATATAGCTGCAGGTCTGTCTTTTCTCTTGAGGCTGTGCCACCCGCTGTATCCATCCACCAGACAGTCTGCCCACCGATAATGGCATAGTTTGGTGCAATAAAATCTACATCATTTGTTGTTCCAGTTGGTGCTGTGCTAGTAAGCCCACCACCACCATATTGAATACCAATAGGATGATCATTACTCAGATCACTACCAATGTTTACAATACTTGCAGTGGAATAATTTAATGAGCCGCCAGGTGTGGCTGAGGCTGTGGGCCCAGTCCAAGTACCAGCAAATGGGGCGCCTGCAGCATTATAACCACCCGAACCAGGTGCATTAATCATTACATTCATGGCCTGGGTGCCATCATGGCAAGAAAGACAGGCAATTGAGACGGAGCCAACTGGTGCTATAGAACCATCAAGACTTGTCGTGCCCAGTGAATCATACGTTGTAAATGTACTGGATACAGGTAAAACCCGGTTCCATAACGGGACTGATGCAGATGTATCCGCACCATGCGGTGTATGGCAAAAAACACAGACAGAACCCGTTGAATCAATCGTATTTGGTCCAGTTCCTGTCGAACTTAAGTTATGCTTGGTATCAACAACACCTGCTTTAGCGAATGGTATTACAACCAGCATTAATATACATACCAATAGGAACCCCTGATTTCGGATACCTATCACAGTTGGAATTATCATTATTTAGTCCTCCCCAAAAATTTCCATTCCATAATGGTAGTTGCAGAATACATGCCACCCGTTATCTTATTGATTTTTAAGGAATTAAAATATTTTTCTTCCCATGTTTGAGAAAGACAATATATAAATTTTCTCTTTAATGAGAGTCAGAGATACCTGGGAAAAGGGTGTAAAAGAAAGGAACTACTTTTTAACTTTATCAGAATGCTCGGGATTTGAACCCTTTTCGACTAACTTGGAAACAGGCTTATAGATGTCAACCTTACGAAAAAATTGATCAATAACATAAACTCGACCATTTTCATCAATATCAATTCCTGCAGGCAACATATATCTGGCGGGTGCATCCTGATTACCTCGTTTGCCTATAACCATTAATAATTTTCCTTCAGGTGAGAAGACCTGTATGTTTCCAAATGCAGCATCAACAATATAAATATTACCTTGTTTGTCAGCACTTATTCCCTTTGGTCTGGAAAATTGTCCCGGCCGCCTGCCGACAGCACCAAACCCAAACTTGAAGTTTCCTTGTTCTCCAAATACCTGGATACGAAAGTTACCTCCATCAACAACATAGAGATCGCCGTTGCTGGTTATGACTGCATCACGAGGCAGATTCAATTCACCATCAGCACTGCCACGTTTGCCAATTGACTTGATAAATTCCCCTGTCTTGGCATTAAATACCTGCACCCGATGATTTTTAGAACCAACTCCTGCGGTATCAACCACATACAAACGGCTACCACTACTATCAACTGTCACACCCGATGGACGAGTAAAATAGGCTTTCCCACCAATTGCACGCAAATAATTTCCATCCTTGTCATACACAATAATACGTTTGGCTGTTGCGTCACAAACATACAATGTCCCCTGCGCATCAATACTCAGGCCAAGTGGCAAATACAATAGCCCTGGGGCTTTCCTCCCAATCTGGAAAAAACGCTTACCTTTAATATCAAACACCATAACACTTCGAAGCACAGTATCACTGACATAAACACGGCCCTGGTATACTTTAACATCAAAAGGTTTTGCCAGACCTTGTCCCATTCGCTGCTCACCGGTAACCAGTCGACGAAAACGATTAACAGAATCTTCTGATGAAACATCCAGACTGGAATAGAGACTACGTTCATATTTGAACCGCGCCTTTTCAGGTGGCGGTGGGAAAACCGGTATTGGTTTTTCCTTTTTGTTCACTTCAGGCGTAGTCGTACAACCACTCAGTATGATAAAGCCCAGCAACAAACTGAATTTTATCAACTGATATAGATGTTGTTGAAAATAGGTTATTCTTTTATTAATTATCAAAATGCTAGCCACTACTTGATTGCACACTATAAATAGTATCTCATAATTAACAGCAAAATTAATGCCAACAAATTACAGGAAATTGATTCTTGTCTTGTGAGGAAATATATGCGTACAATATTCTTCATTGCTTTAGCTTTATTAGTGGCACTGTTATTGCTTATGGTAAGTTTTAGAACTCACATGATGGTAATTTGTAATGACACTAGTTAATCAAAGATGTTTACTCGGGTTTTGTAGTCTATTTATCATACTCATATCTGGTTACATACCAATAGTGTTTGCCAATGTTGAGACAAAAACAACAGCTGCTGATTTATACCATGACAATTGCTCCGTATGTCATGGTGATTCAGGAGCTGGAGCCGTTTGGGGTGGCAACCTGTTACGTACTCCGCCACGCAACTTTACCATCACTCATGTCAATTCGGAGCTGTCACGTGAGCGTATGATTGCCTCGGTCACACATGGCGTTCCGGGGACAGCGATGGTCAGTTTCAGTAGCCAGCTAAATAATCACCAAATTCAATCTATTGTTGACTATATTCGAAACAACTTCATGTTAACGGATAAAAAGAAGAAACGTATTGTTTCAACTAAACAGCCGACATCTCATAAATCTCAACTTGCAGCCAAGTATTTCTCAAAAATGGGAGTTATACGCCGGCAAAAGACTCTCAATGTCGGGAATCAAGCTCAAAAAAGGTCAGCTGATATGAGCGCAATCATGCCGGGTGGACTAAAAGGCGATAGTGCAAAAGGACATGCTTTTTATATTCAAAATTGTTCTACCTGCCATGGTCTCAAAGGTGATGGTGAAGGCCCACGTGCCTATTTTATTTTCCCTCGTCCATTAAACTTTACACAACACCTGGCAAAAAATCAATTTAACCGCCCTGCACTTTTTAAAGCCATTTCCATAGGAAAACAGGGAACTGAAATGCCCGCCTGGAAGATGGTACTCAGTCAACAGGAGATTGCTAATATCAGTGAATATGTATTTAGTGAATTTATTTCCAAATAAATCTAAAATATAATCTGTTTTACAATAACAATGTCGTTTTTAAAATATTTTGCCTGTTTATTGTTATTTGCAAATTTTTCTACGAGTTATGTGCAGGCTGACACAACAGATAAAATTTCTAAACTCAATTCAGCCAACCATGAACGTGGCCGGGCAATATATAATTTTCGCTGTTATTTTTGCCATGGCTATTCCGGTGATGCCAAAACACTCGCCAGCACTTACCTCAAACCACAACCACGCGATTTCACATCATTACTTCCAGAGCAACTTAAGCGTAAGGAAATGCTGCATGTTGTAAAAGAAGGCCGCAATAAAACGGCCATGGCCGGTTTTAAAAATATCCTGACGCCACAGGAAATTGAATGGGTAGTCGACTTTGTTCGTAGTGAATTTATACTGGCAAAACGGCAAAATACCCTATATCACACCAAATCCAATGGATGGCCAAATCATCAGCGTTATGTAAATGCCTTTCCATTTGCTACCGGGGTCATCAAACTGGATACACCATGGGAACAGTTAAGCATTGAGCAGCGTCATGGAAAACAGCGTTTTCTGACAAGTTGTATCTCATGCCATGACCGAGCCAAAGTAAAAAATGAAGGTCTTCACTGGGAACCGATGGCAATTTCCTTTCCTTTAAAAAAAAATCCACTAAAGATTGAAACAGATGTCACTAGTGCTGCCTCGGTGTATCAACAACATGAACAATCACCGGCTATTACCAAATTATCACCTGAAGGAAAAAAGGGCAAAAAACTATACCTTGAAAATTGTGCCTTTTGTCATGCTAAAGATGGCACAGGACGCAACTGGATTGGGACTTTCCTGCAACCACACCCACGTGATTTGACCAAATTAAACTTTACCAAAAAGCAAAAGGGTAAGCTGATTTATATTATTGAAAATGGGCTTTCAGGTACAACCATGCCAGCCTGGAAGAATGTTTTATCGAAAGCTGAAATGAAATCAATTGCAGTTTATATTAATGAAGTGTTTCGGAAAAACAGTAACCTTGCTAACAAACAGGATGAGATTATTATAAAATAAATAACTGTTATTAGTGAACAAGGGGAAAACATACGCTGTTTACTACACAATCCAACCTTTAAATTTTAATCACCCGAAGTCTAATTATATCCCTCTATAGGGATATTCAGACTTCCACCTCTGCTCGGTATACTTTCAAACCAGACTCAATACCCTTTATTATTAGTAGGTTATTAGCTTTTATGAATAATGGATCCGCAGCAGCAATGAAAGCCTGTATTGGCAAAGTGGCCACGGGCCCGGAATACAGCAAAGACCTTAGCTTTGATGAAGCTTATGCTGCCATGCAGTATATTCTCGATAAAGACGCTGATCCGGTACAAGCCGCAGTATTCTTTATTGCGTTACGCATGAAACGCGAAACGATGGATGAAAATAAAGGCATTTTAAAGGCCATTATTGATGGTGCAAACATAGTAACTGCTAATGTAGATGAGCTTGTCGATGTAGCTGACCCATATAACGGCCATAACCGCAGTTTACCCATTTGTGCGTTTATCCCCCCTGTATTAGCTGCTTGTGGCTTACCAGCCGTATCGCATGGGCTAGAAACCATTAATCCTAAATATGGGATTACGACTCACAAAGTACTGGCTGCTGCGGGACTGAATGTGAATTTATCTTCTGCACAAGCCGCGGCACAAATTGAAAACACAGATATTGGCTGGGCTTATATCGACCAACAAGCCTATGCACCCGATTTACATAATTTAAAAGATTTAAGAGAACGTATCATTAAGCGTCAGGTGATTACCACTGTTGAGGTGTTGATTGGCCCGATACGTGCAAAAAAGCATACCCATTTATTAACCGGTTATGTGCATAAGGCCTACCCGCCTGTTTATGCTGAACTGGCTCGTTTTGCAGGTTTTAACTCTGGCATGATAGTGCGCGGTGTTGAAGGTGGTGTTATCCCGTCTCTGCAACAGTCGCATAAGGTCTTTGGTTATACTGATAATGGCGAAGAAAGTCCGGAAACTTTCGACCCATCGAGCATAGGAATAGAGCAAAACACCCGCGCTGTTCCTATCCCGGAGTCATTACCCAAAGGTAAAGACGATAAATGCAAAGAATTTGATGTTGATGCCGCTGCCGAGGCCACAGCAGAAGCAGGACTTGCTGCACTGAAAGGAAATAAAGGCGTTTCCTACGACAGTCTGGTATACTCCTGCGCCATTGTTTTGGCTCACACCAGAAAATTTGAAACTGGGCGAGCCGAAAACTTATCTGCTGCGGCGGATAAGGTACGAAGAATCTTGGATTCGGGTGAAGCCTATACACGCTTCACTGGAGTCAAGTAAGACTATAGTTTAACTTTTTTTGATAATCAGCTGATTTAACAGGAGAAATTCATGAATCAAGAGTATTATGATGCCGTTACTAAAATGGAAGAAATGGGTGTAGACCCTGAGTATGTTCAAGGATGGCAAGGTGGATATGTATTAAACCCAGAACGCGAAGAGCAACGCATTACCGAAGCTTACAGCGCGGGCTATGAAGATGGTAAAGCAAAAACCCAAGATAATTTTGGTAACTGGACTAAATAGTCTTTTGCTTTAGCACTAAAAAAAGCGGATAGAGGGCCCTCTATCCGCTTTTTTAGTGCCTGTTTAAAACAAACAGGCTCAAAGCCTGTTTGTTTTAATTACAGGCACTTATGATCTTTTTCTCCCAGGTTAGAACCCCAAGTTCTTACAAGTGATCTTTTTCTCCCCCAACAGAAACAGCTAGTTTTTTTCAGCAACTACCCATTCCCTGCCTTTTTTACTTGCTGTAATTTAATGGCCTCAAGCTCATTCTTTACTTTTTCAAGCGCAATTCGTCCTGTTGCCACATCGGTTACGTCATAAACAATAATCCCGATATGGTCAACTGTCCCATCCGCTGAGCTTAACGGTAAAAAGGTAATATTCTGATACATAAAATCAGCCATGCCAGTAATCGGCCGATAATTTTTGAATTTAAACAAATATGGTCGTTGTTCCCATGTCGTAAAAGCACTGTTATTAAGCTGAAAAACCGACCTTGTTTTATTTCTTAACCAGTCTTCAGGTAAATCATTAAAGCGCTCAAATAAATTGGAATTAATCACATGCTCGCCGCGAATACCACTGTGGTTGGTCATAAAGTCATTCCAAACTTTTATCGTAAAGTCTTTATCCAACACAATTAAGCCCACATCAATGGAGCGCAGCATACCCATTAAGCGGTGTAATTCCTTTATGTCAATTTCACTCATGCTGTTTATTCCACTAAATAAGAAACCAGTTCATCCAAAGGTTTAATCGAATCTTCAGTAAACAATAATAATAAATCGCAACTTATGTTTTTATCTTCAATTTTATATCCCATTTCTATGGTTAACGTTTTTGTCCAACGATTTGCATTTTGGCCGAGTAGTTCATCTACTTTGACATGCCGGCCAATCACTAAGGGGTGTCCCTGACTAAAACTAATATCCAGTTGTTCCGCAATCCCTTTCAAACAAGCACCAATTAGAATATTGGCAATATCCATTAACAGTTCCACCTGTACCGCTTCATCGATATCACCCACGTATTTCATTAAACTGGCAATATCTTCAAAACTGGCTTCGTTAAAAATTAGCAATGCTTCACCGGCGATACCGGCACCAATAAATCCCTGACAAACACCGGAGACCATATCATTATCATCCACTTGCTGGATTGCCATACGCAATTCAGACACCTCGATCATATTCACCAGTGGAATCGGCATCACCACAAACGAATCTAAAAGCTTTGCCAGTAAATCCGCTGCACGCCCCATCGCAACATTGGCAATCTCTTGATAACCTTCCTGATTATCAGTTTTAGACGTTTCCGAAACCAGCGTGGTTAATGCTTTTGTCGATTTAGTGGCAATAACTTTGGCATTGAGATCAAAAATAGCATGTGCCCGAAGCACCTCACCCAGTTCTTCTTTATTAATGGGTTTTTTAACAAACTCCAGTGCGCCCATTTCCGTCACACGTTCAACCGCAAGGGGCTGAATGTCACCGGATACTACAATGACGATCACTTCAATATCCTGCTTGATAATGGCTTCTAGCGTCTCATAGCCATCCATTACCGGCATATTCAAGTCCAGAAACATCACTTTGGGTGCATCTTTAAGCAGAACTTCAATCGCTTCTTTGCCATCAGCAGCATTCAGGACTTCAACATCCCATTCGGGCGGCAAGGCACGTGTCATTTGTTTACGCGCAAAGCCGGAGTCATCGGTAATCAGTATTTTGGTGGGCATGAAATGCGGTCAGTTCCTTATTGTCCAGGTTTTTGTACTTAGACTAAGTATCGGCATGCAGACCATAAATATTTAGAGGAAGTTGCGTATTTTGCAATATTTGCAGTACCTGTTGGCATAACAAACACCTAAATCATTTTACTTTGATTCTGTTGATATACATCATGATCTTGCTTGAATACCAATGATAGCTTCGTTCCATTTTTTGCATAATCAGGAAACCACCAATGCCCACTTCCAACACTTATACTTTTAAAAATCTTTTTTTTGAAGCAACCCGATTATGTAACTATGCCTGTCCTATGTGTATGGCAAGCAGTAACGATGTCAAGCTCGTTAAAAAAAGCAGGAAACAGGAGCTCAGCACAAGTGAAATCGAACAACATATTTTCAAAACTGTCGATAAAATCGGGGTTGAGAAAATAACATGGAGTGGTGGTGAATTTATCCTGCGTAAAGATGCTGTCGAATTAGTAAGACTTGCTACAGACTACGGTTATTCGTCTGTGATAACCACCAATGGCTCAAAGATGACGCGCGAGAAATTACTCGAACTTAAAGAAGCCAGTAATGGCAACGTGGTCATTGCCGTAGGCATTAATTCGATTGAAGATGAAAATTCCTGGACCCGGGATACCGATTGTGAACAATCTCTTGCGGTACTGGAGCTGTGTAATGAACTTAATATACGGCAAAATGTGGTGGTCACTGTTGGTCAGCACAATTTAAAAACTATCGAGCGTACGTTACAGTGGCTTGATGATCATCATATCCCTTATAATCGCTCACCCTACACAGCACGCGGTTATGGCCGCGAATACTGGGAAGAACTTAAATTCAGTAAGGAAAATATGCAAGAAACCATCCACCCCGCCTTGCGTAAACATGCCAATGGTTATATCAGCTATACGCCTTTTTTCCTTTCTCCCGAAGTCCATAATGAAATATCCAGTGGCATCAGCAATGTGACCGTCCCACAGAATCCATCAATAGGATGCTGGTGTGGTACCTGGCTGGCCGTTAATGCAGAAGGTGATGTTTCACCCTGCGGCATACTGCTGGATGATGTGAATTGCGGTAATGTACGCAAAAAAACTTTCCAGCAGATCATTGATGACAGTGGTGTGTTTCAAAAGATTCTCGACAGAACCCATTTAAAGGGAAAATGTGGTCGCTGTCGTTATCAATTTACCTGTGGCGGCTGCCGTGCGATGGCCTTCTATGAAAGTGGCGATATTATGGCAGAAGATCCAACCTGCTTTTTTGAGCCAATTGATAAAACCACGGTGAGCGAACATGAGCAGGAAACCAATAAAATGTTCAAAAAATTTGTTGCCATTTCACGTTTTGCCGACAAAATTAACGCCATAAAAGTTGCGGATAAAAGTCGGGGCATCGATAAGTTGAAATAAGCATTATTTTAGAACAGATATAGCTTTAAGTTAGATCTTTAAGATATTGATATTATTCAATAATATTTTTCATAATACACTTTAAGTGACAAAACATGGCTGGTACTTCAATATCGATCATTTGCGAGGTTACCCATTGATTGTACTTCTCCCCCATAATGCCGCGAACGTATTCACCGTAGTAACGCTTCATTGCAAAACCGGGGCCGTCCTCATCACTAAAATCAAATTCGGTATACTCGGCAACACGGCTATTGAATAAGTCGATAAAATCCTGCTTGTAAGTACCGGTACCGTAGAGTTCATGGTAATTATCGTTTAAGTGCTTACCGCATTTATTAGCTAGCTCGCCAATAAAACGCATGCGTTCATCTTCGTCAAAGTATTCGAGGGTCATGCGGTCAGCAATATGAATCATAAAAATTAAGTTCTCGGCAACCAGCTCCAGTCGCTGCTTGTTACTGTCCGTTTGATAGTCTGCAATTTCAAGGTTTAAAATAGCGTCCATGGCCACTTTCCACATATTGTAGGCAATCACCCCCGCTTCTTCTTCAAGAGAATGCGATTTATCCTGTTTGTGCCATTTCATTTTCAGACGAACCATGTGGATACCTCTATAGTCTATTATCGATCTGGTTTATGTTTAAAACCCATGCTAGGCTTAAATTCTATTTTACTTTGTTATAGCTCTCGTTACCAACCTTGCATGGGGAAACAATGAACGCAATAACAGCTAAATCATTACAGACTCTACGTGATCTGGTTCAACACAATTGCCATATATCCGATGCCAATCATGCGGGCAATTACACCCTCTGTATTTATCTTCTTAAAATGCGTGAATATTACCGTTGGGAACAACAAAAAACCATATCCACAAAATTGGAACGGGACGATGTGGGGTTGTGGTTACGTGAACGCGAGAAATTGTGGGATGACATAGAATCAAAACCATACCAACAACTAACATTCAATAATCAGCACTTTGATCCTTTTGACGCAACCGCAATAAACGCTTTACTTAATAAGCAGGGGCTCGTTTACAGTGCTGGCTTGGGCTCAAAATTAACCCCCCATTTCTTTTTAGCCAAACTTGAATCTGAAGAGACCTACGAAAATTACACGGTTTATATCTCATCAACTGAATATGCTCGAGACTTAACGTCCCCCCCTGCAATGACATTAGGCAATACTATCTTTATTCGCAAAGAATCGATTAAAAGGATGATATGGGAACATTACGATCAATGGTTGTGGAACAAACCTAATAACGCAATGAAAAAGGTGATTAACTGTTATAACTTTAACCATATTGATACCGCACTTGAGGAAATGACCAATAATGAAATAGAAAATATTATTTTACATGAGATAGGTGAAATACAGGCGGGATTAATTTTAGGCGAGCAGTGGGAACAACTAATATTAAACGTGCCACATACACAGGCAGAAATTATGCTCCGAGCTGTACGCGACACTCTGGCTGATACAATAACCACCCTCCCCGCTTTAATACACAATAACAATAAGGCTTCGATTCATTTTTATTTTTCAAACCTGACGAATATGCGTAAACACCTTAACCCAAAACTGCTCACCGCGTATAATGAATGGCAACTGTCAGGGAATTATGCTCCTCTAAAAAGCCTTATCACATTAAGTCGGGAACATTGGCTAGGGCTGATTAAAAAGATTCTTCAAATACATAAAATTAATAAACAGCCACAAAAGCAGATAGAAGCATTGATAGAGGCAAGCCATTTGTAAGATAATGTCTTTTTATTTATTAAGACGCAGCAGTATGCCAACACATAAAAGTAAACTCACAACCATTCACGAAATTAAAGACAACACCTTTATCTTTGAAAAAAGCAGTGCCTTAAGCGCGCAACAATGCGAACAGATGATTCAACAATTCGAATCGCATAAAGATGAACAGTATCTCGGGCGTATCGGGCAGCAGGCAATGCAAGATACCAGTATTAAAAAATCAACCGATCTGGTTGTAAGCGGTAAACCACATTTTAAAGACATTGATGCGGCTTTATTTCATTCTATAAAAGAAGCACTCCTCGAATTTAGAGAAACTTATCCCTATTTCAAAGGCCCGTTTAAAGATATGGGTTATGCCATTCAGCGCACTAATCCGGGTGAACATTACCACTGGCATATTGACGGGGGCAGCCATGAGTTTAGTCAGCGCCAGCTCGTTGCCGTCTGGTATTTAAATGATGTTACTGGTCCGGGTGGTGAGACAGAATTTTTATTTCAGGATATAAAAGTAACACCGCGGCAAGGGAAACTGATTTTATTTCCTCCTTTTTGGACACATGAACACCGTGGCGTCACCTTGGAAAAAGGCGTTAAATACATTGTAACAACGTGGGTTGTTTTTAGATAAGAAACGTTCACTTACTCAAACCAAGCTGTTCAAGTTTACGATATAACGTACGTTCACTCACCCCTAACACTTCTGCCAGAGCCACTTTATTTTGAACCCGACTTCTGGCCCAATACAAATAACGTTTTTCCATCTCCTTTAAACTAACTAGTTCGGAAAAACAACTTTTGCCTACGTTTTTATGTTCACCAAGGCACTCCTCTGGCAAATGATTAACTTCTATAATATCACCATCAGCCATTAGCGTTGCCCGTTGTAGAATATTACTTAACTCACGAATATTCCCGGGAAAACCATAGTTTTTAAGTTGTTCAATCGCTGCGACAGACATACAAATATTATATTCAGGATAATAACGCTTTAACAATGACTCAACCAGTAATGGTATATCTTCTGCACGCTCTCTTAATGATGGTAGGTGTAATGGAAAGGCGCTGATACGGTAATATAGATCTTCTCTAAATTTACCTTCCTGAATCATCGCTCTTAAATTTCGGTGTGTCGCTGATACTAGTCGGAAATCTGCTTTTAAAACTTCAACACTTCCTACACGCCGGTACATACCTGTTTCCATCAAGCGCAATAATTTTGTTTGTAAATTTAAAGGAATATCGCCAGTTTCATCTAAAAATAATGTTCCACCACTCGCAGCTTCAACTAAGCCAATTTTTTTGGAATGCGCACCTGTAAACGCGCCCTTCTCATGGCCAAATAACTCACTTTCAAATAATGTTTCGGTTAAGCCAGAACAATCAACAGCAACAAAGGGACCTTTTGCCCGACGACTTGCTTTATGAATAGCTTCAGCAACTAACTCTTTACCCGTTCCTGATTCACCTTGAATAAGCACACTGACATCACTGCATGCAACACGTTGAACCATTTCAATGACGGTGTTAAATGCGATGGATGTACCCACCAAACCTTCAGCTTGAGGACTGGTACTGACGCATTTAACGGAATCCATCGTCTCGAGAAAATACTTAATCTCGCCAGCATCATCATAAATCGGTGTTAGCTGGACATCGACATGCTGATCACCTGACTCGGGTGAATGGACATGTAAAGAACGCTGTGCGCTATTACTTTCAAGACATAATTTTAAAGGACAAGTTTCACCCTCAAGGTCACAGGGCTTTGAATACTGGTGGGAGACCTCATAGCAATGCTTCTTTGCGCCTATTTTAAAACCGTATTGCTGCTTATAAATCTCATTAGCCGCAACAATGACATAATTTCTGTCAATAATAACTGCCGGCTTTGTATAACTGTTTAGCAAGCCATTAATAAATTGTGCATCTCCCATCTGAGAATTGTGTATCACTTGCTCTGTCACGCTATCACCTCCAAGTTAAAGTTATTATTATAAACTGTCACTAATGTCATTTCATTAAAAGCATCATGTCATAAATGGCATGATTTACTGGCAATATCTGGGATATCTTTATAAACAAAACATATCTATTTGTTTTTACTGGATATTTAATTTAGGCCTGTTTTTTGCACTAACACTAAAAAACAATGAGGAGAAACAAATCATGGCACATATCGTAATATTGGGAGCAGGTGTGGGAGGCTTACCCTGCGCCTATGAAATGAAAGAAGCTTTGGGCAAGGAACATAAAATAACAATTATCAATGAACGTGATCATTTCCAGTTTACCCCTTCGAATCCCTGGGTTGCCGTTGGCTGGCGAACACAGGAAAACATATCCGTTGCACTGGCACCGATACTCAAGAAAAAAGGAATCAACTTTATTCAGGATCGCGTTATTAAAATTTATGCCGAAAATAATATCTTGCAATTAAAGAACGAACAAGCTGTGGATTATGATTACCTGGTTATAACAACCGGTCCAAGGCTCGCTTTTGAAGAAGTCCCCGGCACAGGTCCCGATGGTTACACAACATCTATTTGTACAACTGAACACGCAGTGAGTGCTCTAGACGATTATAATAAATTAATAGAAAATCCGGGCCCCGTTATTATAGGTGCCATGCCTTTTGCAAGTTGCTTTGGTCCCGCTTATGAATTTACTTTCATTTTGGATACGGTACTACGAAAAAAACGTATTAGAAATAAAATTCCGATGACATTTGTGACATCAGAACCCTATATCGGGCATTTAGGTCTGGGAGGTGTAGGTGATTCAAAAGGAATGTTAGAGAGTGATTTACGTCAACATAATATAAAATTTATTACTAACGCTAAAACAACAAAGGTTGAAGATGGCACCATGTATGTTGACGAAATGAATGAAGATGGTAGTGTGAAAAAACAACATGAACTGCCTTTTACATATTCAATGATGTTACCAGCCTTTAAAGGTGTCGATGCTGTTGCTGATGTAGAAGGCTTATGCAACCCACGCGGATTTGTCTTTATTGATGAGCATCAGAGAAACCCCACCTATAAAAATATTTATTCAGCCGGTGTTTGTGTTGCCATACCACCAATAGAAGCCACACCGGTTCCAACCGGTGCACCAAAAACAGGTTATATGATTGAATCCATGGCAACCGCTATTGTTGAAAATATAAAACAGGAACTGGCCGGTAAGGAACCTAAAGCCTGCGCAACGTGGAATGCTATCTGCCTGGCAGATATGGGCGATACAGGGGCCGCTTTCGTTGCCCTGCCACAAATACCACCACGCAATGTCACCTGGTTTAAAAAAGGCAAATGGGTGCATCAGGCAAAGATTGGTTTCGAAAAATACTTTATTCGTAAAATGCGAAAAGGTAATACCGATTCAATTTATGAAAAATTCATCTTGGGAGCATTAGGAATTAAAAAGCTGGAGGATTAAAACAAATTTTACCATTAACAAAATAATAAAAAAGAAATAAATACTTCAGTATAACTGTCATTATCAAATGCACAGTTATACTGAAACTATACAAATATTTATTTACAACCTCTATCCTGTTAAACCGTAGGTATTATTCAAATAATATTATTTAGAGGCAAAAGTAAAATATTTATGTCCATAATAACTGGTAACGACGGGCACACTGATTCCAATCAAATGTGCGACACTTTCGGGATAAAACTCAAAATTTATAGCCGGGAACCCATACTCAACCAATCCTACGCTGATCAACCAAACCTGAATCACGGCAGCTATATTTACTAATGTAAAGCGTGCAAATTCGTGAGATGTCGATTGACTACTTTTATCAAATACCAGTAATTTCGCTAAAATAAAAGCGGTGATCATACCTATAATATACGCATAAAATACTGCAAAGCGATAAGTTACAAATTCACTAAAACCAATACGACTTAAAAAATTCACGCCCGCAGCAAAGCCACCGGTTAGAATAAAACGTGCGAATTCAGACTGTATTTTTATGTTGAGCATGTTAGTCAAAATTTTTATATATTAAAGCTTTGCGATTTTACGCCCTAGGGCAACGCTTTCGGTAATCGAACGATCTTCGGGATAATAATACGAAGTATCGGCAATATATAAACCGTCGATATCCGATTTAATAGGTGGTAAATCATCCATAAAGTTCGGTGGGCATATCGGTTGAGCAAATCCATAACGCGAAACATTAACATCAATAATGTCGTCTTCGTTTAAAGATGGATTAATCTTAAATAAATAAGCCTTCGATTCATCAACAAAAGCCTCGTCATCACGATTAAATTTAGGATGTGTTTGCGGCATATAAAATGGAATATAGGTAATATGCTCATGCTGCTTATTTAAGTTACTGTATTCAATAATGCCAGGAATTTCCATAGAGTCATCGTTTACATTTAACCAAAAATTTTCAGTCACCGCTTTTTTTAATTTAAAAATTAAGCAGACGCAACCAATGTTATTGATAGAGGCATATTTTCTTTGATGTTCTTCAGGCAGGTTATCAATTATTTTCGTTACAAAAGGTAGAGGAACGGTACTGTAAACTTTATCATAGTGATTAAACTCACCATTCAGCATGAGCCCTTGTACCTTATTATCTTTATGTGCAACTTTTTCTATGGGGCTATTTAAATAAATGGATACACCCAAGTTCTCTAATTTTTCTTTTAAAGCTGTTAATAGCGTATCTGAACCGCCTTCCAAATAACCCATTTGTTCGTTAAAAATACTTTTACGCGAACGCCCTACTCGTCTAATACGTGCCCATATCCAAGGGGCAGATAAGTTTGGAGTAAAATTATAAAATTTTTGTGCAAAAAGTTTTTCCCATAAAATGTTGTAGGTTTTTTCCCCTTCGGCTTTTTTTAACCAACTAACGGCATCGATACCTTCCAGTGCCTGCCAGTTTTTTCGTTTCGTCGACACAAACATATGCAGGCCGTAACGTATTTTAGAGATAAAAGATAATTTGGGGAATTTTAACAAGGCAAAGGGATTGCCCCATTCATACAACTGACCATCATAAAAATAACCCATTTTAGTTTCATGCCATTTTAATTTTGACTCAAGATTGAGTTCTTTTAACAGCGCGAACAAGGCATGGTCTTCTTTACAAATAAAATGATAATAACGTTCTATGCTCAACCCGTTAAAATCAAAATGTGCCGACATACCACCCAGACGATCGTCTGCTTCATAAAGATCAACCTGATGGCCATCTAATACAAGTTGATAAGCACAGGCAAGCCCCATTGGGCCGCCACCAATTACGGCCGTCTTTGCCATAGGATTTACGAACCTCGTAGAAGTGTGTGACAGGCTTTAATTAAGCCCACCAATAATAATTTCTGTTTCATTGATGTCACCATCTTCAGAAATTCTTATCGCCGTTGAACCGGGTACTTTATATAAGACATAGGCTGACATCATCACTATTAATTGCTTGTTTTCAGTTTCAATGGCAGTCAATATTTTATCCCCAACGACCTGACAACGTTGTTCTGCATTTAAGTTGTCGACCCAAGAGCGGCTCATTTGCCAGCCCTTATCCATATCCTTATCCATTTTCTTAAAAAATTCCTGTGCCTCAGTCAGCATCATATCGGGGACATCAACCGGAATCGTTCTTCCGCTAATTAGTACATTTAAGAGCATTAAAACACCTTGGAATTTGACGGGTTTAATTAATTGGAATGAGGCACGATTATACCGCATACTATCCCCTGTTGCGATTACAGATTGAAGATAACCATGCTATTAAAAATTAATGCCTTATTACCCCCTGAACGCTTGCAAACCATTACATCTATTTTAAAAGAGGCTCCCTTTGTTAATGGTGCCTTATCCGCAGGGAGTGCTGCCAAGCGAGTAAAAAATAACGAAGAGGTGGCCATGAACGCCGCCCAGATGAACCGGCTTAATAATATAGTGATGGCCTCTCTGGTCGCTAACCCGCAATACAAAAGTGCGGCTCTGCCACATCGAATTGCCGCCCCTTTTTATGCTCGCTATACAGAAAATATGGAATACGGAGACCATGTGGATGACCCCATTATGGGCGCAGCGGATCGTTATCGCTCAGACGTGTCCATTACCGTATTTTTATCCGGCCCCGATGATTATGACGGCGGTGAACTGGTCATTAAAACTAGCTTCGGTGAGCAGTTAGTCAAATTAAACGCCGGAGATGCCGTTTTATATCCGTCTTCCAGTCTGCACCACGTCAACCCAGTTACACGCGGTGAGCGACTGGTTGCGGTTACTTGGGTTCAAAGCATGGTGCGCAGTGCTGAACAGCGAGAGTTGCTTTACCAGCTGAACACCGCGAGAGAAGACCTTCTTCAATCAAAACCGGACGACCTAGCAAGTAAGACCGTGGATATATGTTATGCAAATTTAGTGCGGATGTGGTCAGAATTATAGGGAGTAAAAGATAAAAAATGGCTATCTGGCTTAGAGTGTTATCCAAGGATAAGAAATCTGGCACTAAAAAAAGGCCGCTTTATTTCTAAAGCGGCCTTTTTTAGTTCAAATAACGTTTAAAAGAAGCGTGTTGAACCTTTTTCTTTGTGAGCCATTGAATTTAACTCCATAGCTAACTCGTCATATTTTTCTACATATTTGAATAATACGTGGCCTTCTTGGCTCGCATAGTAATCTTTCATATCAACGCCATTTTTCTGTTCAAAAGCAATGAATTTCTTTTGCATTTCTAGCATTTCAGCAATGATTTTAGTTTTATCGCTCATTGTATTAACCTCAGTTTAAAGGCCAAAGCCTCTATGTTTGGTGAATTGAATTCGTTTAAAATATACTTTATTTAAAATCTGTGGGCGCAAATTTAGCAGCCCCACTCTCACCCTTCTATATCTCTGATGGGTTAAATGGGGCTTTTAAATTGATTAATAGCCGCCTTTACGCACACTTTGTGGCAAGCCACCAATTTTACGGCCTTGCTTGGACGGCATACCCGGGAATAACTGGTACATGTACTTAGAGGTTAATTTTTTACCCCATTTTTTTGCCATATCTTTCATAATGCCGCGTTCGTTGGGCTCTACACCTGGGTTTTCGGCATGTTCTACACGTAAATACTTAACGACATCCCAGTGTTCATCTGTCATTTCAACTTCTTCATCAACAGCAATTTTGCTGCCAAGGGCTTCAGTCCACTCGTTATAATCAACTAAATAACCGTTATCAGTCACTTCTACTGATTTTCCATCTGCTTCTAGTGTTGGCATAAAATTTCTCCACTAAACCAATAATATAAAACAATTAAAATGCTTTTCCCACGATGAAAACAGGCTGAAATATCAACTAAAATCTCATCATGGCCTAAAATTTGGCGCTATTTAAACAAATTTTGTTGCTAGATCCAAGTCTCTCTATGGGGATACCTTGGCTTACGACCACTTAATTTTAGTCTTCGTTGATTTTTTTACGAAGACTTATGTTGTTTACTGATATTTTACTTGCAGATCCGCAAGAAATTAACACACCTGTTCCAATTTCTCATACGTTTAATTGCTTTGCCTCAGTCTGGATTAACCGCATCAATCCCTTTTTGAGGTAAAAACAAGCCACAACCCAACTTGCGTCCAACACCAATGCCTTTTTCCTGTAATGCCACTGATTCGGCTTTTTCCAGATCAGCGAGCATCAACCCCCGCGTAATCAACTTTTTATCCGGCAATTGAATATAACGTTCACGACCGCACATCATTTTTTTGATTCGAATGCCATATTCCTTGATTTGCTCTGCACAAGCCTGCATAAAAGCATCTTCGGGTAAACCAGCTTCACTCACCACCACATGGCGTGCAAAAACAATATTCATATCACTTAATTTTCGTACCACTGATTTCCCAATGATTAATTCATAGTTATCAACCATCAACGTTTTGCCCGTTAAACTCTGAATATCACTTAGGCGTTCATTCGCGACACGAATGGTCAACTTTTGTCTGCGGGATAAATAAAGCACTTCATTTTCTGTATTTTCTGGACGTAACCAACCATTGCCCGATTCCGCGCCAAACACCTGATGAATACCAATTTGCTCCTCATCGGCCACCCACGGTAACACCTGCTCTATCGCTTCTAACAAGGCATGTGCATTATCCAGCGGAATAGCCTTACCTTGCAGATTAAACACCACATCAACCACATTATCCGAAATAACAAATTCGCTTTTAGTCTCTTTATCTTCTGTCCAATACATAAATATTTTCCCAGATTAATTAACGTGCCGAGGTAAATCGTACTTCCAGATGCTCTTCCCAGTTATCCGGGGTATCGGGAAAGGGCGGCTTTACATCCATCTGAAAGAACATTTCACCCTGTCTGGCAACCGATTCAACGGCCTTAACAAGATCCTCATAAGAATCCACATCATTGCCGATTAGCAAATCACTTAACATCAACATATCCAACCCTTCTTTACTCTAAAAATTTATATGACAACTATGTTATACGACAACTATGTCGCCGTTGCTCGATCATAATAACGTGCGCGGTAGATCAAGCGTTTACTTTCAGGTTCAGCTTGTTCTTCAAATGCTGTTCGGTTATGCAGCACGTTATTGCAAAGCACGCCTTGCCCTGATTGTAACTTATGCGTAAATATAAACATCGAATCGCTTGCTAAATACTGCGTAATTTCAGCTAAGGCCTGTTTTAACAACGAATTATCATCCCATTCGATGCTGCGCGTTCTTGCGGTATAACGTAGATGGAGGCAACCGCTTCGATTATCAAGGCTAAAGACCGGGCCTGTTTGAGCCGCACGCTCGGCTCCCGGTTCATCATTAGCCGGAATCGTCATCGCATTTTTGTCCATCAAAGCCCGAATATAATCTGGATTCTTATCCCTCAAGTGGATATACAAGACTTCTGGATCCAAATACTGATTCTCACCACCGAACGGCGCATTGTTAACACAATGCAGTAACATACCTCGAATGGTGTTTTCCGGTTTATTATAGTAACCATCCGTGTGCCAACTGATCTTTTTGTTTGAATAAGGGATATATCCCGCATGACGCCCAACATCTTTTGTTTGCAATGAGCTAATACTGTCTTCATCTGCACATATATTAGTATCTAAATTTTTATAACCAAACTGCGCAGCAAACTGTTTAATGGCTATCTTATCCACCTGAGTGGGATCGTTGGCCTGATAGACACACATATTAGATTTTGCGAGCAATAAGAATGGCCGCATGTTCATCCGCTGTTAGAGCCATAAAATCATTGATACCAACCAACAGTTCCATACTGGAACGGGGATAATTCAATAACTTTCTTTGTCTCCAAGCGGCATATGCCTTTTCATTAAGCAAATCAAAATGTGCTAATGGTGCTATTTGGCGGGTTCCTGATAATGACACTTGCATTTACTTCCTAAATTCGTACAATACGCGCACATTTTATATGTGTATTGTTGTTCAATCTCGGGTATTCATTGAAGAACATTTTATTCGTTAAGTTGGTTGCGAACTGAGTATTTCTAACTAAACTGGTTCTATTAAAATTTGCTAATTAAAGAAATTTTATACGCATATTTAATCAACGCTAATTAAATCACAGTGACAACTTCAGGTTATATATCTCCCCCGAAGTATAGACTAAGACATTGATTTGATTATAAAACTGGTAAATATTAGATTTTATTGCAGCGAAATAAATGGGAAAGAGTTTCGATAGCATTAGAACGTCTATCCCTTAAGGGATAAGTTATAATGCTAAATTCACCCCATCAGGTGGGTTTTCGATAAGCGACTCAGCCCCTAGACTTCACCGCAAATTATAGAACCCGCTAACGCAGGTTTTAAATGTTAAAAATTTAATTTAGTAGTTAGCTAACAGGTAACGCCTCAAGGAGAAAACCATGGCTAAAAGTCAATACCCAACACCCATGCTCGACGAGCTAGAAAAAGGTCCTTGGCCTTCATTTATTTCTGGTTTTAAACGTTTACGTGACGATCATCCCAATGAAAAAATTAATAAAGTTGCTAACTCCTTATTAGGTCAGTTAGAACATTCATACGAAACACGTAAAGGCTACTGGAAAGGCGGTACGGTTTCTGTGTTTGGTTACGGCGGTGGTATTATTCCTCGTTTTTCTGAAGTAGGCGAAGCATTCCCAGAATCAAAAGAATTTCATACATTACGTGTACAGCCTAGTCCAGGTAACTACTACACATCAGCCATGTTAAACCAACTGGCAGACAGTTGGGAAAAATACGGTTCTGGTCTTGTTACTTTCCACGGTCAAACGGGTAACATCATGTTCATCGGTTCAGACACCGACAACATTCAACACTTCTTTGATGAAATCAATGAATACGGTTGGGATTTAGGTGGTGCAGGCCCATGTGTCCGTACTGCAATGTCTTGTGTTGGTGCGGCACGTTGTGAAATGTCTTGCACAAACGAACATGCTGCTCAACGTTACCTTGTAAACGAATTTGTTGATGACGTTCATCGTCCAGCACTTCCATACAAATTTAAATTTAAAATTTCTGGTTGCCCTAACGACTGCCAAAATGCAATTGAGCGTTCTGACTTTGCCGTTATTGGTACATGGCGTGATGACATGATCATCGACCAAGATGGCGTTAAAAGCTATGTAGAAACTAAAGGTCGTCAATACTTGATGGATAACGTAATTTCACGTTGCCCTACTGCATGTATGACATTAAAAGACGACGATACACTTGAAGTTGATAACCACAACTGTGTACGTTGCATGCATTGCATCAATGTTATGCCTAAAGCACTTTCTCCAGGTAATGACAAAGGTATTACACTGCTGATTGGTGGTAAACGTACTCTTAAAATTGGTGATTTAATGGGTACTGTTATTCTCCCATTCAAAAAACTTGAAACTGAAGAAGACTACGAAAGCCTTGTTGAAATTGCTGGTGACACAATTGATTTCTTTGCGGAAAATGCACTTGAGCATGAACGTACTGGTGAAATGATTGAACGAATCGGCCTTGTAAACTTTTTAGAAGGCATTGGTATTGATGTTGATCCAAATATGGTTTCTAGCCCACGCCAATGTTCATATGTACGTATGGACGGTTGGGACGAAGAAGCTGCGGCTTGGTTTGAACGAAAAGCAGAGCAAGCATAATTGCTTGATCACTTTTTAACGAATTCTAATTTAAATATTTTAAAGATTTAGGAGAATTACCATGGCAATGGCAGATATGCGCGAGCCGATTGAATCAGGGTGCCCAGACGGGTTCCAATATATGCACCCAGCAATGCGTAAAAACTTTGGCATGTGGAGCTATCACGAAGATCCACAACCCGGTGTTTTAAAACATGTTTCTAAAACAGGTGATACTATTTACACCGTTAAAGTAGGTACTCAACGTATTTTAGATTTATTTACCTTACGTAAATTAACTTCAATTGCAGATGAATTTGCAGACGGCTATGTTCGTTTCACAATTCGCTCTAACATTGAATACTACGTAACAGATGAAGCAAAAGTTCAGCCTTTAATTGCTGCAATTGAAAAAGAAGGCTTTGTTGTGGGTGGTACTCGTAACTCAGTTGCGATGATTTCTCACACACAAGGTTGGTTGCACTGCGATATTCCTGGTACTGATGCATCCGGTGTTGTTAAATCAATGATGGATGAACTGATTGATGAATTCAAACAGTGGAACATGCCTAACCGTGTTCATATGACAACTTCATGTTGCCAAATTAACTGTGGTGGTCAAGGCGATATCGCTATTAACATTCAACATACCAAGCCACCTAAAATCAGTCATGATTTAGTTGCTAACGTATGTGAACGTCCTACTGTTGTAGCACGTTGCCCAGTTGCTGCGATTCGTCCTGCAATAGTTAACGGCAAACCTTCTTTAGAAGTAGATGAGAAAAAATGTATCTGTTGTGGTGCATGTTTCCCTCCTTGCCCTCCTATGCAAATCAATGATCCAGAGCATTCTAAACTGGCTATTTGGGTGGGTGGTAATCACTCTAATGCACGTAGCAAACCTTCTTTCCAAAAATTAGTTGCTGCTGGCATCCCCAATAATCCTCCACGTTGGCCTGAAGCGACTGGCATTGTTAAACGTATTCTTAAAGAATACAAAGACGGCGCTAAAGATTGGGAACGTATTAACGACTGGATCGACCGCATCGGTTGGCCACGTTTCTTCGAAGTTACCGGTTTACCATTCACCAAATATCATATTGATAACTGGCGTGGTGCACGTAACTCGTTAAACGCTTCTACACATATCCGTTTCTAGAAAGGTAACTGACTATGAAATTTGGTATAAGCGTTCACGAAGGACCCTATACTCATCAAGCTTCTGACTCTGCTTACTTCTTTTGTAAAGCAGCGTTAGAAGCCGGTCATGAGATATTCCGGATATTCTTTTATCACGATGGTGTTAACAATGGCACGACCTACGCAACTCCACCTCAGGACGATCGTAATGTAATGAATCGTTGGTCTGAGCTTGCTAAAGAACACGATCTCGATCTTGTTGTTTGTGTAGCGGCGGCTCAACGTCGTGGTATCGTCGATGAAGGCGAACAACAACGAAACGGTAAAAGCGGCAACAATATTGCCGACGGTTTCCGTATCTCGGGCTTGGGCCAGCTTATTGAAGCGGGTATTGAAGCCGATCGAACTATTGTGTTTGGCGATTAATAAAGGTACATAGAAATGGCTGTTAAAAAGTTTTTATATGTAAATCGTAAAGCACCTTATGGAACGATTTACGCGTGGGAATCGTTAGAAGTTGTCTTAATTGGCGCTGCTTTCGATCAAGATGTTACTCTGGCTTTTATTGATGACGGTGTTTATCAATTAGTTAAAGGTCAGGACACAAAAGAAATTGGCATGAAAAATTTCTCGCCAACCTATTCCGCATTAGGTGATTACGACATCAACAAGATTTATGTTGAAAAAGAATCATTAGACGATCGCGGACTAACCATTGACGACCTTCAACATCTCGTATGGGAAGATGAAGACGAAGATTGGGCTGAGAAAGATTCTATTAAAATTGTTACTGCTACTGAAATGGCAGAAATAATGGATCAATCAGAAGTTGTTTTAAGCTTCTAGGAGAATTAAAAAATGTCAATGTTACATATTGTAAATAAATCGGCACTTGACCGTAACTCATTAGAAACCTGTGTGAATCACACCGTAAAAGGTGCCACCATTTTAATGATTGAAGACGGTGTTTACAGTGCAATGAAAAATACTGCTTCTTCAAGCATGGTTGAAGGTGCGATGAAAGATGTATCTGTTGCGGTACTCGGGCCAGACTTAAAAGCTCGTGGGATCAGTGAAGAAAAATTAATCGATGGCGTAACAATAGTTGATTACGCTGGATTTGTTGAATTAACCACTAAGAATGACACTGTTCAGTCTTGGTTATAACTTTTAAATTTTAAGTTCACCTGAACGAGGAAAATATTATGTCTAGTATTGAAGTAAATGGTAAAGAGTATGAAGTTGACGAAGAAGGCTACTTAGTAGATCTTGCTTCATGGGTTCCTGAAATTGCAGGCGTAATGGCTGCTGCTGAAGACGCAGAATTAACAGATGCTCATTGGGAAGTTATTAACTTCTTACGTGAATATTACGAAGAATACCAAATCGCACCTGCTGTACGTGTATTAACTAAAGCGATTGGCAAAAAATTAGGTAAAGACAAAGGTAACAGCAAGTACTTATACGAGTTGTTCCCATATGGACCAGGTAAACAAGCATGTAAATATGCTGGCTTACCAAAGCCAACTGGTTGCGTATAAGTTACACGCACAATAAAGTTTGGAGGTTAGGCCCGGCCTACCTCCTCTCTTTTATAAATAATTGACCCAAGATACTTAATTTTAAGTTAACTATAGCGAGACCTGATAAATGTCAGCTCTATCAGTTTTTTATACAATTTTATTTTATTCAGCAGTGACTGTTTTTTTTGTAGGCGTTGCCTACCGTGTTTACGTATACGCAAAAACACCTGCACCTTTAAAAATTCCTACAACCCCTGCTCCCGTTACCAAAGCAGGTGTTGTTTTCCGTCTATTTACAGAAGTTGCGCTTTTTAATAGTTTATTTAAGGCAACAAAATGGACGTGGCTTTTTGGCTGGATGTTTCATCTGTCTTTGTTACTCGCCTTCTTCCGCCACTTGCGTTACGTGATATCCCCCGATTCCGTTTTTTGGCCATTGATTGATAACTGGTTGGTTCTCTTTGCCGGTCAATACGGTGGTTTCTTAATGCTAATCGGCTTACTTGGGCTATTTGGTCGCCGACTCTTTGTTGATCGCGTACGCTATATTTCTGCTCCGTCCGATTATTTAATGCTTATACTTATTTTTAGTATTGCCACTACCGGTATGTTGATGTCTTTTGTTAACCACACTGACATTGTGCAGCTCAAAGCATTTGCTTTTGGCTTAGTCACTTTTAATCCTCAGGATTTACCAAGCGACATACTGGTACTAACACATTTAGCACTTGTTGCATCACTGTTGATTATTTTTCCTGTTTCAAAACTATTACATGCACCAGGTATTTTCTTTAGTCCAACACGTAATCAGGTTGATAACCCACGCGAAAAACGACACATTGTTGAGTGGGCTGCAAAACTTGAAGCAGATAGAAAATAAATAATATAACGAATTTTTGAGGAATCTACTGTGGCAGATTTTGAAGTACCTGAAATAACACAAGCGTACACCAGCGTTCCAAAGCTTAAAAGAGGCACCATGGCACACAGCCAACCTTTTAAGGCAAAACTGGAATTCCAGGAACCTCTTGGGTATCCAGCTGGGCTTATCGATAACTGGAAAGAAGTGGTTATTGATAAACTTAAGGAATTATCAGGTAAATACCGATCTTTAAGAGTATTTCTGGATTCTTGTATTAAGTGCGGTGCTTGCACAGATAAGTGCCATTATTTTCTCGGCACACAAGACCCTAAAAATATGCCGGTTGCACGCCAAGATTTATTACGACAAGTCTATCGCTATTACCACACTTTCACTGGTCGGCTTTTCGCTAAACTGGGTATCCCCGGATTTGTCGGTGCAAAAGAATTAACCAAAGAAGTCATTGATGACTGGTATGTTTACTTTCATCAATGTTCACAATGTCGGCGCTGTTCTGTTTACTGCCCTATTGGTATAGATACTGCAGAAATTTCAATGGCTGCTCGCGAAATTCTTGACCATATTGGTCTTGGCCAAAAATACTGTAACCAGATTATTGAAAAAGCAGGTCGAATTGGTAACAACCTTGGTCTGCCTGAACGTGCCTTAGCCGATACATTAGAAGGGCTTGAAGAAGAAATAGAAGAAGATGATGGCGTCGCCGTTAAACTTCCTCTGGATGTTAAGGGTGCAGATATTTTATTAATCACCCCTTCTGCCGACTTTTTTGCCGAGCCTCATGTTGATGGTTTAATGGGTTACGCCAAAGTTTTCCATGAAGCTGGTGTCAGTTGGACAATCAGCTCCTACGCATCAGAAGCCGCTAATTTTGGTATGTTCATTGGCAGTTACGAAAACATGCGTACTCTTTCATTGCGTATCCGTAAAGCTGCTATTGATTTAGGTGTTAAACGTATTGTATTTGGTGAATGTGGTCACGCATGGCGTGTTGCTTACAGCTTCTTAAATACCCTGGCCGGTCCCTTTGACTTCCTGGATCAAAACTACCCTATACCACAGCACATCTGCGAATTTACCTATGACATGCTCCAAAAAGGTGAGCTCAAATTTGATAAGTCAAAAAATGATGATATGACTCTCACCTTCCATGACTCATGCAACGTTGCACGAGCATCAAGAATGGGTGATCAACCCGGTGGGCAATTTACAATTCCTCGTGCTGTTATTAAAGCAGCCTGTAACAACTATGTTGATATGCCATCCGATACTATCGGTGAAGCCACTTTCTGCTGCGGCGGCGGCGGCGGTCTATTAACAGACGATATTATGGAATTACGTGTTAAAGGTGCCTTGCCAAGAGCAACAGCATTGCAACATGTAACGAACGAATACGGCGTAACACATATGGCGGCCATTTGCGCCATCTGTAAAAGCCAGTTTACCAAAGTGCTTCCTTATTATGGATTCACTATGGATCAAATTGTCAGTGTGCATCAACTTGTTAGCTCTGCCATTATCTTAAGCGACGCGCCTAAAGATGATGAAGCTGACGAAACAGATGCCGCTTAATAAATAACTTTTAACATATATTCAAGTATCATACGTATTGGAGACATAGATATGGCAACATCAAGCGAAGATATCAATACAAAGCTAACGTTCCGTAAATACAAAGATGGTGACCATGATGTCACTAACTTTGCTAAAGCAATATTTGTAGAAGACACTTCTTACAAATGCCCCACTTATGTGAATCGCACACCACCTTGTCAAGGTAGTTGCCCTTCTGGTGAGGATATCCGTGGTTGGTTAGATATTATTCGTGGTATTGAAAAACCTGCTGGTGATATGACAATGCAAGAATATGCATTCCGTCGTTCAACTGCAGCCAATCCTTTCCCATCTATTATGGGTCGCGTATGTCCAGCACCTTGTCAAGACGGTTGTAACCGTAACCAAGTTGAAGACTTTGTTGGTATTAATGCAGTTGAACAATACATTGGTGATACTGCTTTAGACAACGGTTTCACCTTTGAATCTGCAGCAAAAGACACCGGCAAAAAAGTGGCTATCATTGGTGGCGGCCCTGCTGGTTTAGCAGCTGCTTACCAGCTTCGTTTAAAAGGTCATGCGTGTACTATCTTTGATGACCATGAAGATCTTGGTGGCATGATGCGCTATGGTATTCCTGGCTATCGTACGCCACGCAAAGTACTTGATGGCGAAATTAAACGTATTATTGACATGGGTGTTGAAGTTAAAACAAACACACGTGTTGGTGTTGATGTCAGCATGGACGATGTTGAAAAAGAATTTGATGCCATTTTATGGGCATTGGGTGCTAAAAAAGGTCGACCTCTTCCAATCCCTGGTGCAGAAGCTATTAACTGCTTAACCGGTGTTGATTTCCTTGAAGCCTTTAACATGGGTAAATTACAGCTTGTGTCAGAACGCGTTGTTGTTATCGGTGGTGGTGATACATCCATTGACGTTGTATCCGTTGCCCGTCGTTTAGGCCATATCACAGAAATTCATGAAAATGATCGTCCAGAAAACGTTATTCTTGGACACACCGCACATGACGTTGCCTCAAGTGCTAAACGTCAAGGCGCAACGGTTACATTATGTTCACGTTCTGCCATCGAAAACATGCCTGCGGCACAACATGAAATTGATGATGCAACGCGTGAAGGCGTTAGTATCCTTGGTTGCATAAGCCCGATTGAAGTTGTTCGAGATGCCGATGGCCGTGCAACTGCACTTAAAGTTCAAAAACTTGAAGATGATGGTAAAACACCTATCGAAGGTTCTGAATACGATATCGAATGTGACTTAATCGTTGCAGCGATTGGTCAAGGTGCAGACTTAACCGGTATTGAAGGTATCGGTAACGATAAAGGCTTTATCGATGCTGATGCACATTTCCAAGTGTCGGGGAAAGATGGTCACTTCGTTGCAGGTGACGTGGTACGTCCTCACTTGTTAACAACAGCAATTGGTCAAGCATCGATTGCAGCCGAAAGTATTGAACATTACTTCTCTTCTGAAGAAATGGGCCGTCGACCTAAAGTTGATAAGCATCATTTTAACTTGTTACAAAAATTACGTGAAACCGGTACTGAACCAACTGAGTACGACCATTCAAGTGCATGGGCAACAGAATCAAGTAATTTTGCTATCCATAACTACGAAGATCGTTCCGCACATGAAATTATTGCATCAGACCAATTATTCCTGGGTCATTTCGACTTCACTCCACGCCACAAACGCAAAGAAGATGTGCCAGATTCCGAAGAAGTTTTAGGGCATTTCAAAGAACGTATGTTTGGTCTAACTGAAGAAGAAGCTATCGAAGAATCAGACCGCTGCATGAGTTGTGGAATGTGTTTCGAATGTGATAACTGTGTTATCTATTGTCCTCAAGATGCGGTTTACCGTGTTAAGAAAGACAAATCAACCATGGGCCGTTACGTAGCAACAGACTATGACCGTTGTATCGGTTGTCATATCTGTGCGGATGTATGTCCGACTGGTTACATCGACATGGCAATGGGCGACTAATAAACTTGAGGTATGATTGTGTTAAGCCATAAAACTATAATAAGCATATTGACAGGCGTTTTATTACTTCTTCCTGTGTTCGCACAGGCAAGCGATATACTGCCAATTGTGCCTAAAGCAAAAGCTAAAGCAAATCCGAAAACATTGTGTGTTCGTGATGTTAAAGATATGCGTAAAAACCATATGAAGTATCTCTTGCATCAACGTGATGAGACTATGTACAAAGGTATTCGAACCAAAAAAGATAGCTTGGCTCGATGCATTAGTTGTCACGTAACAAAAGATGCCAAAGGGAATTATCCAAACTTTGGTGAAGACAAGTATTTTTGTAGCTCATGCCATAATTATGCTGCGGTAAAAGTAGATTGCTTTGACTGTCATAATTCTAAGCCAACCGTAGCAAGTAGAACCGGGAGCACCGTTAAATGACACAGCCAGTCAATACTAACGAATCAACAACTGATTTATACCGTAGACAATTTTTCGGTAAAACTGCAGCCGCTGTTGGCTTTGCACTCGCACCGGGAATGCTTTTAACTGAAGTTGCTCAGGCAAAGCCACCAGGGCAAGCCGTCACTAGTAAGAACCGCTGGGGATTATTAGTTAATACCAGTAAATGCAGTACAGGTTGTACGGCATGTGTCACTGCTTGTCAGGTCGAAAATGGCTGGGGCGAAATAAACCATTCAGAAGAACATTCTCGTGCATCACAAAAAGCAGTTTGGATCCGTAAAGTAAAACTTAAGGATAAACAAACAGGCCATGTGCAGTCATTACCGTTACTGTGCCAACATTGTGAAAAAGCGCCTTGTACTGACGTCTGCCCTACTGGTGCTTCATTCAAACGTGCCGATGGCATCGTATTAGTGGATAAGCATATTTGTATTGGTTGTCGTTACTGCATGATGGCTTGCCCATATAAAGCACGTTCATTTATCCATGAAGCAGTTCATAACCAGAAAGTATATGCACCACGCGGTAAAGGAACAGTTGAGTCTTGTAATTTATGTGTACACCGTGTTGATGCAGGCGAAACACCTGCTTGCGTTGAAGCCTGTAATGCCGAAGGTCATCAAGCCATGTATTTTGGTGACTTGAATGATAGCAATAGTACTATTTCAAAAGAACTGGCTAAAAATGGCGGCCAACAATTACGCGCTGATCTCGCCTTGAATACTGGCGTACGTTATCAAGGTTTATAACCGCCAATTAAATTATGGTTGGACGTACGCAATAATATTAACTTTTAATTAATTTAAAGTTGTTTATAACGATGAAAAAAAATATACCATTTATTGCAATTGAAGGCCGTAGCAGTGGCTATTATTCACTACTCGCACTACTGGCTGCGTTTATACTGGCATCACTGGGCGCTTTTTACTATATGGAACATCACGGCCATTATGTAACAGGCATGTCCAACCAAATCGTTTGGGGGGTGCCACATGTATTTGCCGTCTTCCTTATTGTTGCAGCATCGGGTGCATTAAATGTTGCTTCTATTTCATCTGCTTTCAATAAGAAAGCATACAAACCCCTTGCTCGCTTATCCGGGCTTTTAGCCCTTGCCTTGCTGGCCGGTGGTTTAATGGTACTTGTACTGGATTTGGGTCGCCCAGAACGTTTAATTATTGCCATGACCTATTACAACTTAAAATCTATTTTTGCTTGGAATATGCTTTTATATAATGGCTTCTTTGCCATTGTTATTGTTTATCTCTGGACAATGATGCAGCGTAACTTAAATCAATACACACGTATCGCTGGTATTGCCGCCTTTATCTGGCGTTTAGCGCTTACAACGGGTACTGGTTCCATCTTTGGTTTTATTGTTGCACGCCAAGGTTATGATGCTGCCATCATGGCGCCGATGTTTATCATTATGTCCTTTGCATTTGGCCTGGCTATCTTTTTACTGGTCTTAATGGCTTCATACAAATGGACCGACCGTCCACTGGGTGATGCAATTTTTAATCGTTTAAAAAACCTGTTAGGTGTATTTGTTGCGGCTGTTCTGTACTTTGTACTGGCATATCATTTAACAAACCTGTACGAAGCACAACACCAGGGTTTTGAAGCCTTCATTCTTCTAAATGGTGGCATCTATACTCAAATGTTCTGGCTTGTACAAATTTTTCTTGGTGGCGTTATACCACTCATTATTTTTTATACACCAGTAGGCAACTCACGTGGCTTAGTTGGCTTTGGTGCATTTTTAGTTATCATCGGTGGCCTTGCTCAAGTCTATGGCATCATTATTGGTGGTCAGGCATACCCAATGGCACTATTTCCGGGTAAAGTAGTACTTGAAACAACCTTTGCTGACGGAGCAATTGCAAGCTATGTTCCTACCCTGGCTGAAATTTTATTAGGTTTAGGTGGCGTTGCTGTTTCATTGTTCCTTGTTGCCTTCTGTGTGAAAATTATGGACTTTCTACCAGCCAGTCTTGCCGACAAAGACGTCGACCCGCATTACAAAGCTTCTTAAATTGTAATGAGTAGAGCATCCATGTGATGCTCTACTCAAAAACTACTTCAGGGTTTAAATATGGGTCGATTATTTATCTCCGCGGCTCACAAGTCATCAGGTAAAACAACGCTCTCCATTGGACTGTGTGCAGCACTGCATGCAAAAGGTCTAAATGTTACTCCCTTTAAAAAAGGCCCCGACTACATTGATCCCATGTGGCTATCTCGTGCCGCACATAACCCTTGCACTAATCTCGACTTTTACACCATGCAGCACAAAGAAATCCTGCAAAACATTGCGACAGCAGAACAAAACTCAGATATCACTCTGATAGAGGGCAATAAGGGGCTATACGATGGCCTCGATTTGGATGGTAGCAACAGTAATGCTGCGTTAGCCATACTCAGCAAAACCCCCGTTGTACTCGTTATTAATGTGCAAGGGTTAACACGTGGTATTGCCCCGCTTATTTTAGGCTATCAGGCATTTGAAAAAGACATCAACATTGCCGGTGTTATCCTTAACCAATATCGGGGACTTCGCCACGAAGAAAAGTTAAAAGCGGTCATCGAGCATTACACCGATGTGCCTGTGATTGGTGCAGTGCAACATAACCCTGAACTTGAAATTACTGAACGTCATTTGGGTTTGGTTCCTAGTAATGAAAGCCAACGGGCTGAAGATAAAATTGAACAGATTAAAAAATATGTTAATGAACAAGTCGATATTGATGCCATTATTAACATTGCTCATAGCACCCAAAAACTCGAAATAATGAGTTTACCAACAATGAGTATTCAGCCGATAAAAGTGAAAATTGGCATTATCCGCGATGCTGCTTTTGGTTTTTATTACCCCGATGATTTACTATCTCTTAAAAATAATGGCGCCGAACTTGTTACTATTAACGCATTAACCGATGAAGCATTACCCGATATTGATGGCCTCTTTATTGGCGGTGGTTTCCCAGAATCACACTTACAACAACTGAACCAGAACAAGTCGTTACGCGAAAGCATTAAAAATGCCATCGAAAATGGCTTACCCACGTATGCAGAATGCGGTGGATTGATGTATTTATCTCGCTCAATACAGTGGAATGAAACACAAACTGAAATGGTTGGCGTTATCCCTGCCGACTCTAAAATGCATAAATGTCCACAAGGCCGAGGCTATGTACAATTGCAGGAAACAGAAAATGCCTTATGGCCCGATAAAATGGCTAATAATCTTATACCTGCACATGAATTTCATTACTCATCACTCTATAATATTGATTCCGACTTAAAATATGCCTATAACGTTAAACGGGGTACCGGTATTAATGGCCAACAGGATGGGGTAATTTATAAAAATTTACTCGCAAACTATACACATTTACGTGATACATCTCAGCATCATTGGACACAGCGTTTTATTCGCTTTGTATCACAGATCAAACAGACAACTTAACGAGGTTAATTATGTTTACAGTAAGTGAATCCGCCGCAATACAAATTAAAGAATCCGCCAAACAGAGCCAAAGTGAAGGACTGCCTTTACGTATTGCAGCTAAAAAAAATGTCGATGGCAGCTTTCATTATGGTATTGGCTTTGAAGACAAAACAAAAGAGGAAGACTTAGCTTTTAAATCACACGATATTACAATTTTAATCGCGCCACAAAGTATGCCTTTACTAACTGGCACCGAAATGGATTATGTAAAACTCGATGATGGTGAAGAGCGCTTTATTTTTAAAAATCCAAACGATCCCAGTTATACCTCTGAAGATAATAATTCAGAGCATAACCTATAGTACCGGCATCTTTATAATATGGTCTCAACGATAAACAATTCGAAAGAGAGTACTCTTTGTCAAAAGAATGCATCGATTAAGAATATCCATTTCTGGAAGAGCCCGTTATGTCTGCCAATGGTGATTCTGGCGCTCACTATTATTATACTGGGTTCAACCACTATCTGGGCACTTAGCCCCATTAGCCTTGGTAAGCTGGTCACTATTCTTATACTTGTAATACTGGCATTAACCACATTAATTATTCTTTACCAGAAAATACAGGAACGCCTATTATTGCCATTATCACAGTTAAAATCATGGGCTATTGATATCAATTCAGGGAAATTATCCACACGACTTCCAGAATATTTACCCGGCGACTTCAGTACCCTTGCAAAAAACATTAATGAACTGGGTGACCAAATTGAAACCCTGACTTTTGACATGCAAAGTCAGGTAAAAAAACAAACTGAACATATTGAACGTAAATCACGCTCACTTGAAATTGTTTATGATGTTGCGGCAAGCATTAATGTTTCTCGCAATCTGGATGATTTACTCACCCGCTTTTTACATAGCCTAAAAGAAGTGGTTCATGCACGTGCCGCTGTTGTACGATTAGTCACCGAAGATAACCAGATGCGCCTAGTTGCCAGCCTCGGTTTTGATAAAGACTTAATGGAACGTGAACAACTTATTCCGTCTGAACATTGTCTATGTGGTACTGCTTATCGTGATGGCAATGTACTGTTTCAAAAGAATATAACCCAATGTGATAAAATTATTGGCCGTCAATTTTTTGATGTTGATAACGTCCATATGATTGCCGTACCACTCCAATACAGGGATAAAACACTTGGAGTTTACAATCTATTTGTTGACTCAGAAGATTTTGCCGAACCCGAAGACATTGAAGACTTACTTACCAGTATTGGCCGTCACTTGGGGATGGCTATTGACAAAGCACGTTCAGACGACGAAGCCAATCGCTTTGCGATTATGGAAGAACGTAACCGTTTATCGCATGAGCTACATGATTCACTGGCACAAACGCTAGCCAGTTTACGTTTTCAAGTTCGTGTTTTGGACGAAAAAATCCGCCTGGGAGAAGAACCCTCTATCTGGCACGAGCTTGAAAAAATTGAAAACAATCTGGACGAAGCCTACCTCGAATTACGTGAACTGATCACCCACTTTAGAGCCCCTATCGACAAACGTGGTCTAGTACCTGCTGTTGAACACCTGATTGAACGATTTAAGTACCAAAATGATATCACTATATTTTTACAAAAAGAATGGAATGTACTCAGCCTGTCACCCAATATCGAAGTTCAAGCCTTACGTATTATTCAGGAGTCACTGAATAATATTAGTAAACACAGTCAGGCACATGCTGTTCGGGTTATTATGCGCAGCAACGTACAAGGTGAATGTAACATTCTTATTGAAGATGACGGTATTGGTATGGATGTTCCTCCAGAGTCAGATCGAGTCTCCGGTGATCATCTTGGCCTGAGCATCATGGATGAACGTGCCAAACGTATGGGCGGTACGTTTAAAATTGAAAGTGAATTAGGTGATGGAACCCGAACAATACTCACATTCAAACATCAAAACCTGAATGAAAATACTGAAAACAGTTCAACTAAAATACTGGTTAGTCCCCCTTCCCTATCGACAATACGCAAGGATAAAGAATGAGTTTAAAAGTTTTACTTATTGATGATCACACTTTATTCCGGGTTGGTTTAGAGGGCCTGCTCACTACCCGCGGTATCGAAATACTTGCATCCGTTAACACCGGTATAGATGGTGTTGAGCTTGTCAAAAAACTAGGCCCAGACATTGTTCTACTCGATATGCGTATGCCCGGTATCGATGGTTTAGGTGTATTAAAATTATTACGCGATGCTTACGATACACTGCCTGTTGTGATGTTAACAACCAGCACCGATGAAACCGATCTGGTTGAATCATTAAAAAACGGTGCGCAAGGTTACTTATTAAAAGACATGGAGCCCGACGAATTAGTGATTGCCCTGCGTGATATCGTTAACGGTAAAACAGTCGTTGCACCCGATCTTGCACCTATCCTTGCCCGAGCCGTTCAAGGAAAAACAGAGCCTAAAGAAGAACCTAAAGATAGCCCGTTCACCGGACTCACCCCCAGAGAAACTGAAATTTTAGGTTTATTAGCCGAAGGCTTAAGTAATAAAGGAATTGCCAGAAATTTAGGGATTTCAGACGGTACTGTAAAATTACACGTAAAAGCCATCTTAAGAAAACTGGAAGTGCATTCAAGAGTTGAAGCCGCTGTAATGGCTGTGCAGCATGGGCTTAACAAGAAAGATGAAGAAGCCAATTAAAATGAAAACATTTAACCATTTAATACAGGAATGTTTAGAACGTGTCGATGAGATTTTCCCTTGGGATCTCGAAGAAATCCTCGAACAAAATAATAAACCCCTGCTTATCGATGTGCGTGAGCCCAAAGAATTTGAAGCCATGCATATTTATAATTCCATTAACGTTCCACGCGGCATACTGGAAACATCCTGCGAATACGATTTTGATGACACTATTCCCGAACTTGTAGAAGCACGTCAGAAAGAAGTCGTCATTATTTGTCGTTCAGGTAGTCGCAGTATCTTTGCTGCCGATGTAATGCAACAAATGGGCTATGAAAAAGTCGTATCCCTTAAAACTGGCCTTCGCGGCTGGAACGACTCCGAACTACCACTGCTCAATCATAAGAATAACAACGTTGATATTGATGATGCGGAAGAATTTCTAGCTCCAAATTTACGGCCAGAGCAGTTCTCACCGAAATAATTTGTTAGCCGTCGCTATCATTATCATATGGAAACTTAGTGTGACCATATCGAATTGCCAGAATAGAGACAAAGATAAATACAGCGCCAGTAAGACCAAGCATTCTTAATGTATCTAAATTCTTCATGTCAAGAATCATATAGCGCGCTAGTGCGACTATAGCAATATAAAGTGGCATGCGAATCGGTAGCTTTCCCGACTTAAGGTATATTCCAACCATTGCAAATACTTCAAGATAGATGAAAAGTAATAAAATATCTGACAATGTTACCGTCTTAGCTTTAAACATTAATATAATTTCAAAACTCATTGCTATGATAGTTGATAAAGCAATAATCAATAGACCAATGTCTTCAACTATTACTAGAATTTTATACCCTAATTTTTTAATTTGCTCATTTATGTATTCCTGTTTTGATTAATCAATATTGTCGCACTTCAAACTTGATACTAAGCAATATGAGCCTGAAGAAGTAATACTAATAGGGACACTGGAAATTGGGGAACAAACGGCAGCATAACCAGATTGTATATAACTGAATAAAACCAGAAGAA